>Ga0207674_10006141_pt1 | contig 14187 bp, 14 predicted proteins | sample KBSCornC72_FD_184303 | JGI IMG/M metagenome (GOLD analysis project Ga0207674, IMG submission 184303) | Corn rhizosphere microbial communities from Kellogg Biological Station, Michigan, USA - KBS Corn C7-2 (SPAdes) (version 2) | ecosystem: Host-associated > Plants > Roots > Rhizosphere > Soil ... | reverse complement strand
CTTGTACGACGTCAGGATGCTGACCCCAAGGCCTGCTGCTGGAAGGAGCTTTCCTCCGGCGCCACGCACGATCGACCCCGCCCCCACTCGAGGGAGCGACTTCGGTAGCGGACCACGAGCTGCTCGCGCACCCGACTGTCTTCTTCGCATACATGCTTGCGTTCTCCGTAAATCTCTTGAGTGGTCGTCTACGATCGTCGTGAAATGACCGGCGGCGAGAGGCATCGTCGCCCCTCACCGCCGTCACGCCACAGTACTGCGTCGTGGCGTGCTGATCTCCGAGCGCTTGTCACCGGTCGCTGCCGCTCGTTCGCGGCTGACCGCCGTGGCCACGATGGCCGCCCTCGCGCGCGCGCTCCTTCCACTGTGCCACGTTCGCGTCGAGCTGCTTCTGCTGCTCGGCGGTAAGGATGGTCCGCAGCGAAGCGATCTGGCGCTCGCGCTGCTTGTCCATCTGCGCGCGCACCTGCTCCATCTTCGCCCGCGCCGTGGCGGTGTCGCCACGCTGACGCGCATCGCGCGCCTCCTTCATCACCGCGCCGAACTGCTCGCGCGTCTTCTGCATCTCCGAGCGCTGCCCTTTCCGGAGCTCCTGGAGCCGGGTCTTCTGCGCGTCGGTGAGCGTGATACCCTCGAGCAGTGCGCCCCCGGGCCCGCCCGGGCCGCGACGGCGGGCGCCGCGCTCGCCGTGGTCCCCCCGCGCTCCCTGCTCGGACTGTGTCGTGTCCGGCCGATTGCCGGGACGCGTGGACTGCGCGGCAGCCGCACCCGCGGCGCCGACGACAAGGGCCAGGCCGAGGCCCATTCTGGTCATGGTCTTACGCATGTGCTTCTCCCCTCGAACGAAGTGTCGCCCGTCCTGGCATCGAGCTCATCGTGAGCGCGGCCCCGATCGGGATCGATGTGAGCGGCGACGCATCCGCACCGCGCTCCTGCTTCGACGAGTGGTACCGACGTGGTTCGGGGCCGGTCCGGCGTTTGGCACGAACGGCACGGGGACGATGCGAGTTGCACGAGCGGGGAGACGGGAGACGGGAGACGGGAGACGGGTAGCGGGTAGCGGGTAGCGGGTAGCGGGTAGCGGGTAGCGGGTAGCGGGTAGCGGGTAGCGGGTAGCGGGTAGCGGGAGAAACGGCGGCTGTCATTCCGAGCGGAGCGCCGCCAGGCGCGGAGGCGAGGAATCGCCATCGTCCCGGCCGAGAGGCTTCGGAAATTGCCGACAGGGACGCCTCACGGCAGTTGGTTCTGCGCGACCATACTTCCTGAGATGATCAACGCCGGCGTGCGAGCTGGGTCCGAGATCGGGCCTCGCCGAGATGCCGTCCGCACTGCCGGGCAATGTGTTCGTACATGCTGTAGCTCGATTCCTAGCTGCCAGCTCGGTTCTCCGTCTCCCGTCTCCCGTCTCCCGTCTCCCGTCTCCCGTCTCCCGTCTCCCCAATGCCCGCTGACTCCACATACATCACCACCACGCTGACGGACCTCGTGCGCACGAAGTCCATCAATCCCGCCTTTGCGGATGGCGACGCGAGCGACGAGCGCGCGATCGCGACGCGGGCGGGCGAGATGATGCGCGCGTTAGGTATGGAGACTACCGAATACGAGCCCGAGCCCGGCCGGGTCAGCGTGGTCGGGCGACTGCGCGGCACCGGCGGCGGGCGCTCGCTCATGCTCTACGGCCACATCGATACCGTCGGCGTCACGGCGATGCCCGAACCCTTCTCCGCCACCGTGCGCGACGGGAAGCTCTACGGGCGCGGCGCGTACGACATGAAGGGCGGCGTCACCGCATGTCTCGCGACCGTCAAGACGCTCCGCGATGCGGGGACGTCACTGCGCGGCGATGTCCTCATCGCGTGCGTCGCCGACGAGGAAGTCGCGAGCATCGGCATGGCGGAGGTCCTCCGCCACGTGCGCGCCGATGCCGCCATCGTCACCGAGGCGACCGAGCTCAGAGTCTGCCTCGCGCATCGCGGCTTCAGCTGGATCGAGGTCGAGACGTTAGGCCTCGCCGCCCATGGCAGCCGCTACGACCTCGGCATCGACGCGAACATGCGCATGGGCCGGTTCCTGGCTCGCCTCGACAAGCTCGAGCAGGAGCTCCGCGCCCGCCCGCGTCACGCGCTCGTGGGGCCGCCGTCCCTCCACGCGGCCGTCCTCCGCGGCGGCACCGGGACGAGCACGTACGCCGACCACTGCCGACTCGAGATCGAGCGGCGAACGGTGCCCGGCGAGACGGAAGCGCAGGTGCTGTCGGAGATCCGCTCGATTACCGACGCGCTCGCGGCCGAGGATCCGACGTTCAAGGCGAACGTGCGCGCGATGCTGACGCGAGGCTCGTTCGAGGTGAACCGCGACGCGCCCATTGTCAACGCCATCCTCGGCGCCGCCACCACGGTGCTCGGCAAGCAGCCCGAGGTCGTCGGCGAGCCATACTGGATGGACGCCGCCCTCCTGTCGGACGTGGGCATCGACACGGTGGTGATCGGACCGGTGGGCGCCGGCGCGCACGCGCTCGAGGAGTGGGTGTCGCTGGACTCGGTCGTGAAGCTGACGGACATCCTCGCCCGGGCAGCGACGGAGTTCTGCGCCTAACGCCGCCCCATCCCGAGCCTCGCTGTCATCCCGACCACCACAACAGGCTACTTGTTCCCGAACTCCTTTGGCGGAACGCTCTTCAGGTACAGCCAGATTGCGTGGATCTCGGCGTCCGTCATCCCGCGCAGCACCTTCCACGGCATGAACTCGTTCAGCACTGTACCGTCGGGGCGCTTGCCTTCGCGGAGCGCGCGAGAGAGATCCGCCTCCGTCCAGTTCCCGATGCCTGCCGGCGTCAGGTTCGACGCCGGTGGCAGGCCCGGCGGCCCGGCGACGCGGCCACCCGACAGTCCATAGCCGTGACAGCCGTGGCAGCCGCTGATGTCCGCGAGGTACTTGCCGTACGCCGGCGTCGTGTCCCGCGGCACCGACTCGGGCGGCGTTAGGCGCGGCGTCTTGCCCGCCACGAGGATGTTCATCTTCCCCGTCGCGAGCAACGCCCGCCCGACCGGCCCGAACCCCGATTTTGGCACGTCGCGATCGACCGGCGGCGCCTGCTTGAGAAATGCGAGCACCGCGGCGAGGTCCTCCTGGCTCAGGTGCGAGAACACCTCGCTCGGCATGACGATCAACGACCGGCCGTTGCTCCGCACCCCTCGGCGAATCGCGCGCACGTAGTCCGCGTCGGAGTAGCCGGCCGGCAGGCCACCCTTGCCGTGCGTCAGGTTCGGTCCCGCCACGGTGCCGATCGCCGCACTGCTCGAGTACACCGCGCCACCGAGGTCTTCGCCGTGGCAGAGCGTGCAGTCGATCACGTTCCGAACGAGGTGCTCACCGCGCGCGATCGATGCGCTGTCGCTCGGCACATGCACCGGGTCGACCGTCGTGTCGTACGTCTTCCGAAGCTTGCGCTCGCTCGCCGCGTACACGGCGCCCGCGCCGATCAGCGCGAGCACGACGACCAGCGCCGCGAGGCGGCCGGCCCACTTCAATATGGAGCGCATCATGCGCACCTCCGATCTGCGCCAACGTAGAACGTGCCACTGCGGTAGTCATCGTCACCCAGGCCGAGCACGCGGCTGACCACCTCTTCGATGGTCGCGGCAGGATCGGCGGCGGCGCCGGCCGAGCGCCAGGCGATGTGACCGTCCGGGCGGACCAGCACCGCTCCGTCCGTATCGATGCCGTACGACGTCCGCCAGCTCCCGGACAGGTCCGCGAGCTCCGCCCCGCCAATCGTGACCACGCCTAACGGGGCGCCGAGTGAGCGGCCCACGGTCCGGACGGCCTGGCGCCACGCGATGCCGTCGACCCCTGTGAGCAGCGTCAGCCCATGATCGAACAGATCGAGCGTCGACAGGCGCTGGCCGTCCGCCTCCAGCCATACGTGCGGCGCACGCGCGCCCACGCACACGGGCGTCGTCGTCGGCTCGATGACCGCCGGACGCTCAATGCCCTGCTCCTCGACGATCGCGTCGGAGGCATACACGACGCCCAGGTCGGCCGCGACTCCGGACACGCCCTGCAGCTGTCCACGCGAGCGAAGCAGGTTGCGCTCGCCGGAGGGACGTCGCTCGGGCTCGTACGTGTCGAGCAAGGACGGGTCCGCGCTGCCGGACAGCACCGCCGCGAGCTTCCACGCGAGATTGTGCGCCGAGTGGATCGCGGTGTTCATGCCCGTGCCGCCGGTGGGTGCCGTACGATGGGCCGCGTCGCCAACGAGGAACACGTTGCCCTCGCGGAAGCGCTCCGCCACTTCTGCTCCGATGCCGATGAGCTGGTGGCCGAGCACCGTTACCTCGAGATCGGGCCGACCAGCCGCGCGCCTAACGAGCTCCACGAGGTCGGCCGGGCCGAGCGCGTTCGGCGACTGTACCTCGGCGCGCCAGGGCGTCGCGAGGACCCAGCGGCGACCGTCGCGGCTCGTCGGCAACGCCACGCTCGGCGCCGGAGCACCGAGCCCCTGGAGCATGTACAGCCCGCACAGGTCAGGTCCGACGAGGGCCTTCATGTCCGCCTGGAACAGGATGCTGAAATACTCGCCGATGCGCTCCACGCCGCGTGTCGCGATGCCGAGCCGGCGCCGGATCGGGCTGTTGGCGCCGTCGGCCGCGATGACGTAGCGCGCGTGCACGTCGGTTCGCTCACCCGTCGCGCGATCGACGATCGTCGCGCGAACACCATCCTCGGTCTGATGGAGGTCGCACAGCTCGGTATTGAAGCGCAGCTCTGCGCCAGCGTAGCCGCGTGCATGCTCGACCAGGATCGGCTCGAGCGCGTCCTGCGCGAGAACCGCTGGCGTGGTGGGGCTGATGGCGAGTGCCTCGTCCGCGGTTGGGTATCCGAGGGGACGACGCTCGAGCTCGGGAGCGCTGAGATTGGCGCGGACGGAACTGAAGAAGTCGACCGTCATGGCGGCATCGCGGACCGCGGGCTCGACTCCCCAGCTGCGGAAGAGCTCCATTGTGCGGGTGCTGATCCCCGTGGCTTTCGGGTGGATCGACGTGGATGGATGCCGCTCGACGAGGAGCGATGACACGCCGAAGCGCGACAGCACGATCGAGCTGCACAGGCCAGCCGGGCCGGCGCCGACGATCAGGACAGGTATCTGCATTGGGATATCCTTCAGCGATTCAATGAGTTGGGTCCGCTGCCGCTTGCATCTGGCGCGGATATCTATAATTTCATGCTACAACCTGTCCGATCAAATTGCCGAAGTCAAGCCCCAGGCGTTCGTATCAGCAGAAGGCCCGCGCGGAGAGTGCGGCCGACACGCGTCGCCGGATCATCGAGGTGACGCGGGAGCTTCTCGCGCGCGCGCCGCTTGAGAACGTCTCGCTGCCCGAGATTGCATCCCGGTCGGACGTCGCGCGGTCGACGGTCTATACAATCTTCGGCTCGCGCGAGGGGCTCATGGTGGCGCTCGCCGAGGATCTGCTGGAGCGGGGCGGGTTCGCGCGGATCGGTCAGGCGCTTCGGGGTCCGGACGTCGTCCGCGCGTTCGAGATCAGCATGGACGTCGCGATGGAGCTCTACTCACAGGAGGAACCGGTGGGTCAGGCGTTGCTCTCGCTGGCCGCGGTGGACCGCGACGCGTCGAGCGCGGCGGCGCGTCTCAATTTCGGACGCGCGCAGGGGATGCGGCGACTGGCGGAGCGGATGCACGAGCAGGGCGTGCTGCGCGATGACGTCACGGTGGAAGAAGCCGCGGACATCCTCTGGGTCATCACAAGCTTCGAGACGTACGCCCAGCTGCGCCGTGGCCGGAACCTGACGCCGACACAGGTGGGTGAACGGCTGCTGGGGATGACGCGAAGGACGTTGTATCGGGAGACGGGAGACGGGAGACGGGAAACGGGTAGCGGGAAGTGAGGCTGCTTGCCGCGTGCAGCTGCTAGCCGCTCGCCGACGGCCGCGTGCTGGTGCTGCTGGCTTCGCGCTGCTGACTCCGGGCCTGCTCCGCCATGCCGAGCGAGGTGCCACGACGTGGGCGGATGAGGACGCGAACCGGGACGGGGAACTGGAAACTGGGAACTGGCGTGGCCAGCCGTGGCTCGTCGCGGCTGGTGGCAGCAGCGAGCAGCTCGGAGCAGTAGCACGCGGCCGTCGGCAGGCGGCTAGCAGCTGCAAGCAGCAATCAGCAACCAGCCTCAGTTCGCTATGCGGCCGTCGTCCACGTCATTGCCTCGCCTAACAAGGCGTCGGTTACTCCGTGGCCGCCGTCGAACTCGCGGTACTCCACATCGTAACCCGCACTCTTGAGCTGCGGCACGATGACCCGGCTCGCCTGATCGATCGGGAGAACGGCGTCCCGCGTCCCGTGCGTGATGAACATCTTCGGCTTCCCCGTCGGCGCGCGCGGGACGATGAATCCCGGCGAGAACGCCACCACACGCGAGAACAGGTCGCCGTTGATCATCCCGAGCGAGAGCGAATAGCTGCCGCCGTCCGAAAAGCCCACGATCCGTACGCGGTTCGCGTCCACCCGCACTCGCGCGAACGCATGCGTGAACGCGCGATCGATGAACTGCACGTCGTCCGAAAACGAGCCGCGGATCGCGTCCCACGTACCGCCGCGCGAGTCCGGCGCCAGCAGCAGCAGCCCGAGGGTGTCGGCGAGCGGGCGGATCGGGTCGACCATCTCCGTCGCGTCGTGGCCCGCGCCGTGGAGCAGCAGCGCGATGGGCGCCGGCGTGTCGGACCTGTAGCTCGTCGGCACGTAGAGAAACCCATCTCGCGATCCGGCCAGGCCGAGCGGGTATAGCCCTGGCGCCGTCGTTTGCGACGGCGACGTCACGCGAACGGTCAGTCGCCCGTCACCGCCTCCAGCGCCCGACGGCTCCGTGGAACCGAGACAACCGCCCGTCGCGATGACGAACGCGCCAAGCGTGGTGCGGCGCAGCGCTTCACGCCGCGTGATCGGTTCGTTAGGCATGGCCGAGCCGGCAGGGTCGCGCATCGGTCGTCGCGGACAGGGGTCCGTGAATGGACGCACGCTCCCGCGCCCGCCACAACTCGCGCGGGACAAGGCGCGCCTACGGATGGCAAGCCCCATTCGCACGCTCCCAACAGCCTGACGCCCGCCATCACGTGGCCGCTCGGAGCGCGTCGATGTCCGCGGCCATGATCCGCTCGAGGTTCCGCGAGATCTTCTCGGCGCTCCAGTTCCACCAGGCGATCTCGAGCAGCGCGGCGATGGTCTCATCGGAGAAGCGGCGCCGGAGCACCTTCGCGGGGTTTCCACCAACGATCGCGTAGGGCGGCACATCGCTCACGACGACGGAGCGCGTCGCGACGATCGCGCCGTCGCCGATCGATACGCCCGGCATCACCAGCGTGTCGTAGCCGATCCAGACGTCGTTGCCGACGACCGTGTCGCCCTTTCGCGGGAACGCGTCCATGGGCGGCATCACGCGCTCCCAGCCATTGCCGAAGATCTGGAACGGATACGTCGAGAACCCGGACATCAGGTGGTTCGCGCCGTTCATCACGAACTTCACGTCCTTCGCGAGTGCGCAGAACTTGCCGATGATCAGCTTGTCGCCGACAAATTCGAAGTGGTACATCACGTTCTGCTCGAACCGCTCGGCGCCCTCGGGATCGTCGTAGTACGTGTAGTCGCCGACGAGGATGTTGGGCCGCGTGATCACGTTGCGCAGATACGCGACCTGCGGAAACCCTGCCATCGGATGCCGCGTGCCGGGGTCGGGACCGTTCATGTGCTCCTCGTGCTGGAAGACAACTTGCGACGGCCATCGTGCGTCAGAGGCATTTTCGGAGGATTCATGCGATTCGACAACCGGCGGCAGCTCGCCGTCACCCTCGTTGGCGTATCTCTGGTGGCTCTCGCCGGATGCCGGTCGGGTCCTTCCGGATCGCCATCGGCCGACTCCGGTTCCCCGTCCGCCCGCGGGGACACGCCGCCGCCGGCCCCCGCCGCGAGTGCGACCGTCCGGAGCGACTCGGTCCTGCTGCGAACGGACAAGGCGCAGTACAAGGCTGGCGAGCGGATGACGCTGACGTTCGAGAACAGAAGCGCCGCCGGCTACACGTTCAATCCGTGCCAGCGATTGATCGAGCGCGAGGATGGCGGGGCGTGGAAGCCGCTGCCTGACGAGGGCCGGATGTGCACCATGGAAGCGTGGCTCCTCGGCGCGCACAGCACGGGCACAGGCCCGACGGAGCTTCCGGCAACGATCCCTGCCGGCCGCTATCGCGTCGTCGTTCGGATGGCGGAGGAACGCCCCGGCGCCCCGGCAACATCCGCCATCGCCGCCGTGAGCGATCCCTTCACGGTGTCGTAACGACCACGCGAGGGACGACCACCCCGTTTCTATTCGAGCCGGGCGAGGCGTCGTGCCGCGGCCGCATCGCATCGCTTGACACGGCGCGTGCACATGCTTAGGTAGAAGTCCTACCTATCATAGGTAGAACTTCTACCTGTTCGCGCGTCCCGCGCAGAGGCGTCGTGGCGAAGGCATCCGGTCCGTCGAAGAGCGAGCTGCTCAAGGGCACGCTCGACATGCTGATCCTGCAGACGCTCTCCGGGCAGCCGCTCCACGGCTACGCGATCGCGCAGCAGATCGAGCTTCTGTCCGACGCGGTCCTGACCGTCGAGCAGGGATCGCTCTACCCCGCGCTCGAGCGGCTGCAGAAGCGCGGCTGGGTCACGTCGAAGTGGGGCGCGTCGCCGACCGGCCGTCGCGCGCGCTACTACACGCTCACCGCCACGGGCCGTCGTCAGCTCGGCGAGGAGATCTCCGACTTCGACCGCGTGCTCGTCGCCATCAACCGCGTCATGCGGCGCGTCTGAGACGATCGACGTGTTGCTGCTCGACATGCTTCGCTATCGCCTCCGGGTGCTGCTGCGCCCCGAGCAGCACGCGCGCGACCTCGACGAGGAAATCCGCTTTCATCTCTCCCTCGAAGCCATGCAGCGCGAGCACGCGGCGCGCGGCACGCTCACGAGCAGCGACGCCCGCTGGGCAGCGCGACGCCGCTTCGGCAATCTCACCACGACCAAGGAAGAGGCACGCCACATGGCTGGTCTCGGATTCTTCGATACGGCGGAGCAGGACGTCCGTTTCGCGCTTCGCTCGTTCCGCCGCGCGCCCGGTTTTACCGCGGTCGCCATACTGACGCTGGCCGTCGGCATCGGCGCGAACACGGCGATCTTCAGCGCGGTGAACGCGATGCTGCTTCGGCCGCTCCCGTTCCGCGAGCCGGAGCGGCTCATGCAGGTGAATCTCACGGTTCCGCCGCGCGGAGACGCTGCGCCAAGGGACAATCTGCCGTGGTCGTATCCGAAGTTCGTGGTGTTTCGACGCGCGCAGACCATCTTTGACGATCTCACGCTGTGGGCAGGAACGCAGGCGACGGTGCGAGTAGGCACCGACGCCGAACGCACGGGCGTGGAGTTCGCTGACGGACGCTACTTGCCGACGCTCGGAGTCCGGACTGCGATCGGTCGCAACTTCAGCGCGGACGAGGATGCGAAGCCAGGCGGCTCGCGGGTCGTGATCCTGAGCGACGCATTCTGGCAGCGGCGGTTCAACGCAGACTCGTCGGTGCTTGGGCGGGCACTGACCGTCGATGGCGATCCGTACACGATCGTGGGTGTATTGCGTCCGGGATTCCGCGGGATGTCCGGGCGCGCCGACGTTCTCGTGTCGTTCATGTCGCAGGATCAGCAAACGCTGAACGAGCCGTGGTCACACGGCTACGATCTCATCGCGCGGCTCAAGCCGGGCGTGACGCCGGAAGCGGCGAAGCCCGTTGTTCGTCAGCTCGGCGTCGTCGTCAACAACGCGTACCCGAATTCGGAGATCAAGGGGGAGCGGTGGGGCGCCGTCGGGCGAGAGTTGAACGGCACCCGCGTGGATCCGCTGGTTCGTCGGTCATTGCTGGTGTTGTTAGGCGCCGTTGGTCTCGTGCTCCTCATTGCGTGCGCAAACGTCGCGAACCTGTTTCTCGTTCGGGCGGCGAGCCGGCGGCGCGAGATCGCCGTTCGCCTCGCGGTCGGCGCCGGTCGCGCCCGCCTCGTTCGGCAACTGCTCACGGAAAGCGTCGTTCTTGCCGTCCTGGGTGGCGCGGCGGGCGTGGCGGTCGCGTGGTGGGGCGTGACGTTGCTCGCTACCCTCAACCCGGTGGCAACGCTTCGCACTCAGCGGCTGGGCGGAATCGGCGCGGTTTCGTTCGCCGCCATCCGCCTCGACCCAACGGCGTTCGCGTTCCTCGCCGCACTCACCGTCCTGACGGGACTCGTGTTCGGCCTCGTGCCGGCGCTGCAGGCAACGCGCCCGTCGCTCACCGGCGACCTCAAGAACGAGACCGAGCAGTCACGGCTCACCGGTGTTCGCGGCCTGACGAGTCGGAACCTGCTGGCGATCGTCGAGATCGCGCTCGCGGTCGTGCTGCTCGCGGGCTCAGGGCTCATGATCAAGAGCCTCGGCAAGTTGCTCGGAGTGCACCCGGGATTCGACGCCGAGCGCGTGCTGACCATGCGCTTCAACCTGACGGACGTCGGACGCGATTCGTTGCCCGCATTCTACGACCAGCTCATCGAGCGACTCGAGGCAATTCCCGGGGCGACGAACGTCGGGCTTGCCGACTGTCCGCCACTCAATGGCGGCTGCAATGGGACCGAGCTCATTCACCGCGATCGGCCGAAACCGATGCCGGGAACGGAGCCAAGCGTCGGCGTGCACTGGGTGACGCCCGGTTGGTTTGCCACGATGCGCGTCCCGCTCCTCGAGGGCCGAGTCTTCACTCGCGGCGACCGAATCGGCGTCCAGAAGGTGGTGGTGATCAGTGAGCGCACGGCGAAGAACTATTGGCCGGGCCAGGATCCGATTGGCCGACCGGTGAGCGTTGGTCAGGGTGGCTTCTACGATGACACGGCGTATGTGGTCGGTGTCGTCGGGAATGTCCGATTCGGTACGCTCGATACCCTCCCCGTGCCCGACGTGTACCTCTCCTACTATCAGTCGCCGCGTGCCCGGATGATGATGTTCGTGCGGACCGCGGGCGATCCGCGCGCGATCGTCGGCGCAGTGCGGCGCGAGGCCGCGGCGCTCGCGCCAGGAGTGCCGCTGTATGACGTGCGTCCCATGCGCGAGCGCGTTGCGGACGCGATGGCGTACGCACGCTTCAGCGCGCTCTTGCTGGCGGCGTTCGCGGTGGCGGCGCTGGCGCTGGCGGCGTTAGGCACGTACGGGGTGATCTCGTTCGGCGTGTCGCAGCGGCGGAAGGAGATCGGGATCCGCGTGGCGCTCGGCGCCACACGGACGAGTGTCGTTCGGCTGATCGTTGGTCAGGGGATCTCGCTCGCGGTCATCGGCGGGGCGATGGGGCTCGTGGGCGCGTTGGCGACGACGGGCGTGCTGCGGTCGCTGCTGTACGATGTAGCGCCGTCGGATCCGATGACGCTCTCGGCGATCGTGGTGCTGCTGGTGGCTGCGGTGGTCGTGGCGAGCTGGATCCCGGCGCGGCGAGCCGCGGCCGTGGATCCGGTGGAGGCGTTACGCGGGTGACGGGAGACGGGAGACGGGAGACGGGAGACGGGATCTGGCCTGTTCTCGACCAGTGCTGTCCTGAACTCGCCACGTCGACCCGTAGCCGCGCTGCTATCGTGAGCGCGGAGTGTCGTCCGACGGGGCTGCGCTCACTGATCGGTGCCGTTCCCGCTTCCCCATGGAGGCCGCGTGATGTCCGCGAGGCAGGTGTTCGTGCGCGTCGTCATCTACGCGGTCGTGCTCAGCGCGATCGACGCGGTGTCCGGGCGCTTCTTCCAGGCGTCGCCGGACCCGAGCGTCGTTCTCTTCCTCGGCGCAACGGCGTGGGTGTCGTATCGGCTTGCTGAGGCCAGGCAGGAACGCCTCGCGTTTCCGGCCGGCGTCACGATGTTCGTCGTGTACATGGCGGCATTCATCGTGTGGGCGAGGCTGCTTGTCGGCTGGAACCGCTCCGTCCCGTGGCAACCGCGCAGCACGACATGGGTCGTCGTGGTCGTCGTTGCGGCACCCATCGTGGCATACGTGGCGAAGATCTCGGGATCCACTGCCCGTACCGCCGCCGCCGCCCGGCTCGAGTCGCGCTAGGCTCCCGGGCGAGGACGCACGGCGACGCCTCCGCGAGCGTCGAGCTCCTCAGAGTGGAGAAGCCCGCGACCCGCGTGAACCCAGCTCACTGCTGGTCAGGCGGTGCAGAGTGAAGAACAGCGTGTCGAGCCCGCCAACAATGGCCCGGCGCTCCAGCGTGAAGCCGAGGCGCTCGAGCACACACACCGACGCTTCGTTAGGCGCGTCCGTACTCGCCCGGATCTCTGTCATGTGCAACTGCTCCACCGCGTACTCGACGATCGCCGCCGCGATCTCGGTCGCGAAGCCCTGCCCCCAGTGCGCGCGACCAAGCCCGTAGAGCAGCTCGAGCTCGGGCGGATCCCGGAACGTCCAGAGGCCGGCAAATCCACAGAGTGTGCCGCCCGCGCGCGTCCACGCACCCCAGAGCCCGCGCCGTTCGGTCGCGAAGAGGCGCTCGCTTTCGGCGACGACCGCTGCCGTGCGGTCCAACGGGATGATCTCGCCGTCCCAGAGGAACCGTCGCACGTCCGTGTCCGTCCACAGGTCATGAAGCGCTGGGACGTCCGCCGTTCCGAACGGGCGTAACCGCAACCGAGGCGTGTCCAGCTCGAACAACGGAGGCGTCATCTGGCGAGCCTAACGTCGAAATGCACTGTGCGGCCGCCGGTACGACGCACTCCCATCGGGCCGGGACGACACGGCGTAGTATGCGGCATCACCGCATCTTAGCGCGGCCGACCACCATGGTCTATCGAGACGCGATTCGCGTGAAGCTCGAGATCGACTGGGCCAACCATGCTGCGATCTTCACCGCCTGCGACATGCGGACGCGTCCGCCTTTCGCGAGGCGCGCGAGACCCGGCCCGGGTTCCTCGAGTACTCGCGCCAATTCCGTCCACGTCAGCCCCTGCGCAATTCGGCGCGCGTCGAGCGCCTCGTGCATCCGGATCGCGTCGAACCGGAGGATCTGGCCCGGGCCGACCTCGGGCAGCGGTGTTGCGGCCGCGCGCATGGCGGGTCCGGTACCGCGAACGAAGTGCTCGGGAGGGCGGCGCAGCCACCGAAGCATCTGGAGGACACCGTCACCCTCCAACGCCCGCTCGCGCATCCCGGTCAGTGTCGACAGACTGACGTTCCCGATGGCCGCCGCGACCTGCTGCCAACTCATGCCGCGCGAACGACGCTCCGCATCGAGAGCGTCGTGCAGTGCCGCGACGTCGAAGGCTACCTGCTCGCTCTTGGGCAAACTCCACCGCGGTTGGTGTGCCTAACGATGGCCTCGCTGCATATCACTCCCTCGCATCGCTCCCCTGAAGCAGGCGCCCAGATAGAGGTCACCGGATTACGGTCACTGTGTTCGTGCTGGTGGGTTGCGCAGAACGGCGATCAGGCGCCTTTGCTCATTGAGCGCTGAAGTCCACGAGCTCGGCGAGCGCCGATGAGGGCCGCGAAGTACCAGGCGATGCTCGACAGCGCCCGCCGGAGATACAAACTCTCAATCGCTAGGCGGGCGTTTCGTTCAGGTCCAGCATTGTGCGCCACACCGCGAGCCACTCGGCACCGTGCTTCGCGAAGACCCATAGATCGCGACCGGTCACACGGTACTGCGCCGCCGAGCGTTCGTAGAGCATCTCGTAATCGAAGTTGACCACGGCCGTGTCGCCGACGACATCGATCTGATGCTCACCCTCGCGGAAGTCGTGAATCCTTGCGTTCTCGCAGAAATCACGGAAGCCGGCAACAAACGTCTCTCGCCCCTGAACGCGGCCGGCGAAGCCGGGAATCACCATCACGATCTCGTCGTGAACCATCGGGGCGAGATCGTCGACTCGGCCCGCGAGCCAGGCATCGGTGATCCGGCGCATCGTCCCGGCCACGCGCTCGCGTTCATCGCTCACGTGCGCTCCCCGTCGAGTGAATCCTGTGTTGCCTAGCGCGCTAGCATCGGTGCATCAGGCCCGATGAGAAGTCCCGGTGGGTCCGTCTCGGCCCTCGCTATTTCGCGGGCGGCGGGGCAGGCGCTTGTGGCGGGGCATCCGCGTTCCAGACGTCCTGCACAATGCGCCAA
>Ga0207674_10006138_pt1 | contig 14193 bp, 8 predicted proteins | sample KBSCornC72_FD_184303 | JGI IMG/M metagenome (GOLD analysis project Ga0207674, IMG submission 184303) | Corn rhizosphere microbial communities from Kellogg Biological Station, Michigan, USA - KBS Corn C7-2 (SPAdes) (version 2) | ecosystem: Host-associated > Plants > Roots > Rhizosphere > Soil ... | reverse complement strand
CGATCCGAACAAGGCATTGTCGCCGAACGTGCGCGTCGACATAAGGAACGAAGGGACCGGGCTGACAAGAACTGTCACCACAGACTCCCAGGGCAACTATACGGCGCCATTTCTTCCGGTGGGCAGATATACGATCTCTGCCGAGTTACGCGGCTTCAGGAAGAAGTCCGTCACCGGGATTGTGCTCCAGGTAGACCAGACTGCGCGCGTCGATATGATTTTGGAGGTGGGCGCAATCACGGATGAGGTAATCAACATTGCGGGAGGTGCTCCGCTGACCAATACGGAGACTTCACAGGTCGGAGAGGTCATTGACAATCGGCGTGTCGTCGAGTTGCCTCTCAACGGCCGACAGTTCCTGCAATTGGCTTTGCTCAATTCCGGCGCCAGTCTGACCAGCGGCTCCTTCGACACAAACCTGCAGATAACCGGGCCGCGTGTAATCATGAACGGCCAGATGGAGCAGTACAACAACTACACCGTCGATGGCACTGACGCGACCGATCCCTTTTATCACACCCTTTCGTTCTCGCCTTCAGTTGATGCCATACAGGAGTTCAAGATTCTGACCAACAACTATGCCGCTGAGTTCGGCAGCTTCACTGGCGCGATGGTCAATGTCTCTATCAAGGCCGGCAGCAACGGCTTTCACGGCACGGCCTATGAGTTTCTGCGGAATGACAAACTGGATGCAAAGAACTTCTTCGATGATCCCACGAAGCCGATCCCACCGTTCAGGCAGAATCAGTTTGGGGCGACAATCGGCGGTCCGATTATCAGGAATCGTACGTTCTTCTTCGGCAGTTACGAAGGGTTTCGACAGCGAAAGGCCTTGACGAGCCGCGCGCAGGTGCCGTCAGACCGGATGCGTAATGGAGACCTGGGCGAACTTACTGCGGCTCCGCCATTGGGGCTGGGGCAAGCAAGGCCCGTCGATCCACAGAATGGTCAGTTTTTTCTCAACGATACTATCCCCACAACGCGGTTCAATCCCGTTGCGAAGGCTCTACTAGACCTGCTGCCTCGCTCCGCAACAATCAACTACATTCTCTCACGCAGCCAGTCGATCGATGATGACCAGTTCCATATTCGAGTGGATCATCAGTTATCGAGCAAGAATAATTTCTTCGCGCGTTTCTCCTTCGACACTCTCGATACGCTGCAACCCGGGTTGGTGCCGACGTTTGACCAGAAGACCACTTCTCGTGCCCGGAATCTTTCGCTTTCCGACACACACGTCTTCGGCACCAGACTGATTAACGAGCTTCGGTTAGGTTACAACCGTACTGGCGGTGGGCAGGAGCTAGCGGTCAAGGGATTGGATTTCGCCGCAGCGACCGGGCTCCAGGGCGTGTCGAACGACCCGCGCAAACTGGGAGTTCCCCAATTCACCATCAGCACATTTGCCACTATTTTTGGGCCGCCGCTGTCGCTGCTCAGACGTCGCGACAACACATTTCAGTACATTGACAATCTGACCTATACACATGGCGATCACAATCTGAAGTTTGGCGGGCTATTCACTCGCTACCAGTTCAATCCCGAATCGGATAACAGAGCTCGAGGCACGTTCACATTCGACGGAAGTTTCTCCAAGAACGCCTATGCCGATTTTCTGCTCGGACTGCCGCGCACGTCTCAGGCCGGGATTGGCGATGTGACAATGCATGGACGCAGCTATCTGCTGGCAACTTATGTCCAGGACGACTGGAAGGTGACACCGAGGCTGACGCTCAATCTGGGGCTGCGCTATGAATACCTGGCGCCGGTTACTGATACCAATGGCCTCATCTCGACGCTCGACCTGCGCGACATCGCTCACCCGCGATTTGTGGCGACCAATACGGACGTGGCGAACTTCGTACCTGGAGTAGCGGGACGCTTCCCCTTGCCGCTTGTGTCCGCGCAGGAGGCTGGACTGCCGAGTTCACTCGTGATTCCCACCAAGGACATGTTCGCCCCCAGGTTTGGATTTGCATGGCGGCCATTTGACAATGACAAGACCGTGGTGCGGGGCGGCTATGGGATTTTCTATGCGCATCCGTCGTTCAACTGGCCCTTTCAGTTGAAGTTCAATCTGCCATGGCTCGACCTTAAGTTGATCACAGCCACGACACCGGTTGATGTGCGTACCGTCCTGCTGGCGCCACCTGCAGGCAACACCAGCGCATTTGCTGTGGACCCGAATTTCCGGATTGGATATAGCCAGCAGTGGTTTTTTAACATCCAGCGTGAAATCACCAACGACCTGCTGGTCGAGGCGAACTATGTTGGCAATCACGGTATCCGACTAATGCAGGTCGTGAGCCCCAACGAGCCCCCTCCCGGTCCCGGAGCGCAGGGGCCACGCCGCCCGATTCCGCAGCTTGGAATTTTTGGCTACAACCAATCCCGTGGATACTCCAACTACAATGCGCTGCAGTTGCGTCTCGAGAAGCGGGCAACGAAGAATCTGGGATTCACCGCCCAGTACACCTACGCCAAGTCCCTCGGTGTCAACAGCACCTTGAATGGTTCGATCAGCGAGTTTCCACGCCCACAAAACAGCCGCGATATCAGGGCCGATTACGGGTTGTCCGCCTTCGACCACAATCATCGGTTTGTAACGAACTTCGTGTATCGGCTTCCCTTCGGTCCGGGCATGCGCTTCCTTGGCTCAACTCATGGATTCGTGGGCAAAGTATTGGAAGGCTGGCAAACGACAGGGATACTGACTTTTCAGGATGGCGTGCCCTTTACGGTTCGGACCGGGTCTGATCGGAGCAATACCGGCGAAGGCGCCGACCGGCCCGATCAGATCGGCAATCCGGAACTGGAGAAGTCACAGCGGACGATACAGAGATACTTCAACACCAATGCCTTCATGCTTCAGGCACAAAATACCTTCGGAAGCGCCGGTCGCAATACGGTGCGCGGACCCGGCTACAGCAACATTGACTTCTCACTTATAAAGAGCACCAAGATTATCGAAAACCAAAGGCTGGAGTTCCGGGCGGAGTTCTTCAATCTGTTCAACCATCCCAACTTCAATATCCCGGATCGTACATACATTTCCGCAACATTTGGTCAGATCAATGCTGCTTTCCCGTCGAGGGATATTCAGTTTGGGCTGAAGTACATTTTCTGACAGTTCCGGAGTTCTGAGGAGGGGAAATGGCAAAGGACTCGAGGCGAGGGTTCATCAAGAAAGGCATTACTTTGGCGGGTGCAGCAATCGCGAGTCCCGCAGTGCGAGCGCTTGCTTCCGATGCTCTTCCGCCTTACGAAACCCGAAGCAGCTCGCGTGCTCCGTGGGTTTCCGTGCGAGTGGTAGATACCGAGCGCATGCCATGGGAACTGGTGCCTGTCATGGATCCGGCGATGGCGAAATATCAGTCGAGCCGCAAGTATCTCTTCAGGGATGACGAGACGAAAATGCATCTTATGATCACGTTCATCCCGCCCGGCTGGCCGGGTGCGCCCGTCCACTATCACGACTTTCATGAATGGGGGTACAAGCTCTCCGGTGATGGAACAAACAACGAGTCGACATCTCCAAATCAGCACTTCGGGCCACTGATGCGGTTTCGGGAAGGCTATTTCCTGTCTCGACCGCCGTTCAGCCTGCACGGCGGGGAGCGCGGGCGCCAGGATTTTATGCGAGCCCAGATCGGTGGCTCGTGGTTTTTCGTGGAGGAGGGCGATGTTGCTAAACGTACCTGGTCCACGGAACAAGGTAACTCCATGACCTACAATCCGGATTACAAGAAGGTCAAACAGTGGACGGTGCCGCGAATCATAGACACAATCGACGGGATGCCTTTCGAGCCGTCGGCAACGGTCCCAGGGCTGTTCCACAAGTATCTGGTAGATGATCCGAGCCGTGGATTTCGCGTAATGATGTGGCGACTGGAGCCGGGGTGGAATAGTTCGCAATCCCCTCAATTCGCCCGCGCCTTCTATTACAAGCTGGGTTATCAATTCAACTTCGTGATCGCCGGAGACCTGAAGATTCAAACCTACAAAGCCCCTGGCGAGAAAGGCGAACAGATCTCGCTGGACAGATACTTTTATCTGGAACGCCCGCCTATGAGCATCTACGGTTTGGCGGACGGCGTGGTGACCGAACACGGGTGTGTATGGCTGGAGGGAACCTACGGCAAAGGCGTCACAATCAGTACGACACCGATTGAAGATCCCAACTATGTCTGACGGTCGCTTTCATCTCGTTTTTCTCTAGCCCAGCCGTTCACGGCTGGGAAGGCTGCGACAAAGCATCTGAGCCCGATTCATCGGGCTTCCTCTCTGGCTTAAGCTCAAGCATGATTGGAAGCACGCTTGTCATGGAGTGCTCCTGGGAGCGCAGGCATCCTTGCCTGCCGCCTCGGTGTGGCGTCAATTTCTTCGCAAGCCGCTATTGGCAAGCTGGCAGGCAAGGATGCCTGCGCTCCCAGGAGAAAGAAAAACGATGGGGCAGGAGATGTAATCATGCGCAAGACAATACGCCTTTTGCTGACAATCGCCAGCCTGTTTATGTTCAGCATCGGCGCCGCAAGCCCAAAGGTCGATGAAGCTTCATCCGCTCCCGATGGCTGGAAAATGGCCGCCCCGCGCACGGAGATTCGCCCGCAGTTTGCCTACCTCCCCACAGGCGGGCGCGACGGCAAAGGCAGCCTGGTGATCAAGGCGGACGATCGCGAGGGATTGCACGGATATTGGGCGAAGACTTTCCCAGTCACCGGCGGCAAGCATTATCGGTTTCTGGCGCTACGTAAAATTGAGAACATCGCTTCGCCCCGACGGAGTGTGTTGGCGCGCGTTGTCTGGCAGGACGACAGCGGCAACTCAGTATTACACGATACACCTGTCGTTAGCGGTTATCTCAAGGGTTACCCGCCCGTGGCGGAACCGGAGTATCCGACCGACAAGGCGACCGACGGCGATGGATGGACAGAGGTCTCCGACGTTTATCGGGCGCCATTGAAAGCGACGCGCGCCATAATCGAACTGCATCTGCAATGGGCCCCGCGCGGCAGAGTCGAATGGGGCGGTGTCACATTCGCCGAAACGCAGCCGGAGCGCGGACGCATGGTGCGCCTGGCCGCGGTTCATTACCGTCCGCAAGGCGAGCACCCGAGTGCACGGTCACCACTCGACAACTGCCGCCAGTTCGCGCCGCTGATTGCGGAGGCCGCGCGCCAACGCGCTGATCTGATCGTATTGCCGGAGACGCTGACCTACTACGGTCTGCGCCGCAGCTATGCGGATGTGTCCGAGCCGATTCCCGGGCCTTCTACGGACTACTTTGGAGAATTGGCCAGGAAACACAACCTCTACATAGTTGCTGGATTGATCGAACGCGACAGGCATCTGATTTACAACGTTGCGGTGCTGCTTGCTCCCGACGGCAAGCTGGCCGGCAAGTACCGCAAGGTGACATTGCCGCGTGGGGAGATCGAAGGCGGCATTGCGCCGGGCAATGAGTACCCGATTTTTGAAACGCGATTTGGCAAGCTGGGGATAATGATCTGTTACGACGGCTTCTTCCCTGAAGTCGCGCGCGAACTAGCCAACCGCGGCGCGGAGGTGATCGCGTTCCCGGTGTGGGGCTGCAATCCTCTATTGGCGCAGGCGCGCGCAGTGGAAAACCACGTGTACCTGGTGAGCAGCACCTACGAAGACGTGTCGCGCAACTGGATGCTGACAGCGATCTACGACCACTCAGGTCAAACGCTGGCGCAGGCCGAAAAGTGGGGCACTGTGATTGTTGCAGAGGTTGATTTGAATCAACGGCTGCACTGGGCCAGTCTCGGCGATTTCAAAGCCGAGATCCCGCGCCACCGCCCGGCGGATAAGTAACCGCGATAGCCTGATGTCAACGCGCCTTTGCGTTGAAAATTGCTCCGCCCCCTGTACCTTCACTTCTCCAATCGCAATCGCCCGAACGCTTCAGGTGTGTGGTAGCTGGGGTTGTTGGTCGGCTGCCAGGCGATGCCTTTGCGCTGCGGGGGCGGCCCTTGCAACCGGTAAAAGTTGATGCGCATTTCCACCCCTGCCTGTGGCGCGCGGGTATCAATCCTGGTAATCGGAATGCGCATCTCGCCATACCAGGCCTTCTCTTTCTCATTCAAACGCGCCTTCACCGCGAAGCCTGAGTTCCATTGCCAGTCGTGATTCGGCGGATTCGGGTTGCGATCAATGAACAGGTCCACCCACTCGCCCTGCGGCGAGACCTGGAATTCGGTGTAGCGCTTGATGTCTTTGAAGTCCGTGCCAATGAAGACTTCGGCCACATCCCAGTCCCACAGCTTGTTGGTTTCCGCCGTGGTCGTCGGGTTTGGCTTGAGATGCAGTTGCTCGTAGGCGCAGATAAAGAGAAAGTAGAGATTCTGCTGCGTCCATACCGAGCGGATTTCTGTGCGGTGCCCTGGCGTAACGTCACCAAGCGGACCACGTTCGGCGATGACACCTTTGACATTCTTCCACTGGTCTGATTGTGGATCAGCAGTGAGCGTGAAATCGGACGCGACATGGAAGCTCTTGATCGTTTTCGCCTCGTCGCCCACACTCTGCCCGGGAGTCATGGCGACTGGCCGTAAGACAAACAGCAACGCCAGAAGCAGGAACGCAAGTTTGTTCATAAGCCATTCCTTCATGATTGAGAGATTGAAGCTCGCCCGAATCATGCCTGCCGTTCGCCGTTTTGTCACGATCGGTTTGTGTGGGACGTTAGCCGGCCTTACAACAATTGCGTCGCGGCGTGAATTGATCCGTTATGAAGACAGCCGTGTCTCGATGGCCTGCACCTATTCCATTGTCGCCTACGGCAACGATACGCAGTCGATGCGGAAGATCGTAGACCGCGCCTTCGACGAGGTGGACCGCATTGACCGGCTGATGAGCCATTACAAACCGGACAGTCCGCTCTCGCAATTGAATCGGCAGGCGTCGCAAAAGCCGATCACGGTCGAGCCGGAGTTGTTTGATTTCATCGCCGAGTGCTTGCGTTACAGCAGCTCGTCCGATGGCGCTTTCGATATCACCGTCGGGCCGCTGATGAAGGCCTGGGGTTTCTTCCGCGGCGAGGGGCGGATACCTAGTGAGCAGGAACTGTCAGTCGCGCGCCGCGGCGTCGGCTATCAGCACGTGGTCCTGGACGCGCGAGAGCGGACGATCTACTTCGACCGGCCGGGCGTCGAACTCGATCTGGGAGGCATCGCCAAAGGCTACGCGGTTGACCGTGCTGTCGGCGTGCTCAGACAGTCGGACATCTCTCGCGCTCTGGTCAGTGCGGGCGGCAGCACCATCTACGGTCTGGGCGCGCCTCCGCGCGAGGCAGGCTGGGAAGTGAAAATTCAAAACCCCGTCGCGCCGGAGAGGACTGCCCTGACGGTACGGCTCGAAGATCAGGCGCTATCCGTGTCGGGCAGCTACGAAAAGTTTTTTGAACTGCGTGGACGTCGCTATTCGCACATACTGGACCCGCGGACGGGGCGGCCGGTCGAGGGCATACTGAGCGTAGCGGTCATCACAGACAACGGCACCGCGGGCGATGCGCTGGACAATGTGTTTTATGTACAGGGAGTCTCGTGGAGCAGGAAGGCCTTGTCTGCCTTCCCGGTCAGCAGGGTCATCTTTTTTCTATCCGAATCCGCCGGCAAATGGCGGATGGAGACGCTGCAGCGCAAGTCAATTCACGGCCGGTAACTCGATCAATGCATAAACGCCGAGCTTCGGAATCGTGAACTCCGTCGCGCCATCCTCTACAACGAAATCTTCAGGTCCGGCCTGTTCAATCCCGAATGCCTTCAGCTCGGCCCTGGCATACTTGCCGCGCGTCCGCACGCGCAGGCTGTCCACGTCGCGTCCGCTGTAGTTCAGCAGATGTAACCGCAAGCGCGTTCCGTCGCCTGTCAGGCGGCTGATCACGACTTCAGTACCGTAGATGCGCAGGCTGCGGTTCTCATCGCCGAGTTGGCGTCGGACTTTCAGCGCAAAGGCGTTCGGGTCGGACGCCTCGGACTGCGGGTATTCTTTGCTGCCGAGTTTGATGTTTATTTTAAGTTGCGGTGCCGGCGCGGCAACGACCCTGAACATCAGGTTGCGGCGCGTCAGCAGGTTCATCACTTCACCGGTCGCCGCCGAGCCGTCGTCAATCAGCCCGATGTCGGCGATGAGGGGTAAATTTGTGTGAGGCAAAGCGCGCAGGAATGCCAGCATCTTGCCTGCCGCCGCCAAATCCGCCGGATCAATCTTCAAGATCGCATCAGCCTGGTAGGCCCAGGCTTCAGCAATGGCCAGCGTGGCTTTGCCCGTCCCCCGTTCAGAAAGGTCGTAGTAGAACTTGCCTGTGGGCGCGCGCATAAAACGCCAGCCGTTCGAGTCAATCCAGGGCCGGCGCGTCGCCGAAGCCACATCGGCGCGCCCGGCGACCCGCGGTACGAGCAGTTTTACACGCTGTGCGAGGTCCTGCTGACTCAACGCGATGACGTTGAGTCCAGCTTTGCGCCATTCGTCCAGTTTGTTGGGTGGCGCGGCTATCTGTTCGATGCCGGCCTGCTTTAACGCCGGCGCTGTCTCGATTCCCTGGACCCAGTAGAGTAGCGGGAGCCTTGTTTCCTGAGCAACATTCCCGGGGCCGATTTCAACGCGGAGACGCAGAGGCGCGGAGGCGCAGAGAACGAACGCTGTTGAAAGGGCCATGACCAGTCTCATACTTCGATCTCCTGCACCTGAATCTTCTTCAAGTCGTCCACACCTAAACCGAGTTTGGCAGCGTATTCGATGTGGCCCGGTTCGCGGATGATGATATTGACGTTCGGGTCGGCGTCGCGCGCGCGGGTGTCGTCCGCCTTTAAATATTTCACCGACCGCTCCCAGACCGAGATTGCACCGTGTGCTTTGCGCTCCTCTTCGATGATATCGAGCAGCAACCGGTCAATTGCCACCGGGTCGGTGCCGAACAAAATCCTCTTCGGATAAAAGACGTATTTCTTTGTGCGCGCGAATGGCCCGCCATGCCAGACACCGCGCAGGCCGTCCATGATCTGCAGCACAGTGCGCGACCGCAGCGGCTCGACCGCGGCCAGAGTGCCGACGAACGACAGGGTGTGCGAGACGCCGTTGTAATGCGTGCGCGCCACATTCGAGAAGCTGCCGTAAGCGATGTTCTTCAGACAGCCCGTCACGCCGGTCGCACCGTGGTCTTTCATATTTGGAATGTTTATGACCTTCGTGAACTTTTCAGAAATCAGCCGCATCATATTTGACCTCGTGTCGTCCTCGCCGAAGAAGTCGGCTTCGACATAGGTCAGCGGGTCATAGTTCCGATTGTCTATGGCCCGATTTCCCCGTTCGGCGCCGATGATCGTCACTCCCTGGGGCAAGTGGGGCGCATAGTTCACTTCGTCGAGCTGACCTTGAAAGCGCTCATAAACGTAAATCTGCGCCGGCTTGACACCAACCGCCATCAGATTACGCACGACTTCCGCCACGATTTCGGGCGCTGAGACCACGTTCGGGCGGCCGCCGGCATTGACCTTGATGCCGACGACATCGTCTGCGCGGATGAAACGACGCCAGGCGTCAATTGTACTGGCCTCACGGGTGAGTTCTCGCATCCCGCGCTCCAGCATCTCGCGCACGACGGCCGGGTCGGCTCGCTCGTCTTTAGCGTCAAGACATTTGGCCGATTTGACCGCGATGACACGGCCCGGATAGGGGCCGGGCATACCAGGCGTGGCGGCAGGTTTGTATCGGCTGGCGACGCGGTATTTGGGGATGTCCTCGGCTCCGGCCTCAATCAGGGGCGAGACAAGCGGGGAGGCGGCTAGCAATTGCACAAAAGTTCGGCGTTTCATCGTTTCTCCGAAGATGCACCCGTCGCGCTTTCTAGATGTAGGCGATCACGTCGATCTCGACCAGGGAATCGCCCGGAATCCAGGCTGCAGCAATCGTCGTTCGCACCGGCGGCTCGTCGCCGAAGCGCCCGCGAAAGACTTCATTCATCCCCGCGTAGTCTTTGCCGTCGGCGAGATAGACATTGCACTTCAGCACCTTGTTCATGGAGGAACCCGCATTGACCAACTCTTTTTCAATCTCGTCGAGCACGGTCTTGGTGTGTTGCTTGATGTCGCCCTGGTAGTGCGCGCCTTTGCCGGCGATGAAGAGCAGGTTGTTGTACGAGACGGCGCCGTTGAACAGCGGCGGCGGCTGATCCGGTTTGCGCTCCGGCCTTTTACCGCCAGGGTAATGCACCTTTTTTCCGGTCTGCGGCTCGGCGGACACTGCAGTCGGGATTGACGCCGCTGCGGGAACAGCAGCAGCGGCCGTGGCCGCAGCCTTGAGAATCTGTCTTCGCTTTGAATTCATTTGTGATCTCCTGTAGTTGAGTTGGAATCGTGTGAATTGCGCGAATTATACGAAAGGCTGCCGGTGATGGATAGCCGACGTCGACCGATTTTACGATATAAAAAGAAGCGGCGCTCGAAGTCGCACTCTTGATGTTCGTACAAAGGGCGTATCAGACTCACTCGTAATCCTTGACAGCACTGCGTCTTACCCGTAACATCCGCCGCAGGCTAGCAAATACCATCAGGGGAATGATAATTCAAATTAATCATTTCCCCACGCAACGTAGAAAAAGATCAATCCAAGATTGCGCCCGGCTGCTTCGTTTTAACCTGATTCCAAGACTGGAGGCCTGCTTATGTATCGCCCAAATGCAACACGCGGCTTGTGGTGGTTGTGCTTGTCCTTGCTCTCCATGGTGTGCCTTTCCTCCGACATGGCTTTTGCCCAAACGACTTCGACCACCATTCTGGGAACCGTTGCCGACTCGGCGGGAGCCGTAGTGGCGGGCGCAAAAATCACGGTCACCAACACCGCGACTGGCGTTAACCGTGAAGTGACGGCTTCTTCGACCGGCGATTACAGCTTCCCGTTGCTGGATGTCGGCGTGTACGACGTGACCGTTAGCGCGCAGGGGTTCAAATCCGAAGTCCGGCGCGGAGTCATTCTGCAAATCAACGAGAAGGTGCGCGTGGATTTCGCCTTGCAGGTCGGCAGGACCGCCGAGCGAGTCGAGATTACGGCAACAGGTTCGCCGTTGCGGACTGATGACGCCACGCTGGGACTGACCGTTGAACAACGCCGCGTCGAAGAGCTGCCGCTGAACAATCGAAACCTCGGTGTGCTGGCGATACTGCAGCCCGGCGTGCAATATGGCCCGCGCAGCGGCACTGACGGGCAGGGCTTCGGAGCTCGGCAGGGCGCGCATGGCATCCCGATTCCGGGCATCGGACTTTCGTTCGTGGCCAATGGCCAGCGCGAGACCAACATGCACGGCACGTTGGACGGAGTGGTCGCGACCGAAGCGCGCGTCAACACGATTCCCTTCAGCCCGTCGCCCGAGGCCGTGCAGGAGTTCCGCGTGCTGTCAGGCAGCTATTCGGCGGAGTACGGTTTCAATTCCGGCGCGCAAGTAATCATCGTCACCAAATCGGGGGGCAACGATTGGCATGGCTCTGCGTTTGAATTTGTGCGCAACGACATTTTCGACGCAGAGAACTTTTTCCAAAACTACTTCAATGCGCCGGGCGCGCCGCGAACGAAGAAAGACTCACTCAGACAGAATAATTTCGGCGGCGTGTTGACGGGCCCACTGTGGATTCCCAAAATCTATAACGGCCACAACAAGACCTTCTTCATGGTCAATTACGAAGCGCGTCGCCGGCGTCAGGGCGGTTTGGCGCAAACGGCAAACCATCCGTCGGTGGCGTTTCGCAATGGCGATTTCAGCTCGCTGCTGAGCTTGCCGACGCCGATCAAGATTGTTGATCCGCTGACCGGCGTCGAGTTCACAAACAACATCATTCCGGCCAATCGCATTTCGAATGTGGCCAAAGAGCTGATGAAGTTCTGGCCGGAGCCGCAGCGAATCAATGCCAATCCGCTGACCGGCGTCAACTACACAGGCTTCGAGAGCCGCTCAACCGATGACGATCAGATCTTTGTCCGCGTGGATCATAACTTCAGCGAGAAGGACAAAATCTTCGGGCGGTATGCCTACGACGATGTGACCTATCTGGTCACACCGGGCGACAACCCGAACTTCACCTACTTCGTCGCCGGGCGGAATCAGAATCTCGGCACTGCGTGGATTCACATCTTCACACCGACGGTCATCAATGAGCTGCGTTACGGCTACAACAGATCGGTGGACAACACGCTGAACCCGCGCGCTAATACCAACTTCGATGTCGAAGCGTTGGGCCTGACCGGATTCCGTGTGGTCAACGACAGCAACCGCAAATTTACATCGCGCGAAACGGGCGTGCCGACTATTACGGTCAACGCCTTTTCAACGTTGGCCGAACAGGACGGCGGCAATGGGTTCGACTTCAACAATCTGCACCAGCTCAATGACAATGTGACCTGGACTCACGGGACGCACACTTCAAAATTCGGGTTTGATTTCCGGTGGGTTGCGCTGTTTCGCGGCGCAGCCAATGTGCCGCGCGGCGGATTGACATTCAACGGCGACATCGCCAACAACGGCTTCGCGGCCTTCCTGCTGGGTTATCCGTCGAACACGACTACGCCGGAAGGTCTGCCCCTGACTGAAACGCGGCAGAAGCGCGCGGCCGTTTACGCCACCGACGACTGGCAGGTGTCACGCAAGCTGACGCTCAATCTGGGCCTGCGCTACGAATACAACACGCCTGCGATCGACATCAAAGGTCTTTGGCGATCATTAAGCTTCGAGCAGTTAACGAATGGTTTGCCGACCGTCATTCCGGACATCGGCACCAAGTTCGAATTCTACACGCCGCAGAAGAAGCTGTTCATGCCGCGTCTCGGGGTGGCCTATCGCCCGGGGGACAATTGGGTGGTGCGCGCAGGGTTCGGCATCTATTACAACGTGCATCAGTTAAACAACTACACAATTCTCAACCTCAACCCGCCGAAATCCGGCACAAGCACTTTTGTCAATACGGCAACAGGCGGGCGGATCACAAATGCCGCGAATCAACCGCTGCTGACCTATACAAGCCCGTTTGGTGTCGTCAATCCGACCATCGCGACTGGCATCAATGCGCTCGATCCAGCCAATAACCAACCGTACGTCACCCAGTGGAGCCTGGACGTGCAGCGACGTCTGCCTTTCGACACCGTGCTGTCGGTTGGATACGTCGGTAACAAAGGCACGCACATTGATCAAACGGTCGAACTGAATGCACCTGCGCCCTCGATTCTGGCAAATCCCAACGGGCGGCGTCCGATTCCGTCGTTCGTGGACGGTTTTGGCGGGCCGGTGCGCGCACTCAATCGGCTGCGCTGGCTCAGCTCTGACGGTAATTCGTGGTACCACGCCTTGCAGGTCAATGCGCAGAAACGGTTCAGCAAAGGATTGCAACTGAACGTTGCGTACACCTACAGCAAGGCGGAAGGCGAAGGATATGGGCGCAACGAAAGCGGCGGCGCGCTGCCGAATTCGTATCAGAACCCCCACAATCGCGCAGCGGAAAAGACGCGCTACGGATTCGATTTCCGCCACAGCGCGGTGATCAGTTTCCTGTATGAGTTGCCGACGATCCCGACGTTCAGGGACAACTTCGGGAAACATATATTTGGTGGATGGCAGATAAACAGCATCATTGTGCTGCGGTCGGGTCTGCCGTTCACGATCACGCAGGGCAACACGATCAACACCATTGAGGGCCACGTCCGTCCGGATCGCCTGAGCAGCGGGAAGCTCGATAATCCGACGATTAACAAGTGGTATGATCCCGATGCCTTCCGCGTCGTCACCTGCCAGCAGCCGGGCGCAAATACGACGGCCGGAATTGCGCTCAATCAATACCTGGCGGGGTTCTGTCACTATGGAAGTGCAGGGCAAGGTATCCTGGAAGGCCCGGGCTTCAAGAACGTTGACTTCTCGCTGATGAAGAACACACGGGTGACGGAGAAACTGAAATTGCAGTTCCGCGCCGAGGTATTCAACATCTTCAATACGCCGCAATTTGCTGTGCCCAATTCGGGATTGAACGCCGCTTTCCTGCCGTCTACGGCAGGCGGCGCGTTCCCGACACAAGTCACAGCGTCACGCGGACCTGGATCGATCTCGAGCCTCGTTGCGCCTATGCGGCAAATGCAGTTCGGATTGAAGCTGCTGTTCTAACAATTGGGTGGGCTTGTCCGATTTTGGATTTT
>Ga0207674_10006135_pt1 | contig 14199 bp, 18 predicted proteins | sample KBSCornC72_FD_184303 | JGI IMG/M metagenome (GOLD analysis project Ga0207674, IMG submission 184303) | Corn rhizosphere microbial communities from Kellogg Biological Station, Michigan, USA - KBS Corn C7-2 (SPAdes) (version 2) | ecosystem: Host-associated > Plants > Roots > Rhizosphere > Soil ... | reverse complement strand
GGTCCGAAAACAGTCATTCTGATCCAGGACTCGCCGGCGGCGTGGGAGTTCGTGACCGGTTTCGTCAAGGACGATACGCTGCATCAGTTCTCGTCGTCCGTTCACGGGAATGGGAAGGTGCTTCACATCGATGATGCTTTAAAAGACCCGGATCTCGAGGCCTACTCATACAACATCACGGTGAAGCTCGGTGGCCAGGAGTACACCAGTCCCGACCCACACATCGTGAACGATCCGCCGTGAGCGAGGCATCGGCGATTCGAGTGACACCCACCAGCGGGCGTGGCCCATTCGCCACGCCCGCTGGTGGGTTCGATCCTTGCCGAACAATGCCGTGTGGCAGACCGCGCTCGCGAGAACTCTGTCGCTGGCGAGCTATGCGCTCACCGCCGCGGGCCGCGCGCACGACGCCAAGGCCGACGCGCAGCGCGCATGGAGCGGTGCGCTCGCCGCCGTCGATTCCGTCACGCGCGCTACGGGCGTCGCCGAGCTCCGCGTGCTGACGGCGACCGCGCTGGCGAGCCTGGGCCGTGTGGAGGACGCACGGCCGATCGTGCGAACGCTCGAGCAGCAGGGATACCGACGCCCGCGCTGGCTCGCGCGGACGCGCGCTGCTGGGTTGTTACCGCAGCAATAGCAAGGCAGGCGCCGTCCGACGTCTCCGGCGTCTCTCCCTTCCCTCAACGAGGAGTCTCTGGTGCCAGATCAAACCGTGTCGGTGACGTTCAACCCAGGTGCGAACCCGCAGTTCACGTTCGCCCCGGACGAAGTGAAGATGACGGCCGCGGGCAAGGTCATTCTCAATCGAAGTCCAGGATCCGCGAACTGGAAGTTCACGAGCGGCGACGTCAAGAACGACGTGTTGAACGAGTTCTCGTCGTCCGTTCATGGGAACGGCAGCTCACTTCACATCGACGACGAATTCAAGGATCCGACGAAGACGGCGTACGACTACTTCGTCACGGTGGAGCTCAATGGCACGAGCCACACGAGTCCCGATCCGAAGATCGTGAACGATCCGGGGGGTGGCGGCGGTTGAGCGAAAGCATCAGCGGGCGTGGCACGATCTGCCACGCCCGCTGATGTGTCGGATCCTTCCGAGCATCGCGACCCGGTACTTCCGCAGTGCCGTCAGAGGCTCCCCTCACGGCGCATGACGATATCGCGCGACAGGGTGAGCTGGAGCGAGCTCCCGGCAGCGAGGCAGGCCCGCGAGCTCTGCGAGCGCCTGGCCGCAGCGGTGCCGGCCGCCGCGCCCGCCGCCGCTCCGATCACCGTGCCCTTCGCGCTCCCTCCGAAGATGCGCCCGAGGACCGCGCCCGCCACGGCGCCGCCCACGACCTTGGTGCGGTCGCTGCCGCCGGACACGCGCTCGGTCTCCATCTGGCTGAGCGTCGTGAGCTCACCTTCGGCGGGATAGAGCTTGCCGTCGACGTCGATCGCGCGGACGTGGAAGTGGATGCGGCTCGCCTCGACGGGGTCGGCGTGTTCCACCGACGTCACTTCGAGCACCACGGTGGCGCCGGCAGGGATGATCGCGCCATTGGTCCCGACGGTTTCCGAAGAGACGGTGGCGGTGAACTTGTCGCCCGCGAGCGCGGTGGTGCACGTGCGATCGTTCATCGTCATGCCGACGCGCGCGCCGGCACCGATGACCGGCCCGGCGGGGGCGGGCGCAGGCGCCTCGGGAGCGCGCTCGACGGGTGCCGGCGCGGGAGTGGTCGGCCGCGGTGTACGCATGACGGGCGCGCGCGGGGATTCACGGCGCGGCGTCGGCGTGGGTCTGGGTGCGCGCTCGGGCGTCGGAGCGGGCGCGGATGCCTCGGGCGCCGCGGTCGTGGATCCGCCGATGGGCGCATCGTTGAACACGGTTTGCGGCGGCGCCTGGCGCTGCGCCAGCTCGATGTCGCGCGCGAAGGCCGAATCGAGGCTGGACGTGCCGTCGGTGCTCGCCCGGTCGCGGCAGGCGCCGAGCAGCGCGAGCGACGCGAGGACGGGGAGGAGGCGGGGGTAGGTGCGCATGGTGGGAGTTGCGGGACGGCTGGTCGTACCCGGCTGCGGTCCGCGAGTGCCGCAGGACGACTCACATCAGCTGTCGACCGTAACCGGCGTGCGCAGCGCCCCGGGAAACAGCTCCGTCTGCGGCAGCTCGGGCTCGAGCCGCGCGCGCACCTGCGCGGCGATGATCTCGATCGCCGCGGGATCGGCGACCAGATCGTACTCGCGCACGTCCAGGCGCAGCACCGGGCAGCCGCGGAACCGCGCGATCCAGCGCTCGTAGCGCGCGTGCAGAGCTGCCCAGTACTCGTCCGGCGTCTCGCGCTCCTTCGCGCGCCCGCGCGAGCGGATGCGCTCCACGATCGTCGCGAGCGGCGCGTGCAGGTAGACGAGGAGCCGCGGCGGGCGCGCAGCGGGAGAGTGCAGCAGCTCGACGTACAGCCGTCGGTACAGCTCCCACTCGACGTCGGACATCAATCCTTCGTCGTAGTGTCCGCGCGCGAAGATCTCGGCGTCCTCGTACCAGGTGCGATCGAGCACCCAGCTGCCGCCGGCGCCACGGATGCGGCGCATGCTCTCGAACCGTGTGGCGAGAAAGTGCAGCTGGAGGTTGAGGGCCGTGGCGCGCATCGCGTCGACGCCGCCGGCGTAGAAGCGCTCGAGCCACGGATTGTGCTCGTCCACGCTCTCCAGCGCGTGCTGAAGGCCGAACCGCGTCGCGAGCGCGCGCGTCAGCGTGCTCTTGCCCGAGCCCACCATCCCTGCGATGCCGATCAGCATGGAGCGGAAAATACGACGCCGGCAGCGCTGTCGCCGCCGGCGTCGTCGATCAGCCAGCCCGCCGGACTAACCGATCGTGAGGATGTCCGTCGTGGCGTTGTAGCTCGTCGTGAGGATCGGCAGCTTGGTGACCGTGCCGGCGGCGTTCGGGCCCCGCGTCACGTTCCCGTCGGAGTCGAACCGGGAACCGTGGTTCGGGCACTCGAACGACAGCGAGCCGTTCACGATGTCGAGATGCGTCCCCTCGTGCGTGCACGTCGTCGACAGGGCGAGGAAGGTCGTCGGGCCGGTGCGCTTGACCGCCACGCGCGAGTCCGCCGGCACGTAGGCGAGCACGCCGACGGTCGCGAGCGCCGGCACGGTCGACACCTTGAGCGTCAATCCCGTGGGCAGAGGCCCCGTCGCGCCGGAGCCACCAATCTGTCCGTCACCGCATCCGGCGGTCAGCGCGGCCACGCCCGCCACGGCGAGAGTGCTCCTGGTCAGGAACGCGCGGCGGCTGAGGCAATCCTCGCAGCTCATGGTCGGCAGGGGGAGAGGGGAACGGGCGAACGACGATCAGGGGAGCGACACGACCGCGTGCTGCCACTGCGTCAGATCGGTGTCCTCCTGGTACAGCTTGTCCACGTCGACGGCCACCGAGCTGCCGACGAGCCGCACGGCATAGCGGTCCATGCTTCGCGTCGCGCGGCCCTCGATGAACGTGCCGTCGGGGCGGTACTTCGACTTGTGCTTCGGGCACTGGAAGCGGTTGTTGCCCGCGTCCCACCGCAGCGCCGTGTTCTGATGCGGGCAGGCGAGGGCGAACGCGTACACCGAGTTGCCCGAGCGGGCGAGGATCACCTCGTTGTCCTTGTCGATCTGCACGCCGTCCGCAGCGGGAATGGGATAGGTGTGCTCCCCGCCCTTCGTCGCGATCGCGCTGATCCAGCGCAGCGGCATCGCGTCCGCACCGGCCGGCGCCATGCCGATCGCCGCCAGCGCGGCCGCGCTGGCGCGCAGCGCGTCGAGCAGGAAGTCGCGCCGGCTGTGCAAGGTGCATCCGGCGCAGTCGTCGCTCGACGCGCTCGGGTCGATATCCGTCATCTCGAACTCCAGTCTATGCGTAGCTCATGAGCACGACGCCGACGAGCGTCGTGGTGGTCCAGAGGATCAGGCTCATCACCGAGATCGTGCGAAGCCTGGCCCACAGCGCCGACTCGTTCCCTCCCGAAGCGAGCGCCTTCTCCGTTCGAGTCATCATGAATCCGTTGAGCAACAGCAGCCCGACGAATCCCAGCTTGACCCAGAACACCGGTGAACCGAGGTACTCGTCCACGTCGGAGAGGAATAGCAATACCCCGCTCACGAACGAGAGTGCGAGTCCGCCGAGCACCACCGCATGCACCCGCGCGAGCTCGCGGAGCTGCCGCGCGCGATCATCGGCGCTCCCGCGCGCGGCCCGGAGGGTCGCCCGGTCGGCCGTGAGCGCAGCGCCTCCGGCCACGAGCAGCGGCAGCAGGTGCAGGAACACGACCGCGGACGAGACGACCTTCGAGTCGCTGTACAGGGAGTTCCATGGCTCGACGAGACGCGCGAGCGCGCTCGAGCCTTCGGTGGCGGTGAGCTGAGCGAGCAGAATCATCGGGTCAGTCGCGCCACAGGAGCATCATCCCGGCGCCGGTGAGGGCGACGCCCATCGAGGCGTACGCCGTGTTGCGATGTTTGCGGCGCGCCTCGGCGCTCTCCTCGGCGTCCTCGGACAGCTTGATGCCGGCGTAGGCGAAGCCGGCGTCCGACGCGAGCATCAGCAACGTGTGGATCGTACGGCGCGTACGCCCCTGTGGGACCGAGCGCGAGTCCCAGAGATTCCACAGGCCGGTCACGGTGTTGACGCCGAACACGGTCGCCAGCCCGGCCGCGCCGATGCGATGTCCGTTCTTCGCCCAACTGTCCGCACCGCTCCCCTTCTGATACAGCTCGTTGCCCGCCGCTGCCTGGAACACGAACAGCGGGATCGTCGCGTACGCGCCGTAGCGGTGGATCCTGAGGCGGCGCTCGTACCAGTCGCTCACCTCGATCGACTTCCGGCGACGGCGCGGCGTGGTGTCCGCCTCGAGCTGAAGCGAGACGGGCAGCACCAGCCGCGACGGGATCGTCACGGGCACGCTGTCGGGCACGACACGGGCCGTGTCGGCCGGGCCAGTGAGGGCGATCAGGAAGGCGAGCGCAGGGGTAAGCATGTCTGGGCGAGTTTGAGGTGACGCTGCGTGCCGAGCCGGTGTGTCCACCTACACGTGAAACGTTGCAAAGTCCAGTTTGGTCAGCGGCCGGCACGCACTACATGATCCCGCTCACGCCTGCACGAAGCGGCCCATCCATCGACGATGACGATCGATGGACCACGTTTGGCAGACGGCGTCGCCAGTCTGCTTATTCCCGCCGATCACGGTCCGTTTGCTTCATGACACGCGAGTCGCACCTCCCCCGACCTTCATGACTTCTCCACTGCCGGCGCCGCACTCCGCAGACGCCCCGGTCGGCGAGGATTGGCGCACCATCTCCGAGGAGCTGCTCAAGGGACTGGTCCACGCGCTGAACAATCGCGTCGCCTCGCTCAGCGCATCCGTGGAGCTGGCAAGGCTCGGCGACGAGGAAGTGGATGCGCTCACCGTGCTGCCGGAGGAGATCGCGCACCTTCATCGGGTGAACGCGCTCTTCGCCCTCCTCCCGCAGCGGAAGGCCGGGGCGGAATCGCTCGAGCTGCGCGACGTGCTCGACGACGCGATCCGTCTGCACGAGCATCACCCGCAGCTTCGCGGCGGACACGTCGCCCTGACGTTCGAGGGAGCGCCGGCCGTCGTGCGCGCGCCTCGGTGGGCGCTCATCCGCACCATGGTGATGCTCGTGCATGCCGCCAAGGGCGACGCACGGTCCGAGCGCGGGGGCATCGACGCGGCGATCCGGGTGCGTGGAGACGACACGACGGTCTCGGTGCACGTCTCGTCGCGTGATGCGCCGTCGGACGACCTCGTTGCGCTCGCGGCGCGGTGCGGCGGTGTGGTGGTGCGGACGAACGACGAGCTCGCGCTCACCCTGCCGTCGCTGCGCGAGCTTCGCCGGCGCGAACGCGAGGGTCGCGACGAATCACCGGCGGGATAGCGACGCTCGCGCGCTACGCCATCGCGCGCATCGGCGCGAGGTCGGTGCGGAGCCGCCCCAGCGCCTTCGAGCGGATCTGCGACACCCGGGACTCGCTGATGCCGAGGACCTCGGCGATCTCCGCCGACTTGAGCTCCTCGAAGTAGTACAGCGAGAGCACGGTGCGCTCCTGATCGTTCAGCCGCAGGATCGCCTCGCGCATGAGGGCGACCTCGTCCTCGCGCGAGAGCCGCTCGTCGGCCGACTCCTCGTCGTTGCTGAGGAACTCGGCGCGCGTGGGGATCGTGGCGCCGTCGTCACCCGGCGTCGCCGTGAGCGAGACGTGAACCGAGCCCTCCACTTCGGCCAGCCAGCGCCACAGCGTCTGTACGTCGGTGCCCAGCTGGTGGGCCATCTCCGAGTCCTCGGGCATGCGTCCGAGCGCTCGCATGAGCACCTCACGCGCCCGGGCGATGTCGCGAGCCTTCCGGCGCACGGAGCGCGGCACGTGATCCTGGCGGCGAAGCTCGTCGAGGATCGCGCCGCGGATCCGCGGCACCGCGAACGTGCTGAACGCGAGCCCTCGCCGCGCATCGAAGCTCTTCACCGCGCTCATGAGCCCGATCGTGCCGGCGCTCACCAGCTCGTCGAGATCCGCCTCCACGGCCAGGCTCTTGGAGAGCTGCCGGGCGACGTGATGGACGAGGTTGAGGTGTTCGAGGAGGAGGGCGTCCCGGACCGCATAGTTCGCAACTGCGGCGATGGACGAGGGCGTACGAGAATCCACGGACGACTCCGTGATCGGGGGCGGAGAGGAGATCGCATGGGCGGCCATCGGCGACTGGGGAGGGAACAGCGGTGTTGCAGGTCGCGGCCGCTTGGGGGAGCCCAGTAAGGCAGGCCGGAGGCCACGGGAACGGGTACGGAAAAGGGCCGGATTCCGAGTGGAATCCGGCCCGCCGCGAATCGCCCAACTCCTTGTGGCCGAGCGACTAACGGGCCGAGATGCGGTTCTCGACGTATGTCCGCAGTCCTAACCGGCCCGAACCGTTACGACCGGCATGAATTGCCGCCTCGGCAATATCTGCCGAGCCGGATGGGGAAGTGTTGTCCCATCGTCGCGGAGCGTTCAGCGCACCGCGCTGCCGCGGGCGGGACCGTTCAGCTTGTTCCGCAGCGTTCGCACGCTGATGCCGAGCAGCTCGGCGGCCCGGGTCCGGTTCCCGCCGCTCACCGCGAGGGCCCGCTCGATCAGACGCGATTCGGCGTCGGCCACATCCAGCGAGGTGAGCACGAGCGCGCCCTCCGGTGTGGCTGGGGCGCCGGTGAGCCCTGCCGGGGAGAGGGCCGAACGGCTGCGCGCCGGGACCGGCCCGGTTCCACGCAGGCTCAGGCCGAAGCGCTGGGCTTCGAACGCGGAGGGTTGCAGCACCGGGTCGGTCGCCAGGATCACGGCGCGCTCCACGGCGTGCTGAAGCTCGCGGACGTTGCCCGGCCACTCGTAGCGCTGGAGCATCTCGACCGTCTCCGGCGCCAGCCCGCGGATCTCCTTGCCGATCTCGTTCGCGATGCGGACGGCGAAGCGGTGCGCCAGGAGGGGGATGTCGCCCTGACGCTCGCGCAGCGGCGGCAGCGAGATCGGGAGCACGCTCAGACGGAAGAAGAGATCCTGCCGGAAGTGTCCCTGCTCGGCGAAGGTCGCGAGGTTCCGGTTCGTCGTCGCGATGATGCGGACGTCGACTTTGATCGGGCTGGAGCCGCCGACGCGCTCGAACTCCTGCTCCTGCAGCACGCGCAGCAGCTTCGCCTGCAGGTCGAGTCGCATCTCGCTGACCTCGTCGAGCAGGAGCGTGCCGAGGTGCGCGCGCTCGAACGCGCCCTCGACGCGCTTGATCGCCCCGGTGAACGCCCCTTTCTCGTGACCGAACAGCGCGCTCTCGACGAGTCCTTCGGGGAGTGCCGCGCAATTCAGCTTGATGAACGGACGGTCGCGCCGGTCGCTCGCGTCGTGGATGGCGCGCGCGAAGAGCTCCTTGCCCGTTCCCGATTCTCCCTCGAGGAGGACCGTGGCGCGGGTCGGGGCGGCGGTCGTCACGGTCTGCAGCAGCCGCTGGATCTGGACGCTCTCACCGATGATCGCGCGCTCGCTCCGGAGCTCCATCACCTCGCGGCGCAGGGTGTCGTTCTCGCGGCGGAGCCGCACGACTTCGAGTGCCTGAGCCACGGACAGCTCGAGCTGCTCCGGCCGCACGGGCTTGGTGATGTAATCCACCGCGCCGGCCTTGATCGCCGCGACGGCGTGCTCGATCGTCGCGTAGCCGGTGAGCATGATCAGCGGGACGTCGTAGCCCTCCTGCTGCAGCAGCTCGAGGAACTCGAGCCCCGTCAGCCCGGGCATCCGGTAGTCCGAGATGATCAGGTCGACGTGCCCCTTCGCGAGCGCCTGGAGCGCTTCGGGGACGCTGTGCGCGCCGACGGTCGTATGGCCGGCCCGCTCGAGCGTATCCTCGAGAATGAGCCCGATCGCGGGCTCATCGTCCACGTAAAGAATGGTGGCCATGTGCCGGCGTGGGGCGTGCGACCTGAAGACGGAGGCGAGGAATACAGTCGAGACGTGTCGATGTAAAGGCTCGCAACGGCGCTGCGACAGAACGTCCCCGACGAGCTCGGCGCCCGAACCGGTGCCGAGACTGCAGGCGGATAACGGCTGGACTCAAGCGGAGAGCCGGCCGGCCGATACTCAGATCCAGGAGGAGCCATGGACCCACGATCCGGAAACGACGGCATCGCACGCGGTGATCGGCCGGGCGCGGCGCAGTTTCAGCCCGCACGGCACGAGTCGCGGAGCGAGCGCGTGCGCGAGATCCGGCGCCGCGTCGCCGACGACGCCTATCGCAGCGATGCGGTGGTCGACGAGATCGCGCGCCGCATCCTGATGAGCCGCGAGCTGTAACGGAACGCCTCATGCCGGTGGGACGTTCTGACCTCCGAACGTCCGCCGGCCAACATCGGCCCGGCGTGCCGCGACCGCCGCCGCCGAGCCATGCCGATCGATCCGCCGTCCACCGCGAGCTCCCCCTTCATCGCCATCACCGGCGCGTCCGGAATGATCGGCGGCGCCCTGGTCACCCGCCTGCGACTGAGTGGGAAGCGGGTGCGACGGCTCGTGCGGTCACGGAGTCGGGCCACCCCGGACGACATCGTCTGGGATCCGATGCGCGGGACGCTCGAGCCGCGGGAACTCGAAGGCGCCGAGGCGGTGGTGAATCTCGCCGGCGAGCCGATCGCCCAGCGGTGGACGGGCGCGCGGCGCGAAGCGATCCGCGAGAGCCGCGTGCGGGGGACGGAGCTGCTCGCCCGGGCGATCGCCGCGCTGGACCGGAAGCCGAGCGTGCTCCTGAGCGGATCGGCCGTGGGATTCTACGGCGACCGTGGCGACGAAGCGGTGGACGAGGAGAGTGCGCCGGGCACGGACTTCCTCGCCGGGGTGGCGCGTGAATGGGAGTCGGCGACCGGAGCGGCGAGGGATGCGGGGGTGCGCGTCGTGCTGCTCCGCACGGGGATCGTGCTCAGTCCCCACGGCGGCGCGCTCGAGCGGCTGCTGCCTCATTTCCGGCTCGCCGTCGGAGGGCCGATCGGCACGGGCCGGCAGTGGATGAGCTGGATCGCGCTCGACGACCATCTCGGCGCGATGGAGCACGCCATCGCGACGGTCGGACTGCACGGGCCGGTGAACCTCGTCGCACCCAACCCGGTGACGAACGCGGAATTCGCGGCAACGCTCGGACGTGTGCTCGGTCGTCCCGCGCTCGTGCCCGTGCCGAGCTTCGCGCTCGAGCTGCTCTACGGCGAGATGGCGCGCACCACTATCCTTGCGGGGCAGCGTGTGCTACCCAAGAAGCTCCTGCGCAGCGGATTCCACTTCGCGCATCCGTCGCTGGAGGAGGCGCTACGGTTCGAGCTGGCGCGGTGAGCGGCTGATCATCGCCTCGCCGCCATCGGACGCGACGAGGTGTCGATGATGCAGGGCACGCCGCTCGAGCCGTCGAGCATCCCGCACGAGCCATATGCCACGGCTGCGTTCTTCGCCGTGGTGGCGGTGCTGCTCGCCACGAGCGCGCTGGTGAGTCACGTCACGCAGCGGCTGCGCATCCCGGCGGGACTGATCTTCCTCGCGATCGGGATGGTCGCGGGCTCGCAGGGGCTCGGCGGCATCGCGTTCGACGACTACCAGTTCGCGTTCCGGCTGGGCTCCGCGGCGCTGGCGCTCATCCTGTTCGATGGTGGGCTCAACACGCCTCTCGACACGGTGCGCCGCTCGCTCGCACCGGCCGGCCTGCTCGCGACCGTCGGTGTCGTCGGCACGATGTTCGGCGTCGCATTCGTCGCCCACCGGCTCTCGCTCCCCTGGAGCTCGTCGTTCCTGCTCGGCGCCATCGTCTCGTCGACCGATGCGGCGGCGGTGTTCGCGGTGCTGCGCTCGAACGGCATCCAGCTCAAGCATCGCGTGGGCGGAACGCTCGAGGTGGAGTCGGGGATCAACGATCCCGTCGCGGTGATCCTCACGATGCTGCTCACGCGGCAGCTGCTCGGCGATCACGTCTCCATCCTGTCGGCTACGGCGGAGCTGTTCGTCGAGATCGTCGTCGGCGGAAGCCTTGGCGTGGCGATCGGTGCCGGCGCGCGCTGGCTGCTGGCGCGCACGCGGCTGCCCGCGAGCGGGCTGTACTCCGTGATGACGCTGGCCACCGCGCTGCTCGCGTTCTCGCTGCCCACGCTCATCGGCGGAAGCGGCTTTCTCGGCGTCTACGTCGCCGCCGTCGTGCTCGGAGCGGGGCGCCTTCCGTACGGCACGGGTCTGCGGCGCATCCACGACTCGCTCGCGTGGCTCGGCCAGGTGGCGATGTTCCTCGTGCTCGGCCTGCTCGTGAATCCGTCGCAGCTCGTCGAGGCGGCGTGGGCGGGCACCATCGTGGGACTGGCGCTCACGTTCGTCGCCCGTCCGGCGATGGTGGCGCTGTGCCTCCTGCCGCTTCGCTTCCCGCGCAACGACGTCCTGTACGTCGGATGGGTCGGGCTCCGTGGTGCGGTGCCGATCATCCTCGCGACGTATCCCGTGCTCGCTGGTGCACCGGGAGGGGCGCGGTTGTTCAACATCGTGTTCTTCATCGTCGTGCTGAACGCACTGCTTCCCGGCACCACCGTGCCGTGGCTGACGCGCAAGCTGGCGCTCGAGTCGGAGGAGCCACCACCGCCCGACGCGGTGCTCACGATCGAGTCGTTCGATCGGCTCGACGGCGAGCTGCTGTCGTACTACGTCGACGAAGCGCTGCCGGTGGCCGGCATGATGCTGCACGAGCTCCCCTTCCCGGAAGGCGCCGCCGTGACCATGATCGTGCGCGGCCGCGAGCTGATCGCGCCGAAGGGCGACACGCGGCTCGAGATCGGTGATCACGCCTACGTGCTCACCAAACCCGACGGCGTCGGGATGGTGCAGCTGCTGTTCGGGCATCCGGAGAGCGCGTGACCGCGCGTACACGCGGTCGCGCGATTGAAACCGCGGCCTCACGCGCCGCGTAGGGCTGGGTACAACGTCGGCGCGCCGAGTCGCGCCAGGAAGAGCGAGCAAATGGGTGCCATCATAGTCGAAGGGGTGCTTTTCGTCGCGCTGATCGCGGCGGGTGGCGCCCTTCTTTATTGGCTGATCATCTACTTCACACCAGCGGGCGTCGGCATCCGCCAGACGCGCAATCGCAAGCAGATCGAGCGCGCGGCCGATCTGGTGTGCACCATCCACGGCCGCCACACCGAAGACCAACTGGTACGCCTCGCGAGCGGAGAGCGGGTGTGCCCTGACTGCTACAAGGAGATCGTCAATGCCTAGCACGATGTCGGACCGACTCGGCTCGATGCAGTTCGATCCGAGCTCGGAGGGCCGTTCGAAGCTGAAGCGAATCATCTTCGGCGCGATGATCCTCGTCGCCGCGCTGTTCCTGCTGCCGTCGACGTTCACGTACATCAACCCGGGCCACGTCGGGATCGTGATCCATCGCGCCGGTGGCGGCGTCGACCCGCATCCGCTCGGCCCCGGCGTCCACACGCGCGTGCCGTTCGCGACGGGGATCGAGGAGTATCCCGTCTTCCTGAAGACGGTCGTGCTCACGCGATCCAGCGGCGAAGGGTCGGCGAGCAACGACGAGATCAACGTGAACAGCGTGGAAGGACAGCCGCTCTCGCTGGACGTGTCGCTCTCGTTCGAGCTCGATCCGGCGCAGACGCCGAAGCTGTACTCGACGTTCCGCACGGACATCGACCAGATCACGCACGGCTTCGTGAAGCAGGCGATCCGGCAGTCGCTGCAGGAAGTGGTGGGGACGGAGCCGATCGCGGACATCATCGGGCCGAAGAAAGCCGAAGCGACGAATCGTGCTCGCGCGCTGATCTCGCAGCGGCTGCAGCCCTACGGCTTCGAGGTGAAGCAGTTCACGATCAACGAGCTTCGCGCGCCGCCCGCGGTGATGGAGGCGATCAACCAGAAGAACGTGATGCAGCAGCAGGCGCTCACGGCGCAGAACGAGCTGCAGAAGAACACCTTCCAGGCACAGGGCGACTCGATCAAGGCGGCGGGCCGCGCCAAGGCGATCATGGCCGAAGCGGAGGCGCAGGCGCGCGCGAACCAACTGCTGTCGCAGAGCATCACGCCGAACCTCGTGCAGTACGAGCTGACGAAGAAGTGGAACGGGCAGATGCCGCAGGTGACGGGGGGCGCGACGCCGCTGCTGCAGCTCCCGACGGGCGCGAAGCCGTAACGCCGGAGCGGTGAGGTCGGGGCTCTACGAGATCCGCGCGAGCGACTCGTAGAGCCCCGACGCGCATGCGGCGACGCCGACACCGGCGATCCAGCCCCCGACGACGTCCGTGCCCCAGTGCCACCCGAGGAGCACGCGGCTCACACCCGTAGACAGAGCGAGGATCAGCGCCGCCGCGGCGACGACGCTCGGTGTCGCGAGCCCCTGCTGCGCCAGCAGGTACGCGCCGGTGACGAGCACGGCCGTCGCATCGGTGGTGTGACCGCTCGGGAAGGCGGGTTCGGTCTTCCCGCGTGCGAGCGCGCCGGCGGGGCGCGGGCGGCGGTAGACCAGCTTCACGGCGTGGTGCGCGAGGATGGCGCCGAGCGACGCGGTGGCGAGCGCGGCGAGCACGGGGACGCGCGGTCCCCGCGTCGCGGCGATGACGATCGCGGCGCACGCCGCGCCGATCGTCGGATGCATGTACGGCTCGCCCGGCAGCGTGCCGATGCTGGCCGCGCGCAGCACGCGGGAGCGCCGCCGGGCGCGCTCGGCGCCCCGCTCGAGCGCATCGTCGAGCGCCTGGATCCGAGCGTTCCGGGTCGCGACGGCCAGGGCGATGACGCTCACGCCAGCGGCGAGGGCGATCGTCGAGAAGCTCGGCATCGAAGGTGCGTTGAACTCTGGAAGCGGGACCACGGCCGCGAGTATGTTAAGCAGTGACCATCGAGCGCGCCGAGCGCGCCGTGCGTCGTCCATCCGCTCACCACGGAGCTTCGCCATGCCGCTCGTTCCCTTCGAAACCCTCCCCGATGCCGCCCGTGTCTGGGTGTTCGGCAGCGACCGGCCCCTGTCGGAGGAGGCGACCGAGAAGCTCATGAAAGCGGTCGAGGGCTACCTCGACCAATGGAAGGCGCACGGCGAGCCGTTGACCTCGGCCTACGAGTGGCGCTTCGGCCGGCTGCTCGTGATCGGCGTGGATCAGCGCAGCGCGGGTGCCTCCGGCTGCTCGATCGATGGCCTGTTCCGCGTGCTGCAGGCGCTCGAGCCGGAGCTCGGCGGCGCCCGGCTCGTCGGCGGTGGCCGCGTGTTCTATCGCGACAGCACGGGTGAGGTGCAGTCGGTGGAGCGCCACGAGCTCAAGGCGCTGCGCGACTCGGGCGCGATCCGCGAGAACAGCGTCGTGTTCGACACCAGCCTCACCGACCTGGGCTCGCTGCGCGAAGGATTCGAGCGACCGGCGAGGAAGAGTTGGGCGGCTGGCATGTTAGCGCTGAACTAGCGCGCTGAACTAGCTGGGCACTGCCGTACTACTTCGTACTCTGTACGACGACGTAGCTGGACCCGCGCGAAAGACCCCACGAATGCACCGACGCCGCTCGACCAGGACGCTCTGATCGATCGTCTCAGGTTCAAGGGGTTTCAAGGGGTCAGAGTCGTTGATCGGATCAACGACTCTGACCCCTTGAAGAGCGGCGTCCAAGCATTCGTGGGGCCGGTATGCCAGTCCCTG
>Ga0207674_10006131_pt1 | contig 14209 bp, 10 predicted proteins | sample KBSCornC72_FD_184303 | JGI IMG/M metagenome (GOLD analysis project Ga0207674, IMG submission 184303) | Corn rhizosphere microbial communities from Kellogg Biological Station, Michigan, USA - KBS Corn C7-2 (SPAdes) (version 2) | ecosystem: Host-associated > Plants > Roots > Rhizosphere > Soil ... | reverse complement strand
CAGCGGTTGAGGAAGGAGCTCATGCGCACGCGACGCTGGAACACGCTGCGCGCCGGCTGCAGCGGACCGATCGCGCGGACCAGCCGCCGGTCTGCACGGCAATCGAGCACCTCGGCCATGTGCGCGTCGTGGTACATGCGCAACTGCGCGGACGGCGCGTGTTCGCCCGTTTCGCGGTCGACGAAACAATAGGTCAGGTGCAGGTCGAGCGTGTAGCGATGGCGCTCGAGCACGTCCAGGCGCACGTCGAGGCCGTCGTCGAGCGACGAGCGGTAGCTGCCTATCGCGAGGTCCTGCGGCCCGAACAGGCGCGCGAGCCGATGGTAGTTCTCCGAATACAGCCCCATCAGCCACGAAAAGCGGCTCGGCAGCAGCGATTGCGGTCGTTCGAGTACGGCGGACATGGACCCATCATAGGCGGGGCAACGAGGCGCGCACAGACTTATGCGGCCGGCTGCGGGACGGGTAAGATGGGGTTCCCCGCCGAGAGTGCAACGAGGGCGCCAGGCGCCCTCGTTTCCTTGCCGGGGTTCGTTCAGTGCCGGCCGCGGCCGCGACCACCGCCACCACCGTGGTCATCGCCCGGCGGGGCGTCGTTGCCGCCGCCATGATCATCGCCTGGCGGATCGTCGTTGCCGCCGCCATGATCGTCACCCGGCGGATCGTCGTTGCCGCCGCCACCGTGGTCGTCCCCGGGCGGGTCGTCGTTGCCGTGGCCGATGCTGTTGGTCGGTGCGCTCGGGAACGTGCCGGACAGGACGATCGAGGCGTCCGCCACGATCGCGATCGACTGCCCGCGCGGGTCGAAATCGAGATCGGCGTGTCCGGGCTCGGGGGGATCGCGGAATTCGATCTCGCCCTCGGTGCCGCCTTCCACGGCGACGACGTCGATTGCACCCTGCTCGGCACCATTCACGAGCAACGTGTAACGGCCCGGGGCGAAGTCTTCGAGTTCGACCGAGAATTCGCTGCGTCCGCGCCCATCGTCGAGCACCGCGCGCATCTGCGGACCGTCGTTCGCCGCTTCCAGTTCGAGCACGTACCGCTCGAGCGTACCGCCCGGATTCGCGTCGTCGTCGCGTGCGCCGCCGGCGAACGTGCGGCTGAGGAATACCGTCGAGCCCTGCACGACTTCGACGAGCTGCGCGCGCGGATCGAAGTCGAGCAGGAGCTTGCCCGGTTCGACCGGACTGCGGAATTCCGCTTCGGCGAACGTGCCGATCGAGGCCGCGACGACATTCAGCGTCGCGCGCTCGGTGCCGGCCACGCGCAGCGAATATGCGCCTGCAGGAAGGTCTTCCACTTGCACCTTGAAATCGGTGCGGTCGCCGCGGTCCTCGAAGCGCGCCTTGCCGCTCGCCGCGGGCACGACGCCGGTGTTGCCGAGGAACTGCACGATGCGCACGTCGTTCGAGGCGACGTGGTCGTCCGACAGGCCGCCCGTGCACGCGTCGGTAGACGACGCGGAAGCACGCACGATGCTCGAAGCCGCCGTGCGCTGCCGACTGTCGTCCGGCTGGAACGCGAGGGTGCCATGGCCGCAATCGTCGAATGAAGCGGTGACCTTGCCCCAATGGACGGTCGGCGAAACCGACGCGACGCTGGCGTCGAGTACGGCGACATTGCCCTTGATCGGCCCTTGCGCCTTGATCCACACGGGCTTGCCTGCCGCGTCCCGGGTGAACCAGTACGCGTGCAATTCGGGGCCGGTGGCGCCCGCGACGACCTCGGCACCGAGGCCGCGCGCAGGCTGCGCCGCGTCGACCCATAGACCGGAGAACGCGCGCGTGATCGTGAGCGCATCGACCGGAGCGGAGAACGCGACGGCGAGCGTGACCGCCGCGGCGAGTGTGGTGTATCGAGCCGACATGAGGGCCTCCATCGGTGGCCGTGCGCTGCCGTTTGCAGCATGGCCATCGTCGTCGCAGCCGGACGCGCCGCTCAATGAGCGGTTTCACCCACGCGACGCCGCGACGCACCCCCAATGCAACGCGACACGACGAGGCTCGTGGGTGGTTCCACCCAGCCCGCGCGGGTGTCTTCGCCCAAGCGCGGAGATTCGGCCTGCGTGGCTATCGACGCTGCCGGGCAACTGCATTAACGTGCGTCCATCGTGGACATCATCCGCACGCTCGCCGCCCGCTTTCCGCGCTTCGCGCGCACCGCTTGCGCGTGTGCGCTCGCCGCGGGCGCGACGTCCGCCCATGCGGGCAGCGTGGTCGTCACGATCATCGATGGCCGCAAGGCCCACGCCGACATCAGCCTGCCCGCCCCGGGCGGCGGCAGCTACACGGCCGAGTTCGAAATCGAATTCGAGAATCCGCAGAACCTCACCGTCGCCTGCCTCGGCCTCGACGCGGACGTGCTCGACGCGGGCGAAATCGCCGACGTCGAAAGCCGCATGCCCGCGGTCGGCAACCAGGTCGTCGACACCGCCTTCCCGGTACGCGTGACGGTCGAGCCGCCTTCGGGCTGTGGCCTGCAGTTCGACGACGAAGTGCACGTCGAGTACCACACCGTCGATCTCGCCTACGCGCCGTTCTCGCCGTATCGGCTCATGAAGGCACCCATCGGGCTCGCGTTCCACGACGTCACCGGCGCCGTCGCTTCGGGCAGCGTACGCGCGCGCGGCAGCGGCGGCAGCTTCTCGGAGTTCGTGATCGTGAAGACGCTCGTGCAGGATTACGCGGGCGATGCCGGCGACGGCTACGACGCGCTCGAGGCGCGCCTCGACGATCCCGCGATCGGCCTGTCGGCACAGCTCACGCTGCAGGCCGACCTGGCCGTCAGCCGCGCCGCGTTCGACGCCGCGAACTATGCGCAGGCGATCGCCCATCTGGACGATCTCGACCTGCATTGCGCCGCGCTCGGCGGCCCTGCCTTGCCGAACGTCTGGCGCTCCGCGCGCGACCTCGCCAACGCCGAAGGCGAGCTCGTCACGCTCAGCGGCAACGTCAAGTTCGCGCTCGGACGCCTCGACGGCGTTCCCTGAGGCGCGCGATGCCTGCGAAACTGAGCATCCACCTCCCTGGCCAGGCGGTCGCCGTGCGCGTCCTGGCCGACGACCGCGAATTCGTGCTCGGCCGCGACGCGGGCGTCGACGTGCACATCGAGCATGATTCGGTATCGCGCCGTCACGCGCGCCTGCGCAGCGGCGTGCGGGGCTGGCACATCGCCGACCTCGGCTCGAAGAACGGCACGCGCGTCGAAGGCGCGAAGGCGAGCGAGGCCATGCTGCCGGACAACGCGTGGTTCGCGCTCGGCGACGTCTTCTGCGAATTCGAGCGGATCGACGCCGCCGCCGAGGCGCGGCTCGAAGCGCGCGCCGCCGAGCGGCGCAGCTCGTCGCTCGCCTGGGCCGCGCGACTGGAACGGCGCGCGCAGTCGACCGCGCGCCTGATCGGCGACCTCCTGCGCGGCATCGTCGACATCGCCGAGTGCGAACGCGGCTTCCTGCTCGCCTACGACGCCGACCGCGCGCTCGTGCTGCGCGCGTGCTACGCGTTCCGCCCGGAGGAGATCGACGGTCGCACGTTCTCCGGCAGTCGCAGCGCCGTCGACCGCGCCCTGCTGTACCGCAAGCCGGTGTTTTCGTCCGATCCGCACGTGCGCGCGTGGCTGGGCGAGCAGCCGAGCGTCGTCGCGCAGGGCCTGCGCGCGATCGCCTGCCTGCCGATGCAGTACCGCGGCGACGTGCTCGGCATCGCCTACGCGGACACGAACGACGAGGCGAAGGTGTTCACAGAACTCGATGCCGAGTTGCTCGGTGCGTACGTCGATCGCGCGGCGACCGCGCTCGCGCTGGCCGACCTCGACGTCGCGCTCGACGGGCTGTCCACGCTGCTGGCCGTCGACGGCACGACGGTGAGCGAGATCGGCGTGGCGCCGCACTGGTCGTCTTCGCCGCCGAAGGAGGTGCGCGCATGACGTCGCCGGGCCGCACGTTCGAAGCCGGCGGCGTCGCGGCGAGCGCGACCGTGACCGGCTTGATCGCCTCGGCGGATTTCTCGCCCGGGCAACTCGTCGGCGGGCGCTTCCGCATCGTACGCCTGCTCGGCATGGGCGGAATGGGCGTGGTCTACCAGGCACGCGACGTCGAACTCGACGTCGATGTCGCATTGAAACTGCTGCGACCGGAATTCGCGAGCCGGCCGGATGCGTTCGAGCGCTTCCGCCAGGAGCTGCTGCTCGCGCGCCAGGTGTCGAGCCCCCACGTCGTGCGCATCCACGACCTCGTCAAGCACGGCGAACTCTGGCTCATCAGCATGGATTACGTCGCGGGGCGTTCGCTCGAGAAACTGCTCGACGTGGAAGGTGCACTCGCGCCGGCCGACGCACTGCGCATCACGCGGCAGGTCGCGCTCGGCCTCGCCGCCGCGCATCACCGGCACGTCGTGCATCGCGACCTCAAGCCCGCGAACGTCCTCATCAACGAAAAGGGCGACGCCGCGATCACGGACTTCGGCGTCGCACGTTCGGCCGGCAGCACCGGCATCACCGGCAGCGGCGTGATCATCGGCACGCCCGAGTACCTGTCGCCGGAGCAGGCCCGTGCCGAAGTGATCGACGGCCGCAGCGACCTGTATGCGCTCGGTCTGATCCTGTTCGAGATGTTGACGGGCACGTTGCCGTTCCGCGGCGGCACGCCCGCGGAGATGCTCGCGCAGCGCATCGTGCGCGATCCACCGTCGGTGTCGTCGCTCAAGCCGGGCTTGCCTGCGTTCGTCGTGCGCTTGTGCGCGAAGCTGCTCGAACTGCGGCCTGCGCGCCGTTTCCAGAGCGCGGACGAGGTCGTACGCGCGATCGATCACAAGCGCGTTCCGGGACTCGGGCGGTCGCGCCGCCGCATGCTCGCCGCCTGTACCGCCGCGCTGCTGCTCGGTGCGACGACATTGGCGATCGTCCGCTGGAACGCCCGGCCGGCATCCACATCGACCGCGCAACCCGCATCCGCGCCGCTCGATCTCGCCGTGCTGCCGCTCGTGGTCGAAGGCGGCGACGCGAAAGACCGCGATCTCGCAACGGGTGTTGCCCGCCACCTCGCGGACGCGCTCGCGGGCCTGCCCGACCGGCACGACGCGGACTACGACCGCGTGCGCCGCGCACTCGTCGAGCTGCGCTTCGATGCCACGGCCGCCTCCCGACACGTGGCACGCGTGAGCGAAGCTCTCGGCGCACGTCGTCTTCTCGTCGGAGATCTCCGGCGCGACGCTTCGGGCATCACGGTCTCGCTCGCCGTCCGCGACGCCACGTCGGAACAACCGCAATGGAGTCGCAACGTGCACGCCGCGGACGACGCCGCCCTGCCGGCACGGCTGGCCGAGCTGCAGGCTGCCCTGCTCGCCCATCTCGGCGCCCCGCCCGCGGCTGCAGAATGGCCAGCCGCATCGACGCTGCTCGCACTCGGGCGCATGCAGGACGCCACGCCCGCACCGGAGGCGTTCGACGCTGCCTTGCGCACGGTCGCCGACGCCGACGACATATCGCTCTGGTGGTCGCTACTGCAACGACTCGATCGCGACGGCCGCGTCGCCGACGCGAATACGGTCGCGCGACGCATCGCCGACCTCGGCACCGCGAATGATTCGATCGCTGCGCGCCGTTTGCGCGCATACGCGCAGGTCGTGACCGGTGATCCGCAAAGCGCATCGACCACGCTCGCCCATCTGCATTCGACTGCCCCGGACGACGCGGTCGTCGCGCTCCTGCTGGCGCGCGCGAAGGCCGACCTCGGCGACTACGACGAGGCATTGAAATTGCTCGAACCCATCGTCGCGAGCGATCCGCGCGACATCGACGCCTGGTACGCGCTCGGCAAGTACGCGATCCAGGCCGGCGACGCCAAGCGCGCCGTCGACGACTACCTCGTGCGCGCGCAGGTGCTCGCCAATCGCCTCGACGATCGGCGCATGCGCGCCGACGTCAGCAACGCGCTTGGCATCGGCTATCGCCGCCTCGGCCAGCTCACGCTCGCGGCCGAGCAACTCGCGCACGCCGAACAGTTGCGCAGTGATCTGGGCGACCTGCGCGGCCAGGCCGCGACCTTGCGCAACCTCGCGACCGTGCGTTCGATCCAGGGCGACTTCGCCGGCGCGCGCGCGGCGCTCGACAAGGCCGGCGCGATCATCCGCCCGCTCGGCGACAGCGGTGCGATGGCCGACCTCGCCAACGACTCGGGCCTGCTGTTCGAGGAGCAAGGCAACTACCGCGAGGCGCTCGAGGCCTACCGACGCGCGCTCAACCTGCGCCAGTCCAGCGGCGATCCGCAACGGATCGGCGAGAGCCAGGTCAATGTCGGCTTCATCTACTACCAGATCGGCGAGTTCGACAACGCTCAAACCTATTCGGAACAGGCGATGGCGACCTACGCGAAGGTCGACGACCGCACCGGCACCGTCCACGCGCAGCAGAACCTCGGCATGATCGAGGTCGCGCGCGGCGACTGGAAGGCCGCTCGCGCCGCGCAGGAAGCGAGCCTGCGCACGGCCGAAGAACTGCAGATGGCCGAGGAAGGAACGATCAGCCACGCCGCGCTCGCCGAGCTCGACCAGCTCGAGGGCGACGGCAAGGCCGCGCTCGAACACGCCGCGCGTGCGCTCGCCGACTTCGAGAAGCGCGGTGACGTGCGCGGCGCCACCGAAATGAAACTGTTGGGCGCCACGACCCACGCGGCGCTCGGCGACTGGGCGGGCGCGGCGCAATCGATCGACGGACTCGACCCGACGAAGGTCGAGAACGGCGAACAGGCGAGCGTGCTGTCGGCACGCCGCGGAGAGATCGCGCTCGCCGGCGGCGACGCGGTCGCTGCACTCGCCGGAGCGGATGCCGCGATCGCGCGCGCGCAGGAAACTCACGCGCTCGCCGCCGAACTCGGCGCGCGCCTGCTGCGCGCACGCGCGCTCGCGAAACTCGGTCGCGGTGCGGATGCGGTCCATGAACTGGCCGAGGCACGCGCCGGCGTCGCGCGCTACGCGAGCGTGCCGCTGCGCCTGCGGCTCGCGGAGGTGGAACTCGAACTCGGCGGCAACGACGACGCGACGACGTGGCGCGAGGCCCGCGCCCTGCTCGCACGCCTGCCGGCCTACGGACGGGCCTTCGCGATCCACGCGTTCGCCGCACGGCGCCTGGGCGGCGCGACCGCCGACGAGGCGCGCCGCGAAGCGCGCACGACCTATGCACGCGTACTCGCCAACGCTCCCGTGGCCAACCACGAGACGCTCGCCGCACTCGCGCAAACACTGGCCATCGAACCCGGGGCTACCCGATGAACGACCGTTCGCGCCGGGCGCCTCCCCTCTTCGACGCGCCGGCAGCCGACATGCGCGAATTGCTCTCGCGCATGCGCGAGCAGCAGGAGCACCTGTTTTCCCAACTGCAGTCGAGCGAACAGCACTTCCGCCAGCTCGCACGCTCGGTCTGGCGCGTGCAGGAGGACGAGCGCCGGCGCCTCGCGCGCGACCTCCACGACGGCATCGGCCAGCACCTGACCGCATTGCGCCATCGTCTCGACGCGCTCGCGCGCGAGCACGGCGGCGCGGACAGTGCGCCACTGCGCGAGGCGATCGCCCTGTGCGAGATCGCGGTGGAGGAAACCCGCGCGATGTCGCGCCTGCTGCGCCCGCAGATCCTCGACGACATCGGCCTCGACGCCGCGTTGCGCTGGCTCGCGCGACAGACCGCGAGCGATGCCTGCGCGATCGAGGTCGACGTCGGGTCGCTGCCGGAACTCGACGAGAGCCTGGCGACCCTCGTGTTCCGCGTCGCGCAGGAGGCGCTCGCCAATGCGCACAAGCACGCGCGCGCGCGCAACGTCGTGCTGCGCCTCGCCGTGCGAGGCGATCGTCTGCAACTGCTCGTCGTCGACGACGGCATCGGATGCGACGTCGACGCCGCGCTCGAAAAGTCGCGCAACGGCGACAGCACCGGCCTGGCCAGCATCGGCGAACGCGTGCGCCTGTTCGGGGGCGACCTCGCGCTGTCGTCGCGCGCTGGCGAAGGCTTCCAGTTGCGCGTGACGTTGCCGATCTCCGAAGCCGTGATCGCCGAAGGTACGTCCACATGAAGACGATCCGCGTGCTCGTCGCCGACGACCACACGATCCTGCGCGAGGGCCTCGTCGCGCTCATCGACGCGAGCGGCGACTGCCAGGTCGTCGCGCAGGCATCGGACGGGATCGAAACCGTCGAGCTCGCGCTGCGCCTTCGCCCCGACGTGATCGTGCTCGACATCTCGATGCCGAGGCTCAACGGCATCGAAGTCGTGCGGCGGCTGTCGCGCGAACTCGAATCCGCGCGCATCCTCGTGTTGACGATGCATGCCGAGGAGGAGTACGTGCTCCACGTCGTGCGCGCCGGCGCATCGGGTTTCCTGCTCAAGGACAGCGCGACGGGCGAACTGCTCAAGGCGGTACGCTCGCTCGCCGCGGGACGCGGCTATTTCGGCACGCACGCATCCGCGGTGCTCGCGCGACAGGTGCAAAGCCCGGGCAACGTGCTGGCCGATCCCTATCGCGACCTCACGACGCGCGAGCGCGAAGTGTTCCACCTGATCGCCGAGGGTCTCACCACGAAGGAGATCGCGCGCCAGCTCGGCACGTCGACGAAGACCGCGGAAAACCATCGCTTCCGCGTGCTCGACAAGCTCGAGGTACGCAACACCGCGGAGCTGATCCGCTACGCGGTGAGACACCGCCTGCTCGACTGAAGCTCGCGGCCTACTCGCAAGCGAGCGCGAGCGCCGACAGCTCGAATCCGTCGCTGAACAGGACGTCGGTCGAGTCGAAACGGTAGACGGCGCCGCTGTGGTCGTCGCCGGCAGCGTAGCCGGGGGCGGCCGTCGCGAGGCGGGCACCGTCGATCGCGACCGACCAGCCGGCCAGCGTCTCGGGCAATGGTGCAGCGAGGTCGGCGTCGGTCGTGGCGAACCATGATGCCGCGGAACCCGTGGTGCGATAGAGCACGGCACGCCCGCAAGCACCGAACGCGTATGGTGCACCAACGAGCAATCGGCTCGCGTCGATCGCGACCGACCAGCCGAAACGATCGCCGGAAACGCCGATCGGCGCGACGATGCGGGCGCGTTCGCTCCACGCGCTGCCGGAGCGTTCGAAGACGTGCGCGGCACCCGCGCGTGATTGCGCCATCGGCGCGCCGACGACCACCCGATCGCCCTTCATTGCGACCGCGAAGCCGAACGAATCGCCGTCCGCGAGGGAGGCAGGCACCAGCTTCGCCTGCTGCGACCAGGCCGCACCACCGCCGGTGAACACGTAGGCCGCCCCACGCGCGAAGCTCCCGGCCGTCGCACCCGGGGCGAGGGGCGCGCCGGCCACGATGGTGCCGGCGTCGATGGCGACCGAACGCCCGAAGGCGTCTCCCGCATGCGCATCGGCGGGCGTCAGGCGCGCGGTCTGGTTCCAGGCCGTTCCCGTCCGCGCGAATACGTAGACGGCACCCGCACGCGTGCCGGCGCGGTCGGCGCCGACGACGAGCGTGTCCGAGGCCAGTGCGAGCGCGATGCCGAAATGCTCGCCCGCGGCCCCCGCAGGCGCGATGCGCGCCTGCTGCAGCCAGTTGCCCGCGACACGCACGTACAGGTAGACCGCGCCCGGCGAAGCACCGGTCGCGGCGATCGCGAGCGTGTCGCCCGACATCGCCACCGCGGCACCGAAACGATCGCCGTCGGCGAGATCGCCCGGGGCGAGGCGCTGCGGCGACGCACACGCAATGCCGGAGCAATCGAACACGTACGCCGCGCCACGCGCCGCCGCCTCGCCCGGCGCGCCGCTCGCGACCTGGCCGGCATCGATGGCGACGCCGATGCCTCCCTCGTCGCCGGCTTGCGCCGACGGATTGACGAGCACGTCACGTTCGCTCGCGAGCGCCCCGTCGATCGCGGACGCGGCGGCGCCCGCTGCGAGCGCGCACGACAGGATCGCGGACGGGATTCTTCTCATGCCGCCGATTAGCGTCGGTCGGCGAAGCCGAGTCAAGTCGAGGCTGGGTGATTCACCTCAGCGCCGCGACGGAAGGTTCCGTCGCGGCGCCGGCCGCCTTCAGCGGTGGATCGCGATCGGCATGTGCAGCACGGGCTGCACCGCGTTGTCCGGCGTCAGCGTGACGTCGCCGTAGCTCCAGCCCGCCGGCAGCGTGGAGCCGTCGACCTGGATGCCGAACGAAGCCGTCGCGCCTGCGGCGATCGGCAGGCTCGGCGTCGCGGTCGTGACCGTTCCCGCGGGCAGGCCGGAGAAGGTGATCGTGTAGGTCTGGGCCGTCACGACCGGACTGCGCACCGAACGCGTGAACGTGCACGTCGTGGCGCAGTTCGCGCTGGTGAATTCGGCGAGGTTCAAGGTCGCGAGCGTACCGCCGCTGCCGGGATTGGCGGCGAGGAAGTTCGCCGCGGATTCGTCGAGCACGAGACCCGCGAGTGCGGCGTGCGTGAGGTCGACGCGACCGGAACCGAGGTCCCACACGTTCACGCCGCTGCCGTCGGCGCGGATCAGGCCGTCGAGTTTCGCGGTCATGTTGAGCGCTGAACGCACTTCGGTCGGCGTCCAGTCCGGGTGCACCGCGCGCAGCAATGCGGCCGAGCCCGTCGTGTGCGGACTCGACATCGAAGTGCCGTTCTCGAGCGCGGTCGAGTTCGCGCCGCCCGCGGCCGCCGCGTACGAGGCGAGGATGTCGACGCCCGGCGCGGTGATGTTCGGCTTGACCAGGTACTGGCCGCTGTTCGCGAGCGGACCGCGCGAACTGAAGTCGGCGACGACGTCGCCGCGCTGCGGGAACGACGACGCCGGCAGCAGCAGCGACGCGATCGCCTGCGCGGGGTCGGTCTGGATCTGCGTCCACGCCGCATCCCAGTCGGCGCGCAGCATTGACCACGAGGTGGCACTCGCGCCGAGGTTGATGAAGTCGCGGTCGACGAAGATCACACCGATGGCACCGGCGGCGAGCGCATTCGTGCGCCGCGCGACGCTGCCGCAGTTGCTCGCGTTCTGGTCGAGCGCGAGCACCGCGATCGCGCCGAGTCGTGCCGGCGCGATCGGGCCGTCGAGGCCGTCGGCGAACACGAGGTCGGGGTCGGCCGGTGCTTCCGCGGTGAATGTATTCGCGGCGAATGTGCTGCAACCGTCGTTGCTGCCATCAGCGAAGCTCGGGCTGCGCACGATCGGAGCGGCGACGATGTCTTCGGTCGGCAGTGGCGGCGCCGCCGGGCGCAGCGGCAGGCCCTGCGTCCCCGGCGGGGGCGTACCCGGGCCGACGAGATCGAAGCGGAATGCGACGACGTTGTCCTTGGTCGACGCGGCGACCGTCTCGACCCACGGCTCGACGTGGTTCACCGAACCCGCGACCGGGCCGTCGTTGCCTGCCGAGGCGGCCACGAACACGCCCGCGCCGACCGCGTTGCGGAACGCGATCGACACCGAATCCGCCCACGGACTCACGCCACCGCTGATCGAGAAGTTGAGCACGTCGGCACCGTCGGCGACGGCCTGGTTGGTCGCTTGCGACGACGCGCTCGAGCTGCAGCCCGTGGTGCAGACCTTGTACGCGATCACGTTCGCGTGCGGCGCAACGCCCGAAACGAGGAACGTGCCACCGCCGAACGGCGCCTGCCAGTGGTTGCCGACGATCGTGCTCGCGGTGTGCGAGCCGTGGCCGTCGAGATCCTCGCCGCTGCGCGTCGCCGCGGTCGTCGTAAAGTTGTACATGCCGATCAGCTTGTCGTTGCAGCGGCCGGCATCGGCATTCGGCGCTGTCTGCCCACAGGCCGAGGAGGACCTGCCTGGACTCCGGGTCCGGTTTGCCGAGGTCGCACCGGCGTTTCCTTACTACACCAACAGCCACATGGACGAGGATTGTCTTTCGTTGAACGTCTGGACGAGGAACATTGGCAGGAGTCCTGCCTCGGTCATGGTGTGGATTCACGGCGGCAGCAATATCGGCGGGAGCGGAACGTATCCTCCGTTTGGCCCGTCCCTGGCGGCCAAGGGGATCGTCGATCGATACCAGGCGCTCTCAGAGCGCGAGCGGGAGATCTTTCAGTTGATTGCCGAAGGACACAGCAACAAGGACATCGCCGATCTGTTGTGCGTGTCCCCCGCCACGGTTGAAACCCACCGGGCCCACATCCTGCAGAAGCTCGATCTGCATAACACCGCCGAACTGGTGTTGTACGCCGTGCGTCACGGCGTCATTTCGTAGACGACCCGTCCGCGGTGAACGCCGGCAGCGTCGTGAGATTCACGATGTTCTGGCCGCTGGCGTACGACTCCGCATACTGTTTGTAGAGCGTCTGCACTTCATCCGGAAAGGCTTCGGCCAGGATCGTCGAAACCGTATAGTCCGCGCCGGGGACTGCCGGGTCGATCACAAACAGGTACAAGACCGCGCCATTGCCGGCCGGTTCGGCCGCTCGAAAAACCTTCCAGCCCTTCGCCTGTCGAAGGCGATCGGGATTCGTGCTCTTCTGGAGCGCCTGTTTGAGTCGGCCGACGATCGACTCGAAATCGGCGGTCTTGTCGGGCTTGATGAAATTGAGCACCAGCCCGGCGTCTGCACCGAACACATGTTTGGCAGGGATCGACGCCTGCTGACCGGGCTGGCTGTCCCAGGCCAAGGAGATCGGAAGTGGTCCGCGAACCGCGAACAGCGCAATCAGACCCGCTCCACATGCCAGAAGCGTCGATCCCATGAGCCGAGACTACCCGGAGCGGCAAAAGATTCGGCATCCGGTCGATCCGGTATTTTTGCTTCAAAAGAGCTGCAGGACGCGGGCCATCGGCACCCAATCATGCTGAGATCAACGGTGGGGATGGTGCCGATGCGCGCGACGCGCCCGGGCTCTCACGACCTTGGATGTGCATCGGTGCCGCACTCGCCGCCCTGATGATCATGCCGCCGGTCCGCCTCAGCTCGATTCAGCGGCTGCGGCCGCTGATTGCAGGCGACATCGTCGAATGATCGGTTCGATTGGCGAGGGCGTCATGTTGCAATGTGAATTCTGTCGCGGCGGGGCCGTTGAACTCGTTCGAACAGCGGCTCGAGTCTGGCTTGGATGTCCGCGCTGCCATCAGACCTGGAACGTCGACCTCGCCAGCTACCACGCCGCCATCGTCGATCCCGTCGCTCGCCGCGAGAACGGATCGTCAAGAGCCAGCCTGATCCGTGGCTGCGTGATCGCATCGCTCGCCGTGGCCATGGCGTTGACGGTCCGGCTGCTGTTGCGTCCGGCAATCGCCAGCGCGAGCCCGTTTCTCCTCTTCACCCCGGCGGTGGCGATCAGTGCCATCTACGGCGGACTCGTGCCCGGCGTGCTGGCGACCATCCTGAGCACCATTCTGGGCAGTCATTTCTTCCTCGCTGGTATCGGGGAACCGGTGATCGAAAAATGGGATCGCGTGGTCCTCTTCGTGATCGTCGGCGCCGTCCTCACCGGAGCGGCGACGCTCCTGCGCCGTTCGCGGCAGCAGCTGGCCGAGAGCTTGTGGCGCGAACAGAAGGCGCGGGCGGTGGCCGAGGCGGCCGATCGGGCGAAAGACGACTTCCTGGCTCTCGTTTCTCACGAACTGCAGACGCCGATGTCGGTGGTGCTCGGCTGGATCACGGTGTTGCGCCAAAAGCGGATGAATCCTGAGCTCGCCGCCAATGCGCTCGGCGCCATCGAGCGAAACGCTCAGATTCTCAGTCGATTGGTGGATGACGTCCTCGATCGATCGCGGTTCGCGACCGGCACCTTGAAAGTCGACCGACACCTCATCTCGTTGATGACCGTGGTCAGGGCCGCGGTCGATCAAATGCAGTCGCGAATCGAGTCGGCCGGACTGACGCTCGACGTGACCGAATCGCGCGCTGAACCCATGATCAGCGGCGACTCGGTGCGCCTCCAGCAGGTGCTGACGAATCTCCTGACCAATGCCGTCAAGTTCACCCCGTCGGGCGGACATATCTCGGTCGCGGTGACGCAAGACCACTCCCGAGCCACGGTGACGGTGGTTGACACGGGCGCCGGAATTCCGGCCGGCCTCCTTCCGCACGTCTTCGATCCGTTCCGACAGGGATCTCAGACCTTCGGCCGGTCGTCTCACGGACTCGGGCTGGGCCTCGCCATCGCACGAGACCTGATCGAACAACACCAGGGTTCAATCAACGCCACCAGCGACGGTCCCGGCACGGGATCCACGTTCACGATTGTCTTGCCGCTGGCC
>Ga0207674_10006128_pt1 | contig 14218 bp, 17 predicted proteins | sample KBSCornC72_FD_184303 | JGI IMG/M metagenome (GOLD analysis project Ga0207674, IMG submission 184303) | Corn rhizosphere microbial communities from Kellogg Biological Station, Michigan, USA - KBS Corn C7-2 (SPAdes) (version 2) | ecosystem: Host-associated > Plants > Roots > Rhizosphere > Soil ... | reverse complement strand
CGATCTCGCGCACGCGATCGAGCGACACGGCGTAGCCGAGCGCGTTCAGCTTCTCGACCATGAGCTCGATCCGCCGTCCTCGATTTTCGCGCAGCCAGCGCAGCCTCTCCTCAAGCGCGGCGTCCTGGGGATCCACGAAATACGCGAGCACGTGGACGTCCCCCCACTCCGATTCCGTATTCAGCTCCGTGGCGGGGATCACGCGCACGCCGCGGCGCTCGCCTTCTGCGACGGCCTCGGCTACGCCGCGGAGCGTGTCGTGGTCGGCCAAAGCTTGGATCCGAACGCCGCGCTCGGAGGCGCGCGCAATGAGCTGCGCTGGAGCGAGAGCGCCGTCTGACGCGGTCGAATGTGTATGCAGGTCGATCGGATAGCCCGCGCTCAGGCTTCGTACTCCAGGTCGAGCCGCTCGATCGAACGGGCGCGACCGCTCGACTCGTCGACGTCGATGACCACGCTGTTGAACTGCACCGGACCACCCGCTACCTCGAATCGGCGCGGCATGCCGTCGCGGAAGCGGGCGACGATGATGTCCTTGTCGACTCCAAGGACCGAGTCCCGCGGTCCGACCATGCCGGTGTCCGACACGTGCGCGGTGCCTTGCGGGAGAACGCGCGGGTCGGCCGTCGGGACGTGGGTGTGTGAGCCGACGACCGCGGAAAACCGACCATCGAGGTGCCAGCCCATCGCGACCTTCTCGCTGGTCGCCTCGGCGTGCCAGTCGAGGACGCGGACGCGTGGGGCGTCGCGACCGAGCTGATCGAGAAGGTCGTCGATCGCGCGGAACGGATCATCGGCCGGTGCCATGAAGGTGCGACCGATCGCGTTGACGACGAGAACGTCCTTGATCACGACGAAGCCGCGTCCGGGATTGCCCGGCGCGAGGTTGATGGGCCGGATCGCGAACGGAAGGAGCTCGATGTCATTGAGGAACTGTCGCTGGTCCCAGACGTGGTTGCCGTTCGTGACAACATCCGCGCCGTTCGCATTGAGCTCGCGCGCGATATCCAACGTGAGTCCCGCCCCGCCCGCCGAGTTCTCCCCATTGACGATCGCGAAATCGATCCCGTGATCCTTCCTGATCTTCGGCAGCAGCGCCTGTACCGCATTGCGACCAGGACGACCCACGACGTCGCCAACAAACAGGATCTTCAAATCGGACCTAGCGAGACGCGCAGCGCGACGGGGACGACTTGGAGGAGGGTGACGAGGACGGAGCGCTTGGAGGGCCAGACCGAGGGCCCCAGGGGTAGGGGCCCCTGGGCGCGTAGCGACGCGCGAGGGGTCCCCGTCCCGAAGGGACGGGGTTTCGCGCGTAGAGAGGGTTTCGGTCTGGCCCGCCGACCGCGAGCGTCAACCGACTCCTACTTGGCGTACTCGACCGCGCGCGTCTCGCGAATGACGGTGACTTTGATCTGACCTGGGTACTGGAGCGACTCTTGGATCTTCTGGGCGATATCGCGGGACAGGCGCGCGGTCGAAAGGTCGTCGATCTTGTCGGGTTGCACGATGACGCGGATCTCGCGACCCGCTTGGATCGCGAACGACTTCTCGACGCCGAGGAAGCTGTTCGCAACGCTCTCGAGCTCCTGAAGACGCTGCAGGTAGTTCGACACGATCTCGCTGCGTGCACCGGGTCGCGCGGCGCTGATCGCGTCGGCGGCGGAGATCAGCGTTCCGACCATGGTCACCGGTTCGACGTCACCGTGATGACCGACGACTCCGTCGATCACGTTCTGCGGGAATCCGTACCGCTTCAGCAGCTCGCCGCCGATGATCGTGTGCGGCCCTTCGACCTCGTGGTCGATCGCCTTGCCGATGTCGTGCAACAGGCCAGCGCGTTTCATGGTCTGCGGGTCGTAGCCGGTCTCGGACGCCAGCATTCCGGCGACGTGCGCGACCTCGATCGAGTGACGCAACACGTTCTGTCCGTACGACGTACGGAAATGGAGACGGCCGAGCAGGCGGACGAGGTCCGGATGCAGGCCCGCAAGACCGACTTCGTAGATCGCGGACTCCGCGGCTTCCTTCATGACCTGATCGATCTCGCTCTTCGCCTTCGCGACCATCTCTTCGATGCGCGCGGGATGGATGCGCCCGTCGACGAGAAGCCGCTCGAGGGCGCGTTTTGCGACCTCACGGCGGATCGGGTCGAAACCGGAGACAACGACGGCCTCGGGCGTGTCATCGATGATCAGGTCGACGCCGGTCAGGGTCTCGAGAGTGCGGATGTTCCGGCCCTCACGGCCGATGATGCGGCCCTTCATGTCGTCGCTCGGGAGGGCCACGACGGTCACGGTGTGCTCGGCGGTGTGCTCGGCCGCGTACCGCTGCAGCGCCATCGTGATGATCTCGCGGGCACGGACGTCCGCTGTTTCGCGGGCCTCCTGCTCGAGGTCGTGGACCTTGCGGTTCGTGATGTCGCGCATCTCGTCTTCGACGCGTTTCAGGAGCAGGCCCCGAGCTTCGTCCATCGAAAGGCCCGCCACTCGGGCGAGCTCGGTCTGTTGCTCGCTCTGCAGCTGGGCGATCTTCTCGCGCTCGGCTTCGAGCTCCAGCTCCTTTTCCACCAGGCGGCGCTCCCGCTGGTCGACAGCGGCGAGCCGCTGGTCGAGCTGTTCGTCCTTCTTGTCCAGCCGGGTCTCGTAGCGCTGCAGCTCGGCGCGGCGCTCCCGGTTCTCCGTCTCCGCGGTCTTGGCCAGCGTGATGGCTTCGTCCTTGGCCTCGAGAAGGATCTCTTTCTGCTTCGCGCGGGCCTCCGCGATGAGGCGGTCCCCGTTCGCGCGCGCGGCGGTCTCGCTGCCGAGCGCGAGGGAACGGCGGACCAGGAGGGCAACGGCGAAGCCGACAAGGCCTCCGACGAGGGCCGCAAGGCCCACGACGAGGGGGTCGGGCATCTCAAGTTCCTTTCCGTGTGGCGCGAACGCGAGGATGCTCGCCGTGTCGGGGCGAACGCCCCCTTGATCGCGTAAGCGGCCGACGGAACGGCGTGCCCCGCCGGCCGGGGTTCACAAGTTCTAAGTGCATCGAGGATAACGCGGGTCACCCCGCGTACGCAATGCGAACGGCGCTAGCCTGCAACGGATGCGCGAGTACGTTCCACCCGGCACGCGCCTGCTGCTCGCGAGCGCCTTCGTTTCCACGGTGCCGATGGGCTACCTGCTTGTCGTGCTGCCTCTGTACCTCGTCCGCGCGGGTATCGAGCCGGCTTTCATCGGGCTGCTCTACACGGTCTCCGGACTGGTGACGTCCCTCATCGTCGCGTTCTCAGGCGTGTTCGCCGACCGGTGGGGCCGCCGTCGCTTCATCGTCGCGGGGACCCTGCTGCCGGTGCCGAGCTACCTCGTCTTCGCGGCGACGACCGAGCCGGCGTGGCTGATCGCGGCGAGCATCCTGGGCGGCGTCGGCCTCGCGAACGGCGCGGCGGGTGCGCTGACGATCTCGAGCTTCGACGCGCTGCTCGCGGAGAAGGCCAGCGAATCGCAGCGAACGCGCGTATTCGCGGCGAGTCAGGCGCTGTGGAGCCTTGCGCTCGCGGGCGGGTCGATCGCGGCGGCGGTGCCAACGCTGCTCCGGACGAGCTTCGGCGCCGGCGATCTCGAGAGCTACCGGCTCCCCTACTTCGCGATGGCCGCGCTCACCATCGCCGCCGCGGCGCTGCTCATCCCGCTGCGCGAGGACACGAGCGTGCGGGCCGCGCGCGTCGCATCGGGCTGGCTACCGCGCCGATCGCGTCCGGCTATCGCGACCTACGCACTCGGCATCGGCTTCCTGGGATTCGGTCTGGGCATCGCGGTCCAGCTGCTCCCGCTGTGGTTCGGCCTGCGCTTCGGCGTCACCGAGGCCGACCTTGGTCCGTGGTATGCGGCGACCCAGCTCGTCTCCCTGGGCACCGTCCTGATCGTCCCGTATCTCGAACGAACGCTCGGCGGGCCGCGCACGGTCCTGTTCGCGCTGTCCGCGAGCGGCACGTGTTTGGCGCTGATCGTCCTCGCGCCAGTGTTCGTCGTCGCCGCGTGGTTGTTCGTGATCCGCGGCTTCTTCACGAATCTCTCATGGCCGTTCCATCAATCGCTGCTCATGGCAGCGACGGTCCCGGAAGAGCGTGCGACCGCGGTCGGTGCGGGCTTCGCGGTGTGGGGCTTCACCAACGCGCTCGGTCCGCTGGCGTCCGGAGCGCTTCTCGGTGCGGGAATCTTCGTGCTCCCGCTTCTCGTGGGTTCGCTCATGTACTTCTGCGGCGGGATCGCGTTCGGCGTTGGCTTCAGCCGTTTGCTCGCTCAACGCGCCCGCCGTGAGGCGAGTGCGCTCGGTAGCCTCGGCGGCGATGGCGCTTCCTGAGAACGAAACGCGCCTCGACGAGGCCGCGCTCACGCAGCTTCTCGCCGCGGGCGCCTGGCGACGCGACGGCAACACGATCACGCGCACGTTCACGTTCAAAGGGTTCAAAAGCGCGATGTCGTTCGTGAACCGCATCGCGGACGCTGCGAACGAGACGAACCATCACCCCGACATCCACATCGAGAAATACCGAACGGTCAGGGTCGTGCTGACGACTCACGTGACCAGCAGCATCTCCGATGCGGATGTCGACCTGGCGCGACGGATCGACGAGCTCGCATGAGAACGCCATGGGAGGCCGGCGTGTTCGTCTACCGAGACGATCAGGTCCTTCTGATGCATCGGACCGATGATCGCTACTGGCACGTCGTGGCCGGTGTCGTCGAGTACGGCGAGGCCATTGCCGACGCCGCGCGCCGCGAGCTGCGCGAGGAATCGGGCCTCATCGGAGCGGAGCTTGTCGACCTCGGGTCACCGGTGACCTATCCGATCACGCCGGAGCTGCGCCAGCGCTACGACTATCCCGCGGATCTGGACGCGGTGACCGTCCACAGCTTCGCGGCAGAAGCACCCTCGGGATGGGAACCGACGCTGAATGAAGAGCACGACGAATACAGATGGACCACGGTCGAGGAGGCCGTCGCGCTACTGCACTGGCCGGAGGCTCGGGAGGCCGTGCGCCGCCTTGCGGCCCGCCTCAGGACGTCCGCCTAGCTGAGACCTCACCTGGCTACTCGTCCGTGACCTCGCGGCGCATCACTTCGTCGATCGTGTCGTAGTCGAATCCGCGCGCCGCGAGATAGGCGTGGATCTTCCGTTTGCGTTCCGCGTCTGGCATGTCTGCCCAACGCGTCAGCGGACGCGACAGCGCACGGCGTGCCTGCTCGACGTCCGCGTCCGGCGCGCGCTCGCCGAGGACGATGTCGACGACGTCGCGGCCGACGCCCTTCTGCGCGAGCTCGGTGCGGAGCGCGCGATCGCCCCGTGGCTTGAAGCGCTCGCGCTGCTCGACCCACCAACGGGCGAACGCCTCGTCGTCGACATAGCGCTGCGCGCGAAGACGATCGACAGCGTGATCGATCGTTTCCGCGTCGAACTTCTTCGACCGCAGATGACGAACGATCTCCGCGACGGTATGCGGACGTCCGCCGAGGTATCGGACCGCGGCCTCGTAGGCGTCGCCGACCGGTGTGGCGGCCGGCCTAACCCTCTTCGCCATCCGGGCTTGCGGCAACCGCCGCCGCGCCGGACCGTTCGCGCACCTTCGTCTCGATCTCGTTTGCTACGGCCGGGTTCTCGCGCAGGTACTGCTTCGCCGCCTCGCGGCCCTGCCCGATGCGCTGCTTGCCGTAGTTGATCCAGGCGCCGGACTTGTCGAGCACACCTGTCGTGACGCCCATGTCGAGCAGGCCACCCTCGCGCGAGATGCCTTCGGCGGCGAGGATCTCGAGCTCGGCGATACGGAACGGCGGCGACACCTTGTTCTTCACGACCTTCACGCGAACGCGGCGGCCGATGATGTCGGTGCCGTTCTTGATCGGCTCGATCGGCCGGATGTCGAGGCGGATCGACGCGTAGAACTTCAGCGCCTTACCGCCCGAGGTCGTCTCGGGATTCCCGAAGACGACGCCGACCTTCTCACGGAGCTGGTTGATGAACATGACGGTGGTCTTCGTCTTTGAGATCGAGCCGGTGAGCTTGCGCAGCGCCTGGCTCATGAGCCGCGCCTGCAGGCCCATGTGCGCATCCCCCATCTCGCCCTCGATCTCCGCGCGCGGCACCAGAGCCGCGACCGAGTCGATGACCACGAGATCGACCGCACCGGAGCGCACGAGCGTGTCGGTGATCTCGAGGGCCTGCTCGCCGTTATCGGGCTGCGAGATCAGCAGCTCGTCGATGTTCACGCCGCAGGTGCGCGCCCACTGCGAGTCGAGTGCGTGCTCGGCGTCGATGAATGCGGCGGTGCCGCCGGCTCGCTGCACCGCGGCCACTGCATGGAGCGTCAGGGTCGTCTTGCCAGACGCTTCGGGGCCGTAGATCTCGACGACGCGACCGCGCGGGTAACCGCCGATGCCGAGGGCGAGGTCGAGGGCCAGCGATCCACTGGGGATGGCATCGACCTTGTCCTCGGGGTTCGCGCCGAGCTTCATGATCGAGCCCTTACCGAACTGCTTCTCGATCTGCAGGATCGCCTGGTCGATCGCCCTCGTCTTCTCTGTCACTGCCATCTATTCCGTCCTCACAACCTTAGCTTCCGAAACGAAAAACGGCGCCGGCTTGCTGCACACCGGCGCCGTCTGGATACGCGAGAAAGGCCGCTATTACCAGTCTTTTTCCTTGCGCTTGCGGGGCACGAGCTCGATGGTCATCGGCTGGACCGGCGCGGCCACCGTCTTTCTCTTCAGCTCTTGTTCGAGCTGCTTCTTCGACTTCTTCTTCGCGTTCTTGTCTTTGGCCTCGCCTCGACCAGTCGGCATTCTCGTCCCTCCCGTCCGGACGGAAGCATTCCGGACTGCAGCGAGCATAGCGCGTGGCGCTCTTATGCTCTCGCGCGTGCCAGCCCGGAAGCGCTCGTCACCGCAGGTCACCACCCGCTCGGCACGCGTCACGACACGCACCGGCGACGGCGGTGAAACGTCGCTGTTCGGCAAAGGCCGCGTCCGCAAGACCGATCCGCGCATCGTCGCTCTCGGCGACCTCGATGAAGCGCAGAGCGCGATCGGGGTCGCGCGCGCGATGGCACCGAAGTCGACGATGGGCCGGCAGCTGCTCGAGCTGCAACAGGGCCTGTACGTCGCGATGTCCGAGGTGGCGACACCACGTGAGGATCTCGAGCGACTGAACACGCGACTCGACGCAGCCGCTCTCGCGAAAGTCGACAGCGCCTTGGAATGGCTCAAGAGCCGCACGCCGATAGAGGGCCGCTTCGTCATCCCCGGTGAGAGCCCCATCCCCGCGGCCCTGGACTACGCGCGCACGGTGGCGCGGCGCGCGGAGCGCAGCGTCGTGGCCTGCGTCGACGCGGGAACGATCTCCGGCGAGGTGCTGCTCCCCTGGCTCAACCGCGTGTCGGACCTGCTGTTCGTGCTCGCTCGCGCCGCCGAGGGCACGTCCCGTTCGCGCCGGGCGGTGAAGCCCTAGCTGCCCTCGGGCGGGCGTGATCCTGCGACGACCTCGCTGTGGAAGGGCCCGCGCGCCGTCCGTGACGCAAGGGTGAGGTCGGCGAGCTGGCGCTGCGTCGCGCGCTGCGCGTCGTCGAGATCCGCAAGGAGAACGAGGCCGTCCGCGAAGCCCCACAGGATCAATGCGTAGATCAGAGCGAAGACGAAGCCGAAGATGCCGACAGCGACCGCGACGCCCGGGAAGAGGGCCACGGCCCCCTCCGGCACTTGGTACTGGCTCGCACCATAGACGCCCCCGGCACCAGCGACCACGAACAGGATCGCCGCGATGCGCATCGCACCCGCGGCGAACTTGACCGCGAAGTGACTTCGTGCCCGTGGCTTGGGCGCTATCGCAGCCAGGGCGGTGGCTCCCAGTGGTCGGGCAGCACGGTGACCTTCACCGGCATCTCGGCGGCCTGCTCGGACACGGTCTGGATCTGGTTGATGAGCATCGGGCCGTAGGGGCAGAACGGTGTCGTGAGCACCATCTTCACCTCGGCCTCGTCCGGCGTGAAGACGACCTCGCGGATGAGGTCCAGATCGATGACCGACAGCCCGATCTCGGGATCGAGGACGGCCTGAAGCGCGTTGAGGATCTTCTCCTGCTTCTCGGCCTCGGCGACGATCGGCGACGACGCCTTCTCCGGCTTCGCCGCGGTCTCTTCTGTGGCCATGTCGGTCCTTTCTGACCCGCTCAGCGCCGAGCGAGCCACGCGAATAGCGAGAGCGCGCCGGTCAGCACCAGGCTGACGACGATAGACGTTGCGATCGGCGCGTACACGGTCCATCCGTCGCCACGGAGCGAGATGTCACCGGGCAGTCGTCCGACGAACGGCACCCGCTCCGCGAACATCAGCGCCAGCCCGATGACCAGAATGATGACGCCGGCGACGACCAGTGCGCGCCCGATTCCGTCCATCTACACATCGATTGTCTCACGGACAGGTACGTCGCCGGCCCTAACGGAGCGTCACGAGCAGGATGCGATCGTCGTCAGCCGCGGGCCGGCCGCGCCCGTCGCGGTTGCTCGTCAGCACGAGAAATTCGCCGGTCGCGATCTCGAAGACGTCGCGCAGCCGACCGTACTGGTTCACCAGCAGCCGCTCCTCGAAGGCAACGCCGCGGCCGTCGGGAGTGAAGACGATCCGGTGGAGGTGCTGGCCGCGCAGCGTCGCGAATAGCAGCGAGCCGCGGAGCGGGCCCGGTCGCGTCGCGAAGGCCGCTCCTGACGGCGCCCAGGTGTCGATGTTGCCGCTCCACGCGATCGGATCGCGGAAGCGCGCGTCGCCGGGCTTGCCGGTCACGATCGGCCAGCCGTAGTTCGCGCCGGCCTCGATGCGATTGACCTCGTCCTGGCAGCAGGCCGGAAAGAATCCGCTTGGCCCGTGCTCCGTCTCATACAGGACGCCCGTGTCCGGCTGGAACGCGAGACCCTGCACGTTGCGATGTCCGAGTGAGAACACCGCCGAGCCCGGGAACGGATTGTCCGATGGCACGCTGCCGTCCTTCTCGAGGCGCAGGATCTTTCCCCCGAGCGAACTCCGATCCTGCGCGCGCGCCTGCTGTTCGCCGTCGCCCGTCGCGACGTACAGCTTGCCGTCGGGCCCGAACGCGATGCGGCCGCCGTCGTGATTCGATGATCCAGGAATGTTGTCGAGGAGGATCGTCTCGTCAGTGCCCGCGCCACTGGTGTCGTGCATGCGCACAAGTCGATTGAGCGTCACACCCCCGGGACCCGCGTAGGAGTAATAGAGGTAGACGAAGCCGGTCCGCGCGAAGTCGGGATCGAGCGCGATACCAAGCAGCCCGCGCTCCGCATCCGGATTCGCGCGCGCCGGCAGAGTTGTCCACGGTCGCGCCTCGAGTCCCCCACTCGCTCCGAGGCGAACGATACGAACGCGGCCCGGACGCTCGGTCACGAAGAGCCGGCCATCCGGCGCGAGCGCGACCGCCCACGGCGCCTCGAGGCCGCTCGCGATGAGCTGCACGTTCTGGACGACGGCCGGACCGATCCGCGGTGACGGCGTGGGAGTCGGCGCCGGTGTGGCAGCCGGCGAAGTCGATGTCGCGAGCTGCGTACCGGTGGACGAAGGCGTCGCTATCGGCACGGTGGCCGGCTGCGCGCACGCGACGATCGTCGCGAACGCCAGCGTCAGCCCGCGCCTCAGGCGCCGGCCCGTGCCCAGCGTCGGAGTGCGGGGCTCGGCATCGGCTTGGCCAGCAGGTAGCCCTGCGCACCGACGCAGCCGAGGGCGCGTGCGAGACCGAGCATCTCCTTGCTCTCGATACCGACCGCGATGAGCCCGATGCCGCGCTGCCCGGCGAACTGGGCGATCGAGTGGGCCATCTCCCCCGCCTTCGGATCGTCGAGCGCGTGGCCGATGATCTCGCGCCCGATCTTCACCGTGTCGAGCGGCCACTGAGCCGCACTGTCGAGCTGGGTGACGCTGATCACATCGTCGAGGGCGATCGGGATCTTGCGCGAGCTCAGCTCGCGCAGGCCGGCGCTTGAAGCCTCCGCTGTCTCGTCGGCGCGTATCTCCGCGCTGAAGGCCGACGTGCCGGCCGTGATCTTCAACGTCCGATCGAGCAGCCGCACGAAGCGCTGATCGTTGAGGTCGCTCGCCGCGATGTTCACCGAGATGTTCAGCGTGAGCCCGTCCTTCCGCCAGACGCTCGCCTGGAGCAACGCTTCGCGCAGCACCCAGGCGGTGAGTGCGTGCATCAGGCCCTCGCGCGCGGCGGTCGGAAGAAAGGCGTGTGGTGAGACCAAGCCCTTCTGCGGATGTTTCCACCGGACGAGCGCCTCGACGCCGCGCAGGGCATCGCCGCTGATATCGAAGATCGGCTGGTAGTGCAGCTCGAGCTCGTTCTGCGTGATCGCACGCTCGAGCTCGAAGCGACTCTCGCCGATCATTCAGCGGACCTCGAGTCATCGGGCAGCGTGCTGTTCCAAAGCGTCGCGCCCGTCGGCGGCGTCCGACCCAGGTGCCGGTAGGCATGCTCGGTCGCGACGCGGCCGCGCGGCGTGCGCATCAGGTAGCCCTTTTGCATCAGGTATGGCTCGTACATGTCTTCGATGGTCTCGGTGTCCTCGCTGAGTGCGGCCGCCAGAGTTTCGAGTCCCACCGGACCGCCGGAGAACTTGTCGATGATCGCAGTGAGCAGCATGCGATCGACGCCGTCGAGACCCTTGTCGTCGACCTCGAGCGCGGCGAGCGCCTCGCGCGCGACCGCCAGCGTGACGCGCCCGTCGTGTTTCACCTGAGCGAAGTCCCGCACACGCTTGAGCCAGCGGTTCGCGATCCGCGGCGTACCGCGTGAGCGGCGCGCGATCTCGTGGGCGGCGGCAGCTTCGATCTCGATGCTGAGGATCCGCGCTGACCGGCGCACTACCTGCTCGAGCGCTTCGGTCTCGAACAGGTCGAGCTTGTAGATCGCGCCGAATCGATCCCGCAGCGGCGACGAGAGTCCGCCGATCCGCGTCGTGGCGCCGACAAGCGTGAAGCGCGGAAGCGGGAGCCGCAGCGTGCGCGCCCCCGGCCCCTTCCCGATGACGATATCGAGCTGGTAGACGTCCATCGCGGGATAGAGCACTTCCTCCACCAGACGTGGGAGGCGGTGGACCTCGTCGATGAAGAGCACCTCACCGGCCTGCAGGTTGGTGAGGATCGCGGCGAGGTCGCCGGCGCGCTCGATCGCCGGCCCGCTCGTGATCCGGATCGGCACTCCGAGCTCGTGCGCGATGACGTTCGCGAGCGACGTCTTCCCTACTCCCGGCGGGCCATACAGCGCGACATGCTCGAGCGGCTCGCCACGCGCCTTCGCGGCCTCGATGAGGATCCGCAGATTTCCCTTGACCTTGTCCTGGTTGATGTACTCGTCGTCCGACAGGCGCTGCGGCCGGAGGGTCGCCTCGAGCGAGCGTTCGCGCTCCTCCTTCAGTGCGGGCGTGACGTCGCGAGGCGTCTTGCCATCGCCCGCCTTCTTGTCTTCGCCGATCACGCGAGCGCCCTTCGCACGGTGGCCGCGATCCGCTCCGTTGCTGTCGCGCGCGGGATCATCTCGGCCTCGCTCGCGCTTCTCGGCTTGAGCTCGACCTGGTCCTCCTTGAGCGTGCGCTTCGAAACCGTCGCGCGGAACGGGATGCCGATCAGGTCGGCGTCGGCGAACTTCACACCGGCGGTCTCCTCACGGTCGTCGTACAACACCTCAAGACCGGCGCGCTCCAGATCAGCGACCAACGCGTCGGCCGCGGTCCGTACAGCTTCATCGTTCGACGGCAGAGCGATGACGTGGACGTGATACGGCGCGACCGAGATGGGCCACAGGATGCCCTTTTCGTCGTTGTTCGTTTCGATGATGGTCTGCACGGCGCGGCCGACGCCGATGCCGTAGCTCCCACCGACGAACGGCTTTCTTGTGCCGTCCTCCGCGAGGAACGTCGCGTTCATCTTGTCGGAGTAATACGTGCCGTACGCGAAGATATTCCCGACCTCGACGCCACGTTTGATCGTCAGCTGGCCCTTCTTGCACTTCGGGCAGATGTCGTCCTCGCGTACGTCATGCGCATCGACGGGCTCACCCTTGAAGTCCCGGCCAGCGACTACGTTTCGCAGGTGAGCGTCCCTCTTGTTCGCGCCCGCGATGTACGCACGCTCATCAACCGACGAATCCACCAGCGTTCGCGCGCGCAGCCCGACCGGCCCGATGTAGCCGGAGACCGCGCCGGCCGCGCTGAAGTCCGCGTCGCCGGCGAACTTCACCTCGCTCGTGCCGAGGATCTTCCGTAGCTTGGCTTCGTTCACATCGCGGTCACCCGGCAGCACCACGGCGACGACGTTGCCGGCAGCGTCGCGCAGCAGCAGCGTCTTGAGGAGACGATCCGGCTGCACCTTGAGCGCCGCCTGCAAAGCTTCGATGCTCGTCGTGCTCGGCGTCGAGATCTCGCTTCGCTCAGGCACGCCCTCTTCGCGGACCGGCGCGCCGGCGGATCGCGTCGCCTTCTCCATGTTCGCCCGGTAGTCACAGTTCGGACACACAACGATGCGGTCTTCGCCAACGTCGGTCAGCACCTGGAACTCGTGCGCCGTGTCGCCGCCCATCGCACCGGTGTCGGACTCGACGCTCACAGCGTCGAGCCCCATTCGTTTGAAGATCCGCTCGTACGCGCCGTGCTGCGCCTGATAGCTCCTGTCGAGGCCAGCCTGATCGATGTCGAACGAGTACGCGTCTTTCATGACGAACTCGCGGACTCGCAGCAGACCCGCACGTGGCCTCGCCTCATCCCGGCCCTTCGACTGGAAGTGATAGACCATCTGCGGCATCTGCTTGTACGACTGGATCTCGCTCATCGCATGCGAGTGGACCGCTTCCTCGTGCGTATAGCTGACCATGAACTCGCGGCCGTTGTGGTCCTTCGTGCGGAACGTGATCGGCTCGAGCGCGTCCCATCGGCCGGTCGTTTTCCACAGGTCGGCGGGGGTCAGGACCGGCATCTCCATCTCCTGGCACCCGATGCGGTCCATCTCCTCGCGGATGATCTGCTCCACCTTCTTCGCAACACGGAAGCCGAGCGGAAGCCAGGTGTAGAGGCCGGACGCGAGGGGCCGCGCGATCGCGGCTCGCAGCATGAGTCTGTGGCCCGGTGTTTGCGCCTCAGCAGGCGCTTCGCGAAGCGTGCGTCCAAAGAGCGTCGACTGTCTCATAAGGTCAACTCCGAGGGTCGTATTTGGCCGCGCATATGCATGCCGGCGCCAGCGCGGCGCCGGCTAGCGCGGGATTCGGTACGTGGACCCTCGCGAACGCATCGGGCCGAATAGTACGCGCCTCGTGTTGCTAGATGTGCTCGAGCACTTCCCACACGCGGGCCTGTATGCGGTCCGGAACTTTGATCCGCGGCGTCCAGCGACGCGCGACGACGACGTCCTGATCGCGCCACCGAGCCTCTAGCGTCGTGAGCATCACCGTGGCCGGTGCGCGGTCGCGCTCATACCAGTTCTTGATATCGGCACGCGTTTTCGCCAGCCGCTTCTGGAAGCCCTCGACGCGCACGTGCAGCTCGTCGTCAGGGAATCGCTGCCTGCCCATGTCGATGCCCGCCACGAAGGCGACGTCGAGCAGCTCGGCGTCACGGAAGTCGTTGCCGTGGAACTCGTTCCGGCGCCGCGGCGGATCGAGGCGCTTGACCTCGGGGCCAGGGGGAGTGCCGTAGAACGTCACGCCGTCGAGCGGTCCTGCGAAACGGCAGTCGACGAATTCAGCCGTCTCGGTGCGACTGCCATCGATGATCGCGTCGTCGAAGCTGCAGCGCTCGAAACGCGACTGCCCGAGGAGCGCCCCTCGGAGGTCCGCGCCGTCGAACCGGCAGCCGCGGAACACGCTGCGTGGCTGCGCGACGAGCAGCGGCGCGAGGCGGCGGTCGAGCTTCAGGCCACGGAAGTCGCAGCGATCGAAGAGGCAGCCACCGAGCGAGAACGTGTCAAAGCGCGCGCGGCGGAAATCGACCGCCGTGATGGTGGCGCGGTGCAGCGCGACGACGCGTTCGTCGTCGCGCCGATCAGGTTCGCTGTCCTGCGGGGACACTGCGCCCGGGTGTCAGCTGGCCCTCGTGCGACATCTTCGGCGCCTTCTGCGAGTACGGCTCTTTGCCGTTCTCGACGAGGATCTTGTCGATCTCGGCGAGCAGCGCATCCATGAGCTGATCCTCGGGG
>Ga0207674_10006127_pt1 | contig 14220 bp, 8 predicted proteins | sample KBSCornC72_FD_184303 | JGI IMG/M metagenome (GOLD analysis project Ga0207674, IMG submission 184303) | Corn rhizosphere microbial communities from Kellogg Biological Station, Michigan, USA - KBS Corn C7-2 (SPAdes) (version 2) | ecosystem: Host-associated > Plants > Roots > Rhizosphere > Soil ... | reverse complement strand
CTCGCTCCTGATCCCTGCGAATAAACGCTGAGATGCCGGCACGCTTCGACAGCCCCGAGAGCAGCGGTTCAAGATTCAGATACCGGTTGCTGATATGAAACGCAAGCATCCCGTCGTTAGAAAGCTTGCTGAGATAAAGATCCATTGCTTCGGTCGTCAGAAGATGCGCAGGCACAGAGTCGGAGCTGAATGCATCCATGATCAGCAATCCATATTTACCGGCGGGCGCCTCGCGTAATCTCAAGCGCGCATCACCGAGAATCATGCGGTACGAACCTTTAGTGCAGTCGCTGATGAACGTGAAATAGTTCGGCTCAGTCGCGATGCGCACGATTGCCGGATCGATGTCGTAGAAGTCCCACTGCTGACCCGGCAAAGAATACGTTCCAATCGTACCTGCACCCAACCCGGTGGCCGCCACCGGCAGATTCGCCGGCTTGCTATTGTAGACGTCAAACACCTCACCGAGCGGTCCGGTCTTGTGATAGTACGAAGTCGCGTCACACTTTCGCACCGAGTCGTTCATCTGCACACCATGAACCGTGCTGCCATGGTAGAGACGGCGAAACTCCTCATTCGGACTGGTAGTCACGCGCCAAACACCAAAGAAGTTCCGCTCAGTTGCCAGTGTTTCGACAGAAGCATTCAAATACGGAATCGACGCAAACATCAGCGCCGCCAGCGAGAGTGCGAAGATAAACGGACGCCGGAAACTAAAAACAAAACACAGCAGCAGCGGCAGCAGCAGCACAATGCCGTGCTCGAGTTGTGCGCGAAACTCCAGGCGTGGAATCGTCAGCGCCAAAACAAACGTCAGCACAAAGATGAAGACCGGAAAAGTGGTTCGCATCAGCGACTTCGTCTTCTGTTCCTGCATCGTCACCGGTCGTATCAAACACGCCAGAATGATCGCGGCCGGATACTCGAATGGAGTTGAAAACACCATCGGCGCGACGAGAGCGTTGAAAATCCCACCCAGCACTCCGCCCACCGCGATCCAGAGATAGTATTCCGGCAACTTACTCACATGCGGACGACTCTGCGCTAACCTTTGATGACTCACGAGCGCGGCGAAAAAGAAGACGAGCAGGTGCAGCGTGATTGTTACCCAAACCGAGATCGGTGGCGCCAATATTATGAGCGCGCCGAGCACGACAAGCGCGATCGGAAACAAGATCGAAGTTACCGGCAACTTGATGATCTGCTTGTTTCCAAACGCGATGATGAAAGTCAGGAGATAAAGGGCTAAAGGAATGATCCAGATCAGTGGCACTGACGCGACATCAGTGGCGATGTACGTCGTCACGCCCAGCATCAAACTGGAGGGAACGAATGCGAATAGAACCCACTCAAATCGTTGCGGGTTTTCGATCTTTATCTCAGTTTGTTCGACTGCGACTTGATTCTGATCTGTGGCGGCTCTCCTCGCGTTGAGCACTAACGCGCAGGTAATGATCAGCACCACGAGCGTGACATAACCAACAGCCCAGATGGCGCTTTGTGTCCTGATCGCGAATGCCGGTTCAAGCAGAAATGGAAAGCCGAGAAGCGCGAGCATACTGCCGGCATTGCTGACTGCATAAAGAAAATACGGATCGCGAGCGGCTTTATGTGTCGAGTGTGAGAACCAGCGTTGCAGCAGCGGCGCCGTCGCAGACAGTAGCAGGAACGGTGGTCCAACAGTCACCGCCAATGTGGTCAGCAGCCAAACTATCGGACTGCTCTGTGTCGGTAACGATGAGAGGACACGCTCTGACAAGCCGAACGGCAAAACCAACCCGGCAACCAAAAGCAACACGGCGTGAACAATCGCCTGATTTCTCAGTGACAACCGCTGGGAAACGAAGAGTGCGTACGCATAGCCCGCAAGTAATAAGGACTGGAAGAACACCATGCACGTGTTCCAAACCGAGGGTGCACCACCGAGTAACGGCAGGAGCATCTTTGCCACGAGCGGCTGCACCCAGAAGAGCAGCGCCGCGCTCGTAAACAAAGCAAGCGCAAAGACCGGCGCGAGCACCGAGGCGCGTGCGGCGGTACTGTTAACCCGATTCAGTTCGACGTCGATGTTCATTTGATTGCCCTAACCCGAAGACTTGGTGTGACTCGGCGGCGACCAGAACCGCCATGTTGACCAAGCATAACAGGGTTTAACCCGCTTCGGGTGGCAAAAATGCAAGGCGTTCCAGCTTAAAGTCTTAAGGCTCTCGCGAGATCCTGATCTCCACGCACCCGCCAGATCTTGGTATCCAGAACGTAGTGCATGAAGGTTGGTCCGGTGAGAATTAGTTCGCTTCCAACTGATGGGAACAACTTCGAGGAGCCGACAAAAACCAGATAGAGTCCGAACCCGGCCAGATAATAAAAGCCGGCGTTCTGACTCAAGAGACCCGACAGGCCGCCTTGTCCCTGAAATCGGTTCTTATTATGAAACCAGGTGAGGCGATGGTATTGAAGGGCATGACCGATGTTGGTCGCGATTGTGAAGATAAACATGCCGTTTACCAGGTCGCGACTGGCGACGAAGAATGCGAGCCAATGAAGCGGAGTGATTAAAGCCAGAAGCATCAACTTCGGCCAGTTCATTTCTTCTTCCGCACGATACTTGACGATCTGTCTGCGTATATAAATTCCCAGCAAAAGTAGTTGCAACAGAAGGGCGACCCCCAAAACCTCACGACCGAAAACAGGAATCGAGAGATACCACAGCACGAACATCAAAAACGGCAACGTCTGCGATACAAGCACGAACCACTTGTCGATCGTGATGTCCACTCGCTCTCCGTTTTTGCGTTTGTAGAGCATCACGAAACCGAAGTGCTGTTTCGCGACATGCCAGTTGCCCCAAAACACTGAAAAGATAAAAAGCGGAACGATCAGGTTCGACTTTGCTGCCGCAATCGGGATCAACGTTAGCGGAACGATCAGCCACAAGAAGCGAGAGAGCTTTGCTCGCTCGGTCTTATCGAAGTAAGTTCGTGATGCTGTGCCGAAGATGTGGGGTAAATTGATGAACGACCACCAAATGACATACAGCGGATAGCCCCAACTCCGAGCACCGAACATGATCGCGAGGGCCACATAACCAAGAATCGGTGCGCCGACAAACCACAGGAGATCGTCACGCCTGCTGATGATCCATTTTGGAGAATCGGATACGGTGAGAACGGTAGCACTCATCAAATGAAGCCCTTTATCTGCCCACAAGCTTGCCTACTTATCCGACCCGTTTTTCTGCAACTCCCGAGCCAACAAGGAAAAGGCGCAAAATCACTGAGACTTAACTGAGAGGTGCTCGCTGGCGAGCACCTGTCGTCAAATACCGCACGTCAAACCGTCAAAGACACACGAAAATCGGCCAAATTTCGCGGCATGTCCGTTGCTGAAGCTCCTTGTCCAGCCTTCACGGGTAGGAGTGTCATGCACGGGAATCGGTGGTTGATTAGCGTATTTCTGCTCATCACCGGCTGCTCGATCATTTATGGGCAGGGGCAGACTTCTGCGGGTACGCAGTTTCGACCGCTCCGGAACAGCGACGTGATCCGGATGGTCGAAGAGGGTCAGAAGTCTGATCAGATTATCGGCAAGATTTTCACGTCGCATTGCCAGTTCGACATCTTTCCGCCGGTGCTTAGGGATTTGAAACGGCGAGGAGTGCCGGACACAGTGATCCTGGCAATGAGATCCGCTCCGAGTGGTCCGCCTGCGCTCGCTGACGTCGACTCGAAGATTGCGGCACTTACGGCGCGGGTGCAAATACCCCCGGGGACCGTAATTGAAGTCGAAAGCGCACGCGCGTATTCGTCCGCGAACTTGCGAGTTGGGGACTTGATGAGTTTTGCGGTCACGAAAAGGATCTTTGTCAACGAGGTGCTGGTGGTCGAGCGCGGAGCTGCTGCGATGGCTCGTGTGGTTCAACAAAAACGAGCGGGACGGCTGGGCCGGCCGGGAATGTTGGCGTGGGAAATGTTGTACGTGACAGCCGTGGATGGCACGCAGGTTCCGGTACAACTCGCCGGCAAGCAACACGGAACGAGTCGACGCGCGGCCGTAGTCGGCGGAGCAGTTGCAACGGGAGCATTGGTTTTCCCATACGCGTCGCCGGTGGCACTGATTTGGGGATTGAAAAAAGGTGACGACGCAGTTTTGCGCGGCAGCAGGCTTTTCATGGCACAGGTCGGAGCTAGCGCTGCAGTGACAGGTTTACAGCCCCGGCCGGATGGGGTGGTGTATCGCGATCGTGAGACGGTCAAGGCAAGCACCGCCCCTCCAACGAACACGCAGTTCGAGCGTGGAAGCGTTAGGCCGAAGAGTTTCAAGCGAAATTGATTTTAGTGCGGGCTCAAGCGGGCAGACAGTTTTGTGGGTGCGCCACAAATTTCCAAGAAATAAAACTTAAATTCAATCCAAAGGAGAAAGTTATGGACTCGATCAAAAAGTTCCTGGCAGATGAGGGTGGTATGGAGACATTGGAGTATGCCGTCATCGCCGGCCTGATCGCCGTTGCAGCAGCGTTGATTTACGCTAGCGGCGGAACGTGGGCCACCACCATCAAGAACCGGCTTGAGAACGCTGCCGCCCAGAGCTAATCACGAAGAAACTTTTTGGGCGTTCGGCTAACGCAACTGGCTGGGCAGCGCAATCGCTGTCCAGTTTTGTTTTCGCGAGTGGTCTAAAAGATCTGTGAAGACACCGAAGATTGCACTCATCGCGTGTGCGTTTGTGGTGTGTGTTACGTCCCTCCCTCAGTTGTATCTGAAGTATATTCGCGGAGCAGACTACAACGGTTCGTGTGCCTATCTGGATACAGACGAGTTTTCCTATGCGGCGTATACGAATGCGTTGATTGATGGTCGACCGCGAAAAAACGATCCGTATTCAGGTGTCGATAACGGACCGCATGAGAGTTTGTTTTCGATTCAGTTTCTTCCCGCCTATTTAGCGGCTCTTCCCGCGCGGATTCTACACGTTTCGGGAGCAACCAGCTTCATCGTTCTCACACCTGTTGTTGCTGTTCTGTCAGTGCTCGCGCTTCTTTGGTTGTTCATTGAACTCACCGGTAATCCCGTGCTTGCCGGAATCGCGGCCGTTGGCGTTCTCTGCATCGGCACGATTGCATCACTGTATCCGCTGCAGATAGTCACCGGACTTCGAGAAGCAATCCCATTTTTTCCGTTTGCGCGTCGTTATATTCCCGGAGTGCCATTCCCGGTTTTGGTTCTGACGACCTTGTTCGTCTGGCGAGCACTAACGCGAAATCCCGCGTGGGCCATTCTCGCAGGTCTTGGTTTTGCAATTCTGGTTTACTCTTACTTTTTTCTATGGACGGCGATGGCAGCCTGGTTTGTTACGGTGCTCCTGCTGTGGATCGTTGTAAATCCAAAGGAACGAACAGCCGCATTGAAAGTGGGAGCGATTCTGGTTGTATTTGGTGTGATTGCCCTTGCGCCCTATGCGTGGCTCGTGATGCAAAGAGCCGGCTCGATGGATAGTGCGCAACTACTCGAGTTTACTCATGCACCCGATCTGTTCCGGCCTCCCGAACTCTACGGGGCAGTATGGTTAGGTCTTCTCATTTATTGCAGTAAGAAGTTTAACGTTGAAAAGAGCAAACTGATATTTGCCGCTTCCTTTGCCGTAGTTCCCTTCTTGATCTTCAACCAGCAGATAATTACAGGCCGCTCGCTTCAGCCATTTCACTACGCGCAGTTTGTGACTAACTACTGGGTCGTCTTGGCTGGTTTCCTCACGATTGGTTTGATTCAACACATTCTTCCTAAGCGTGTACTCTGGTATGCAGGAATCGCGGCGATATTTTTCGGCGTGATGCTAAGCATCCGAGCCTCACTATCGACTGGCCCGATGAATGCTCAACTCGATGAAGGCCGTGCGATCGCACTGAGACTGAGGACAGAAAATAATCAGGGATTGGTTCTGGCAAGTAATCTATTGCTGGCGAATGCAGTCGCAACTACTAGTAAGAACCCGGTGCTGTGGGCTCGCCATCTATACACGTTCTCGAACGTCAATCTTGCCGAACAAAAGAACCGTTTCTATCAGTACCTGTACTATGTCGGGGTTGATGAAGGCGAATTCAAACAAGCACTGCGAGACGACTTCATCGCGCGCTGGGAAGTGTTTGGTGCTGAACGCGCCAATCCAATGCTTGCTCAGAGTAATCAACCTGTAAGAGAAGAAGAAATCGCTTCTGCGTCACACGATTATGAGGCGTTCATCAAATCATTCGACGAGAGTGTTGCGGCGAAGCTACCGCTCACCTATGCTGTCGCAACTGCTAACGCCGATCTGAAAAACCTGGATCGGTGGTACGAGCGTACAGTCGTGGACCAAAAGAGCAATCTGCTACTTTATCGATTGAAGCCGAGAGCATCTCGCTAATCCCCGTTGATGGCAGCAAATGTCTCCCAATCATCAAGCTCCGCCGTTCGTATATTGATCCTGCTTCTGATTTGCTCGAGTTTCTTCGCACTCTATCACTCCAATGCTGCTTACACGTCTGATGAAGTCTGGAGTGTAAACACGGTACTCTCCGACAATGTGATTTCAGCCCTGAAGGCTGATGTTCATCCGCCGCTCTATTTCCTGTTGCTGAAGGTTTGGGTTTCACTGTTTGGACCAGGTGAGCGAGCGGTTCGGAGTCTGTCGGGATTGTTTTATGGTCTGGCTGTACTGGCCTTGTATTGTCTCGCAAGAGAGATTTATGGAGACGAGTTGGCGCTGCTGACCGCGGCACTCTACGCATGCAGCCCGTTAGCGATTCTGTCGGCACAATTCGCGCGAATGTATGCGTTGCTGTCGTTGCTCTCGATCGTCTCAACCTTGCTGTATGTGCAGTTCTGGATCAAGGACCGAACAAACGGATGGCGACTTGCAGCTTTCGTTGTCGTCAACGCGCTTGGAACATTTACTCACATCGCGTTCTTCTTCACTTTGTTTGGGCAATTCGTTTTTCACCTGTGCTACCAGCGCACGCGATTCAAGAAATTTGTCGTCGCGATTTGTCTGTCGGGAATCCCTTACCTGTTGTTGTGGGCGCCTGTTTTCCTCCGTCAGCTCGGAACCTCAGCGGAAGGTCTCGCCTGGGTGAAGAAACCAAGACTCTCAATGTTGTGGGATATTCTCTTCCTCTACGGTGGTGTGCTTTGGTTGGTCCTGCCTGTGCTCCTGTTTTTCTCGTGGCGACGACGCATAAGATTCTGGAATGAAGCGCGGTCACAGCCGTTTCTCTTGTTGGCATTCACGGTATTCCCTCCGCTGCTTATCTCGATCATCAAGCCGGTTTTTAATTCGCGACTTGCGATCGTCGGTCTGCATTTATTTGCCCTCGGAGTCGCGCCGTTCTTCAGACAGATGACGGGGAAATATGTGCTTCCGCTTGTTTTGGTTGTGATGACAGGATCGTTCCTGCTGGTAGTTCGTCCCGCTTCGGAAGCGTGTGACAATCGCTCGCTCTCGACTTACCTGATCCAAAACTCTCGCGAGAATGATGTGGTGATATTTACGAGTCTCACGCGCATGCCGGTTGATTATTACCTCGGAGGATCCAGGAAGTTGTTCGAGACCAGTTTCCCGGCTGAGATCGACAAGCATCCGGGTTATGAAGGCAGGATCACTGATCCGTCGCGCAAAGCTGAATTCGAAGCTGAAGCGCGAGAGCTGATGACGAAGATTGAGGCAATGCGATCGGCGAATGCTGGACAGCAGGTTTTCTTCCTGCACGGTCTGCATCCCGATGTCGACGAGCTACTGGAAAAAGAATTGAAGACAAGATTCCAGTTGCTTTCAGACAAAGAGGTCCACTGCACCGAGGGCTCGCCCTACCTCAAAACAATTTCCGTCTACCGTTGATCTCGGGCTTTTACTCGATAGAGGGTGTAGTCGCCGTGTTGCTCACCTGAGTCACGTTCGTACCAGCGATCGACGGCCGGCAGATTGGGTGTATCCGACTTCGTCACAAGGTAGGTGATCGGGTGGGCCAAAACTTTCTCTCGAGAAAAGCTCTTCAGGTAATCGTCATAAATCCGTACCTGTTCTTCTATCTCATTCACCTGAATCGGCTGAAAGCTCGACCCCAGAATCGGCAGAACACGCTCGTGACCAAAGATGGCGATGCGCGCGTAGTGGCTGGTGAAAAAATCGCCGGCATCTCCGCTCAACAAATTGCGTAAACCCTGAGCATCGACACCCGAGTAGTACAGGTAAAGGTAAAAGAATTCCTTCCGCTCACTGTGTGTGGCAGTTCCAAAGTCGAGTCCACCCATGTTCAAGAGTGTTCCCTGTGACGTCCAGGTTGGCGCCCATGCCATCACGTCACGCTGCGGCGAAAAAATGATCGTCGGAGTTTTGCCGGTGGTCCGTAATCCCTCGAGCGTGCCGTCCTGCATCGATAACTGATCCAAACGTCGCAGTACCGGCACTACCTGATCGGCGACGACGCTCGAGCGGGTATGCGCCAGTATGTCCATCGTTACTTCAGTAGCGCCCCAAAGACAACAAGCCACTGCAATCCAGGTGACTGATCGACGAAGCTTCGGCTCCCACAAAATGACAGCCACAATCACTATAGAGATCAACGCCGCATAGTTCACAACAAAAACTTCGAAGTGGTACGGCTGCATCGTTCGGCCAGTCAGCACCTGCTGGTTAAAAACGACAAACGGTAGTAACGCAAAACATGCGGCAAAGATCGCGCGCGGGTCGGTTCTTTCAATCACCCCGCGACGGATCGCCAGCAAGAGGACAGCAAAAACTGCAACGCCGATGAGTTCAGAAGCTCGAAACAGATCTGGCCGGTGCGTGAAGATCATCGTTTGCGCTTCGTCCAACTCACGTGCGCGTTGCGAAACGAAATTCGAGTACGGCAGCAAAGCGATTAACGCGAGGCCGCCCACAATCGCAAACGGCTGCCAACTGCTAAACCTTTCAATCTCAAATCGCGAGGCCAGCCAGATCACGGCGACGAGGATCAACCATGCGACTGCTGTGGTCCAAAGATAAAGATAAGAAAAGATCAACACAGCCAGGGTCACACCACTCAACAACGAATAGATGAGCGCCTGCTTAGTTCTGGTAGTGACGAGTGCCTTCCAGAGCGAGGCACAAAAAACGAAGAACAATGGAAACGCGACGACTGGCTGATATCGCCGGAGAAAAGGCAGCCCTAAAAACAACACGTCGGATTTGAAAAGCAGGCCAACCAACCCCTGGCCCGCCGCGAGCGCGCCGAAAGTCAAAACGAAGAGCATACCCAAGGCGCTGAGTTGTCGATTGCTTGTAATCGTATTCAACAAAAACATCACCGCGAGTCCGGCAAGTAAACCACCGATCGCCAGCGACGCGATGAACAGCGTTGCCGAAGACGCGCCCAAAACCCGGCCAATCGAAGTGATTAAGTACGAAGGTATGAACTGAATTGAAAACGTCGACTCAGGAATCGGTGACGTTGGCGTGTTGTCTCGCCCCGCGAACGGATCGTTGCGTCTCGACCGTCCGTGCAGTAATGCGTTGATGTAACCGGAGTATAGAAACTCATCGCCCTGGATCCCAGCATACGCACCATTCCACTGGGAACCTCGGGTCAACCAAATATTAAATTGCGGCGCGAGGGATAAGAGTACGATGGCGGTCAAAGCGACGACACAGAATGTATTCGCTGGTCGAGAGGAATTATTCATTACTCTGTTGGCTATGAAGTTGTTCTTTCAGCACCAGAATAACAGCCTGCTTATCTTCAAACACCTTTTGCCAGCGACTATCTTCGCCAAGCAGGCTCGCGATAGCGCTGTCATGTTTCACTAAAACCGTTTTCGTTCCGTACTGCTGAAGCAGTTCACGCCAGCGCGGTTTGCCATCGTTCACCTGGATAAACTCTGCCACCAATTTGTCTCCAAAGACATCAGCACGGCCATCGATGTACACACGATAATCTGGGTACAGTCGCCAGATCAGGTAACCGCCCCAGGCGTATTCATTGAAGATCGGTTGCGGAAGACGTTCCTGTTTCATGTAGTCAACAGCAGCTTTAGGAAATTGCTGCTGCTCGATTGACGGTTGTTCCGCTGCTGCGCGTTGAGCGGCAAGTCCGCAAAAGATCAACGCGACGACGATGATCAATGAATTGATCGCGATTCGAGGTATCGATCGTTTCCCCGGTTCAGGGGTAGCAATCATACCGCCGGCCCAGGGTTGTTCCTTCAGCCATTCCCACAAATGCTCGGCAAACAACGGTGTCGCTACAAGTGCAAAGAATGGAACATTGCGGCCAGAGCGCAGCATCGCAAAACTCATCGCCACTAACATCAGCAATCGCCCCGGACGTTCGCGTTTGGGCGATAGCGCGAGCATGAAGAACGTCGCCAACAGCAGTATCAGCACAGCTTGAAAATGTGGTTGATGGAAATCGGGCGACTTCCATTCACGTATGAATAGCATCATTGACTCTGACGTCAAGGTTTCTAATGGATACGAGTACATCCGAGTTCCGTTGGGATTTACACAAACCGCCGCGCCACACACGATCAGCACTCCGAGCAATGCGGGCGCTCGTTTTTTAAGCGTGTCGCGCGATTCCCTTCCGAGCAGAACATCCAACAATATTCCGAAAAGAGTCAAAGCAATCAATGCCAATCCGAGCGCCCAGCCGGCATGCAGATTCACCCAAAGAATCATCAACGGAACCAGCAACCAAATGGCTTTGTCAGATGTCTTCTGATAGTAACCGTCCAATATATATAGAAAGAGACTGGCAAACAGCAGCGTGAAGATTTGCGGGCGCGCTCCCCATACGAGCGTTGTGGCTATCGCTCCTAACAGCAATGCAACGGCGGCTATCACAGGATGGCCGAAGCACGACCGAAACCGGAGATACACAACCCAGAATGAAGCTGTGACCAGCAACGCGAACACAACGATCAGACCTGCGAACCCGGCGATGCGAAAGACGCCGTACATGAAGACTTCGGATAGCCACTCGTGCGCGACCCACTCACTACCCAGTCGTGTCCATGAGAACATGTCAGTGTGAGGAATGCCGTGATTCTGAATGATGTATTCGCCGGTTTTTAGATGCCACCAGAAATCCGGATCGGTGATGGGCTGAAGAGCGGTGACGAAGATCACGACCAGGACGATGAAGATCAGTAATGAACGCGTCGAAGTAAACATCTTTTACGAGTCGGCCGGTTCGCACACGTGCAACCGCACATCCCACTTATTCGTTTCCGCGATCAGCAGGTGTTTGGATTAGTCAACAATTGGAACAGAATATCGAGTGTCGGGCGGAAGTCGCACGGACTAGCCCGCTCGGCGTCGGCGGCGGAGTACCAGGTACGCGATCCCAATCCCGATCGCCGCCAGGCCTAGTATGGTTACTGGCCAATTCATCCGGCGGTTCTCCTCTCAGAGTAAGATCCGATTGCGCTTGATGACTGGCTGCGATTCTATAACCTGAGAGCTAATCACCGCCATCGAAAAACGCTGAGTATGTTTGAAAAATCGTCGGTCCATAGATGTTTGCCGTCGGCGATCAACGGATACGCGATCGGCGTTTTGGCGAGCGCTCCGTTATCGCTGTCTTTACGCGTCATCACGACCCATCCTGAAGGATCTTTTCCCTTCACAGGATCTGCTACTTTGTCTTCGAGATAGACTCCAGTCAAATTTCTGCTCGTCGCGAGATCGGCTACCACCGGCCGCAGATCGAGATTTCGGTTTGAGATGTGAAATGCCAGCAAGCCGCCGGGTGCGAGTTTGGATAAATAGAGGTCCAACGCCTGTTGCGTGATTAGATGGACGGGTATCGCATCGCTGCTGAAAGCATCCATAATGATCAATCCATACGTCGCGTCCGGCGCCTCGCGTAAACGGAGTCGTGCATCTCCCAACACGACATTGAACGGGACTTGTGCGCACTCTCCCACGTAACTGAAATAGCGTTTGTCGCGCGCTATCTCAACGACCGCAGGATTGATTTCGTAGTACGTCCAGTTTTCCGACGGCACGGCATGAGCGAAGATTGCACCCGCTCCCAATCCAACTACAGCAACGTTCCTGGGCGCAGGCGACTCGCGAAACGCCGTAAACACATAACCCAACGGCCCCTCGCGATGGAAATATGAAATCGGATCGCACCTTCGCTGCGGCGACGTAAACTCCCTGCCGTGAATCGTACTGTCGTGGAAAATCGCGTGCATACTGTCGTCGGCATTGCTCGTAACTCTCAAGACACCGAAGAAGTTTCTTTCGACGTGGAGCGTTCGATTCTCAACACTCACAAGCGTCGAACCAACAATGACTGCAGCGATACAAAGAACAAAGATCAGTGGCTGACGCCGCGCGGTGTAAGCCACAATCATCGGCAGCGCAAGCACCACCACTAACCCCGATAACGAACCCGGCGCGAGTTTATTGACTGCGACCGCAAGCACCAACGTACCGACAAGAATGGCGGCAGGCTTCGCATAGTCTTTCCAGCCTAACCTCGCGGAGCCCTGTTCTCCTGGCCCACCGGGAAGCAACAAGCAAGCCAGCAGCACGATCAGGGGATATTCAACCACTGAGGTGAAAATGAGTGGGGCAAGCACGGCGTTGAAGATTCCACCAAGGACGCCACCGAGTGAAAACCACAAGTAAAACTCCGTCAGATGTTTCGGGCCGGGACGCAGGGCTGCTACACGAGTGTGACAGGTGAGGGCAGCAATGAAGAAATAAATAAGACTCAGAGCGATCATCCATGTCGGCTCGATCGAGATGCGGGAGAAATACACGAACAGAAATAGAACCGTGATCGCCGGCAAGACTATGGTCAAACTGCGCAGAGAAATAACCTGGTGTCTCGAGAATGCCAGAACGAGAGTGAATAAGTAGATCGCGAGTGGCACAACCCACAAGAGCGGGAGCGAAGCGATGTCTGTAGTTAGATAGTTCGTCACACCTAACATCAGACTGGACGGCACAAACGCGAGTGCTATCCAGCGCAGCCGCTTTCCGGTAGATGGAACGTTGACGACTGAAACCGCTGGGTAATCGGGCTCAACTATTTCCACAACGCCAGCTCGCGATCGCCAGAGCAGGAAAGCACAGACGGCTATCAAACTGATAAGAAGCAGATAGCCGATGGCCCAAATCCGACTTTGCAGTTGCAGATTGAAGTTCGGCTCGAGTAACACGGGATAACTGAGTAAAGCAACAAAACTGCCGGCGTTGGAAGCGGAGTACAGAAAGTACGGATCGGTCGACGATCTGAAACCTGTGTTCGAGAACCACTTCTGCAGCAATGGCCCATTGCTGGAAGTAATGAAGAACGGCAAACCGACTGTTCCACCGAGACACGCGAGCAGCCAAAACGCCGGATTACTATTCGCGGGAACAGAATTGAGCCAGAAGGCCGACAGTCCAATCGGCAGGCTCACGCATGCGAGTAGTAGCAGGACCAGTTGGAAGACGATTTGCTGAGCGACGCTTCTCCTCGAGATGAACATCGCGTAGGCGTAGCCGGCAAGCAACAAACCTTGAAAGAACACCATGCACGTGTTCCAGACTGCCGGAGTGCCGCCTAAAAGCGGCAACAACATCTTCGCCACCATCGGCTGCACTGAAAAGAGCAATCCAGCACTCAGGAACAGAGTTAGACCAAACACAACCGTCACTGCCGATTGCGTCAATCGAGCTCGGCGGGGGGTAACCAGTGTGTTTACTGAATCGCGTTTGTCGGCAACCACATCCATAAGTTGTTGAAACTCCGAATGACCTCTTCTCTGTGCAACCTCCGTGTTCTCTGTGTCTCTGTGGTGAGTTTTTGCTGTGAACTAATTAACCACAGAGACACAGAGAACACGGAGGTTGCACAGAGAAATCAGTCGGTGGGACTTTTGTGCAAAGCACTGCGCAGATCAATTCAACTCGATCTAAGGAACTTTCGTTCCCCAACCTCACGCCCCGAAAGTTTGCTCGATTTCCTAATAAATCAATCGACCGACGCCCTGGTGCTCATCTGGTCACAACTGTCTTCTGCTACACATGCTCGCCTGCGAGCAGTGTTGAACGTGAACAACAGTTGGTCTAACTACCTGCAAACTTCCCATTCCTCGAAATCGCGCCTGTTTTAACGCTTTCATTCCCCACGCCGCGCGCGCCTGCTGCTGGCATGCCTGTTGCACCTTCGGCGGCGCACTAGAAATGTTGCCGTGATCGGCAGGAAGC
>Ga0207674_10006126_pt1 | contig 14223 bp, 6 predicted proteins | sample KBSCornC72_FD_184303 | JGI IMG/M metagenome (GOLD analysis project Ga0207674, IMG submission 184303) | Corn rhizosphere microbial communities from Kellogg Biological Station, Michigan, USA - KBS Corn C7-2 (SPAdes) (version 2) | ecosystem: Host-associated > Plants > Roots > Rhizosphere > Soil ... | reverse complement strand
CACATTTCTCTCCACACCCGACGGAAAGGCGATTGGTGCATTTCACCTGCCATATGACACTCCAATTTTTGATGAAGTTGTAGACACCTGGAGACACAAGAAAATTTTTCTTAATCATTGGACGGAACCTGATTATATCATCATGGCCGATACACTGATGAAGCAAGGTGCCATCACAGACCGGGAACAATACATTGGCAGTTTACCTGCCGGTGGATTCCATCTTCATTTCACTCCTTTTCTCCAGGGAATGTTATATGTCGGTAACATTAATAAGCTGGGGGCAGAGGAGATGAGCTTGATTGAATCCGTGGCTGATGCGTTCTCTACTGCCTATGCCCGCTATGAAGATTTCAATAAGCTGGAAGCGGCGAAACAACAAGTGGAAAGAACATTGACGGATCTGAAGCAGGCACAAACACAGCTGGTGCAATCGGAGAAAATGGCCTCATTGGGTGAATTAACTGCAGGAATTGCACACGAAATACAAAACCCCTTAAACTTTGTCAATAACTTTTCTGATGTCAGCAACGAATTGCTGGAAGAGATGAAGGAAGAATTAGCGAAGGGAAATGTTAATGAGGCGATAGCCATCGCCGAAGATGTAAAACACAATTTGGAAAAGATAAATCACCATGGCAAAAGAGCCGATGGGATCGTAAAGGGAATGCTGCAACACTCAAGAAGCAGTAGCGGTCAAAAAGAAATGACAGACATAAATGCTTTGGCTGATGAATATTTAAGACTGGCATACCATGGCCTTCGTGCAAAAGACAAATCGTTCAATGCAAAATTTGAAACGAGTTTCGATGATAATGTTGGTAAAGTAAATATCATTCAACAGGATATCGGTCGGGTGATCCTCAACCTGATCAATAATGCTTTTTATGCGGTGAGTGAAAAGAAAAAGCATCTTCTGGATGCCCGCCTGCCGGACGGGCAGGGGTATGATCCAACTGTTACATTAACAACGATAAGAGACAATGGCAGAATTGAAGTTAAGGTCAGGGATAACGGTAATGGAATTTCCCAGAAAAATTTAGACAAGATATTTCAGCCATTCTTCACTACCAAGCCAACAGGGCAGGGCACAGGATTGGGCTTAAGCTTAGCATATGATATTGTGAAAGCGCATGGAGGCGAAATAACAGTGAACACAAATGAAGGAGAGGGAAGTGAGTTTATTGTTCAATTGCCGGTAGCTCAGGTGTCATGAGTGAACAAGACGGCAGCAACTATCATTCAATTCCCAATATTTAAAATTTCCGGATCATGAGATTAATGTTGATCCTCTTCTTAGTGATAATTTTTAGTATTCCTGTTTTTGGTCAACAGGAAGTCTACAAGGATGTGCCATCCCTTCTTCAAAGACTTTCTGTAGCAACAACAGACACGGCTCGGATCCTGTTGAAATGCAGTTTGGGTGAAGCATACAGATCCAACAATCCTGATACCTCGCTTTTATTATCGAATGAAGCACTTTCAGTGTCACAAAAACTCGACTTTAAAAAAGGTGAGATCCGCGCATTGCTGGTTTTATGTGTTTTATACAGGGAAAAAGGTGACCTGCCTTATGCGCTTGAACTGGGGTTAAGGGCACTCAAAATGGCCGAAGAGGAAAAATTAGCTTATGACCAGGTATACAGTCTTATAAGGGTAGCCGTTGTTTATATTGCTGTAAAAGATATTCCGGAAGGAATAATGTATTTAAAAAAAGCAGATGATCTTTTAAAGGATCACTACGACGATTTTCAATGGTCCGTTGTTCAATATTTCATGGGTGACGCTTATGAGCAACTGAACGACCTCGATGCTGCTGAAAAGAAAGCGAGAATGCTTGAAGAAAAGCAGGGGCGAAATGCCAGGTGGGTGATGATCTATCGGAGGTTGGAAGCAAACATTGCGGTTAAAAGAAAAGACCTTCCGCTTGCAATAAAATATTATCGCGAAAGCAATGAGGTTGCTATTGCGCAGTCTGAGTTCAGGGAAGCGGCTACGACATGCAACGGCATGGCGGTTGCCTTTAAAAAAATGGGAGAAAATGACTCCGCCATTTTTTATGCCAAACAAGGATTGAAACTTGGTCAAATGCTCTCTTACAGGAATCGCATACTGGCTGCAAGCACCTTGTTGGCTGAACTATATGCCGAAAAAGATCCAAAAGAAGCGGTAAAATATTATCAAATAGCTTCTGCAGCCACGGATAGCTTATATGGGGTACGGAAAGTCCTGAAACTTCAGTCATCAACGATGAAGGAACAGGGGAGAATGGCCGAACAGGAGGCGGCCAGGATAGCTTACCAAAATAAAGTCAGGCAATGGGGCCTGGTGGGCGGTGTGGCTGTTTTTCTTTTCATTGCCTTAATACTTTACAGGAACAACCGGCAAAAACAAAAAGCGAACAAAGTTTTGGAAACAACACTTACTAACTTAAGAATAACACAATCGCAACTTATCCAGGCAGAAAAGATGGCCTCCTTAGGCGAGCTCACTGCAGGTATCGCTCATGAGATACAAAACCCGTTGAATTTTGTGAATAATTTTTCGGAAGTGAATAAAGAGTTGATTGAAGAAGTAAAAAGTGAAAAGATAAAAGATAAAAGTGAAAGAAATGATGAACTTGAAATGCAACTGCTGGACGATATTGAAAAAAACCTTGAAAAAATTTCACACCATGGCAAGAGAGCCGACTCGATTGTCAAAGGAATGCTGCAGCATTCAAGAATAAGCAGTGGACAAAAAGAACTAACCGATATAAATGCTTTGTGTGATGAATATTTACGATTAGCTTATCATGGTTTAAGAGCAAAAGACAAATCATTCAACGCAACTATTGAAGCTGAATTCGATAACAGTATCACCAAGATCAACGTAAACCCTCAGGATATAGGGAGAGGGATGCTCAATCTGATCAACAATGCGTTTTATGCGGTGAACGAAAAAGCGAAACAAAATATTTCAGGTTATGAACCAACTGTAACAGTAAGTACAACAAAGCAAAATGGAAAAGTTGAGATAAGAGTTGGGGATAACGGCAATGGTATTCCACAGAGAATGTTAGACAAGATATTTCAACCTTTCTTCACCACTAAGCCAACAGGGCAAGGAACAGGGCTGGGGTTGAGTATGAGCTATGATATTGTGAAAGCACACGGCGGTGAAATAAAGGTAGAAACAAAAGAAAGAGATTATACAAGGTTCATTATTACTTTACCCGTTTAAAAACCAACAGCTATTTATGAAAATTTTAGTGGTCGATGACGAAAACGATGTAAAAGTTTTGTTTCAGCAACGGTTCCGCAGGGAAATAAGAGAGGGAGAAATGGAATTTATGTTTGCCTTTTCGGGAGAAGAGGCGTTGACCTATTTACGGGAGCATAACCATGAAGCAGTCCTGATCCTCTCGGATATTAATATGCCGGGAATGAGTGGGCTCGAATTGTTGCAACAGATCAAGGCTTCGTTTGATGACCCATCTCCGCATGTTATCATGGTGACGGCATACGGTGACCAGGAAAATTACAATCATGCTATGAAGCATGGCGCGAATGGGTTTGTTACGAAGCCTGTTGATTTTATTTCCTTGAAAGAGAAATTGAAAGTGCTGGTCAGATGAAGGTACACAATAGAGGAGGAGGGTTTAAGACGACGCGATGAAGATTATTTTACCTATTGTTTTTTTTAAGATGCTGGGATTATCAGCCGTAGGTCAACTGTCGGACGTTTAAGCATGCGGATAGTTTTAATAAGTAAATGGAAACAAAGGAAGGTGAAGGAAGTGAGTTCATCATTCAATTACCGGGACAATTTAATCATGATAAAAGGATTTGGTTTTATTCTTCTGTTTGCGCTTGTACTCAATTTTGGTTTTGCGCAAACAAGGCAGGCTGTGGATAGCCTGCACCGTCAACTCGCTAGTGCAAAGGATGATACGAGCCGGATCAACGCTCAAATAGCACTTTGTCTTTTGTATCGCTTGGGAAATACAGATTCTTCACTGATGTACGGTGAACAGGCCCTCGAATCTGCCGAAAGAATTAACTATATACCCGGCCAAATCAGTGCGCTTGGATTTATGTGTATCGTAACGGAGCAGCGCGGTAATTTGCCCAAGTCCCTTGAATTGGGTTTTAAGGCGCTACAACTTGGGGAGGAGCATCGTTTAGAAACTCTAATGGCACCTGCCCTGGACGGTATTGGTGAGGCCTACATCATACTGAAAGATTATCAGAAAGCAATAAATTATTTGCGTAGATATATACTAATAAACCAGGAATATGGATCGAATGACGAAGGATTGGCTTATGCGTATTTCGACATGGGCGTTGCATTTGACGGGCTCAATCATTTGGATTCAGCGAATTTTTATGAACAAAGGTCTATTGAAACTTTTGGAAAATATAATCATGAAGAGCCGCTGGTTTATCAAACCCTGGGAGATATAAAAATAAAATCAGGTAAACCGGATGAGGCGTTGGAGTTCTACCAAAAAAGCCTTCAGATCGCTCTCAAGAATAATGAACGCAGGGCTTCAGCTTATGCATACAATAAGATTGCCGCATTTTATAAGAACAACAACAACTCGGATTCTGCTATTTATTATGCACATCAGGGGATGGATGCGTCGCGGGTAATTAACCAAAAGAAAACGATACTTGAAGCAGCAGCTTTATTGTCTGAATTATATGAGCCCGGTGATACGAAAGCATCTTTACAGTACCTTAAAATAGCGGATACATACAAAGACAGCATATTTGGAGCGGGGAATATTGAAGCCATTCAAACATTGGTAGCACGCGAAGAAGACCGCCAAAAGGAAATCAAAATTGCAAAAATGGCTTATCAAAATCAATTGAAACAGTATACATTGATAACCGGACTGGCAATCGTGCTACTTATTGCTTTTTTTCTTTACCGTAATAACCAAAAGGAAAAGAAGGCAAAATTACTTCTGCAAAATAAAAATGACGTAATAGAAAAAACGCTCAGTCATCTCAAAACTACACAAGCTCAACTCATACAATCGGAAAAAATGGCGTCACTTGGTGAACTCACCGCAGGTATTGCACATGAAATACAGAACCCGTTGAACTTTGTGAATAACTTTTCGGAAGTGAATGCTGAATTGATTGAAGAATTAAAAGGTGAAAGGTCGAAGGTGAAAGGTGAAAGGAAAGAAGAAGCAGAAAATGAAATCTTGAATGACATTAGGCAAAACACTGAAAAAATCCTTCATCACGGCAAGCGCGCCGATGCGATTGTAAAAGGGATGCTGCAACATTCACAAAAGAACTCCGGACAAAAAGAACCAACAGATATTAATGCATTGTGTGGCGAATATTTGCGATTGGCATATCATGGGTTAAAAGCAAAGGACAAAGAGTTTGATGCTGAACTTAAAACAGATTTTGATGAAACCATTGGAAAGATAAATATTGTACCTCAGGATATAGGCCGCGTGATTTTGAATTTGATCAACAATGCATTTTATGCAGTAAATGAGAGAGATAAGCAGCAAGCCCCAGGCTACAAGCCGCAAGTAATTGTTAGTACTAAAAAACTGGATGATGAGGTAGGGATCATAGTAAAAGACAATGGGAGCGGTGTTTCTAATAATATTGTTGGCAAAATATTTCAACCTTTCTTTACTACAAAACCGACAGGGCTGGGAACTGGATTGGGATTAAGTATGAGCTATGATGTTATTAAAGCACATGGTGGAGAAATAAAGGTTGAAACAAAGGAAGGAAAGGGAAGCGATTTCATTATTTTATTGCCCGTGTAAGCGACACAAAATACTTTGATGAAAAGATTGATTACGATCTTAATTTCTTTTGCAATAGCACAATCAGTGTGGGCGCAGGCATATAATTACAATATGCCGGAACTCCGGCGCCGGTTTGAAAATGAGTCGAATGACACATTACGCCTGGCCCAGTTGGACTCTTTGTCATACGGCTATTCCGAGGTGAATTCCGATAGCTCGATCTTCTTTGCAGAAAAAGAAATAACCTTAGCACGAAAGTTAAATTATAAATTGAACGAAGCGCTCGCATTGAACAATAAGGGTTACGGCTTGCTTAATCTGGGGAATTATCCAATGGCATTGCAAACACTTCTATCTGCGTTGCAGTTAGCAGAGGATGAAAGAAGTGAAGACAACGCATTTCCAATGAAATACAAACTCTCTTCAGTTATTTATTTTTCTAATAGTTCTCAGCGGATACGCCGCCTGCAGACACTGGCCTGGATACATTTCAACGCGGGCATTTTATATGAGAATGCAAATAATATAGAAAAAGAATTGTTTCATTATTCGAAGGCCCTTCAATTTGCCAACGAAACGAAGAACCTGGCGGCGGTCAGCGTGACGTATATGAACATGGGGCGCCTTTACCTTGTGTTGCATAAAGAAGATTCTGCTTTGCTATTTGAACAAAAGGCCTTTGAACTAGCTCAACAATTGGGCTTTGACGGTTATGATGGTAGCATTTTATTGAATCTTGGCAGAGTTTACCTGGCCAAAAAAGACACACAGGAGGCGGTAAATCATTTTCGAAGGGCCATTGCCGAAAGTGAAAAGCAACAATATTACCGGGGTGCCATAGCAGGGAACCTTTTGTTGTCAACGATTAACCTGAAGAAGGATAAGATCGATTCAGGATTTTATTTTGCGCATACAGCGCTCAATGTATCCACACAAATACAGATACCCGATCTTTTGCTTCGATCTTATACAGCGATGGCTGATTTTTACAAGAAGGTCGGTGTAAGTGATAGTATAGTAAAATACCAGAACCTGATCATCAGGATAAAAGACAGTCTTTTCAATTCAAAACAGGCACAACAATTTCAAAACATTGATTTTAATGAGGCGCAGCGTCAGCAGGAACTGGCTGCTGCAAAAAAAGACTATCGCAACACGTTGCAGAAATACTTGTTGATCGGGGGACTGGCCATCTTTCTTTTTGCTGTCATCATTTTGTGGAGAAATAATGTCCATAGACAAAAAGCATATCATCTCTTAAAGCGGCAAAAGCAAGAGACAGATTTTCAAAAAGCAAAAGCTGAAGATGCACTTGAGGAACTGCGTGCTACGCAGACTCAGCTCATACAATCCGAAAAAATGGCCTCCCTCGGAGAACTGACCGCTGGTATTGCACATGAGATTCAAAACCCATTAAACTTCGTGAATAATTTTTCAGACGTAAATGCAGAATTGGTTGATGATTTGAGAACGGAGTTGGCCGCTGGCAATATGCAGTCAGCAGCTGAAATTGCGGCCAATATAAAGGACAATGAACAAAAAATAAACCATCATGGCAAGCGTGCAGACGCGATAGTAAAGGGCATGTTACAGCACTCGAGAACAAGTTCAGGACAAAAGGAACTGACCGATATCAATGCTTTATGCGAAGAATATTTAAGACTGGCTTATCATGGTCTTCGCGCAAAGGATAAATCGCCGATTGCCATCAGACTAAAGACTGAATTCGATAGTTCAATAGGAAAAATAAGTATTATTCCACAAGATATCGGAAGAGTTTTGTTGAACTTATACAACAATGCCTTTTATTCCGTAAGCGAAAAAATAAAACAAAATATCCGGCATTATGAACCCACAGTTGCAATATCAACAGCCTCCATTCAGCCCCCTTTGGGGGACAGGAATATTCAAATTAAGATAGTCGACAATGGGGGTGGTATTCCACAAAAGATAGTGGACAAAATATTTCAACCCTTCTTTACTACCAAACCGACAGGACAGGGAACGGGATTAGGATTGTCATTGGCATATGATATTGTGAAGGCACATGGTGGAGAAATACACGTTGAAACAAAGGAAGGGGAGGGCAGTGGATTTATTATTCAATTGCCAGTATGAATCCAGATAGAAAGTCAAAAGAACCACCTGCGGCTTTTTCCGGGTACGACTTAGTGCGAAGTCGGCCGAATTTTCGGGAGTTGAACACGGGGCGGACCATACTTTACTTATGCGGATTTCTTATATTTTTACCGTGAAATGAATTCCATTATTCTAAGTAATGTCCGCACTTTGAAAGCCGGTGACGCGCAGGTGCAGTTTTGTTTTTGTTAGATTTACCCTTTGCGCAAAAATTTTGACTTAGTATTCCATTCCCCAGGTTGTTGAAAATTTTTATTAACCATAAAACGAGTAATCATGACTAACTCTTATTCGCCACTTATAGCAGGCCTGGCATTTGCCGCCATCTTTTTTCCCGGTTGTTCAGAGAACAAGCCGGCGGAAAATAAAACTACGTCGACAGCAACAGAAAAAAGCAGTTTTGGAGGGTATGAGAGCCAGGTCAAATGGGGCGAACATCTTGTAGCAATAGGTGGCTGCAACGACTGTCACACGCCGAAGAAAATGACCGCTATGGGCCCGGTTGATGACACTACTTTAATTTTATCCGGACATCCCGAGCAGATGGCTTCACCTGACGTCGACAGGAAGGCGATGGAAGGCAAAGGATTGGTGGTCACATCAGATTTTACCGCATGGATCGGTCCTTGGGGAATTTCATATTCAGCGAACCTCACGCCTGATGAAACGGGAACAGCCAATTGGACCGAAAGTCAATTTCTATATGCGATCAAAAATATGGTCAGTAAAGGACTTCCCGGGTCGCGACCACTGATGCCACCTATGTCCATGATGCCTGTTAAAAATATGACGGATGATGAACTGAAGGCGATATTTGCTTATCTGAGAACTGTTAGGCCTATTAAGAATCACTCTGTCCAGCCAACACCTCCCGTGCTGGCCCAAAAAAAATGACTATTACCGCTACCTCATGTAGTTAGTGTGAATATTTGTTTCACGAGTGCATTAAGCAAATATTGGATGTCAATTTTTTTCAGCTAAAAAAGCCGCGAAATGACATGGTCGAATTGGTAATAAAAGGTATCAGTTCCTCTCATTATCCTTAAAGGAAAGGTTGAGATATGTGTAAAGGATAAATTGAATTACCTCAAGCCATACAGGCTTGATGGATAGTCTTTACAATCATTTTAAATCGCTAAATTCAGAAATGAAACTGCAAGACATACCATTCCTTCAGTTAAGGGTAATTTTTTTGTGCCTCCTGCTTGTAGTTTCATTGCCTTCTTATGAACAACTTAACTCGGGTAATCTTACTCAATACCGGGAGAAGGATGGTCTGCCCGGTGTGCAGGTAAACAGCATATTGGTGGATAAGCATGGTTATGTATGGGCCGGAACGATCAATGGACTTGCGCGGTATGATGGTTATGAGTTTAAAAGATTTTATTTCAATCCCAATGACACGGCTTCTATTCATGGTCTCGTTGTGTTTCCTATGCTTGAAGACCATCATGGAAAAATATGGATCGGCACCAACCAATCTTATTTAAATGTCTATGACCCCGTTTTAAAAAACTTCAGGCAATATGAATTTGCGCATTTAATCAAACATACTGCAGACGTGGAGGTTGATGTTTTTGCCATGTGTGAGGATAATAATGGCAGGATCTATTTTGGAGTAAGTACTTATTACGGCCAGCCAATTTCTTCCACGATCTTATATAAAGATGAAAAGGACGATGAAATAAAAAGATTCGACATACCAAACAGTCTCGATGTTCAAAATATTATATCAATGGTCAAGGATCAGACAGGGAATATATGGTGTACATCATTTTCCGGTTTATTTAAGATTGACACAAACGGAAAACTGCAAAGCGTTTCAACTCCCGGCCTTAGCCGGGATCTTATCGTCAACAATGAATTCGCTAGCGATTTTAAGTTTGATAAAGATGGTCACATGTGGCTAATCACTTCAGGGGACAGGCTAATCAATTTTGATGTTGAAAGAAACACCTACAAAATATTGGCAATCCCAATTAATTCTGCGCCTATAAATAATTTTGTCCGCAAGGTAATCGCGATGGATAGAGATGATAACCTATGGTTAGGTACCGATGACGGTGTCAAGTACTTTAACAAGAGAACAGGTCAATTCTCATCTTTTGACAATGGAGTACAAAAGGAACTTGAACATGCTCCGGTGAACGAGCTCAAGTTTGATAGTTTTGGAACACTGTGGATCGGCACTAATGCGGATGGTTTGCTTAAATATGAAGATCGGCCACAGTTAACTTCCTATCTTTTCAATAAAGCAGATAAAAATTCCCTTACTCCTGGTTGGGTAAATTGTATGTATGAAGCCCGTGATGGTACGATATGGATTGCCACAGGGGGGTACCAAAGTGTATCTGGAATAAGTATAATTGATGTGCATACCGGCACTGTTCAACGAATTCCTTTCTCGAGGTTTGGGTTAAATCTCTCTGGTGGCTATGCCATGTGGCAGAATTCATCGAATGATATATATATGTCCTCCGATCGCGTTGTGGTCGCGATATCACCGCAAACACATAAGGTCAAACCGGTTAAACTAGCCGGCGTGCCGGATACAATTACTATCGTTTCATATCTCAGGGATGGTCGTCAAATCGAGTGGCTTTGTAGTAATTATGGAGTTTATAATAAAAAACCCGGTTCCGAGCAATTTAAAAGATATGATTTGAGCAAGGTGAATGGCAGCAATGAAGGAAGCAACCAGGTCACCGGGGCATTCGAAAGCAAAAAATTCGGACTATGGTTGATAACCAATAACGGGCTGTTTTTATACAATTATAACACGGATAAAATGGAAAGGCACGGAGATGATAAAAAACGGGGGGACATTTTTGCAACCCAGGACATCAATTCATTTTATGAGGATCCAAATGGCACTGCATGGGTGGGCACCTGGCAGGGAGGGCTTAGCAAATATGATCTGCAAACAAAAAAAATAAAGACATATACCAGCGACGATGGTTTGCCTTCCATGTCAGTTCAATCCATTCTCGCGGATCCAAAAAATAATTCTTTATGGCTAAGCACATTCGATGGATTGAGCCGGTTTGATTTAAAGACTGAACAGTTCAGCAATTTCTCCATCGCGGATGGGATCCAGGGGCAGTTATTTGCGGATGGCTCCCGTTTGAAAACTTCTGGCGGTTTATTTGCATTTGGCGGATCAAATGGTATCACAATATTTAATCCTGACGAGGTCAGTAAAAACTCGATTCCTCCTAAGGTTTTTCTAACCGATCTTAAGCTTTTCAATAAATCAGTTATCCCGGGTAATAATTCTGTGTTGAAAAAACCAATTGATGAAACCGATCTAATTACTCTTGGACATAGCCAAAACAATTTATCAATTGAATTTGTGGCGATTCATTATTCTAACTCTTCAAAAAATCGGTACAGCTATAAACTGGAAAATTATGATAACGAGTGGAGGGATGTCGGCAATCAGCATGTAGCATTTTATCCCAACCTGCCGCCGGGTCAATATACATTCAGGGTAAAAGCCTCAAACGACAAGGGTGTATGGAATGAAAAGGGTGCAACACTCAAAATAATTATCAACCCTCCATGGTGGAAAACAACATGGGCCTATATTCTATATGCAATAGTAATAGTGTTGGCAGGTTTTGCAACGGATCGCTATTTCCGCCGCCGGTTAATGCAAAGGGAAAGAGAAAGAAGCAGGGCAAGGGAGCTGGAGCAGGCTAAAGAAATTGAAAAGGCTTACCATAAACTTGAACAGACACATGAAACATTGAAAGCAACCCAGTCGCAGCTCATTTATTCAGAGAAAATGGCGTCGTTAGGTGAACTCACGGCTGGCATTGCACACGAAATTCAAAACCCTTTAAATTTTGTCAATAATTTTTCTGAGGTTAATGACGAATTGATCAAAGAACTGAAAGCCGAAGCTCAGAAGGGAAATTTGGACCAGGTGAAAGCGATTGCCGGAGATATTGAATCCAATTCCGAAAAAATTAACCACCATGGCAAGAGAGCTGACGCAATTGTAAAGGGAATGCTGCAACATTCGCAAAAAAGTTCAGGACAAAAGGAACCAACAGATATAAATGCCTTGTGCGATGAATATTTGCGGCTTGCCTATCACGGCCTTCGCGCAAAGGACAAATCCTTCAACGCAAAATTCGAGACTGATTTTGACGATACGATTGGAAAAATAAATGTCATTCCGCAAGACATTGGAAGAGTCATGCTCAATTTGATTAACAACGCGTTTTACGCAGTTAATGAAAAACAAAAGCAAGGCTTAAACGGCTATGAACCATCGGTCGTGTTAATTACAACGAAACAAAATGGAAAGGTTGAAATAAAAATAAAGGACAACGGCAATGGTATTCCACAAAGAGTGCTGGACAAAATATTTCAGCCATTCTTTACGACCAAGCCAACGGGACAGGGAACAGGCCTAGGATTATCACTAGCGTATGATATTGTGAAAGCTCATGGTGGGGAAATAAAAGTCGCAACGAAAGAGGGCGAGGGAAGTGAGTTTATAATTCAACTACCCCTAAATAGTCAATCATGAAGAAAACATTTTTATTGCCCTTTTTCTCGGTAATCTCCTTTACAACAGCAATTGCGCAAACCAAGCTGCCGCCACCTGTCTTTGAGTTGAAGTCAGACACGGCTTATATAAGTATTACCGATTCATGCTGGCAAATGCTTGAAGATCCGGGCGAGAAATGGACAATCGGCCAGGTAAGTCAACCGCCTCTTTCCGAAAATTTTCACGCCAAAACAAAGATTCATTCTTCTATATCGAGTTACTGGGTCCGATTTCGGGTCAGGAATACTCTGGATCATGAAGCCCACATATACTTTAATAGCTACGGTCAAATCTATGACCTATACACGGAATCGAATGGTAGCGCATGGCAGCATGAGCGCACAGGTTTCTTTGTTCCCTGGAGCGAAAGGGACGGCATAAAAAATGGCTATCTGCTTCCAATTATTTTGCGGCCTGCGGAAGAGTTGTTCGTTTATGAACGCTTCAAATTTTATCCCCGGCTCGGCACGCCCGAATATTTTTATCCGGGTATTGGATTTGTGGAAAAAATGACGAGGGATAGTTATGTTATTAATGAGTCAGTCTACTTCGACAATATGCTCCAGGGAATTACTTTCGGGATAGCGATCCTTGCTGCCGTTTTTGGGTTTTTCTTTTTCCTGGCCGCTCGCGAGAGAGTTTACTTTCATGCCTCGACGTTATATTTCACGGTCGCTTTGTTCAGTTTAACAAGAGGACTTGCCGACATGTTTTTTCGCGAAAACGCCAACGCGATATCTTTCTATGGCCAATATTTGTTGATCCCGTTTTTCTTATATTTCTTGGTTTCCACAACTCGCTATTCATTGGATACAAATCGCAGGACTCCCCGATGGGACCGATTCCTGGAGATTTTAAGCCTCATTCCGTTTTTATGGCTTGTCGTCCAATACTTCTATCCCGCTCTCGACGATAAATGGGGTATTTACCTCCCAATATTGATAATGGCATCCGTGATTATCACTTGCCTCGGATTGATTCCCCGAAACAATAGGACAGCGCAATTGCTCATGACCGGAGTTTTAATTTTTGTCACTTTTGAGCTCATAAACGGTGTTACACGAGCCTTGAATACACCACAATTAGCGTGGTTACAGAAACACGACTTAGAAATTGAAGCCGTATGTTTTTTCTGGATAGTTACCGTCTCTTCCTGGATATTATTCAAAAGGTACGGGCAACTGCAAAAAAAAGTGTTGCAGGAAGCATTTGAAAAAGAGCAGCTCGCAAAAGAAAAGGAAATTGAGCGCCGCCAGTTGATTGAACAACAAAAGGTCGAGCTCGAACATCAGGTGAGCGAGCGTACAGCAGAATTAAAACACTCACTTGAAGATTTACGATCCACTCAGGCCCAACTCATTCAATCGGAAAAGATGGCTTCGCTGGGTGAATTGACAGCAGGCATAGCACATGAGATTCAAAACCCATTAAACTTTGTCAATAACTTTTCCGAGGTGAATAAAGAGCTCATTGAAGAATTAAAAATTAAAAATGAAAAGTTGAAAATTACAGATGAGGAAGTAAATGAATTGCTGAAAGATATTGAGGATAATGAAGAAAAGATTAACCACCATGGCAAACGAGCGGACGCCATCGTGAAGGGAATGCTCCAACATTCAAGAGTGAGCACTGGACAGAAGGAGCTGACGGATGTCAATGCCTTGTGCGATGAATATATTCGACTTGCTTATCACGGACTTCGGGCAAAAGACAAATCCTTCAACGCAAAATTCGAGACTGATTTTGACAATTCCCT
>Ga0207674_10006125_pt1 | contig 14223 bp, 14 predicted proteins | sample KBSCornC72_FD_184303 | JGI IMG/M metagenome (GOLD analysis project Ga0207674, IMG submission 184303) | Corn rhizosphere microbial communities from Kellogg Biological Station, Michigan, USA - KBS Corn C7-2 (SPAdes) (version 2) | ecosystem: Host-associated > Plants > Roots > Rhizosphere > Soil ... | reverse complement strand
TGGCGGCTGGAGCGTGATCAGGCCGCCGGGGCACTTCACTGCGCTCATGTCCCCCGGCGCCTTCCTTCGGACGACGCCTCCTCCTTTACTTCGCTCCGTGAAGCGCCCCACCGTCCTGATCCGGCACCACTCTGGCAGTTCGACTTCGCGCGCCACAGTAGATTCAAGGCCGAGGGCATCGGGTGGCCGTCGTAGCGAAGTAAAGGAGGAGGGGCGGGCGCAGCCCGGACCGGGGGACATGAGCGGAGGCGGCCACCCGGTGGCCTTGGCTCGTTCGGTCGCCGCATACGAGCAGCAGCCGATCGTCCGCAACGGGCGGACAGTCGCCACACCCTCACAACTCAATACGGCGAGTTTCACTTCAGCAGCTCCACGCCGCGCGCGGTGTGCGCGTCGATCCGCACCGCGCGGGCCTCGGTGGCGCCGGGCGCGATGTGCAGGTGCAGGTCGGCCTGCGGCAAAAGCGCCTCGGCCTTCTCGGGCCACTCGACCAGCTTGAGCCCACGCTCGGCGAAGACATCGCGAAAGCCGGCGTCTTCCCATTCCTGCGGGTCGTCGAAGCGGTAGAAATCGAAATGCGAGATCGCCCACGGCAGGCCGGCGCGCTCGAGCTCGTAAGGCTCCATCAGCGTGTAGGTCGGGCTCTTGATGCGCCCCGGCACGCCGAGCGCGTGCAGCAGATGGCGCACGAAGGTGGTCTTGCCGGCGCCGAGCGGGCCGTGGAGCTCGATGCAGGCATTGCGCAGATCAGCATGGTCGGCCAGCGCCGCAGCGGTGGCGGCGCACGCGGCCTCGTTCGGCCAATTCAGGCGGCGGCTTTCTAGAATCGACAAATGAACGGCGCTCGGCAGTTGGACCCTGAAGATCGGCAAGCCCTGATCGTGTCTCTTCCGGTGAAGATGCGCGAGTGGGGCACGGCGCTCGGATTTTCACAGATCGGGGTGGCCGATGTGAACCTCTGCGACGCCGAAGCCGGACTGGTGGCGTGGTTGAACAACGGATTTCACGGCGCGATGGACTACATGGCAGCGCACGGCCTGCGCCGCGCCCGGCCGGCCGAGCTCGTGCCCGGCACCGTGCGCGTGATCACGGCGCGCATGGACTACCTGCCGCGCAGCACGGGCGCCGACTGGCAGGCGATCGAATGGCAGCGTCTCGGCGATCCGCAGCAGGCCGCGCTGTCCCTGTATGCACGCGGCCGCGATTACCACAAGGTGATGCGCGCACGGCTGCAGCAGCTGGCCGACCGGCTCGCCGATGCGGTCGGCCCGTTCGGCCACCGCGTGTTCACCGATTCGGCGCCGGTGCTCGAGGCCGCGCTCGCGGTCAACAGCGGGCTGGGCTGGCGCGGCAAGCACACGCTGGTGCTGAACCGCGAGGCCGGTTCGATGTTCTTTCTCGGCGAGATCTATGTCGACCTGGCGTTGCCGGTCAGCGCGCCGATCTCGGCCCACTGCGGCAGCTGCAGCGCGTGCATCGACGTCTGCCCGACGCGCGCGATCGTCGGCCCGTACCGGCTCGATGCGCGCCGCTGCATCTCGTACCTGACGATCGAGCACCCGGGCGCGATCCCGACCGAGCTTCGCGCCGCGATCGGCAACCGCGTCTACGGCTGCGACGACTGCCAGCTCGTGTGCCCCTGGAACCGCTACGCGCAGCGCAGCTCCTTGCCCGACTTCGATGCGCGCGAGCCCCTCGGCTCAGCCGAGCTGCTGACGCTGTGGGGCTGGGACGAAGCTGAATTCCTGAAGCGCACCGAGGGCAGCGCGATCCGCCGCATCGGGCACGAGCGCTGGCAGCGCAACCTCGCGGTCGCGCTCGGCAACGCGCTGCGCGCGCGGCCCGACCCGGCGATCGAGCAGGCGCTGCGCGGGCGCCGCGGCGATGCGAGCCCGCTGCTGCGCGAGCACATCGACTGGGCGCTGGCGCAGCTCACCATCCAATGACCGCCAGCCACAGCGGAATGCTGAGCGCGCCCAGCAGCGTCGACAAGGTCACCAGCCCGGCCACGTAGACGCCGTCGCCGCCCATGCGCGCCGCGAGCACATAGGCGCTCGATGCTGTCGGCACCGCGGCGAACAGCACGACGATCGTGCGCTGGTCGGGAGGCAGCGCGAGCACCGCGGTCAACCCGACCGCGACTGCGGGCAGCACGGCGTGGCGCAGCAGCATCAGGGTTGCCGCGAGACGCGGCGCCGCGTTCAGGCCGCCGAGCCGCAGTCCGGCGCCGACCGCCATCAGCCCGAGCGGCAACGCCGCCAGGCCGATGCGCTGCAGGGTCGTCGCCATCGCCTCCGGGAACTTCAGCCCGACCAGGTTCGCGACCAGCCCCGCGAGCGTGCTGAGGATCAGCGGGTTGCGCAGCAGCTCGCGCCCATACGAATGGCCGCCGTGTCGCGCCAGCGGCCAGACCGCCGCGACATTGCACAGCGGCACGCACAGCGCGATGCTCAATGCCATCCACGCCAGCCCCTGCGGCCCGCCGAGGCGCTCGGCGAGCGCGAGCGCGATGAACGAGTTGAAGCGGTACACGGTCTGCGCGCCCGACGCATGCAGCCGCGCATCGACGCCCGGCCAGCGGCCGAGCGCGAGCGCGAGCACGATGCCGATTGCGACGGTGCCGACGCTCGACGCTGCCAGCGTCGCAGTCTGGCCCGGCTGCAGCGGGCTCTTCAGGATCGAGTTGAACAGCAGCACCGGGAACAGCAGGTAGTACACCAGGCGCTCGGCGGCGTCCCAGACGGGGCGGTTCAGCGCGGTCCAGCGGCACAGCGCGAAGCCCAGCACGATCAGCAGGAAGTCGGGCAGCAACAGCAGCGCATGGGTCATGCGGCGAGTGTGCCAGCGGCCTGTCGATCACCGGCGCCGATGCTGCGGCGCAGGGCAGGGTGTTCGCTCAGGCAACGCCGGCACGGCGGCCCTAAACTGGCGCGCGACACCATTCGACCCGGAGAACGAACCGATGCAACGCAGAGCTTTAATGAACACGCTCGGGACCGCCATGCTGCTCGGCGTGGCCGGTAGTGCCTGGGCCCAGGCCTATCCGAACAAGCCTGTGAAGCTGGTCGTGCCGTTCGCACCCGGCGGCACCACCGACATCATCGCGCGCGTGCTGTCCGAGAAGATCAGCGGGCCGCTCGGCCAGACCCTGATCGTCGAGAACAAGGCTGGCGGCGGCGGCTCCGTCGGTGCGGCCGAGACCGCGAAAGCCACGCCCGACGGCTACGCGCTCGGCATGGCCACGGTCTCGACGACGGCCGCGAACCCGGCGATCAACCCGAAGCTGTCGTACAACCCGCTGACCGACTTCACGCCGATCGTCAACGTCGCGGCGACGCCGAACGTGATCGCGGTGCACCCGAGCTTCCCGGCGCGCGACTACAAGGGCTTCCTCGCCGAGATCAAGTCGCACCCGGGCAAGTACAGCTTCGCCAGCTCGGGCACCGGCGGCATCGGCCACCTGCAGATGGAGCTGTTCAAGAACCTCTCGGGCACCTTCATCACGCACATCCCGTACCGCGGCGCCGGGCCGGCGCTGAACGACACGGTGGCCGGCCAGGTGCCGATGATCTTCGACAACATGCCTTCGGCGCTGCCCTTCATCAAGGACGGCCGACTGATCGCGATCGTCGTCGCCGCGCCGCAGCGGCTGCCGCAGCTGCCCAACGTGCCGACCTTCAAGGAGGTCGGGCTCGAGGCGGTGAACCGGATGGCCTACTACGGCATCTACGGTCCGAAGGGTCTGCCGAAGGAGGTGGTCGACAAGGTCAGCTCGGCGGTGCACAAGACCCTGGAAGACCCTGCCGTCAAGAAGCGCATCGAGGAGACCGGCTCGCTGGTGATCGGCAACTCGCCGGCCGAGTTCGCGGCGCAGATCGCGGCCGAATTCGAGGTCTACAAGAAGGTGGTCAAGCTGCAGAAGCTCACATTGGATTGAGAAAATGACAGCCCCTCGTCCAACGAATACGTTGGCCGATCCCCCGCGGGGATGCGGGCCGGCTTGGGAGCGGCCCGGCGCTCAGCCCGCGACAACAGCCCCTTGTCCAACGAATACGTTGGCCGACCCCCCGCGCGGATCTCGGGCCGCTTGGGAGCGGCCCGGCGCTGGCCCGAGTCTGGCCCCGCCGACCGAAGCCAGCGCCGCGCGCGCGTCGACGCAACTGTCTATCGACCGCTTCGTCGATGCGCTGTGGATCGAGGACGGGCTGGCGTCGAACACGCTGGCCGCGTACCGCCGCGACCTCGAGGCCTACGGCGACTGGCTCGCGCAAAACGAGGCACGCGCGCTCGACGAGAGCGGCGAATCCGACCTGCTCGCGTACCGAGTCGCGCGCCACGCCGGCAGCAAGGCCACCAGCAGCAACCGGCGCCTGACGGTGTTCAAGCGCTACTTTCGCTGGGCCTTGCGCGAGCGTCTGCTGACGGCCGATCCGACCTTGCGGCTGCGCAGCGCGAAGCAGCCGCTGCGGGTGCCGAAGACGCTCAGCGAGGCGCAGGTCGAGGCGCTGCTGGCCGCGCCCGACGTGGAGTCGCCGCGCGGGCTGCGCGACCGCACGATGCTCGAGCTGATGTATGCGAGCGGCCTGCGCGTCAGCGAGCTTGTCACGCTCAAGAGCGTGCATCTGAGCCTGAGCGACGGTGCGCTGCGCGTCACCGGCAAGGGCACGAAGGAGCGCCTGCTGCCGTTCGGCGACGAGGCGCATGCGTGGCTGGTGCGCTATCTCGGCGGCGCGCGCGCCGAGATCCTGGGCGGCCGAACCAGCGACGCGCTGTTCGTGACCGGGCGCGGCGGCCCGATGACGCGGCAGATGTTCTGGAAGCTGATCAAGGCGCATGCGCTGCGCGGCGACGTGCTGGTGCCGCTGTCGCCGCACACCTTGCGCCACGCGTTCGCGACCCACCTGTTGAACCACGGCGCCGACCTGCGCGCAGTGCAGATGCTGCTCGGCCACGCCGACATCTCGACGACGACGATCTACACCCACGTCGCGCGCGAGCGTCTGAAGCAACTCCACGCCCACCACCACCCGCGGGGGTGAGGCCACCAGCGGCGACCCTCTTCAGTGGACGATTTCGTGCGCGCGCAGCAGCACAGGCTGCGGAATCGTGATGCCCAGCATCTTGGCGGTCTTAAGGTTGATGACGAGTTCGAACCGCGTCATCTGCTCCACCGGCATTTCACCAGGGGGTGTGCCCTTGAGGATCTTGTCGATTTGCGCAGCGGCTCGTTGCGCGAATTCGATGACATCGGGCCCGTACGAAAACAGGCAGCCGGCCCGTACCAGTTCCTTGAACTCGCACACGGTCGGCAGCCGGTTCGCGAGCGCGAAGTCCATGATGCGCTGCCAGTTCACGAAGGTAAGGCCACCGGTGAACGTGAGCACGCCACCCAGCGGCTTGCCAGCGGCCGCGGCGAACACCGGCGCGAAATCCTCGGGGCGCCGCACTTCCAGCATTGAGATGGCCACGCCCAAGGCGCGGCCGGCCGCCTGGGTCGATTTCAGATGGAGCCGTGAGCCCTGGTCACCAGCGTCATAGATCACGGCCAGTTGAGCCAGCCCGGGCTGAATCTCCTTCAGCAATTCGACCCGCTTGGTGTCGAGCTCGGGCGCCAGGCTCTCCACGCCGGTCAGATTGCCCTCCGGCCCGCGCAAGCTGCGCACCAGCCCGGTCTCGAGCGCGCCATGCGCGCCCCACACGACGATCGGAATGGTCCGCGTCGCGCTCTTGGCGGCAAAGGCGGACGGGTTGGATACCGCATAGATGACGTCGACATTCAGGTTTACCAACTCGGTCGCAGCGGCAGCCAGAAGATCTGGATTGCCGTTCGCACTGCGGTATTCCATGACCAAATTCTTGCCCTCGATGTAACCGAGTTTGCCCAGTTCTTGCACGATCAACATGGGCGGCCCGCCGGGCTTCACGACCTCGAGGTAACCGATACGCGCCACCTTGATCGGCGCATCGGCTGCCGACACGTCACGCATGGCCGGCGGCAGTGCTAAGACGATTGCGACCAGCGCGCCAACGGCCACTTTCTTGCCTTTCATCCTTGTCCCCTTGCCGCTCTCAACTCGTTCCCCGGACGATTTCGTCTGCTCGCATTAGCACGCCTTCGGGATCGTGATCCGGGCCTTGTCGATCATTCAATGAGCTCATCGGCCTGCTGCAGCACCGAGGCCGGGATGGTGATTTCAAGCGCCTTCGCAGTCTTCATGTTGATCACCAGCTCGAACTTCGATGATTGCTCGACGGGAAGATCAGAGGGTTTGGCCCCTCGCAGAATCTTGGCCACGTACGCGGCCGAGCGCTGGAACAGGTCGCGGGGGTCGGCGCCATAAGTGAAGAGGGCTCCGAACTGCGACCATTGCCGAGCCCCGGTCACTACCGGTAAGCGCTGCTTTGCTGCGAAGTCCTGGATGCGCGCCCGGTGCGCCCACAGCGCCAGTTGAGGATAGAGCACGTCGGCGCGCTCGCGGATCACGCTGCCGAGGGCACGCTCCAGGTCGTCGGCGCTGCTGACTGCCAAGGCGATCGGCTCCATGCCCAGCGCTTTGGCTCTAGACACGTCCGTTTGAAGCCAATTTGCCGACCCTTGCAACTCGGGGTTCCAGAGAATTGCGACGCGAATGCGCTGCGGGAAGACTTCCTTGAGGATCTGCAGCGCCCTTCCGCTTGACTCCGCACTCACATTCGTCATCCCGGTGAGGTTCCCACCCGGGCGGCCGAGGCTCGCAACAAGACCTTGCTGTTCGGGATTGGCAACAGCCACCATGACGATGGGAATCGTGCTGGTTGCCTGCTTGGCCGCGTGGGCCGCTTTCGAATCGACCACGACGATCACGTCGACCTTCATCTGGACGAACTCGGCCGCCGCACTGGCAGCCTGTTGCGCTCGCCCTTCTGTCCAGCGGCGCTCGATCACGATGTTCCGGCCTTCCACGAAGCCCTGAGCGCGCAAGGCTTCGACGAAAGCGTCTTCCAATACCCGGATTTCGGGGTTCGTCGGCAGGACAAACCCCAGCCACCCGATCCGGAAGACCTTCACCGCCTGCGCGTCGGCGCGAAGCGGGGCCACGAGGAGAACGAGAGCAAGCGCGAGGGTGCCGAGTTGCATCACCCGCCTCCGACTCGCTTGCCGGCAAATGTTCATTTCGCGCCAGTGTGCGCGCTTTGCAAAGGCGGTCAAGCCGCAGGCCGTGCGGTGGCAAGATCGCTTGCGCCTGCGCTGCGCCGGCGTCATGATCATTCCCGCTTCGCGACCCACGCGTTACCCGCTGGCAGGCGCCCGGCGACGGCCCCGATCCTGCCGAGCATTTGAATAGGACGGCCGTCGTTCCTCGAAAAGGAAGGGGCCTGCCGTGTTGTCCAACGCTCATCACCGCCCGTTGCGCCGCTTGGCGCTCGCGCTCGCCGCCGCTGGATTGCTGGCCACGAGCCTGTTCCTCGTCGACCGCCCGAGCGGCGGCAACACGCCGGCCGCCGCCACGGCCGCGGGATCCACGTTCGATCCCCTGCTCGACACCGGATCGTCCTCGGTGTGCGGCCCGGTTGCCGGCACGGCGATGAAGATCCCTGCCGCCTGGCTCATCGCCGCCGTGGCCAAGACCGAGACCACGCCGTTCCAGCCGCAGCCGATGAAGGCCGCCGGCGGCGACGTGCCGCTCTACCGTGAGCTCGGCGCGCTCGCCTTCCCGATCACGACCCGCAACGCGCGCGCGCAGGCCTACTTCAACCAGGGGTTGCGGCTGTCGTTCGCCTTCAACCATGCCGAGGCACAGCGCGCCTTCCGGGAGGCGCAGAAACTCGATCCGAACTGCGCGGCCTGCTTCTGGGGCGAGGCGCTGATCCTCGGGCCCAACATCAACGTGCCGATGATGCCGGATGCGAATGCGCCGGCGCTCGCGGCGCTCGAGAAGGCGGTGGCGCTCAAGGATCGCGCAGGCCCCAAGGAGCAAGCGCTGATCGAGGCGCTCGAGAAGCGCTATTCGGCCGACCCCAAGGCGGAGCGCCCGGCGCTCGATGCGGCCTATGCCGACGCGATGAAGCAGGTGGCCGCGCGCTTCCCGGCCGACGACACGATCCGCACGCTCTACGTCGAGAGCGCGATGGACACCCAGCCGTGGGACTACTGGGAGCCCGGCGGCGCCAAGCCGAAGGGGCGCGGCGCAGAGATCGTCTCCAATCTCGAGACGGTGCTCAAGCGCAATCCCAAGTATGCCGGCGCCATCCACCTTTACATCCACGCGGTCGAGGCCTCGACCGCGCCGGAGCGGGCGCTGCCGTATGCCGAACGCCTGGCCGGGCTGATGCCCGGCGCCGGCCACGTCGTGCACATGCCGGCGCACATCTACTACCGGGTGGGCCAGTACCGGCGCTCGCTCGACATCAACAAGCGCGCGGTCGCGGTCGACGAGCGCTACTTCCAGGGCTCGCCCTCCGACCCGCTCTACAAGAGCGCCTACTACCCGCACAACATCCACTTCGTGATGGTCTCGGCGCAGATGGGCGGCGACGGCGCGACCGCCGTCGCTGCGGCGAAGAAGCTCGATGCGGCGGTGCCCGCCGAGCTGGCGACGCAGTTCCAGATCATGGAGCCGGTGAAGGCCGCGCCCTACACCACGCAGCTCACCTTCGCCGACCCCGACACTGTGCTCGCCCTGCCCGCGCCCGACGAGAAGCTCGTGCTCGTGCAGGCGATGTACCACTACGCCCGGGCCACGGCCCTGGCGCGCAAGAACGACACCAGGGCCGCGCAAGCCGAGGTCGACGCGATCACCGCCCTCGACGCCAGGGCCGACTACAAGCCCTACGAACCGTGGGGCGTGCCGGCCAGGACGATCGTGGAAACCGCGCGCCTCGTCGCCATCGGGCGCACCGCCGACGCGGCGGGCGACCTCGAACGCGCCGCTGGTGCCTACGAGGAGGCGGTTGCCCTGCAGGACAAGCTGAGCTACACCGAGCCGCCGTACTGGTACTACCCGGTGCGCCAGTCGCTGGGCGGCGTGCGCCTGCGCCAGGGCCGGCTCGACGACGCGGAGCGCGCGTTCCGCGCTTCGCTCGCGAGCGTTCGCAACAACGGCTGGGCCCTCGCCGGGCTGGCCGAGGTCTACAAGCGCAAGGGCGACCGCAACGGCGAGGCGGCGGCGAAGCGGGCGTATGCGAAGGCGTGGTTCGGGCCGGCGGCGGGGCCGGACCTGGCGCGGCTGTGAGCGTCGCGGGGCTGTGCATGCCCCAACCCCGTTCGCCTCGGTCTGCGCCGCCGCAGCGCCACCGCGATGCCTTGCCCGCGGTATCAGTTGAACGCTTCGCCAGTTTCGATCAGGGCGTCGCCGCGTGCCAGGCGCCGCTCAGCATGCCGTCGCCGGTCTTGTCGCCGGCCTTGGTGTCCTTGATCCAGAAGTACAGCGGCTTGCCCTTCAGGGCCCATTGCTTCTTGCCGTCGTCGCGCGTGACGATCGAATAGTCGCCCGAAGGCGTGTCGGTATCGGCCGCCATCAGCGGCGGCCAGTTCGTCGCACACGGGCCGTTGCAGACCGACTTGCCCGCGGTGTCCTTGTCGAAGGTGTACAGGGTCATGCCGTTGGCGCCGACGACGACGTCGCCGGCCACCTGCGTCGGCGGCGCGGCCATCGCGGTGCCGAGCACGGCGGACGACAAGGCCAGGATCGAAAGGGGGCGTTGGATGAATGACATGGGCGTGGTTCCAGGTTGACGGGCGCGGACGGACGGTCCGCCACCCGGTAGACGCCGGGCAGGCCGGGTTTATTCCCGCGCTGGCGCGATGCCCGGCCGCCGTCTCAACCGGCCAAGGTCGACAGCAGCCCGACCACGCCCAGCCCGAGCGCGGCCAGCGCATCGCCGGCGATCAGGCCGCCGCCGATCAGCGAGGTCGTGCTCATGTCGCCCGACAAGGTGTCGTCGCTGCGCGGCGCGCCGCGGTGCCGGCCGATCCAGGTCGCGACGCTGCTGATCACGCCGCCGGCGGCGAACCAGACCGATGTCGCCAGGCTCAGGAAGGTGCCGAACGAATAGGCGTAGGGCGAGGGCAGCAGCACCGCGTCGATGACGAAGTCGGCCGCGCCGCCGGCCCGGCTGGCGCGCGTCGCGCGCTGGTAGGCGGTAGTCGCGAACAGCCATTTGCGCAGCACCTGCACCGCGAAGCCGATGCCGATGCCGAGCACGATCGCGACGCGCTGATAGGGCTTGTCGTCGGTCAGGCTGCGCAACACGCCGACGAACTTGTAGGTCATCGCCGAGAGCCACTGCGGCGGCTGCTCGCCGGCCTTCATCACGGTCTGGTCGAGCGCGAGCACCGGGTAGGCGCTCATGAACAGCTTCGCGAAGCCGACCGTCAGGATCGCGCCGACGACCAGCCCCAGCACCTGGAAGCGGAACTGGATCGTGCGCGGCGTGCCCAGGCGCCAGCCGGTCGAGCGGTCTTGCTGCATGTCGCCGGCGACGCTGCAGGCCACCAGCAGGATGCCCCCGGCCATCAGCCCGACCGTCGGGTCCTTCAAACCGAGCGCGGCCATCAGCACGACTGCCGTGACGAAGGCCGACGAGATCGGGTTGCTGTCGCTGATGCCGAGCGAGATGCCGTTGACCATCGCGAACACGAACACCAGCCCGACTGCGATCGCCATGAAGGCGATCGGCTGGTGCAGGATGCCCGAGCCGACCCACACCAGCACCGCGGCCCAGAACGCGACCCAGGCCACCAGGCGGCCGGTGCTGGTGCGCTTCCAGGCCTCTTCGGTGGCGACCTGGGGCGGCCGCGGCGCGCGCCAGCGCTGCCAGGCCTCGACCAGGATCTGGCCGATGTCGAGGATCGCCGCGCCCATGATCAGGCCGAGGCCGATCAGGAACGTGATCTTGCGAAACGGCTCGCCCTCGTGCAGCCAGCCGATCGAGATGAAGAACGGGATCAGCCAGGTGCCGGTCAGCCCGGCCGCCAGCGCCGCAATGCCGATGCGCGCGCCGACCAGCATGCCGGCGCCCAGGGTCGAGGTCGACAACTCGATCACGCCGAGCGCGGCGATCTTCGCGCCGCCGATGCCGCCGGCGATGCCCATCAGCATGCCGCTGCCCAGGCGCGCGACCGACAGCCGCAGCAGCACCGGGTCGGTCAGCGCCCGCAGGATGTTGGCGACCGCCAGCCCCGACGGGAACGTCAGCTGCAGCCGGTCGACCAGCACCGGCGTGTACAGCATGCCGACGCCGGCGCCGAACATCCCGATCGCGCCCATGAACAGCATCAGCTGCCACACCGGCGGCTGCGGCAGGCCCATCCAGACCATCGCCTGGATCAGCACGCCCATGCCGGCCATGCCGGCCACCGACGCCGCGGCCGTCTGCATGTAGTTCGCGCCGTGCTTGCCTTCGGGGCCATAGCCGAGCGTGACGGTCGAGCCGAGGATGCCGGCCAGCACCTGCCCGCCGACGAAGAAGCCGATCGAGAAGTTCATGTACGACGCGGTCACGCCGCCGAGCGGCCCGAGCACGAAGATGCCGAGCAGCGCCAGCATCAGGTAGTAGCGGCGGCTGCCGATCGGCGGCAGCCAGGCCCAGCGGGGGGCGCCGGCGACGGCAGGCGCGGCGTGCGGGGCGATGGCGGCGGTGGCGATGCGGTTCATGCGGTGGGAGCGCGCGCATCGGGCGGCTGGTAAGCGGCGCGCGGGCGCGGAGGCTCGAAGGGTCGGTGGTGGATTGTCAGGCAGCGCAGGGGGCCGGGGGCCTCGGGGCTTGCCCGGATCGCGCGCGCAGCAGCTGCTGGGCGCGCTTCTGGCCGGCCTCAGCGGGTGCTGGCCGCCTTGGTCGAGCGGCCCTTCAGGCGCCGCGCCGGCAGGCCCAGCGACGGCAGCTTGCGGTGCGAGCTCGCAAGCACCGCCTCGATGTCTTCGTTGGCGCCGTCGATCAACACCAGGATCGCGCGCTCCGCCTTCTGCGGCGAGCGCGCGATCACCGCGTCGAGCACCGCGCGGTGCAGCGGCAGCGACGACGCCGGCCCGTCGGGGCGCGAGGTCGAGATCTCGAAGCTGGTGCGCAACAGCGCGCCGAGCGCCTTGCTCATCTGCGCGACCATGCGGTTGTGCGCGGCGCGCAGCAGCCCCTGGTGGAAGCGCAGGTCGCTGCTGACGTAGTCGCCGCCTTCCTCGATCGACAGCTTCATGCCGGCGTAGGCGGCCTCGATCTCGGCGATGTCGGCGGCGCTCGCGCGCTCGGCCGCCAGCCGCACGGCGGCCGGCTCGACGAGGCGGCGCAGTTCCTGCAGGTCGCGCAGGATCTGGCGCGACAGGCCGGCCTTGGACTGCCACGCCACGACATCGGGGTCGAACCAGTTCCATTGCTCTTCGGCCAGCACGCGCGTGCCGACCTTCGGGCCGGTGACCAGCAGGCCCTTGGCGATCAGCGACTTGACGGCTTCGCGGATCACGGTGCGGCTGACGCCGAGCTCATCGCACAGCAGCGGCTCGGGCGGCAGCGAGCTGCCCACCGGATAGCGCCCGGTGACGATCGCCTCGCCGAGCAGATCGACGGTGCCACCGTGGACGTTCTTGATCATCAGCCGCGAACGAAGAGGGTGACGAGCGGCTCGTCGCCGAGCTGGCGGCTCCAGTGGCCATGGACCGCGGCGTCGAAGCTCACGCCCGCGGGCAGGGTGTCGTCGGAGTAGAAGTGCTGGCCCGGCGCGAACACGCGTGCGCTGCCGTCCTGCAGGTTGATCTCCATCTGGCCGCGCAGGATGAACACCCACTGCGGCGTGGTCGTGACATGGAAGCTGCTGCGAAAGCCGACCGGGCTGTGGCGCAGCTGCATGCCGGCGCTGGGCAGCAGCGGCGACAGCATCGACATCGGCGTGCCCTCGGTCAGCGCGATCTCATCCTCGCGAAAGCGCGCGCGGCCGTCGGTGTCGGTGAACAAGGTGACTCGGGTGAACGTGGCCATGCGGACTCGGGAAAGGGGTGGTGCGGTGAGGTCAGAGGTCAGAGCGTTGCGGTGACGCCGCCGTCGACATACAGGATGTGGCCGTTGACGAAGCGCGAGGCGTCGCTGGCGAGGAACACGGCCGCGCCGGCGAGGTCTTCGACATCGCCCCAGCGCCGGCTCGGCGTGTGGTTGATCAGCCAGGCGCTGAAGGTCTCGTCGGCGACCAGCTTGGCGTTCAGTTCGGTCTTGAAGTAGCCCGGGCCGAGGCCGTTGACATTGATGCCGTGCGGGCCGAGATCGATCGCCATGCCCTTGGTCAGCATCTTCACCGCGCCCTTGCTCGCGGTATAGGGCGCGATGCCGGGCCGACCGAGCTCGCTCTGCACCGAGCAGATGTTGATGATGCGGCCGCGCCCGCGCGGGATCATGCGGCGCGCGACCGCCTGGCCGACGTGGAAGATGCTGTCGAGGTTGGTGCGCATCAGCGCGTCCCAGTCGGCGGCGGCGAAATCCTGGAACGGCGCGCGCCGCTGGATGCCGGCGTTGTTGACCAGCACCTCGATCGCGCCGAGCTCGGCCTCGATCGCGGCGATGCCGGCAACGACCTGCGCGCGCTCGGTGACGTCGAAGGCGCGTGCATGCACCGTGAGGCCTTCGCCGCGACCGAGGTCGACCTGTGGATCTACGACGCCGCCACGAAGACCGTGATCGCGGGTGACCTCGTGGTCGCCGAGGTGCCGTTCTTCGATAGCGGATGCCCCGAGGGCTGGCGCGCGGCGCTCGGTGAGATCGCGGCGACGTCGTTCGTGCGGCTGATTCCCGGGCACGGCGAGCCGATGACCCGCGATGCGTTCGCGCGCTGGCGCGCCGCGTTCGACGCGCTGCTCGACTGCGCCGCATCGTCGGCGGAGGTCGCAATGACCTCGAGGGTGTGGACCATCGTCATGTCGAGAGGCATCGGATGAAGGCGGTATCGAAAGGGCTTCATGACCCTCCACCAAAGTTCAGGTATTCTGGCTCCGCCGCCGCGAATGCCGGCGCGCCATCATCGGAAGGGATCGCCATGTCTGTCGTCAGAACATTTCTCGTGGCACTCGCCGCGGTCGCCGTCTGCGCCATCGCTCCGCTCCGGGCGGCCTCGCCCGATACCGGCCAGCTGAAGGTCACGGTCGAATACAAGGGGCCGGGCACCGTAGACAAGTCGCATCAGATCTTCGTCTGGGTCTTCGACACGCCGGACATCACTGCGACCTCGGAGCCGATCTCGAGCGACGTCATCACGACCAACGGGGG
>Ga0207674_10006123_pt1 | contig 14226 bp, 13 predicted proteins | sample KBSCornC72_FD_184303 | JGI IMG/M metagenome (GOLD analysis project Ga0207674, IMG submission 184303) | Corn rhizosphere microbial communities from Kellogg Biological Station, Michigan, USA - KBS Corn C7-2 (SPAdes) (version 2) | ecosystem: Host-associated > Plants > Roots > Rhizosphere > Soil ... | reverse complement strand
CCGTGTCTGAGACCCCATCGCCCCGGGACAGGACCTGGTAGTAGAACCCGTGCAGGTGCATCGGATGAATGCGGCCACTCAGGTTCATGACCCGCAGGCGCACGGTATCTCCTGTGGTCGTCTCGATCCGGTCGATGTAGGGCCAGGAACGCCCGTTGATCGTCATCGCGTTCCGATAATCAATCGGGCGATACACAGCTGAGTCTACCCGGCTACCCCAGATGTTGATCACCAAAATCCGGTCGGGAGCGACAGGCCCCGGAGGATCCACGATCAAGGCGCCCGCCACCTGCTCGCGTTCATCGTTGACGTGCCGGTCCGGGGTATGCTTGCCGAGCACCGCACGGTAGAAGTAGGTGCCTGCCGCGGTTGCCGTGAAGCGAACCTGTCGGGCTTCTCCAGGCTGCAGGGTCAAACTGTCCCTCAGCCCGGCTGACTGAGTTAAAAGGCCGAAAATTGAGATGGTCGAGTCCGGGAGGGCATTCCTGATGGTTGCCGCAATCGTCGTTCCCTCCTTAACCCGAATAAGTGGACCGGGCACCTGTGGCGCCTTACCCGCCTCGGCGAAGGCCGCGACCTCGATGGCCGGGCCGCTGTCCGCCTCGGGACGCCAGGTCCCCATCCTGACTTCGAGCGCAATGCTGAGGGTATCACCCCGAAGCTGGCCCGCCGGAGTACGGTTGTTGTTGGCCTCGATTCCATCCATGGAGCGCGGAGTAACCGGCGAAACAGGATTAGCCGCAGCAACCAATCCGAGGCACACCATTGCTGCCAGACCCACGAACGCCCCGCCAACAGAGCGGGGCACCCCAAGAACGGAGCAGTCGCGATCGTCGCTGGGCAGGGTAGACCTCCGGACACGCGCCACCCTACAAAGGCTGTGAAATAAGGACTGCGGAATATGCCGGGTTGGCGACCCATTTGTCACGCCGAGGCAGGGTGTCAAATGAGCCGTATATTGAGTCATGTTCCCGATCCGCGACGAAAATCCAACCCTCCGAACTCCCTACGCGACCTACGGCATCATCGCGCTCAATGTCCTGACCTGGGTGCTGGTGCAGGGGATGGGCGCCGAGCCACGGCTCAGTCAATCGGTTTGCGAGTTGGGGCTCATTCCGGGGGAGTTTCTGCACCGGCTTCCCGTCGGCTTCGAGATCCCGATGGGCCAGGGGATGAGCTGCGTCGTTACCCCGGGCTTCTCCTGGTATGCTGTCTTCACCTCGATGTTCATGCACGGGAGCTGGCTCCACCTGATCGGCAACATGTGGTTCCTTTGGGTCTTCGGGAACAACGTCGAGGACGCGATGGGCCGGGGACGATTCCTGATTTTCTACCTGCTCTGCGGCCTCGCGGCGGTCGCGACGCAGATGGCGGCGGGACCCTCGTCGATGGTTCCAATGGTCGGTGCGTCCGGCGCTATCGGCGGAGTGATGGGATCCTACGTCCTGTTGTATCCCCACGCCCGGATCCGGACCTTCGTCTTCGTGTTCTTCATGGACATCCCCGCCTTCTTCATGCTGGGCTACTGGTTTGTGCTGCAGCTGCTGGGAGGCAGCATGCCGCAGGAAGGAGGCGGTGTCGCCTTCTGGGCCCACGTCGGCGGGTTCGCCGCGGGACTGCTCCTCACTCCGATCTTCCGCAATCCGGAGCTCCTCGCAGAGCATCGTCGCGTCGCGCGCTTCGTGTGAGGCACCCCGTTCCATCCCTCTTCGCCGCCCGCTTCCCCTGGCTTGCCGGCCTCGCCGAGGTGGAAGGCATGGGCCTCCTGGTGGATCACACGCTGCTCCGTCCCGAAGCCAGGGCAGACGACATCGCGCGCCTCTGCGATGAAGCCGTACAGCTTCGCTTGGGCGCCGTCTGCGTAAACGGTGCCTGGGTCAGGGAATGTGTGCGCCGGCTCGATGGCGCGAGCGTGAAAGTGGCCTCGGTGATCGGATTTCCTCTCGGTGCCATGTCTACCGCCGCGAAGGCCGCCGAGACCGAACTGGCAGTGGGAGACGGGGCAGCCGAATTGGACATGGTGATTGCCCTTGGCGAGGCCCGCGCCGGGAACTGGATGGTGGTGGAGGAAGATCTGGGCCGCGTCGTGGAAGCCGCGGGCGGCACTCCAGTCAAGGCGATCCTGGAGAGCGCGCTCCTCTCTGGCCCTGAGCTGGAACAAGCCTGTCGAGTAGCACTGCGAGGCGGCGCCCGCTTTGTGAAGACTTCGACCGGCTTTCATCCTGCCGGTGGCGCGACTGTCGCTGCCGTCGCGGCGATGCGGCACGTCGTAGGGACCGCGATGGGTGTAAAGGCGTCGGGGGGAATCCGGAAAGCGGAGGATGCCCTGCAAATGCTGGCGGCCGGCGCCGATCGGATCGGCAGCTCGGCCGCGGCAAGCTGGACTGGCTTTGTGGGGTCTGGCTCACCACCACTCGGTGAGCTTCTTGTCAGGGCGGGAGCTATTTCGGTTTAATCGTTACGCGACCGCGCGCGGGCCCATCGGTAAGGTCGTGGCCGGCTCGACTATCACCTCGCGGCCCATCACCTTGGCCAGCACGTCCGCCTTCTGGTTGCCACCCCAGCACTCGAGCGACAAGTCCGCCTCGGCATAGCGCGGGGCCGCCTTGATGGTGATGAGTGTCGGACATATCTCGGCGCTTACCGTCTCCACGATCGCGGTATGACCGCGGTCCAGGCCGTCGGCCACTCGAAGCAGCCCGCTCATCCGCCGCACCATATCCCGATCGGCCGGCTCCAGCGCTGACAGGTACTCGTGTTTCTTGCGTGGCCCGCGCCGGCGGTGATAGCGACTGATGAGCGCCACCAGCATCCGCTCACGGGGTGACAGCGGCAGCCGTTCGGCGTGCATGATCAGCTGGAAGCTGTGCTTGTGGTGCTTGCGATAACTCACCAGTTGGCCGACGTCATGCAGCAGGGCCGCCGCCTCGAGCAGGAACCGCTCCTCCTCCGTCACCCCCATCCGCTCACCCAGCTGATCCAAGAGCGAGAGTGCCAGGAGCCGAACATGCTCGACATGGCGACGATCCCCATGGCAGCGTTCCACGAATTCCCGAATCAGGCGGAGCGGGTCATCCGCGGCGGGGGCGGCCTCCGCCCCCACCATCTCGAGCAGCAAGCCTTCCCGAAGACCAAAAGCACTCACCTTGACCTCCCGGGCTTCGATCCGGAGCAGCAGCTCCGCGGTCACCGCGAGCCCGGCCAGGATGATGTCCGCCCGCTGCGGATTGAGTCCCGGAACCTGACCCCGCTGCTGCGGAGTCATGGCGGTGAGCCACTCCAGGAGGTGCTCGACCTCGGCGGTATTGACCGCGGTGCCGTGCACCGGGTCAGCTGCCGAGAGACCGCGCCGAGCCGCCGCCATCCGCCCAAGATTGGTGAAGGAGCCACCCGATCCGATCAGTATTGGAGAGCTCCAGTCCCGGAGCGGGAGTTTGCGCCGCAGCTGGCGACGTACCCAGTCGCGTAGCTTCGACACCGATTTCCGGGTGTCCTTCTCCTCGCTCATGTGCAGCTCGGTGAGGCGGACCGCTCCGAATGGAACCGAAAGACTCTGCTCGATCAGCCCGTCTACCGCGGCAATCAACTCGAGGCTGCCGCCTCCGATGTCTGCGATGACCGTGCGGCCGCCTTCCAGCGGGAAGTGATGGGCCACCGACCGGTAGGAGAGGGCTGCTTCGGTCTCCGCGTCGATGATCCGGAGGTCGAACCCGGTCTCTTCCTTCGCCCTGGTCACGAATTCCTGCCCGTTGATCGCCTCGCGGACAGCGGCGGTGGCCACGGCAGCAACCCGGCTCACGCCGCGCCGCTCGCAGACATCCCGCATCCGCTTGAGGGCGGCGATCGCCCGTTCAATGGCTTCAGGGTCCAGCCGCCTGGTCCGCGCGACGCCGGTCGCGAGGCGCGGCTGTTCCTTCACTTCGGCAATCACCGAGAGCCCCGACTGTGGGCCGTACTCCGCCACCAGGAGCCGGATCGAATTGGATCCGACATCGACGGCGGCCAGGCGCTCACGGGGTTCGGGTACTGGTACAGATGTCATGCTATCGGTGTCGGGAAATTGCCAGAGGTCCGGGCTTCGCCACGGTCCTCGGCATGGTGTTTGATTGACTTGCCTTCGACCAGGAAGACTACATCCTCGGCCACGTTGGTGGCGAGGTCGGCTACCCGCTCGAGGTTACGGCTCACCAGAAATAACTCCATTCCCGCGCCGATCATATGCGGGTCTTCCATCATATGGGTGAGCAGGATGCGGAAAACCGACCGGTGGAGATTATCCACTTTGTCGTCCCGCAGACAGACCTCCCGCGCCGCCGCCGCGTCTCCCCGGATGAACGCTTCAAGAGAATCCGAAAGCATGTCGCGCGCCAGCCGGGCCATCTCGATGATCTCCGGTTCCGGGGCGATCGGGCGAGCGTGGCTCAACCGTTCCGCGGACTGGGCGATGTTGACCGCGTGATCCCCCACCCGCTCCAGGTCGTTGGCGATCTTGAGCGCCGAGGTCAGCATCCGGAGATCGCGCGCCATCGGCTGCTGCAGCGCGAGGAGGTTTACGCACGCCTCCTCGATCTCCATCTCCATGTTGTCGATGGCGCGGTCGCTGGTGATGACGCTGTGGGCCTTCGAGGCGCTGCGCTCGAGCAGCGCGTCCACCGCCAGGCCAAGCGCCGCTTCCGCCTCTCCCGACATGGTGAGCAGGCGTACCTTCACGTCGTTCAGCTCGTCGTGGAAATGGCGATGCATCTCGGAACTCATCCGAATCTCCCGGTAATGTATGCTTCAGTACGTTCACTGGCAGGAGCGGTGAAGATCCGTTCAGTCTCTCCCACTTCGATCAATTCCCCTCTATCGAAGAAGCCCGTCAGGTCCGACACCCGCGCCGCCTGCTGCATGTTGTGGGTCACGATCACGATCGTGTAGGACTGCTTGAGCTCGACGATCAGCTCCTCGACCTTCTGCGTGGCGATCGGGTCGAGCGCCGAACAGGGCTCATCCATCAGCAGTACCTCCGGCTGGTTCCCGAGCGCACGCGCGATGCACAACCGTTGCTGTTGGCCGCCCGAGAGCCCGGTGCCCGGCTCGTCCAGCCGGTCCTTTACCTCGTCCCACAGCGCCGCCTGTCTCAGGCAACGCTCGACCAGGTCCGGCAAGTCCCGCTGCGGCACCAGGCGATTCAGCCCAGGGCCATAGGCCACGTTGTCGTAGATCGTCTTGGGGAACGGATTGGGGCGCTGGAACACCATGCCCACCCGAAGCCGGAGCGAGACCAGGTCGGTCCCCGCACCGAAGATGGACTTCCCTTCGAGAAGAATGTCCCCGCTGTACTTCGCAGCCGGGAGCAGGTCGTGCATCCGGTTGATGGAGCGGAGGAAGGTGGACTTGCCACATCCGGACGGTCCGATGATGGCGGTGACCGCGCGCCGCGGAATCGTGAAAGTGATTCCTTTCAGCACCGGCCCCGCGCCATAGGAAAACTTGAAGTCGCGGGCCTCGATCGCCGGATTGCCAGCCTCGATCGCGGGCCGCGGTCCCGAGCGCGGGGTCAGTGTGGTCTTGAGCAGCGGTGCCGGCGCGGAGGAAGGCACTGCGGGATTGGTGGACATGGCGGTCATCCGAATCGTCCCGTGATGTAGGCCTCAGTCTGTTCCTGCTTCGGGGTGGTGAAGAGCTGCCGGGTCGGACCGGTCTCGATCATGGATCCCATATAGAAGAAGGTCGTGGTGTCCGACACCCGCGCCGCCTGCTGCATGTTGTGCGTCACGATTACGATCGTGAACGCCTGTTTGAGCTCGAATACCAGCTCCTCGATCCGCGAGGTCCCGGCCGGATCGAGTGACGCGGTCGGCTCGTCGAGCAGCAGCACCTCCGGCCTCGGGGCAATGCTCCGCGCGATGCAGAGCCGCTGCTGCTGGCCGCCCGAAAGCGCCACGGCGCTGGTCCGGAGCCGGTCCTTCACCTCGTCCCACAGCGCCGCCTGCTTGAGCGAGCGCTCCACGATCTCGTCCTGTTCCCCCCGCCTGGGCCGGCCATCCAGCCGTAGCCCGGCCGCCACGTTGTCGTAGATCGACATGGTCGGAAAGGGAGTGGGCTTCTGGAACACCATCCCCACCCGGCGGCGGAGCTGCATCGCGCTCACACCCGAGTGGTACACGTCCTGTCCATCGAGCAGCACCTTCCCCGTAATCCAGCCACCTTCCGATAACTCGTGCATCCGGTTCAGGGTCCGCAGGAACGTGGACTTGCCGCAGCCCGAGGGCCCGATCAACGCGTTGACGCTGTTGTTGGCGAAGGTCAGCGTGACGTTTTTCACTGCGGTGAACTTGCCATACATCGCGGTGAGTTTGTCGGTGCCAAGCCGAACCGGCTGCTCAGGCATTGACGTTGAACCTCCGTCGGGTCGCAATGCGGGCCGCAATGCTCAGGACGAAAACGACGAGGATCAGGACCAACGCCGTGGCCCAGGCGTAGCGATGCCATTCCTCGTATGGCCCTGTCGCGTAGGTAAACACCGTGAGCGGCAGGGCGGCCATCGGCTCCCGAATGTTGAAGCTCAGGTACTGGCTGCCAAGCGCGGTGAAGAGGAGCGGCGCTGTCTCCCCGGCAACCCGCGCCACCGCGAGGAGGCTTCCGGTGACAATGCCCGGCAACGCGGTGCGCAGGACGATGCTGAGGCTGGTTCGCCACCTGGGGTAACCGAGAGCCAGCGCCGCCTCGCGCAAGGAATGAGGAACCAGTTTGATCAGCTCCTCGGTGGTGCGCATCACCATCGGAATCATTAGCATCGCGAGCGCCACGCTACCGGCGAGCGCCGAGAAATGCTTCTGCCGGGCCACGATCCAGGTCCAGGCGAAGACTCCGACTACGATCGAAGGAGTCCCGTTCATGACATCGGCAACGAAGCGCGCCGCCGTGCTCAAACGACTCGCTGGGTACTCCGCGCAATAGATACCCGCGCCAATTCCAAGAGGCAGACCGAACACGCTGGCCAGTCCGACGATCATGAGGGTCCCCACGATGGCGTGGACCACACCACCGCCGGTCTCACCCGCCGGAACCGGCGTCTTAGTGAAAAATTCAACCGAGAGGCTACTGGCGCCCTTCAGTATCAGGTTGATCAGGATGAACATCAGCGGCAGGACGGCCAGAATGACGGCCACAACCATCAGGCCGACCATCAGGTTGCTGACCAGGCGCCGGAGAACACGCCGGTTCATAGCGCCTTGCTCCCGATGGCCGCGCCCTTCGCCACCCGCCAGATGAGCAGCCGTGCAGCCCCGTTCACCAGCACGGTCAGCACGAACAGCACGAATGCGACGTAGGCCAATGCGGAAAAATGCATGTCCGTCGCCGCCTCGGAGAATTCGTTCGCGATCACCGCGGCCATGGTGTAGCCCGGCGCAAACAACGAGGCCGCGATCTCGTGCCGGTTCCCGATCAACATGGTGACCGCCATCGTCTCACCCAGCGCCCGGCCCAGGCCGAGGATGATCGCGCCGAAGATCCCGGAACGGGCATAGGGGATGATGGCGGAAGTCACCGCTTCCCAACGGGTCGCGCCCAGCGCCAGCGACGCCTCACGCTGACTGTTGGGGACCGCGAGCAGCACCTCACGCGAAACCGACATGATGAATGGCATGATCATGATCGCCAGGATGGTGCTGGCGGCGAGCATGGATGGTCCGTAGATCGGTCCCTGGAAGAAGGGGAGGAAACCGAACAGGGTCCGCAGGAGCGGGAAGATGAATTTCTTAAGGAAGGGGATCAGGACGAAGATCCCCCAGAGCCCATAGACCACGCTGGGAATCGCGGCCAGCAGCTCGATCACGAACGCCACCGGCTGCCGCAGCACCCTGGGGGCAAACTCCGTGATGTACACCGCGACCCCCAGCGACAGCGGTACCGCGATCAGCAAAGCCAGCAGAGAGGAGAGCAGGGTCCCGAAGATGAGCGGGAAAGCTCCAAACTTCTCGGCGACCGGGTCCCAGATCGAGTCGGTGATGAAACCGAAGCCAAACTGGCCCATCGCCAGCCGGGAGCCCATGTACAACTCGAAAACCAGAAAGCCGAGCAGGACGGGGATGGCCAGAGCCGCTAGCGTGAGAACCAGCCGGAAGAACCGATCTGCAGAGCTTGAAGTGCCTCGGTTGAGGGTCCGAGAGGGCGCGGCTGGTCCGATCGCATCGACGACAGGGGACACAGGGCTGGTCATGGAGGGAGAACGTAGAGTGACTCGACTCCCTGACAGTCACGGACTTGTAACGGACGTGTAACTACGAACTCAGTACCGAGGAGCGAGTACCTAGTACCTGGTACCGAGTACCTAGTACCGAACTGCCCGCCCCTGGTTCCTTGCTCTCGAGTCCAACCAAACTGAGATACGCAACTCGGTACTCGTTACCAGGTACTCAAGTACTGTTTTCTAGGTACTAGGTACTCGCTACTAGGTACTGTAGTAAAAAAACGGTGGGCAGCCGATGAATTCTGCCCACCGCCCCCTTCTAGTCAGCCGTACTCGGTACTTATTGAAGTGCGATCACCTTCCCGCCCGCCTTGAGCGTCTTGAGTCGCTCGCCGATGAGCCCGCGGACTTCCGCCGGGAGCGGGGCGTATTCCAGCTCCTGCGCCATGTTTTGCGCTTCGTCGGTAATCATCCAAGCCAGAAAGTCCCGGATGGTCTTGCCCTTGGCGGCGTCCTTGTTGTCCTTCTGGACCAGGAGCCAGGTGAAGGAAGCGATCGGGTAGGCCGGTTTGCCGGGCGCGTTAGTGATCGACACCCGAAAATCCGTGTCCTTGGCTAACTTAGCGCTTCCCGCCGCGGCGGTCGTGGACTCGAGGGATGGCTCCACGAACTCTCCCGCCGGGTTCTTGATCAACGCATACGGAAGCTTGTTCGAGATAGCGTAGATGAGTTCGACATACCCAACCGCGCCTTCGACCTGCTTCACCTGCTGGGTGACTCCCTCATTGCCCTTGCCGCCCAGGCCGGTCGGCCAGTTCACCGAGGTAGCGTACCCCACCTTGTCCTTCCATTCACGTGAGTACTTCGTGAGGTAGTCGGTAAAGATGTAGCTGGTCCCCGACCCGTCGGACCGGTGCACCACGATCACGTCGGCATCCGGCAGGTTCACCCCGGGATTAAGGGCCGCGAGACGCTTGTCGTTCCACTTGGTGATCCGTCCCATGAACATGTCGACGATGGCGTTGCCGTCCAGCTTCAGCTTGGTATCGCCGAGGCTCGGCAGATTGTAGGTCACCACCACGGCACCGAGCACTGTGGGGATGTGGACCACGTTCCCGTTGACTGCCTGAATCTGGGATTCGCTCATTGGCCCGTCAGAGGCGCCGAAGTCCACGGTTCCCTCTGTGAACTGGCGGATGCCCCCCCCGGAGCCGATCGACTGGTAGTTGATCTGGACTCCGGTCTTCTTGTTGTACGCATCGAACCACTTGGTGTAGATCGGGTTGGGGAACGTCGCCCCGGCGCCCGTCAGCTTCTGAGCCGACACCGGGACTGCCGCGACCAGGGCCAATCCCGCCACCACAGTCCACCGACCGATCAATGCACGAACTGCCATGTTGCTCTCCTGAGAATTGCGTGTGAACGCCTTTAGAAGTTCATCGTGAGTGCGGTCCGGATGCCGCTGATGCTGGAGGCGCCCGGAGCCTGGAAGCTCTCGTTCTCATATCCGATGCGGAACTGTGCCCGGCTCGACATGTAGAATCCCAGCACCGCGGTGATCAGCGTCGTGCCGTTGTCGTCCAGGTCGGTATCGGGATCCGAGAAGTCGTAGCGGACGGACGGCTCGATCGCATAGAGCCATGAGGTCGGGCTCTTGATCCGGATATTGTAGGCGCCGACCGCCGAGACGCCGAGGATCGTCTTCTTGTCGCCGCTCACCAGTACCCCGCTGCCGTCCTGGCCCGACATGTAATCGGCGACGAGGTAGAGGCCCTCGTCACCCGGCCTGCCCCACTGGGCATCGAGGCCCCAGGCAGCATTCTTGTAGTTGGAATCCGGAGCGGTGGCGCCGGTTGGTGTCACGATGTTGTCGTGTGAGAAGTACGAGCCACCGACGTTGAGCTTGTCGGTGATGCCTACCGTACCGCGGAAGCCGAAGGACTTCGCATTGTTGTTGTCGTTCACGCTCTCGCCCCTGCCGTTGTAGACCCCGGCGATAAGGCTGAGGAACCGGAGGTCGCTCAGCTTGTAGTCGAACTGCAGGTGGGCGCCCACGTCATGCGACATGAAGCCCTGCGCCGAAAACAGATCGTTCGACGCCGAACCCACGAGACCCTGACCAGCGCCGCGTTCGATCGAAGGCAGGTTGTTGGAGGAGGTCAGCTCGTAACGACCGAACGGCCGCTTCTCCTGGCCCATCCGCAGCATGAAGCTGCTCTTGGCTTCCGGCTTGGTGAACTTGACATCGATATACGCGTCGCGCAGCCGAATCCCGCCGCGCGAGGTGGAGGTGCAGTTCACGGCCACCGTGTCCGGCGCGCCGGTGATGATCACCGGTTGGCAGGTCGTCGTGGTCGTGGTCGTCCGGCCGCCCTCGAAGGACGGCTGGATGAACACGCTGATGTATTCGTTGATGTTGGCCCGCGCCTCGATACGGGCCCGCCGGAGGAAGAAGTTGTCCTTAGGCCCCACGGCCGCGGCATAGTCTGAATTGTCGAAGTAGTAGTACTGGGTTTGCAGACGACCCTGCACACGGACGTTCGGGTAGGTGACCTGAGCGACGGCGTTGGCTGCGGTGAGGCTCAGGGCCAGAACCGCCAGATGGAGACTCCGACGGGAAAGCGACACAGGCGCTCCTCTTCGTCTAAGGCCGGACTGTGTTCGGCGCGTGCGCCGAAGGGGAAGAAACCAACGGCGGGAACGGAGCGCCATTCCGGTCAAGATTGGTTCGTGTTGGCGTAACGGGTAAGTAACGACGCCTCAAAGAGCGCCGCAATCGCCTCAGCGGCTGCTCGGGGCAAACTCGGCGAAAGGGTCGCGGAATAACTCGTCTTCTCCGCCAGGGGCGGGACGGGATTGAACTGCCGGTGCTGCCGGCGAGAGCGGTGGGTTTGGCACTGGGCCCCGGATCGGGAGATTCGGGATCAGGCTGACGCTTGGATCCATGCAGGCTCCTTTTCGAATGCTTCACTGAGTACCCGGCCCTGCCATTGAACTGGCGGGTTTCCTCCGAAGGCTGACAACACCGTGGGCGGGACATCGAGCAGGCTGGCGCCGCTCGTTGAGGCCGCGCCGGTCCGGACCCCCAGTCCTCCGACCAGGAGCGGGATCGTGTCGTTGATCGAGTGGGGATGATCGTGGTCGCTGGGCAGGACGCCACCACCGCCGTGGTCCGCGGTAACGATGACCAGGGTAGCGGGCTCCTCCGCCAGCTCGCTCAGGATGCCGAGCCCGCGATCCACCGCGCGAGCTGCGGTGAGATACGCCTCGCTCATCCAGCCCCAGGCGTGTCCCGCCACATCCGTATCCCGCACATAACCCAGCACGAACCGTCTCCCTCGAGGGGTGTGCAGCTCTTCCGCCATCGCCTCCGCCACGCGACGCGGCTGAGTCCCGCTCGCGATCAGGCGCTCCACTCCGCCAAGCTTGAGCAGCCCGCCAACCAGGAAGCGGGTGCTGGGCAGGAGCTCTCCCGCGACAACCGAGGTGCGAATACCGAGCCTGGCAAGCTCGGCGGGAAGGGGCCTCAGCTGGCGCAACCGCGCGAGCGAATCGAGGCTCGGCTCCACCAGGCCGTGAGTCTCCGGGCCGACCCCGGTCCCCAGCGAGCTCAGCGCGGCGACCGTGATGCTGGGACGTACCGTACTCGCCACCGGCGGCTGCCAGGCCCGCTCGGAAAAGGTCGTGAGGTTGGGCATGTGCACCCGGGTGATGGCATCGGGACGCAGGCCGTCAATCACCAGGACCAGGATTCGCTCGTAGCCGTCTCGCATGTGATGTGTCCTCCTTGCTTTGTCTGATATCCCGCCTGAATTGTGCCGGATGATTGTCACCATCGAGTGATCCGGCTGTCCCGAGTCAACCACGGCACGCGGCGAAGTTGTGACATGGTTGTCGTCGGTCCGTGGCGAAGATCGGGGAACCTTCCCCGATGAGAATCCTCTACTTCAGCGACACCTTCCTTCCCGAGATCAACGGCGTAACCACCGTCCTGGCTACCATGCGTGATGGGTTGCAGTCCCGAGGTCACGAAGTCCGGATGGTGGCCCCGGGATACGGCACTCCGACCGCGGATGAGACCGGACTGCGCCGAATCCCGGGCATCCCCTGTCCCGGCTACCCGGCGGTGCGGCTGTCCTGGCCCTGGGGAAGAGGCCTCGGTGGCTGGGCGGCGGGCTTGGCACCCGACCTGGTTCATGTCGCGACCGAGGGTCCGATTGGCCTCTTCGGCCGCGCCTTTGCCTTGCGACACGATCTGCCGCTCGTGACGTCCTTCCATACCGATTTTCCTCGCTACGCGGCGCACTACCTCGGCAAGCGTGCGATCGAGCCGGTCCGCGGATATCTGCGTTGGTTTCATCGCCCGGCACTGGCGACGCAGACGCCCAGCGCCGCAACCCGGTACGAGTTGCAGCAGATGGGGATTCCGCAAGCGATGGTCTGGGGCGGTGCGGTGGACTCCAGGCGATTCAATCCCTCGCTTCGCTCCGAGAAGCGTCGCGAGGAGATGGGCTGCGCGGGTCGAGCGATGGTGCTGCACGTTGGCCGGATGGCCGTGGAGAAGGATCCCGCGACTCTGATCGAGAGCTTCCGTCAGGTGCATGCGGCGCTGGGCGAAGCCGCGATCTTCTGCGTCGCCGGAGCCGGTCCCGAAGCCGACTCGGTACAGCGTGCGCTCCCTTTCGCTCGCCACTTCGGCTTCCTGTCCCGCGAGAGGCTGGCCGAGTTGTACGCCGATGCCGATCTCTTCGTGTTTCCCTCGCCGACCGAGACCTGCGGCCTCGTGGCGCTCGAGGCGATGGCCTCCGGGCTCCCGGTGATCGGTGCGGCAGCCGGTGGCATCAGGGAGAGCATCATGCCGGGGATCACGGGGCACTTGATCGAGCCCGGCAACCCGAACGAATTCGCCACGGCGATTCAATCGCTGGTAAAGGATCGGGAAAGACGGGAAGCGATGGGACAGGCGGCCCGCGCCTTCGCGCAGGGCAGGGACTGGTCTCGGGAATTGGACCAACTCGAGGGGCTCTACAGGAGGGCGAGGGATACCAGGGCGGCGGTCACCGCGCCGACCAGTTGGCCAACCACTACGTCGGTCACATAGTGGACCCTGAGGTAGACCCGCGAGGCACCGACCAGGAGAGCGAGGCCCAGGGCGGGGTATCCTGAGAGCGGATTGTCGCAGATGGCTGTGACGGCGAGCGTCATCGCCGCGCAGGCGTGGCCGGAAGGGAAGGAGAAGGCATCGGGATTCAGCGTGAGCGCCAGGACTCCGCTGTTATGGGGCCGGGGACGCACCACGCTGCGCTTCAAGACCTGCACGATCGTGTGGGACACGGCATTCGCCACCGTCATGGCGAGTCCGAGTTGCCGGGTGCCGGGAATGATCAGGAGAACGAAGCTGACGAGCGCCGTGGCGGCGAAACCGCCGAGGTGGGTAGTAAGGCGAAGAGTTCGATCGAGCCAGCGCGGAGCCTGGCGGTCGCAGAGCGCCAGAAGCCAGGTCCGGTCCAGCGCGTTCATTCCATCTATCAGCTGCTGCAGATGTCGCCTCGCGTCATCGTTACTGAAATGACGCGGCGGGGAGTCACATGCTCGCGATTACCGGGTCACGATCGGGCGACGATCCAATTTCTGTCGGCGCAGGGAACCGGCATGAGATCGTAGTCCCCTGTCCCCATTGGCTTTCCGCCTCGACCCTCCCGCCATGCGCTTCGACCAGATGCTTGACAATCGCCAGGCCCAAACCGGTGCCGCCCTCCTCGCGCGAGCGCGCCGGATCGGCTCGGTAGAAGCGTTCGAAGATCCGCGGGAGATGTTCTGGGGTGATTCCCGAGCCGTTGTCGGTCACCGAGAGCCTCACCCCGACTTCGTCGGGCGCCAGCGTCACCGTGATCCGGCCTCCCGGCTGGGTGTAGCGCAGCGCATTGTCGAAGAGATTGGTCAGGATCTGGCGCAGGGCATCAGGATCGGCCTGGATCGTTCCGGCTTTGCCATCAAACTGCGGGACGAATCCGATATTCCGTGCCGCCGCCCGCTCGGCGAAGAGT
>Ga0207674_10006120_pt1 | contig 14228 bp, 13 predicted proteins | sample KBSCornC72_FD_184303 | JGI IMG/M metagenome (GOLD analysis project Ga0207674, IMG submission 184303) | Corn rhizosphere microbial communities from Kellogg Biological Station, Michigan, USA - KBS Corn C7-2 (SPAdes) (version 2) | ecosystem: Host-associated > Plants > Roots > Rhizosphere > Soil ... | reverse complement strand
GACCCGGACGAGCCTGCCCTCGCGCTCCAGGAACGAGGCGAGCTCGCGGTCCTCGATTGCGACCGGCGTGAATCCGGCAGCGGCGAGCTCCGCCTCGAGGGCTTCCGCGGCCCCTGAGCGCTCGCCGAGGCTCGCGACGGAGCCGGGGAGGTAGAGGCGCGCGCCCCGCCGCTCGACGCCTGCGAGGGGGAGGACGTCGCGCGCCCACGGCGCCGACGGGGCCGGAATGCCGGGGTCCAGCGGATCGGCGGCTTCAATCCGCCTGCGCAGGTCGGCGCGGAGCTCCTCGAGCCAGTCCCGCGAAAAGACCCAGGCTCCCGCGTGTTCCAGCTCGTCCGCGTCTCCGCCGAGATGACCGAGCGTCTCGACGCGAACGGGCTCGTGGACGAGCGCGGCGAGTTCGCCTCGCTCGAGGAGCTCGAAGCGCTCCGCGCTCGCGTGGCGGGGTGGCGCCGGGTCGAGCACGAGCCCGCCGCCCAGAGTCGCGCGGTCGCGAAGGACGACGCGGTCACCCCGCGCCGCGACCGCGGGCGAAGCGAGCCGAAGCTGAGCCCAGCGCTCCCCGGCGCGGACGACGCGCGCGTAGTGCTCGGCCGTCCCGTGATGGACGTGCAGGCGCCGCCCGTCCGCAATCGGCTCGAGCTCGTCGAGGGCAATGTCGAGCCGGTACGAAGTCGGGTAGGCCGCCGGCGCGACGAGCGCATCGCCGCGCCGGAGGTCGCCGCGCCCGACGCCGGGAAGAGCGACCGCCACGCGCTGGCCGGCCTCCGCGCGCCCGACGGGGCGGTCGTGCACCTGGACGCTGCGAACGCGCACGTCGAGCCCAGCAGGCTCGGCGCGAAGAGCGTCTCCTTCGCCCACCGAGCCCGACCAGAGCGTGCCGGTCACGACCGTGCCGATCCCGCGCAGGGTGAAGACTCGGTCGACGAAGAGGCGCGTGGCTCCTTCTCCGCGCTCCTCGGCGACCCGCCCGGCCGCGTTGCCGAGCGCCGTCCGCAGCTCGTCCAGGCCCCGGCCGGTCTTCGCGCTCGTGACGACGACCTCCGCGCCGGGCACGAGTTCGCGCGCCTCCTCTGCGACGAGGTCGACGAGGTCGGGCTCGACCGCGTCCGCCTTCGTGATGGCGACGACGCCGTCCTCGATCCCCAGGAGCCGAATGATCGCGAGGTGCTCGTGTGTCTGTGGCCGCGCTCCCTCGCCAGCATCGACGACGAGCAGGAAGAGGTCGATCCCGCTCGCGCCGGCGACCATGTTGCGCACGAAGCGCTCGTGGCCGGGAACGTCGATCAGCGAGAGGCGACGCCCGTCGGGAAGGTCGACGGGCGCGTAGCCGAGGTCGATCGAGATCCCGCGCGCCTGCTCCTCCGGAAGCCTGTCGGTGTCCTTTCCGGTCAGTGCCCGGACGAGCCACGTCTTGCCGTGGTCGATGTGGCCGGCGGTCCCTACCGTGACCGGCATGCGTTCACCGCCCGCGCCGCCTCCTCGACCTCCTCGTCGCCGAGCGTTCGGCAGTCGAGCAGGAGCACGCCGTCGCGGACGATCCCGATGACGGGCGGATCGGCGCGGCGAAGAGGCTCGGCGAGGCTCTCCTCGAGCGCGCAGGCAAAGCTCTCGAGGTCGGTGATCGGGAGCGAGCCGCCGCCCGCCCGCGCCACCGTCGCCTCGACCTTCCCGCCGGTGAGCTCGGCGAGGCGCTCGGCCCGTGTGCGGACGGCGGTGGCGGGCTCGGTGAGCATGCGGAGAACCGGTGGGCCGCCACGGCCGGAGCGGTAGAGCGCCAGCGTCCCCTCGAGCGCCGCGATGGTCAGCTTGTCCGCGCGCAGAGCTCGCTGCAAGGGATGGCGGCGGAGCCGCTCGACGAGGGCGGCGCGGCCGAGAACGATGCCCGCCTGCGGACCGCCGAACAGCTTGTCGCCGGAGAAGGTGACGACGTGAGCGCCGGCGTGGAGGCTCTCGCCCACCGTCGGCTCGTCGCCGAGGTCCATCATCACCCCCGAGCCGAGGTCGTCCACGAGGACAAGCCCTCGCTCGTCCGCAAGCCGCGCCAGCTCGGCGAGCTCCGGGCGCTCGGTGAAGCCCACCACGCGGAAGTTGGACGGGTGCACGCGGAGGAGAACGGCGCTTCGCTCGCCGAGCGCCCGCTCGTAGTCGTCGAGGCGGGTGCGGTTCGTCGTCCCGACCTCGACCAGCCGTGCGCCCGAGCGGGCGAGCATCTCGGGGATGCGAAAACCGTCTCCGATCTCGACGAGCTCGCCGCGGGAGACGAGGACGTCGCGTCCCTCCGCGAGGGCGGCGATCGCAAGGAAAACGGCCGCGGCGTTGTTGTTGACGACGAGCGCGTCCTCGGCGCCGGTCAGCCCCCGGAGGAGCGGCGCAACGTGGTCCTGGCGCGAGCCGCGCCCACCCTCCGCGAGGCCGTACTCGAGGTTCGAGTAGCCCGCGGCGACCTCCTGGATGCGCTCCAGCGCCTCGGGCGCGAGCGGCGCCCGGCCCAGGTTCGTGTGCACGACGATGCCGGTCGCGTTCAGAACGCGGCGCAGTCGCGGGGCGGCGCTGCCCTGGAGGATGTCGAGGGCATCGGCGGCGATGTCCTCCGGCTGCCCGCCGGCCGCGACCCTCTCGCGTGCGGCGTCGATCGCCTCGCGAGCGGCCTCCACGGCGAGGTCGTGGCCGTACTCGGCCTCGAGCGGGACGAGCCGCTCGTCCTGTAAGAGCTCGTTTACCGAGGGGAGGGCGCGTAAAGGATTCTGCTGCTGCATTTCGCCTGATGATACGCCGGGGTTGCAGCTAGTCTCCGAGGCCCATGACCGAGATCGCCGCACGTCTCGCGCGACCCATTCAGCGCCTCGGTCGGCCGAGCGCCCTCTTCCTGGTGACGGCCGTCGTCATCGCCGCTCTCGGGCTCGCGCTCTTCGCCCGCGCGTACACGCTGCGCGACTCCGTCCTCCCCGGCGTCTCGGTTGCAGGCGTCGACGTCGGCGGCCTGTCGCCCGCTGACGCACGTGCGCGGATCGACCAGGAGCTGGGCGCACGGCTCGGCCAGCCGGTTGAGCTCGTCATCGGGAACAGGTCTCTCCGGGTCACGCCCGAGAACATCTTCCGCGTCGATGCCGCGGCCAGCGAGCAGGCCGCATTCGACTCGGCCCGGAAGTCGATCCCGGTGCGGCTCGGGGCGCTGGCGGTGCCCTTTGCCGTGCATCAAGAGGTGCGGCCCGTGGTGCGGGTCCATGAGTCCGGGCGCGCCGCGCTCGCGGACGAGCTCGCCGGGCTCACGAAGCGTGCGGTCTCGGCGCGCGTCTCCATGGAAGGCACAGAGGCCGTCGTCGTCCCCGGGCGCGACGGCACGGCGATCGACGACCAGGCGGTGCTCGACCTGCTCGAGGCCGCCGCGCTCGCAGGGCTTCCGTCGGTCAAGGTCGATCTGCAGACCGTCGAGCCGCCGATCTCGACCGAAGCCGCCGAGCGGGCTGCGACGGTGGCGCGCACGATCACGGCGGCGCCGGTCAGGCTCGGGCTCAAGGGCGAGGGCGAGATCGGGAAGCTCGGCCGCGCCCAGCTCGCCTCGCTCGTCCGCTTCGAGCCGAAGGCGGGAGCCGTGAACGTCGTCCTCGATCCCGGGGGAATCGAGGGCAAGCTCCATCCGGTCGTCAAGCCGTTCACGAAGGAGCCGGTCGACGCGACCTTCCGTGTCTCCGGCGATCGCGCGTATCTCGTGAAGGCGAAGAACGGGACGACGCTCGACGTCAAGGACGCGCAGAAATCGATCTACGAAGCTGGCAGCGGGCCTGGTCGGCGCCTCGCCGTGCTGAGCCTGGCCACTCTCGCGCCCGGGCTGACGACGAAGGAGGCCAGGGCGCTCGGCATCCGCGAGGAGGTCTCCACGTTCACGACCGACATGGGCGAGTCCTCGCCGAATCGGATCTGGAACGTGCACCTGCTCGGGAACTACCTCGACGGGACGATCCTCGAGGCCGGCGAGACCTTCTCCTACAACGAGGTCGTCGGCCCGCGGACGATCGAGCGCGGCTTCCGCGAGGGCCAGATGATCTTCGGCGGGGTGCTCATCCCGTCGATCGGCGGCGGGGTCTGCCAGACGGCGACGACGATCTTCAACGCGGCCTTCGAGGCCGGCCTGCCGGTGAAGGAGCGGCACAACCACTCCTGGTACATCAGCCACTACCCGATGGGCCGCGACGCGACCGTGTCGTGGGGAGGCCCGGACCTCGTCTTCAAGAACGACCTGAAGCACGCGATCCTGATCGACGTCAGCTACACGGACACGACGTTCACGGTCACCTTCTACGGGACGAAGCAGGGCCGCAAGGTGACCTCGACGACCGCGGAGCCGTCGAACCACACGCAGCCGAAGATGCAGTACGCGATCGACCCCACCGCCTCGCCCGGCTCGAAGACGGTCGTGGCCGGCGGCGGGCCCGGCTTCGACACGAACGTGCACCGGAAGGTCTTCGAGCACGGGAAGCTCATCCGCGAGGACGACTTCTTCACGCGCTACACGCCGCAGAACCCGACCACGGTGTACGGCCCCGGCGGGAAGCCGCCCGGTCCCTACATCGTCCTGCCCACGTCGGGTTAGTCCGGTTAAGCTGCCGCCGGCATGAGGCCGGAAGCGGCAACTCTTCGGCTCGCGGTCTTCCCGCGCTCCGATCTCACCACGAACGTCCTGCTCGTGCTCGCGGGCACCGGCTTCGTGGCGATCGCGGCGCAGGTGTCGATCAGCTTGCCGTTCACTCCCGTTCCGATCACGGGGCAGACGTTCGCCGTCGTGCTCGTCGGCGCGTCGCTCGGAGCGCTGCTCGGGCTCGCCAGCCTCGGCCTCTATCTCTTCGTCGGCGCGCTCGGCGCGCCGGTCTACGCCGAGCACCAGAGCGGCTGGGACATCCTCACCGGGCCGACCGGCGGCTACATCGTCGGCTTCGTCCTCGCGGCCGTCCTGACCGGCTTCCTCGCCCAGCAGCGCTGGGACCGGCACTTCAACTCCGCGGTGGCGGCGATGCTCTCCGGCAACGTCGTCATCTACGCGGTCGGCCTCCCCTGGCTCGCCGTCAAGATCGACGCGGGCCTCGAGGACACCCTCGAAGCCGGCCTCTACCCATTCGTCGTCGGCGACCTTCTCAAGCTTTATCTCGCCGGTGCGCTCCTGCCGGCGGCATGGGCGCTCGTGCGCCGCTTCAAGGGTTAGCCGACCCGCTCGCGGGTACCCCCATCGGACGACGAAAACGACCGAAGGAGGGGGTCTTCGTGGCATCTGTCACCGAATCGATCACCGTCAACTGTCCCATCTCGACCGTCTACAACCAGTGGACGCAGTTCGAGGAGTTCCCGCGCTTCATGGAGGCCGTCGAGTCGGTCACGCAGACCGACGACGCGCATCTGCGCTGGGTCGCCGAGATCAGCGGCAAGCGCCACGAGTGGGACGCCGAGATCACCGAGCAGCGCCCGGACCAGGTCGTTGCCTGGCGTGCCCTCGACGGGCACTACAACTCGGGCCGGGTGAACTTCGAGCGCGTGGACGAGACCACGACGAAAGTCACCGTCCAGATGGAGCACGAGACCGAAGGCATGGTCGAGGCGCTGGGTTCCGCGCTCGGGTCGGACAGCCGTCAGGTGAGCGGCGACCTCGAGAGGTTCAAGGAGTTCATCGAGGCGCGCGGCGCCGAGACGGGCGGCTGGCGCGGCGAGGTCGAATCCGGCGAGCGAGTCCGATAGCTAGCAACTAGGCGGTCTGGGTCGCCAGGCGGGCAAAGGCCGGGCTGTGCCCGGGCGAGCCCGTCGCCCAGAGCGTCTAGCTATTGAGCGTCGGCCTTGGCGGGGGAGGTCGGCGGCTGCTCGGCAAGCCGCTTCTCGTAGCCGGCAACCACAGTCGCCACCGTCTCCGCCGGGTCGTCGCTCGTGTACAGGAGGTCGACGTCCTCCTCGGAGATCATCCCTTCGCGGAGGAGCCGGCCCCTCACCCAGAGCAGCAACCCCTCCCAGTAGTCGGCATCGAAGAGCACGACCGGGAAGTGCACGACCTTTCCGGTCTGGATGAGGGTCAGCGACTCGAAGAGCTCGTCCAAAGTGCCGAAGCCGCCCGGAAAGATGACGAACCCCTCCGCGGCTTTCACGAACATCGTCTTCCGTGCGTAGAAGTGACGGAAGGTGAGGTTGACGTCCAGATAGGGGTTCGAGTTCTGCTCGTGCGGCAGCTCGATGTTGAAGCCGACCGACAGCCCGCCGCCTTCGCGGGCACCGCGGTTTGCGGCCTCCATGAGGCCCGGACCTCCGCCCGTCACGACCGTGAACCCCGCCTCGGCGAAGCGCCGCCCCACGTCGACACCGGCCTGGTAGTACGGGTGGTCCTCGGCGATGCGCGCCGAGCCGAAGATCGTCACCGCCGGCCTGGCGAGGCCCGAGACGGCCTCGAAGCCCTCGAGGAACTCGTCGGCGATGCGGGAGACGTGCTCGCGCTCCGCCCCGTCGTCGCTCTGCAGGAGCCGCCGGTCGTCCAAGCTAGAACGTGCGCTCGACGTGGGTGGCCGTCATCGCGACTGCGAGGAAGACGGCGAGCCCGATGTAGACGGCGCCTGCCGTGATCCGCTGGGCAGTCGTCACCTTGTAGTACGCCGCGCCGGCCGGGTGCTCGCGCTCGCGCCAGCGGCGCCAGAGCTCGAGGCCGCCGAGGACGAGGATGATGATCAGCACCGGATTCGGGTGCCAGAACGTCAGTGCGACGAGCCCGGCGAGGCCGACCGCCCAGAGAGCAGGGTGGACGGCCGCAACGGCCCGTCCTCCGTCGAGGGGCACGATCGGGATCAGGTTGAAGAGGTTGAGGAAGAAGCCGGTAAACGCGAGCGCGATGAGAAACGGCGAGTCGAGCGCCTCGCCGAAGCCCCAGACCGCGATCGACCCGAGCGTCCCGAGAATCGGCCCGGCGAGCGCGACGCGCGCCTCCTTCCAGGCGTCCTCCGGCATCTGCTTCATGCCCACGACTGCGCCGAGGAAGGGGATGAAGAGCGGCGCCGAGGCGGGGACGCCCTGCCGGCGGAGCTCGAAGACGTGCCCGAGCTCGTGTACGAGGATGAGGAGCACGAAGCCCGCGCCGAACTTCCAGCCCCAGATCCAGGCATAGGCCGCGATCGAGACGAGCATCGTCCCCGAGGTCGCGAAGATCTTGAACTTGAAGAGCGCGAGCGCGATGAACTTGAACTTCGCGAGGAGCGCGCCGATCGCCGCGAGGGGGGCAAGGAGCTTCTTCCCGAGCTCCTTCCAGCGGGACTCGGGATGGATCGGCGCGTAGTCGCGCTGCGGCTCCGGCTCGTAGAGCGGGTAGTCCGGCTCGTGCTGGGGGGCGAAGGGTCCCACGACTCTTTCATCGTAGCCAGGGGCCGATCCCTTGAACCGCCGTCGAGCCTCATCCGGCTCTGACCCGGGAGGTACGCGACGAGGTTCGCCGAAAGGCAAGCCATGCGACTCTTGCCAGCCGTCGTGCTCGCCCTCCTCGCGCTGACAGCCTGCGGCACGTCGAGCGACGGGGTCAGCGGCCTCGAAACCGTAAGCGCCTTCTACCAGGGCGATCCCGCCGATGACGAGAAGCAGGTGCAGGTTCCGTGTCCGTCCGGGAAGAAGGCGGTCGGCGGAGGCTTCGAGCTCGCGGCGGGCGGGCTCCCGATCGACGTCCAGTTTTCGGAGCCGATGGGGCAGCTCGGGCAGGCCCCGACGGGCTGGCAAGCGTTTGCGATGGAGACCTCGTCGATCGGCGCGACGGAGGAGTGGAGCTTCGACGTCTACGCCGTGTGCGCGGACGCCTAGCTACGACCCCCGGCCGATCCACTCCTCGCCCCCCTCGTAGACCTCCTTCTTCCACAGAGGCACCGTCTGCTTGAGCGTGTCGATCGCGTCCCGGCAGGCTGCGAGCGCATCCTGGCGGTGCGGCGCCGAGACGGCAATCGCGACGCTCGCCTCGCCGATCTCGCAGACGCCCACCCGGTGCGTGACGGCGATCGCGCAGAGCTCGTAGCGCTCCCGCAGCTGGTCGGCAAGCTCGGCCATGACGTCTTCGGCCATGCCCTCGTAGGCCTCGTACTCGAGCCGGACGACCCTGCGGCCGCGCGACTCGGCGCGCACGGTTCCGAGAAACGTCGCGATCGCGCCCGCGCGCTCGTCCTCGACCTCGCGCACGATCGCGGCCAGGTCGATCGGGTGCTCCGTGAGGTGAAAGGCGCCGCCGGAGACCGGCGGGATGAGCGCAACCTCGTCACCGTCCGCAAGCGTCCGCTCGCGCTCGACGTAGGTGCGGTTGACGGCGTAGACGAGGCCGGCGGGCTCGTCCCCGAGCTCGAGCGCAGGCCAAACGTCCTCCACGCGGGCTTCCTCGCCGAGCTCGAGGTCGCGGCGCCCGGTTCCGGCCTGCTCGCGCAGGCCGGCGAAAAGCCTCACCGTGACTCGCATGGGCGTTAGCCTAGAGGCGATGGCGAAGGCCGAAGACCGTCGCGAGACCGACTCGGGCATCCAGGTCAAGCCGGTCTACACGGCCGAGGACGTCGCGGACGTCGAGCCGGGGCGGCCCGGCGAGTTCCCCTTCACCAGGGGCCCGTACCCGGACATGTATCGCGGCCGCCCTTGGACGATCAGGCAGTACGCAGGCTTTGCGTCGGCCGAGGAGACGAACGCCCGCTTCCGCTACCTCCTCGAGCGCGGGCAGACCGGGCTCTCGGTCGCCTTCGACCTCCCGACGCAGCTCGGCCTCGACTCCGACGACGAGCGCGCGGCAGGCGAGGTGGGCCGCACCGGCGTCGCCATCGACTCGCTGGCGGACATGGAGATCCTCTTCGACTCGATCCCGCTCGGCGAGGTGTCGACGTCGATGACGATCAATGCCCCGGCTGCGATCCTGCTCCTTCTGTACGAGCTCGTGGCGGAGGGCCAGGGAGTCTCCGGGCCCGAGCTGCGCGGCACCGTCCAGAACGACATCCTCAAGGAGTACGTCGCGCGTGGGAACTACATCTTTCCGCCGCGCCCTTCGATGCGAATCACGACCGACCTCTTCGCGTACTGCCACGAGCGGCTGCCGAGATGGAACACGATCTCCATCTCCGGATACCACATCCGCGAGGCGGGCTCGACGGCGGTGCAGGAGCTCGGCTTCACCCTTGCGCACGGGATCGCCTACTGCCAGGCGGCCGTGGACGCCGGCCTTTCCCCGGACGAGTTCGGTGCGCGGCTCTCCTTCTTCTTCAATGCGCACAACCACTTCTTCCAGGAGGTGGCGAAGTTCCGCGCCGCGCGCACACTCTGGGCCAGGATCATGAGCGAGCGCTTCGGAGCCACGAACCCGAAGGCGCAGGCGCTCAGGTTTCACGCGCAAACGGGCGGGTCGACGCTCACCGCCCAGCAGCCCGAGAACAACATCGTCCGCGTAGCGATCCAGGCGCTCTCGGCCGTGTGCGGCGGCGCGCAGTCCATTCACACGAACGGCTACGACGAGGCGTTGGCGCTGCCGACCGAGCGCTCGGCACGCATCGCCTTGCGCACGCAGCAGGTTCTCGCCCACGAGGCGGGCGGCACGGATACGGCGGATCCCCTCGGCGGCGCGTACTTCCTGGAGAGCCTGACACGGGAGCTCGAGGAGCGGGCGTGGGCTCTGATCGAGCGGGTGGACGAGCTGGGCGGGGCGGTCGCGGCGGTGGAGCAGGGCTTCACGCAGCACGAGATCGAGGACGCGGCGTACGAGCACGAGCGTCTGCTCGAAAGCGGCGGCGAGGTCCTCGTCGGCGTCAACCGCTTCGTCGAGGAGCAGGCCGGCGAGGAGATCGAGCTCCATCGCCTGAATCCGGAGGCCGAACAGCGGCAGGTCGAGCGAACCGCGCGTGTCCGTGCCGAGCGGGAGGCATCTGTGGCCGAACGCGCACTGACGCGGGTGCGCGAGGCCGCTCGAGGGGCCGAGAACCTCCTTCCCCCGATGCGGGAAGCGCTCGCGGGCCACTGCACGGTCGGTGAGATCTGCAACGCGCTGCGCGGGGAGTTCGGCACGTACGACGCGCACCACGCGCCGTGACGCTCGAAGACGAGCTGGTTCTGCTGCGGCCGTACGAGCTGGGCGACGTGCCGGCGATCGTCGCTGCCTGCCAGGATCCGGAGATCCCGCGGTGGACGTCCGTGCCCTCCCCCTACACCGAGGCCGACGCGCTGGAATGGCTCGAGTCGGACGAAGAAGAGACGTTCGCGATCGTGGACAGGTCGACCGGCGAGCTGCTCGGTTCGATCGGGGTGCGGTACCTCGGTGGCGGGACCGGCGAGACCGGCTACTGGGTGAAGCGTGAGGCCCGCGGCCGCGGGGTCGCGACTCGCGCGCTCGTGCTCCTCGCGCGCTGGGCGCTAACGGAGAAGGAGTTGGCCCGCTTCCAGCTCCGGGCCGACGTGGAGAACGAGGCGTCACAGCGCGTCGCCGAGAGGGCCGGCTTCGTGCGGGAGGGCGTCCTGCGGTCATCGCTCGAGCTCAAGGGCGAGAGACGCGACGTCGTCATGTATTCGCTCGTGAGGGAAGATCTCTAGGGGCCACCCCGAGCCACCACCCGCTTTCGAGCGTATCCCCGAAAACCGCGCGCGTGGCGCGCCACCTGTGGCGAGAGGAGCGGGGTCTGAAGGAAGATAGGTGCGGTGGCCAAGGCGGAGGACAAGGGGACGCGCGCCAAGCTCGAGGAGCTGCAGGCTCTTCGCGACGAAGCGCTGCACTCCGGCGACGAGCGCGCGGTCGAGCGCCAACGCTCGCGCGGCAAGCTTCTCGCCCGCGAGCGCATCGAAAAGCTGCTCGACCCGGGCAGCTTCGTCGAGCTCGACCGCTACGTGCGCCATCGCAACCCGCACTTCGGGATGATGGAGCGCCGGCCCTGGGGCGACGCGGTTGTCACCGGCCACGGGACGATCTTCGGCCGGCGCGTCTTCGTCTTCTCCCAGGACTTCACCGTTTTCGGCGGCACGCTCTCCGAGGCGTTCGCCGAGAAGATCTGCAAGGTGATGGACCTTGCGCTGAAGTACGGATGTCCGCTGATCGGGATCAACGACTCGGGCGGCGCGAGGATCCAGGAAGGCGTCGTCTCGCTCGGCGGCTACGCGGAGATCTTCTGGCGGAACGTGCAGGCCTCGGGCGTCATCCCGCAGATCAGCCTTGTCATGGGCCCGACGGCCGGCGGCGCCGTCTACTCACCCGCCATGACCGACTTCGTGCTCATGGTCAAGGAGAGCTCCTACATGTTCATCACGGGGCCCGAGGTCGTGAAGACCGTGACCGGGGAGGACGTGAGCTTCGAGGAGCTCGGCGGCGCAGCGACCCACGCCTCGAAATCCGGGGTCGCGCACTTCACGGCCGACGACGAAGAGTCCTGCCTCGAGGACGCGCGCTACCTGCTCTCGTTCCTCCCGCAGAACAACGTCGACCCGCCGCCGTATTTCGAGCCATCCGATCCGATCGGGCGCGAGGACGCCGAGCTCGACGCGATCGTCCCGGACGAGCCGACGAAGCCCTACGACATGCGCGAGGTCATCGAGAAGGTGGTCGACGACGGCGAGCTGCTCGAGGTGCAGGAGCTCTGGGCCGAGAACATGGTCTGCGCCTTCGCACGGCTCGGAGGCCACCCCGTCGGCGTCGTCGCGAACAACCCGCGCGCGCTCGCCGGCACGCTCGACATCGACTCCTCCGTGAAGGCGGCGCGCTTCGTTCGCTTCTGCGACGCCTTCAACATCCCGCTCGTCACGTTCGTCGACGTGCCGGGCTTCCTGCCGGGAACGGCGCAGGAGTGGGGGGGAATCATCCGCCACGGCGCCAAGCTGCTCTACGCCTACTGCGAGGCGACGGTGCCGAAGATCGCGCTCATCACCCGCAAGGCGTACGGCGGCGCCTACGACGTCATGAGCTCGAAGCACATCCGCGCCGACTTCAATTTCGCCTGGCCGACGGCCGAGGTCGCGGTCATGGGCCCCGAGGGCGCCGTGAACATCGTCTTCCGCAAGGAGCTCGAGGAGGCGGACGATGCCGGTACGCGCCGCGCGGAGCTGATCGAGCAGTACAAGGAGCAGTTCGCGAACCCGTACGTCGCTGCCGAGCGCGGCTACGTGGACGACGTGATCGAGCCCCGGCGCACGCGTCCTGTGCTGATCGAGGCGCTGAAGGCCGCGATCACGAAGCGCGAGCGCCGCCCACCGCGCAAGCACGGGAACATCCCGCTCTAGCTGAGCCAGTCGAGGGCGTGTGCCCCGAAGGGAAGTGTGGCGATCGCCTTCGTCGTCCCGGTGCGGGCGACCGTCGTTTCATCGTCGGTCGAGATGGCCACGTAGCGCTCGTCGGGGGACCACGCGATGGCGGTCGCGCCGCGGACGGCGGGGAGGCTGATCGGGTCGCCGCCGCGACTCAGCATCACGTATTCCCGCTCGGGGTCGACGCGCGCGAATGCGAAGTTCCCGATCGGGGACGCGCGCAAATCTTCGATGTGGGCTCCGATGTGGGGCACGAACGTCTCGACGCCGCCTTGCGCGAACACGGCCGCTGCGCTGTCGCCGGGCTTCTGCAGGATCGCGACGAAGCTCGTGAGCCCGAACCAGCTCACCTGCGCGAACGTCCACTCGCCCGGGTCTTCGACTCCTGCGGCGCGGAGGGCTTCGGTGAGTTGCGGTCGGGAGAAGACGATGAAGGGGGCGCCTCGCCGGCGGGCGATGACGATGTTTCCGTCGCGCACGACGCTGAGCGCGCCGTCTCCCCGCCACGCGGGTGCGCACCCGTCCACGTTCGGAAACTGGATGCCGTCCGAGCTCGTCACGGCCGTGAAATCGCCCCTGCACCGCGCGACGATCGACCCGTCCTGGCTCCATTCGAGCCCGTTGCAGTCCGGTGGCCGCGGGGCGTGTTCCGGGGCCAGGCTCGGCAGGCGGAACGCACGCGTCTGGCACGCGGCGTCGGCGGTGACGATGACTCCGTGGAGCACGCGGGGAGGGGCCGCCGGAGCACCCGACGCGTCTGCGCGACTTCGGATGCCGTCTGCGACCGCAGCCACGAGGAGCACGAGGACGGCGCCCGCCACGATCCAGGTCGCCGTCGCGCGCATCAGCGCCAGGCGACGTCGCGTGCAGAGACGCCGAGCCGGCGCACGCGCGCATCGCCCACGTTCGGGCGGAGCAGGAAGACCGTGCCCGTGCGCGTTGCCGCCAGCACCCAGCGCTCGCTGGGCGCCCACGCCAGCGAGGCCACCTCTCCGACCGGGGTGAGCGGAGCCGGCCCCCCTTCGGCGTCGAACACGCCGGCGAGGACGCCGTCGAGCCACAGGGTGGCGAAGGTCCTTTTCGGGCTGAGCTCGAGCGAGGCCGTCCGGAAGCCCGGCAGGTGGGCCCGCACGACGACTCGGCCGCCGTCGACGATCACGAGGTCGCCCCGGGCCAGAACTCCGGCGAAGCGCGAGTTCGAAAACCAGGCAAGCGCGGTCAAACGGTGCCGATACACAGTGCGGATGCAGCGTGCGGTCGCGTTGTCGCCGGGGTCGGTCAGGAGTCGAGCTCCTGCCTGGCACTCGCTCGTGCGCTCGACGAGCTCGTCTCCGCGCGTGTACGTGATCGTCCCGTCCGGCTTGAAGGCAGGGCTGCGCCCGGTGAAGCGAATGACCTGGCTCGAGCCCGCGGAGTGAAGCTCGACGACTCCGCCCGCCGAGCTCGCGTAGCGCCCGCCGATCGGAGACCACTTCACTCTGCCGGGCACCGCGAGCCGCCCGCCGGGTGAGAGCGAGAAGCGGCAGGCGGTGGAGTGGGGCGGCGTGGCACTCTCGAAGCCGGCGACCTCGAGTGTCTTCAGCCGGCACCCATCCCTGAGGTCGCTGTAGAAGACGGTCCCCATGAGCCCCGACGGCGCCCCGGGCGGCACGATTCGCTGTTCTGCCGTCGAGGACGCGACGTGCGCGTCGCCGTCCTCGAGACCGCCGCGCAGCGCGTCGGCGGCCGCAACCGCGGCGACGGCGGAAACAGCCGCGAGCACGAGCCACGTGCGCATCTCAAAGACGATACGCCGCTCGCGCGGCAGGCGTCCCTACGCGGTTTCGAGGACGACGAGCTCCGGCAGGCGCGGCTCGTCGAACTCTTCCTTGAACGCGGTGACCACCTCGGGGTCGAACTGCGTCCCGGCGCAGCGCTCGAGCTCGGAGATGGCGCGCTCGTGCGAGAGCTTGGAGCGATAGACGCGGTCGGTCGTCATC
>Ga0207674_10006117_pt1 | contig 14233 bp, 19 predicted proteins | sample KBSCornC72_FD_184303 | JGI IMG/M metagenome (GOLD analysis project Ga0207674, IMG submission 184303) | Corn rhizosphere microbial communities from Kellogg Biological Station, Michigan, USA - KBS Corn C7-2 (SPAdes) (version 2) | ecosystem: Host-associated > Plants > Roots > Rhizosphere > Soil ... | reverse complement strand
GGCGGACCTTCGCCTGGTCGGACGTTGTGGACATCAAGGTTACAGCGGTCAGCACCTATGCCTTCGGTTTCATTCGCACCGCGCGGGTGGAAACGCTCGGGATTCATGTACGCGGCGGTATAACCGGCAAGACCCAATGGTCGATCCTGCCGAAGCTGCTCGATTTCAAGGGACGGACGCTTGCCGATCTCGTCGCGGGTCTGCACGCCGCCAAGGCTGCAAACAGCGCAGCGTTCATAAAGCCTGCGCAGGTAGGTCCAGCCGTTGCCCCGCCGATCACAGCATCGGCAGGGGCGGGTGAATTCGACCCCGATGCTATCATGACCCGCTATCTTGCCGAAAGGGAGGAGCAGTCTAGCCTGCAACCATCGGCTGAAGGCGCTAGCTCCGCCACTTCCGGGGTGTCACCGCAACGTCCGCAGTTTGGCCGCAAAGGTATCCCCTAAGCGGCTCTGGCCAGCAGCGTTCTTTCCTCGTAATCCGCAGGTCCAGCGCAGGTCACTTTTCGGGATCATTTCCTACCAAAGTGCTTCCGGTAGGAAGCGCCGGAAATCCGGCCGCCAGCCGTCTTGGGTCCTGCGTGGGGCGCTTGCGGGTGGGACGATGGCTGGGACTTGGCCCGGCCCTGACTATAAGGTCTTGCGTCGCGGCCGCGGAATAACTGCCGTTCACCACCGGCGCCCATCGGCGATCAACTCAATGTTTGAAGCAATGCTCGCGGTGCCACCGAACGAACTCTGGATGCGGCCGATCCGCCTCTCGCTGAGGCATCAATATTCGGCCGCTGGCATTGATGACCGATCGGATGCTGTCGGCATCGTTCGCCTGCCGCGAAACGATGATCCGCATGTCGTCGTCCAGCCCGATCAGGCCGCGATCGAACATCCAGTGGGCTGTCCCGGAAAGCGCCAGGCCATTGCTCACGATATCGGGTCCGTTCGCCTCGACGGGACGGATATGAGCGGCCTCCACCTCGGCGCGACCACCACCGTTGATGAGCCTCAACCCAGTGACTGCACAGCGCTCACCATAGGCCCGCAAGACGATCCGCCGGAATACGCGATCGCGCACAACGCGCGACACGATCGCGGAAACTCGTTCGCGCGCTTCATCGAAAACAAAGGGAACTCGCTCTTCGCGAACAGCCGGCTCGACGACGGCGAAATCCGTTCGCGGCAGAAGCGGATTTTCATCGGCCAAACCGGCTGCAACAATCCGTGTGAAGTCGCCCGGCGACAGCGCCCGAACGGCCGCCTGAGCCCGCCCGGAAATGCGCCCCGCCTCATTAAGGACGCCTCGCTCGATCGGCCCATTCTCATCGGCAAATGGAACCGGTGTTGCGAAATCAAGATAACTGCCAGGCTCGATCAGCGCGAGGTACATGTTGGGCATTGAAGGATCGGCAATGACGCGCTCGACCTTGGCCACAGCATAGTAGCCTTTAGTCCCCGCAATCTTCCGCGGTTCGTAATAGACAATCCAGTCGCCGACACACGCCCGCGCCCGCTCGAGATACTGCCTCGGGAACTGATAACGCTCGGCCGGCGTGTCGTCGTAGATCGAATCAGACCGGTGGATGAAAACGCCGAACGCCATGCGGGGTTGATAGTGCGAAGCCGGGGCAACTGGGAACGATTTCCCATTCAAAGCCGGTTTCGGTTTGCGCCTAACAAAAGCAATCACCCGGGGAGTTCGAGCACCAAAAACAAAAGTCGAGCGCGTCAGCCACGGTTGCAAAGCATCCCGATTGGCTCGAGTTCGCATCCGCCGTTTTCAAATCATTGGCGACCGCGCAGGATGACGGCTGGGGGATAAAGGAACGGGCGATGTCCGTTCACGAGGGGCTTGAATGGGGCGCGAAGAGTTTGAAGCGCAGATCGAGGCGGCGCGCGACGACGCGGATCCGCTCTTTCGCATACGCCGATACGCCGTTCGGCGAGTTCCGGGAACGCAATTCACGGGGTTGGCGAAGCGAGGCGCACGTCAGTGGTTCGGGCAGGGCCGTTGTCACCTTAACCCATCCCGGTCGCGCCGATTGGCGAAACCCTGACGCCGATCCTTTTCCGCTGATCCAGGAGGTGCTCGCGCGCTAAACCGGCATAGTCCTGAGTGCCCCCCGATTGGTTCTCTGTGGACCAAATCCCCGTCGGCGCCGCGAGCTGGATCGCAGCTTCGGCCCCACGGTCAACAAGCACGACCGCGCGATCTGCCTGATTCATGCCCTCATCGACGGCGGCGTGAACACCCGCTCGGAGATCATCGGCGCCCTGACCAGACTGACGTACCATCCAGGCCATGCCGCGATCACCTTTGGACAAGGGCACCGGCGCGAATCCCGCACTGTACCGGTGGCGCGTCGTTGCCGGCGTCTACCGCAATCTGCACTAGCGCACCTCGCCCCGTCCCCAGCTCTGGCATCGCGCCGGGGCCGGGGGTGGGGCAACTTTATTGCCCGCTTATTTTTCGGCCCTTTGGAACGTGGCGTGGCAAGAAGACCCTCTCGACGGGGATTCTAATTTGATTTTGCAGTTCTATTCCCAACAGCCGATCCAGTGACCAAGCGCCGCCACCGCGCGCAATCAATGGCAACAACAATCCCGCCCAGCTGAGATGCGTTGGCCATGCATCAGGATAGACGAAGATCTCGATGACCAGCGTCATACCAAGCAAGGCTGCTGCTGCGGGGCGCGTGAACAAGCCGAGGACGAGCAGAATCGGAAACAGATGCTCCGAGTAGGTCGCGGCATGCGCGGCGATCTCCGGCGGCACCAGCGGCAACGCATAGTCGGTTCGGAACAGTTCGTAGGTGGAATCCGTGATGTGGAGCAGACCTTCCACCTTGGTTCGGCCCGAAAGGAAGAAGATCGCGGCAACGCCCAATCGCGCGACCAGCAGCAGCAGATTTTTCGAGATCGCTCTATCAAGCCAATGCGCAAGGCGCGCATAAGTCCCCATGACGATATTCATCGATCTTCTCCCTTCGGGCCGGATGCGTAGCGTTACGCTTTGGGGGTTAGTGAGCCGAAACCCTTGGGCGTCTTGGTCTTGACGCAGGTGCCGGCGGGCACGAGCTTCCAGGCATCGCCCTGATAGGCGATACGTGAGGTGCCGGCGCACGTGGTGCCCGCACCGGCCTTGCAGTCATTCTTGCCGGCTTGCGCGATGCCGTAGCATTTCTCCATCGGCTTCTTCGCGTCATCCGCAGCGTGGGCAACGCCCGTCGCAAAGGCGAGCGCGAGGGTGGCGGCCAGTGCCGCGTGGGTGGTCGACATGGATCATGGTCCTTAAAAAAGCGGCCTCTCGTGCGGCGGGATTCCGGAGCGGAACCCACCGCACGGTGACCCTGGGAGGCCTAGCGGGCCGGATCACGGAAGCTATTTCGGGCGGATGACCGAAAGCGTTACAGCGCTACGCCAAACTTATTTTTACGGTTGTCGCACCGAAGGTGTAACCATTCGCCCACGCATCACGAATGGTCTCTTCGGGAGTGCATGTGCGGGCGAGCGAAGATCAGCTTCGGATCATGATGATCGGTGGTCTCGAAGGAGACGCCGGCGCTTATTCCGCCTTGCTTGCCGCGCTCGTGCCCCTGCTGCGATCCTTTTTCGGGCGCCGCCTTCGCGGTGCCGATGACGATGTCGAGGATCTTGTGCAGGAAACATTGATGGCGGTTCATACGCGACGGGCCACCTATGATCGGGATCGTCCATTCACTGCGTGGGCGTATGCGGTCGCGCGCTACAAGATGGTCGATCATTTCCGGCGGACGCGGCAGCATGTCCCGATCGAAGGCCTCGAAGACATCCTGATGGCGGAAGGGTTCGAGGATGCCTGCAACGCGCGCATGGACGTCAAACGCTTGCTCGGCGGCATCTCGGCCAAGCAGGCGCAGGCGATCCGCGACACAAGGATCGAAGGGCTGAGCGTAGCGGAAGCCGCGACGCGCGGAAATGTGAGCGAAGCTGATGTGAAGGTCTCGGTCCATCGCGGCCTCAAGGCGCTCGCCGCCCGATTGAAGGGTGAGGGCTGATGCAGACCGACGATCTCATCCGCTCTCTCGCGGTCGATCTTGCACCCGTGAAGCGCAACATGGTCGGTCGCCGGATCGCATTCGGCATCCTCGGCGGGGCTGTCGTGACGGTGGTGATGATCATGCTCGGCCTCGGCATCCGCCCGGACCTCTCCACCGCGATTCTGGGGTCCAGCTTCTGGATGAAGTGGGGCTACACGATCTCGCTCGGCGTCGGCGCGATTGCGGCAACGATTCATCTGTCGCGTCCCGATGCCCGGCGTGTGCGCTGGCCGTGGCTGTTACTGGTTCCCTTCGGCCTGCTCACCATCCTGTCGGCGGGCGAGCTGATCCGCACGCCAAGAAGCGAATGGATGGCGCTGCTGCAGGGTGAAAGCTGGCGTGTCTGTCCGCTCCTGGTCCTGCTGCTGTCGATCCCGATCCTGCTGGGCCTGCTCTGGTCCTTCCGTCGTCTCGCGCCCACCAGCCTGCGTCTCGCCGGCGCAGCCGCCGGTCTTGCCTCTGGAGCCAGCGCGGCCACGCTCTATTGCCTGCACTGCCCGGAAGCGTCGGCAACCTTCGTGCTGGTCTGGTACACGCTCGGCATGGGGCTAGCAGCGCTGGTCGGCACATTGATCGGTCCGCGGTTCATGCGGTGGTAAATCGACTGTAACTATTCTGCTCGCCCCGCCGAACTAGGGTTTGCCATTCCGGCACCAAAGCTTCGGAGACCAATCCCATGATCACCATGAAATCAGGCGTCAGCATCGCCACCACCGCTGCCTTGCTCGCGCTTGCCGGCGTCAGCGCCAGCACCGCCGCCTTTGCCGAGCACGGTGCCAAGATGGTGCACTGCTACGGCGTCAACACGTGCAAGGGCACATCGGACTGCAAGACCGCCAAGAATGAGTGCAAGGGCCAGAACGAATGCAAGGGCATGGGCTTCAAGGAAATGACCGCGAAGGATTGCACCGCGGCGGGCGGTAGCCTGACCATGCCGAAATAAGCGCAATGGTCTGATCCCCTGGCCCGGCTGTCATACCCGCCGGGCCATCTCATCCGGAAACCGAGCATGGCTGATATACATCACGCGTCCTTTCATGGCTTTGGCCTCGGCCTTCGCGCGCAGCATTATCCAGATTTTCTGGAAGGCTCGGTGCCGGTCGATTTCGTCGAGGTGATATCCGAGAATTTCATGATCGATGGCGGGCGACCGCGCCACATTCTTGATCGCATTCGTGAACGCCATCCGATCGCGCTCCACGGCGTTTCCATGTCGGTCGGATCGGCCGATGGGCTGGACCAGGACTATTTGCGCCGCCTGAAGGCACTAGCCGATCATCTCGATCCGCTGTTCGTGTCCGATCATCTGTGCTGGACGGGGATCGAGGGCTTCAATTCGCACGATCTTCTGCCGCTGCCCTATACAGAGGAAGCGCTGGATATCGTCTGCGCCGCTGTCGCCCAGGCGCAGGACTTGCTCGAACGCACCATGCTGATCGAAAATCCGTCATCCTATCTGCAGTTCACGTGCGACAGCATGACCGAATGGCAATTCCTCGATGCGCTGTGCGAACGCACGGGTTGCTCGCTGCTGCTCGACATCAACAACATTTTTGTCAGCGCGACCAACCATGGCTTCGATCCGATGGCGTATCTCAATGGTGTGCCAGCTGATCGTGTCCGCCAGATTCATCTCGCGGGCCACAGCCAGGGCCGTGACCGGCTGATCGATACGCATGATAAACCCGTGCCTCCGCCAGTGTGGGCGCTCTACGATGAGGTCTGTCGCCGGATTGGCCCTGTCGCGACCATGATCGAACGCGATGACGATATCCCGCCGCTCCCCGACCTGCTCGCCGAACTGGACATGGCGCGGGCCATCGCCGCTGGCGATCAAAGGCACGCCGCATGACGCTCGCAGCCCTCCAGCGCGACTTTCGCAACAGTCTGATCGATGTGCCGGTCGAGATGGATCAATGGATGGATGAGCCAGCGCGAGCGGGCCTCGCAGTCTATCATAACGCCTATCGCGTGCAGCTGGTCGATTGTATGCGCGAGACGTTCGAAAAGACGCTTCTCTGGCTGGGAGACGATACCTTCACCGAGGCAGCGCGCACCCATATCGAAACCACGCCGCCCAGTGGCTGGACGCTCGGTGTCTATGGCGAGGGATTCGATCGCACACTGGCAAAGCTCTATCCTGACGATCCGGAGGTGGCCGAACTGCCCTGGCTCGATTGGGCACTCAGCAGGGCGTTCGAGGGCCCCGATGCCGCGTCGCTTGATCCTGCGAAGCTGGTAAACATGGATTGGGACAAGGCGGTGCTGAAGCCCGTCCCCACCTTCCGGATGGGCGATGCCCACACCAATGCAGGCGCGATCTGGTCGGCGCTGTCGGCGGGGAACAATCCCCCGGCGGCCGCCATGCTCCCGGAGCCGGGCGCGATGCTGGTGTGGCGGCAGGACTTTACGCCCTGCTTCCGCACGATCGACGCGATTGAACGCGATGCGCTGGGATTGATCAATGCGGGCGAGAGCTTCGGCGCATTGTGTTCGAACCTGATCGACAGATGCGGCGAGGAAGGCGGCATCAGCCTGTCGGGCACCTTGCTGGGTCAATGGATCAGCGACGGATTGATCGCCGCCATCGAACAAAAGGAAATGCCATGCGGATGATGCTTCCGGCCTTGCTATTGCTCGGTGCCGTTTCTGCTTCGAGTGCACCCGTTTCCGAAACGGCGCCGGTCGTTGTCGAACTTTTCCAGAGCCAGGGCTGCTCGTCCTGCCCACCCGCCGACGTCGTCCTGAACAAGCTTGCGGGGCGACCCGATGTCATCGCGCTGAACTTCGCAGTCACCTACTGGGATTATCTCGGCTGGAAGGACACATTCGCTAGCCCCGCCTTCACCCAGCGACAGCGCGACTATGCGGCGGCGGGTGGCCGCGACAATGTCTCGACGCCACAGATGATCCTGAATGGGCGCACCGCGATTGTCGGTAGCCGACAACGCGAAGTCGATGCCGCGATTGTCCGTGCCGGTCGTATCGCGGGAGGGCCAGCGGTCCTGATCAATGGCGACACCGTAGAGATCGGGGCAGGGAAGCCTGTCGCGCCGGCAACGTTGTGGTTGGTCCGCTATGATCCGCGTGCCATCGCGGTGCCAATCCGCGCGGGTGAAAATGGCGGTAGAACGATCACCCACAGGAATATCGTGCGCCAGTTGACGATGCTGGGACACTGGAGCGGACAGGCAGCACATTACACATTGCCGCGATACGCCGGATCGCTTCGGTCAGCGCTCATCCTGCAGGCAGGGCGCGCCGGACCCATGTTGGCCGCACGCCGGATTTAGCGCGGCGTCAGGCCTTCACGAACCGCATGGCCACACCGTTCATGCAGTAACGCAAGCCGGTGGGGCGTGGACCGTCATTGAAGACATGCCCGAGATGTCCAGCGCAGCGCGCGCAATGCACCTCTTCGCGCTGCTGCCCCAGCGATGTGTCCAGACTCCCGCCGACCGCATGGGGAAGATGGTCGTAGAAGCTGGGCCAGCCAGTGCCACTGTCGAACTTGGTCGCCGATGAATAGAGCGGCAGCGCGCAACCGGCGCAAACGAAGACGCCCTTGCGATGCTCGTCGTTGAGCGGACTCGAAAATGGTCGTTCGGTCGCCGCCTGACGTAGCACCGCATAGGCTTCCGGCGACAAGCGCTTTCGCCATTCAACGTCGGATAGCTTCAACGGAGCTGGTCCGGCGGCGAATGCGGGGGAGCCTTCGCCGATCAGAGACGCGGCAAGCGCGCCGACAGCGGCACTGGCGCAAAGCGAGAAGAAGGAACGGCGGGTGGGGGCGGTTAGTTCATATGTCATGCTCGTTCATTCGCGCGCCGACGGCATCTGGTTACATTACGCCTTGTCGAGAAATGTAACCGTCCGACGATTCCTAACGAATGAGGAGATAGCGTTTTCTCAGGAGAGTTTTCGATGTTCCGCTTCACCACGATTGCCGCATTGCTTCTCGCTGGAACCACACCATTCGCGTCGGCAAACGCTGAACAGGCGATCAAGGCACCAGCGCCTGCGATGATCGAACCCGCGACCGGCCGCCGCGAGACAGCGATTTTCGCCGGTGGCTGCTTCTGGGGCGTCGAGGGCGTTTTCTCGCATGTGAAGGGCGTGATCAGCGCAACCTCGGGTTATGCTGGCGGAAAGGCATCGACAGCCAACTATGAAACCGTTTCAACTGGAACAACTGGCCATGCCGAATCCGTCAGGGTCGTGTTCGATCCCGCTCAGGTGAACTACGCCGATCTGCTGAGGATCTATTTCTCGGTGGTCGCCGATCCGACGCAGGTCAACCGGCAGGGGCCGGACACAGGGACGCAATATCGCTCTGCGCTGTTCCCATTGTCTCCGTCACAAGAAAAGGTAGCGCGCGCCTACATAGCCCAGCTCTCGGCCGCCCATGTTTACGCGCGACCGATCGCCACCCGCATCGAACCCCGCCGCGCCTTCTTTCCAGCAGAAGCGCACCATCAGGATTTCATGGCTCGCAATCCAACCTACCCGTATATCGTGGTCAACGATCGTCCCAAGGTCGAAGCGCTCAAGCGGATATTTCCAATGAGCTGGAAGGCCTGAAGCATCACTGACTCACGTTTCAGCAATTGGGAGGGTTCTTGCCCCTAACCTCACTCGCTGCATCGACGCGAGGGTGACCCAGCTGAACGTCGAATGGGAGTGGTGCAGTCTGACCTGTGGGACGTTGGGTGGGCCGGAATATTGGGCAGTTCCGATACAGATCCCGCTGACCTTGCTTAGCGAAGCTTATGTTGCGCTAATGAAAAGCTGAATTGAACTGTGTTATGCGCCCCCACGAACGATCGCGATTTACTGAATCCATGTTTGAGATCAGACAAACTCGTCTGACGGATGCCATAACCCTGCCGTCCATCGAACGGTCAGCAGGGCAGACCTTCAGGACCATTCCAGATCTTGCCTGGCTGGCTGACGAAGATGATGTGACCCTTGAACGCCATCGGGAGCTGATCGCCCAAGGAATGTGTTGGGTCGCCGTCGATAACAAGGATGTGCCGATTGCCTATCTGAGCGGAGAGGTCGTCTCCTCGGACTTTCATATTTCAGAACTCTACGTGCATCTCGATCGCCAGCGGCGCGGACTTGGAGGGCGGCTGATAGAACATGCTCTCGGCGAAGCTCGGCGACGAGGTTTTGATTCAGCTTCGCTCACCACATTCAGAGACGTACCTTGGAACGCGCCATTCTATGCGCGATTTGGATTTGAGGTATTAAACGAGTGCGATGCGGGGCTTTGGCTTACTGCGGTGCTTTGTGCAGAACGGGAACGTGGTCTACCTCCCGATCGTCGGTGCGCCATGCGCCTTACGCTTAACAGCTCGCCAGTCGAACGTCGCGCCGACTTGGCAACGTGACGCGCGCTCGGTGTGGGCACACTGGCAGCCAATCCATACGTTCCGAGCTGCCTTGGGCGCATCGATAAAGAGATCTGTCGCTTATTTGAGACGGATAGCAAGGCCGGCTGCAAGGAAGGACACTTCTTCGCATGCAGAGGCGACCGTCTGGTTCAATCGCCCGGCCTCGTCTCGAAACCGGCGCGCCAACCCGTTTTCCGGCACGATGCCAAGGCCGACTTCGTTCGCTACCAACGCGATGGGTATGGAGCAATCGGCCAAAATCGTGTGCAATGCGGAGGTCGCGACGGCAACGTCGTGCCCTGCCAGGATCAGGTTCGACAGCCACAGGGTCAGGCAGTCGACCAGAATGGCGTCGCACGAAGCCCCGGTTTGCTGGATCGCGTCGGGCAGGTCGATCGGAGCTTCCACCGTACGCCAGCGCCCGCCACGATCTGCCTGATGCTGTGCAACGCGATCTGCCATTTCCTGGTCGAGCGCCCGGGCGGTGGCAATGTAGACCAGCTTGCCTTCGAAGGCCTCTATCCGCTGTTGAGCATAGCGGCTCTTGCCAGAACGCGCACCGCCCAGAACGAGGAGCCGGTTCATGACTGTGTCTCCGTTGCCAAGGAGAGCAGTCCTTCGATGTCGAGGTGGCGTTCCAGCTCTGCTGCCAACTCATCGAGCGCAGTATCCACGGCGGCGGCGTGGTTCGTCCCGTCCGACCCAGCCCCTATGCGCGCCAGCAGCGCGGTGCGCAGTCCCGGCGCTGCGAACAGTCCGTGGCAATATGTGCCCAGCACCCGGCCATCAGCGCTGATGGCACCGTCAAAGCTGCTATCGTCAAGGCGTGCAAAAGGCGTCGAAGTATCTGGCCCCAGCGTTTCGCCCATATGCATCTCGTATCCGTCAAACGCGGCACCGAGCGCCGTGCCAGTCACATGGCGGAGCGTCTTTTCCGGGGCGAGGCGCGTTTCCACGTCGATCAGACCCAGCCCCCCGCATTCGCTGGGCGGCCCTTCTATCCCCAAGGGGTCCGCAATGTGCCGCCCGAGCATCTGGTAGCCGCCGCACAGGCCCAGCACCGTGCCGCCGCGCCGGTGATGGGCAAGGACGTCGATGTCCCAGCCCTGCGCCCGCAGGAAGGCCATGTCGGCGATGGTGGCCTTGGACCCCGGCAGGACGACCATCGCAGCATCGGCTGGGATAGGCGTTCCTGGCGGAACCATTGCGAATTCGATCTCCGGCTCGGCTTTCAGCGGGTCCAAATCGTCGAAGTTGGAGATGCGCGGCAAGATCGGACAGGCGACGAGTTTTTTGCCGGGCGTAGCACCCAGCCCGCGCTCCAGAATCACCGCATCTTCGCTTGGCAGATGAACGGTTGCCGCAATCCACGGGACCAGGCCATAGCCGCGCCAGTCGGTCAACTCTTCAATCGACGCATATCCATCCGCAAACAGGGCGGGATCGCCGCGAAACTTGTTGACGATGAAGCCCCGGATCATCGCGGCATCGGCAGCGTCAAGCACCGTGCGCGTGCCGACCAGCGAGGCGATGACCCCGCCGCGGTCGATATCGCCTACGAGAATCACGGGGACGTTGGCAGCGCGGGCAAAGCCCATGTTGGCGATATCGCCTTTGCGCAGGTTGATCTCGGCCGGCGATCCGGCGCCCTCGACCACGACGATGTCGCACCGCGCACGCAGGCGCTCCCAGCTCTCCAGCACTTCGGGCAGCAGGTTGCGGCGGCCTTCGCGGAAGTTGGCGCTGCCAAGCGCGCCGCGCACTTTGCCGTGGACGACAAGCTGCGACGTGCGGTCCGCCTGCGGCTTCAACAGAACGGGGTTCATGTCTGTGTGTGGCGCTGCGCGGGCGGCAAGCGCCTGCAGGGCCTGCGCCCGCCCGATCTCGCCGCCATCCACGGTAACGGCGGCATTGTTCGACATGTTCTGCGGCTTGAACGGCAGGACCGCGGTGCCGCGATTGGCCAACGCCCGGCACAGCCCTGCGACCAGCACCGACTTGCCGACGTCCGAACCGGTCCCCTGCAACATCAAAGCACCCACGCCAGCCCTCCTGCGATGAGCAAGAGCAGTGCGCAAGCGCGCACGAATATGGCCTCAGCCTTCTGCATCGATTCCGTGGTCGGCGGCGGGCCATTGCCGATCCATGCCTTATCCTGCAACCTGCCTTGGTAGCTGACGGGGCCGGCCAACCGCACGTTGAGAGCGCCTGCCATCGCCGCCTCGGGCCAGCCGGCGTTGGGTGAGGCGTGGCGTGCATGATCGCACCAGAGCACGCGCCAGCCCTTGCCGCCTGCCAGGCAGAGCAGCACTCCGGCAAGGCGCGCCGGGACGAGGTTCAGCGCATCGTCGCACCGAGCGGACGCCCAGCCGAACGCGCGCAAGGGTTGTTCCGGGTGGCCTATCAGGCTGTCCGCCGTGCTCACGGCCTTGAACGTCCAGATCCCGGGCAGCCCGAGCAGAATGAGCCAGAACAGGGGCGCGGCGATCCCGTCGCAGAAGCTTTCGGCCAGGGTTTCGATTGCGGCGCGGGTCACGCCGGGCTCGTCCAGCGCTGCGGTATCGCGCCCGACGATCAGGCTCACGGACTGGCGCGCCCCGGCCACATCGCCCTGCTCCAGCGCGGCGAGCACGGGGCGATAATGCTCGAGGAGGCTGCGCTGGGCGAGCGCTGGCCAAGCTGCAAGCGCAAGGAACGGCCAGGCCCAGGCGCCGGCGAAATACCGGATGGCGGCGTCCACTGCCCAGGCTATCAGCGCGCTGCCGCCTGCAAGCAGCAGCAGCGTCACCACGCCAAGCGCGCGTCTTGTCCCCTCGGCATAATGCGGCCGGTTCCAGCGCCGTTCGCAAGCCGCGATACCCCGTGCGAAGGCGCCAACCGGGTGGCCGACGCGGCGGTAGAGCGGGCCGGGCCAGCCGGCGGCAGCGTCGAGCGCGAACGCAGCAAGGGCCAGCGGTTCAGCCACGGGCGCAGGCCTCGTCCAAGGCAGCATCGAGCAAGGCCAGATCGGCGGGGCCGGTCGGAAGACCGAAACGCAGCAGGCCGGGGTGGGCCGCAAATGGCCGGATCAGAATGTGGCGGCGGGCCAGCGCGGTAAACAGGCTGTGTGCCCGGTCGGTTTTGACCAGACGGAAAAGCGGACATTCGCCTTGCGCGGCCAATCCATGCCGGGCGAGCACGGCATCGAGGCGTGCTGCCTGCGACGGGAGCGCGGCGCGAGTTGCGGCGATCCAGGCGCTGTCGCTATAGGCTGCTGTGCCGTATGCGAGCGCTGCGGAACAGACCGGCCATTCTCCCATCAGCCGTCGCAATCGGCCTGTCACCGCCAGCGGCGCCAGCACGAAGCCCAGGCGCACACCGGCCAGCCCGAAGAACTTGCCGAACGAACGCAGCACGATCAGCCGCCGATCCTCGCGCACCGCTCCCGCAATAGTCCAGTCGGCGCGGCAATCAGCAAACGCTTCATCCACGATCAGCCAGCCGCTGCCGGCCTCCTGCCGCTCGAGCAGGTTCAGCAGGCGGTCGGGCGGTGAGAGCTCGCCATCGGGGTTGTTGGGGTTGGCGATTACGAAGGTGGAGCGGCCGCCGGGAATTGCGGCGGGATAGTCCGCGAAGGCATCGGCGTGGGTGCTGTAGGATAACGGCAGGTGCCGGCCCGGAAGCCCGAGGATGCGGGCCAGCATGCGCAGCCCGATCTCGCTGCCGGGCACCGCGCAGCACAAGGCCGAGTCGGCGTCGAAATAGGCGGCCGCCTCGCTTTCCAGTTCGCGCAGGCCCTGCGGATCAGGGAGGCCACGCCAATCGATGGCCTGCCCATTGCCGCCAGGCCAGGGGTCGGGGTTGATCCCGGTCGACAGATCCACCCAGTCTTCAGCCGTGCCGCCGAAGCGCGCCCGCGCGTCGGTCAGGCGGCCGCCGTGGAAGGTAAAAGCGCGGCTCATCCGAGGAAAACCCAAGCTGCCAGCAGCGCGCTTTCGCTAAGTTCGATGCCTGCGCCGTGGCCGTCGCCCGAAATGCCGCCGATCCTGCGCCGCAGCCACAGGGCCCAGGCGGGAATCGCGAGCAGGCCGGCCAGCAAGGGCGGCGCGGCGTATAGCCCGGCAGCGCCCAGAACCAGCAGCCACAGCGCAGCCGCTTGCCAGTTAGCCCCGGCGCGAACGCTTGTGCCCATGCCTTCATGCAAGGGCGGCAAGACCAGCGACCAGACCAGTGGGCCGATGCGGGCCAGCGCCGCGATCAGGATCAGCGGCCAAGCTGGCCCCTGCTCGATGGCAAGGGCTAGCAGCACCAGCTTTGTGGCCAGTTGCAGCACGATGGCGACCACCCCAAAACTGCCGATGTGCGGGTCGGCCAGCACAGCGGAAAGCCGCGCCCGGTTGCCATGCGCCGCGCCTGCGGCATCGGCGATATCGCCCAGACCATCCAGGTGCAGCGCCCCGGTAATCGCTGCCCAAACCAGCAGGGCACAGAGCGCGCCGCCCCAGGGATCATGGCGCTGCCCGAACCATGCCGCCGCCGCGATGGCGAGCCCTACCGCCAGCCCGGCCAGCGGAAACCACCTGATCGCGCGGGCATAGTCGGCGGAATCGGCGTTTACTTGCGGCAGCGGCAGGCGGGTGAGGAAAGCGACGGCGAGGATCACGGACTTCATGCTAGCAGCCCCGTGATCTGGGCCGTGCGCTTGTTGCCCGGCCAGACCGTCAGGCTGACGAGCGCTGTATAAGGCAACGCGAGCGACCAGCTCTGCCGGTAATCCCATCCCAGC
>Ga0207674_10006116_pt1 | contig 14233 bp, 9 predicted proteins | sample KBSCornC72_FD_184303 | JGI IMG/M metagenome (GOLD analysis project Ga0207674, IMG submission 184303) | Corn rhizosphere microbial communities from Kellogg Biological Station, Michigan, USA - KBS Corn C7-2 (SPAdes) (version 2) | ecosystem: Host-associated > Plants > Roots > Rhizosphere > Soil ... | reverse complement strand
GTCCCGCTCGTCGGGAGGGCCGAGTCGTCGAGCTCGAGGAAGTCGATGACGGGCGGGTTGGCCGAGGCCGTCGCATCGATGCTCGCCATCGCTTCGCCCGGGGTGGGCAGCGACAGATCCATCAACGGGATGTCGGCGAGTGCGTCCGGCGTCGACGACGCCGGCTCCTCCTCCGGCATGATGAGGGGGAGATCGCCGCCGATCGAGGGCTCGTCCTCGAGCTCCGGCTCGGCCGGAGCGGAGGAGGACGCGATCGGCGCCGGAGGGCCGAAGTCGGGCTCCGTGATGAACGGGAGCTCCGCCGCCGAGGCGACGGGTTGCCCCGCATCCGGTGCCGGCACCGTGAAATCGATGAGCTCCGCGGGCGGCTCCGGCTGCGTCGGGCCCGCGATCGGCGTGGGCGTCGCGGGACGTGCAGGCGGAGCGGGGGGCGCGCCGTACGACGCGGTCAGATCGGTCGGCTCGAGGTCGAGGACGCGCGCGGAACCCGTCATTGCGGGCATCCCGTCGGTCTCGATCACGACGTCGTCGAGCCCCTCGAGCGGGCTACGCTGCTCGTCGACGTGCTCGAACTCGCCGGCGCGCGTGAGTCCGTCGAGGAGGGCCGGCTCGATCGCGGGCGTCTCGAGGACGTCGGGGGTCGGCGCCGGAATGTCCTGCAGCGCCGGTTCGGGCGCCGGCGGGGCCACGGGCGTGCTCGGCTGCGCCGGCGCGGAGGGGATCTCCTGAAACTCGCCGGTGTGGATGATGTCGAGACCCTGCGTGGCGCGCTTCGCGATGATCGCGTTGCTCCGGGACCGACGCTCCTCCTCGAGATCGAGAAAGACTAGATCGCTGGCGCCTCTCGGCGGACCGTCGACGAGGCGTGGCTGCGCGTTGGGGTCGATCGCCTTCATGCGATCGATCGTCGCGCGCGCCTCGATCTCCCGGCCCTGCGCCGTGTAGCGCTCGTAGAGCACCTGGAGCTGCGCCAGTGCCTCGGAGCCGCGCTCCTGCTTCGAGAGCTGATCCGCGAGGAGCAACCGGACGTCGTCCTGATCGGGACAGAGGTCGGCGAACTCCTTCAGCGCCCGGAACGCCTCGTCCTTCTTGCCGGCCTTCTGCATCCGGTCGGCATACTCGAGGAAGTTGATCTTCGCGTCGCTGACGAAGCCCTTCTGCGCGCTGATCTTCCCGAGCTTGTAGTAGATGGAGGCCCGTCCTGGCGAGTTGCGCAGGATCTTGTTGCAGAGGGCGATCGCGTTGTTGAAAAACCCGCTCTCGGCGTATTTGTCGACCGCCTGCTCGTAGTAATCGAGCGCGTCGGCGACGTTGCCCTGCTTGAGGTAGATGTCTCCGACGCGATTGTACAGCCCGACGTCGATGTCGTCGTCGGACTTGTCGTAGCTCTGGAGAATCTCGATGTAGACCGCCAGCGCCTTGTCGAACTGCTTCTTCAGCTCGAGCTCGGCTGCCTTTTTCTTCAGCTTGGCGACATCAGGCATCGGCGAGTGGCGGGCTCCACGAAGGGCATCCCCGTCCTCGCGCGGGAGGGGGGCTCAGCGTCAACAAGGTAGTGCTAAGTCATGGGGGTGACAAGGTTTGCCACGCGTCCACGAGGCCACGCAACGTCCGTCGCCAAGCCAATACGGCACCTCCCGGTAGTCCCCGACATCCCACAACGTCAGATCGGCTGAATAGCCCGGCGCGAGCTGCCCGGTGCGCTCTGCCAACGCCAGCGCCGCCGCGCCGTTCGCGGTCGTCGCGACGATCGCCTCGGCGGCGGAGAGCCGCAGCCGGCTGACGCCGAGGGTGAGCACGAGGGGAAAATTGGTCGTGGGCGACGTGCCCGGGTTGAAGTCGGTCGCCAGGGCAACCGGGACGCCCGCCTCGATCAGGCGGCGCGCTGGCGCCTGGTCGCGCTTGCCGAGGAAGAGCATCGTGGCCGGGAGGAGCGTGGCGACGGTGCCGGCCGACGCGAGGGCCGCGATGCCCGCCTCGCTGATCGCGGCGAGGTGGTCGGCGGAGGTGGCGCGGAGCTCCGCGGCCAGCTCGGCGCCGCCCCCGGGCGCGAGCTCGTCGGCGTGGAGCTTGACGCCGAGTCCAGCCGCGCGCGCCGCCGTGAGCAGCTCCCGCGACTCGCTGACGGTGAACACGCCGGGCTCGCAGAACACGTCGGCGAAGCGGGCGAGCCCTTCGGCGGCGACGGCGGGGAGCATCTCGTGAATGACCCGGTCCAGGTACTCCCGCCGGCCATTGGCGCGCTCGCGGTGCTCGAGCGGGATCTCGTGAGCGCCGAGGAAGGTCGGGACGATGCGGAGCGGGAGCACCTCGGCGAGGCGTCGCACGACGCGCAACGTCTTGAGCTCGTCGTCCAGGGTGAGCCCGTACCCCGACTTGACCTCCACCGTCGTGACGCCGGATGCGGCGAGGCGCATCAGGCGGGGCACGGCGAGGGTGAACAGCTCTTCCTCGGAGCGCGTCCGCAGGTCGCGCACGGAGGCATGGATCCCCCCGCCCCGCCGCGCGATCTCCATGTAGTCGACGCCCGCGGCGCGCAGCTCCTGCTCCTCGTAGCGCGCGCGCCCGAAGATGGCGTGGGTGTGCGAGTCGACGAAGCCCGGCGTGAGCACGCCTCCCGCGCAGTCGACGATCTCCGCGTCCGGGTTCGCCGGGCGCAGCTCGGACTCCGGGGCGATCGCCGCGACGAGGCCGTCGCGCACGAGGAGCGCACGCTCCGTCACGATTCCCGCGTTGCCCAGCTCGGCGCCAATGCGCGGCCGCGGCGGGCCGGCGCAGGTGACGATCTGGCGCGCGCCGACGAAGAGCCGCGCGGTCGTCACGCGACGGGACGCGCGTGGCCCATCACGTCACGCACGCGCGAGAGCCTGAGCGGCGCCTGCGCCTCGCCTCGGCAGGCGTAGAAGCACGCGTCGCATTCGATCGGCTCGTAGCGCTCGAAGTCGCGCCAGTGGAAGTCGGTCGGAAAATCGGGGCACCGCTTCACGCGTCCCGCCGGATCGAGATGGATCGTCCGCTCACCCGACCGACAGGGCTCGGTGAGCTCACCGCGGACCCACTGCGGCACCATCTCGAGGTAGGCGTCGGAGTTCGTGATGACACCGCGGCGCCGGCGCTTGTAGTCGAGCACGCGCGCCACCGCGTCGTCGAGCTCCGCGAGGCGCCCCTGGTCGATGAGATGGCTGCGGTTGCCGTTCTTGGCGTCGGTGTAGACGCTGAAGTTCACGCCGCAGCCGAGCGACGCGGCGCGCTCGACGATCGGCAGGAGCTGATCGAGGTTGTCGTCCTTGATGACCGTGTTGAAGCGGATGTTGTCGATCCCGCGGGCCCGCATCCCGTCGACGGTGCGGAAGATCCGCTCCGTGAGCCCGGGAATGCCGCGGGCGACGTCGTGCCGGCCGTCGAGATAGTCGAGCGAGATGGAGAACTGATCGATCCCCGACTCGCGGAGCGCGACGGCGCGCTCCGGCGTGAGCATCGCGCCGTGCGTGATGAGCGTGACGTACTTGAGCCGCACCGCTTCGTTCACGGCGGCGACGAGCTCCTCGAGGTCGCGGCGGAGCAGCGGCTCTCCGCCGGTGAACGTCACGAGCATCGGGTTGAAGAAGCGCGCCGCGTCGGCGAACGACTGCAGCTCGTCCGCCTTCGCCTCGGCCGGCGTCTTCCAGTAGTCGCAGAATCCGCAGCGTGCGTTGCACCGCAGCGTGACCTCGAAGTGCACGAGCACGGGGCGCCGCCGCGCCGCCAGCCAGGCGTACTTGGCGAGGAAGAGCGGAACGTGGTACGGCTTGAAGCGATGTGAGAGCACGCTATGGCGCCATCGGCAGATCGATCCCTTCGCGCCGCGCCGTCTCGAGCGCGAGCTCGTAGCCGGCATCTGCATGTCGCGCGACGCCGATCCCCGGATCGTTCGTGAGGACGCGCTCGAGGCGGAGGCGCATCTCGGGGGTGCCGTCGGCGACGATGACCTGGCCGGCGTGCAGCGAGTTGCCGATGCCCACGCCGCCGCCGTGATGGAAGGACACCCAGCTCGCGCCGCTGGCGACGTTGAGCAGTGCGTTGAGGATCGGCCAGTCGCTCACGGCATCGGTGCCATCGCGCATGCCTTCCGTCTCGCGGAATGGGGACGCGACGCTCCCGGTGTCGAGGTGATCGCGCCCGATCGCGATCGGCGCGGAGAGCTCACCGCGCGCCACGAGATCGTTCAACGCCACGCCGAAACGCGCGCGGGCGCCCTGCCCCAGCCAGCAGATGCGGGCCGGCAGTCCCTGGAAGTGGATGCGCTCGCGCGCGAGGGTGATCCATCGCCGGAGATGCGCGTCGTCGGGGAACAGCTCGAGCACGAGCTCGTCGGTCCGGTGGATGTCGGCCGGGTCGCCGGAGAGCGCGACCCAGCGGAACGGGCCTTTGCCCTCGCAGAAGAGCGGCCGGATGTACTCGGGAATGAATCCCGGGATCTGGAACGCATCGAGCACGCCCGCGTCGTACGCGACGGTGCGGATGTTGTTGCCGTAGTCGAAGGTGATCGCACCCGCGCGCTGGAGCTCGAGCATCGCGCGCACGTGGCGCGTCGCAGTCGCGGTGCTCGCGGCGACGTAGGCCGCCTCGTCACGCGCACGGAGCGCCGCGGCGTCGGCGAGCGACATCCCGTCGGGGACGTAGCCGCGCAGCATGTCGTGCGCGCTGGTCTGATCGGTGAGGACGTCGACGTGCACGCCGCGGCGCGCGAGCTCCTCGAGGGCGGGGGCCGCATTCATCACGACGCCCACGGAGAGCGCCCGCCGCTCGCGCCGTGCCGCGTCCACGAGCGCGAGCCCCTCGTCGAGCGACGCCGCCTTCACGTCGCAGTAGCCCGTCGCGATCCGCTTGTCGATCCGCGATTCGTCCACGTCGAAGGCGAGCATCGTCGCGCCCTGCATCGTCGCCGCGAGTGGCTGTGCGCCGCCCATGCCGCCAAGGCCCGCGGTCACGACGAGCCGCCCCGCGAGCGTGCCCCCGAAGTGGCGGCCCGCGACGGAGCCGAAGGTCTCGTACGTCCCCTGCACGATGCCCTGCGACCCGATGTAGATCCACGAGCCGGCGGTCATCTGACCGTACATCATGAGGCCGCGACGCTCCAGCTCGCGGAAGTGCTCCCACGTGGCCCAGCGTCCGACGAGGTTCGAGTTCGCGATGAGCACGCGCGGCGCCGACGTGTGCGTGCGGAAGACGGCGACGGGCTTGCCGCTCTGCACCAGCAAGGTCTCGTCGTGCTCGAGCCGGCGCAGCGTCTGGACGATCGCGTCGAACGCCTCCCAGCTTCGCGCCGCCTTGCCCGTGCCGCCGTAGACGACGAGGTCGTCGGGCCGCTCCGCGACGTCCGGGTCGAGGTTGTTCATGAGCATGCGCAGCGCGGCTTCCTGCTGCCATCCCTTGCAGCTCAGCGTGGCGCCTCGCGGTGCGCGGACGAGTCGCGGTCCGGCGGCCAGCGTGCTCACCAGTCACCTCGCACGGCGGCGGTGAAGTGTCCGCGCGCGATCGCGTCGGCGATCTGCGCGATGTCGCCGGATAACACGCGGTCCTCGACGAGGGGCGGCACGAGCTCCCGCACGAGCGCCTGCCCGCGGCGCGCCCCGCGGCCGGCGCGCAACGGCTTTCGTTGATCGAGCCCCTGCGCGGCACACAACAACTCGATCGCGAGGACGTGCCGCACGTTCGACACGACGCGCCGCAGCTTCAACGCCGCGCCCATGGCCATCGGGACGACGTCCTCCTTGTTCCCGTCCGTCGGGATCGTGTCGACGCTCGCCGGATGCGAGAGGACCTTGCATTCGCTGGCGAGTGCCGCCGCCGTCACCTGCGCCATCATGAATCCGGAGCTCACTCCCGCATCGGGGGTGAGGAAGGGGGTCAGCCCCTGATTGAGATCGGGATTGACGAGCCGATCGATGCGCCGCTCGGCGATCGTCGCGAGGTTCGTCAGGGCGATGGCGAGGAAGTCGAGCGTCATCGCCACGGACTGGCCGTGGAAGTTCCCGCCGCTCAGCAGCTCGCCGCTGTCGGCGAAGACGAGCGGGTTGTCGGTCGCGGCATTCAGCTCGCGCCCGACGACGCCGGCACAGAAGTCGATCGCATCGAGCACGGGCCCGTGCACCTGCGGCATGCAGCGGAGCGAGTACTGGTCCTGCACGCGCGGGTCGCCGTACCGGTGCGACTCGCGGATCTCGCTCTCGTGGAGCAGCTCCCGCAGCAGCGCCGCACTCGCCGCCTGGCCGAGCTGGCCGCGCACATCCTGGATGCGCGCGTCGAAGGCGACCGGAGTACCGAGCAGCGCCTCGAGCGACATCGCGCCCGCCAGATGCGCGATCTGCCAGATCCGGTGCGCATCCACGATCGCCAGCGCGGCGATCGCGGTGTGCGCCTGGGTGCCGTTGATCAGCGTGATCCCTTCCTTGGGCCCAAGGGTCACGGGGGCGAGACCGGCGCGCGCGAGCATGGCCGCCGCGTCGCCGGACTCGTCACCGCGGAGGAGGCGCCCCTCGCCGATGAGCGAGAGGGCGAGGTGCGCGAGCGGTGCGAGGTCACCACTGGCGCCGACGCTGCCCTGCTCCGGGATCGGCGGATAGAGGCCCGCGTTGAGCATGGCGACGAGCGTCTCGGCGAGGATGCTGCGTGCGCCGGAGTAGCCTTTCGCGATGACGTTCGCGCGGAGCAACATCATGGCGCGCGTCTCGCGCTCGGGGAGCGGCGGACCGATACCGGCCGCATGACTCCGCACCAGGTTGACCTGGAGCTCACCCAATCGCGCGGGCGGGATCGCGATCTCCGACAGCTTGCCGAACCCGGTGGTGACCCCATAGGCGACCGCACCACTCTCGACGAGCGCGGCGACGACCCCATTCGCCTGCTCCATGCGCGCCCGCGCGGCGGGCGCGAGCTCGACCGGCGCGCGCCGCACCGCGACTGCGACGACGTCGTCGAGCGTGAGCGATTGCCCGTCGAGAACCACGGCCGGCGGCATGCGCGCAATGTCAGCGGCCCGAGTGGACAATTCAAGGGCGTTCCGGATTACCGGAAGCCGCCGAGTCCCTCGTTGCGGTACGTCGCCTTGTGGTAGTCGAACTTGAGGTCCGGCTCGGCCTTCAGCGCGATCAGGAAGTTGAAGGCGAAGCTGCCGTTCGGCGCCTGCGTGAAGGCGAAGATCGCGCGCCAGTCGTGCAGATCGCGCTGCAGCGAGACGATCTGGCTGGCGAAGCTGTGGTGCACGAAGTCGTAGTTCGTCTGCCAGGAGGCGGCCCAGTTCTCGGTCACCCGGAAGCTCAGGCTGCTGCCGAGCGAGGTCGTGGGTGGCACCCGGAAGAAGGGGGAGCCCGCGAGCCCCGACGTGATCGGCACCTCGGGCGACGGGTTGGTCGCCGCGCGCGCGACGCAGTCGTCGAAGGCGAGACGCAGGGCCGGCGTGTTGAACTGCTGGCAGCGCGACGCCGGATCGAACTCCACGACGTTGGACGGATTGCCCGACGGCGGCCGCTGCCGCGCCGAGGTGAAGTTGAACGACGCCTCCCATCCACTGCGTGGCGTGGCGACGAATGCCGCGTTCCGCGCGGCGCGACCGGCGACGGGCTGCGAGGCGATCTCGCGCGCGTACCGCTCGTCGGGCGGCTGTTCGACGCGGTCGCTGCCCGGCGACGCCGTCGGCACCGCCTTCCCGAAGATGCGTGACAGCACGACGAACGGATTGTTCGTGTTGCTGAACGAGAACGACGCCGAGACGTTCTCGCGGAACGGCTTGAAGATCGCCGTGTCGCTCTCCGGCGAGCCCTGGAACAGCGAGTAGTTCGTGCCGATCTGCACGCCGGGGAGCAGGTCGGAGGTGACGGTGTAGCCGATGTTCTGCGTCGTGAGGCCGCGAATGCGCGAGTGGGTCGCGCGCGCGCGCTCGAAGTCGTAGGTGATCCCGGTGAAGTTCACCGAGATGAGCTTGATCTTCTCGCCGGCGTCGGGATTGGAGTCGTTACGGCTGCGCAGCTTGGCCTCGACGTTGGTCGAGAGGCCGACGTTGAGGGAGTTCTGCGCGAGCGAGGGCAGATAGCCCGTCGACGAGGCGGAGTTGCTCTTTCTCGTGCCGCCAATCGCCTGGAGGTACTCGTCGCTCACCGTGGCCGCCGGCGCATACGCATAGCCGAAGGTCGGCGAGATGGAGTGCCGGATACGCGCAAAGGGACCGAACCCCTTGCCACCCCGATCGAACAGACCGAACAGCGTCGGTGCCGCGGAGAGGCCGAAGGTGAGACGCTTGCGCTGGTGCACCCACTGGCCGCCCGTGCGCTCGTTGCGGATCCAGAAGGCGCTTCCCGCGACGTTCGACAACGCGACCGAGGGCGTCAGGTTGAACAGGTTGCGACCGATGGGCGGCAGGGCGAACGAGGGGGTCCAGTCGACTTCCGTCTTGTATGTCGCCGCGTAGATGCGCTGCTCCTGCACCCCGGTCTCGACGTCGGTGACGATCTGTTGCTCGGGGAAATCATTCCGCATCGAGGTGATCGCGACCCGGTTGCCGATGTTGTAGCCGAAGATCGTGAGCGGCGTGTCGAAGGCGAGATTGCTGTTGAACGAGTTGCGCCGCAGCGTGTCGCCGCGAATCGTGTCGACACCGGCGGCGTTCGTCACTCGGCTGACGAGCAGGCCCAGGTTGGTCGGCTGGTCGATGTTGAGCGCCTGCGTGGACGAGTAGGTCAGGTTCGGCGTCCACGTCAGCCAGCTGCCGAGGCTGAGCGGGCTGGTGCTGATGCTCAGCGTCGGGAAGCTGCGATCGATCTGCGGGCGTCCGGGATACTGCCGGTTGGTGCCGCCGAGGCTGAGCTGCGCCGGTCCGATCTTCTGCTGGTAGTTGACGGACGAGCTGATCGTTGCCAGCGCCGTGTACGGATTCGACGTCGTGTTCCGCTGGATCGTCGTGCTGGTGACGTAGTTGACGTTCGCCGTGAGGGAGGTGTTGCGCGTGAAGTTCTGCTGATGCCCCCACGAGATCGCCGTGTTGCTACTGCCCCCCGTCGTGGTGCCCCCGCCCATGTTGGTCTGGGAGATCGCGAGGTTGCCGGCGATGTACCGCTCGAGCCAGCGATAGCGGATCTCGCCGTTGTAGCGCATGAAGCCGGGGTCGCCCAGCTCCGTCTCGCCGGCCGAGCTCCGCCAGTCGAGGAACGCCTGCGCGTCGACGTAGTCCGAGATCGCCCAGTAGTAGCCGAGCCCTTCGACGCTGCGGCGATACGATGGGCTGTTGCGGATGATGTCGCTCACGCCGAGGTTGGGCGCGAGCAGCCCGCTGTGGCGTCCGCCGCGCACGTCCTGGAACACGAACGGGAGCCACATCACGGGCACGTCGCCGATGTAGAGGATCGCCGGCCGTGCGACGACGAACTTGCCGGTGCGCTTGATCTCCCGCGCCTTGAAGAAGTAGTCGGGGATGGAATCGTCGCAGGTGGTGACGATGCCGTCGCGCACGTAGTAGTTGACGTCGTTGGCATTGCGCAGCGAATCGCCGACGGCCACGGCGGCATAGCGCTGCCCGCTGATGAACATCGTCTGGCCCTGCTCCTCGAACGAGGTGTGCAGGTTGGTGCCGGCGAAGCGCCGCTCGGTCAAGTCGTAGTGGGCGGTGCCCTGCGTGACGATCGGCGCCGTCTGCCCCGGCACGACGAACACGTTGCGCTGCCCGATGGCCTGGACGCCGGAGGTCTGTCCGCTGTAGTTGATCGTATCCGACTTGACGATCTGCGAGTCGCGCTCGACGAGCGCGCGGCCGGTGAGCGAGACGCCGCGGGTCGGCGCCTGGAAGGTGATGACGTTCGCCTGATACCGCGTGAGGTTGTAGCCGCCCAGCATCATCAGGCGCTGCATCACGCTGTCCGGCGGGAGGAAGTTCGGGACCCCGGTCGTGTCGGCCTTCACGGAATCCGCCGCGGCGTGCAGCGTGTCGCGCGGACCGCGCACGGTGTCGCGCACGCCAGGCGTCGGCCGCGGGGCGGTCGGGCGGTTGATCGGCGGCCGCCCTCGCGTGGGAATCTGCGCCTCGGCGCGTCGGCCGCCGCCGAGCAACGCCGCGGCGAGGGCCAGCGCACCGAGCGCGCGCCGGAGCGTCACGCCGGTACCTCGTCCTCGAGCTCGGCCAGCCGGCGCTTCTGGCGCTTCCGGAAGACGAGCCACGAGAGCCCGATGCTCAGCTCGTACAGCAGGTAGAGCGGGATCATCAATGCGACCGACGTCACGAACAGATCGCCGGGCGTGATGATCGCCGCCACGATGTACGACGCGATCACGGCGTGCCGCCGGAACTTCGAGAGGAATTGCGGCGTCACCAGCCCCAAGGCCGACAGCAGGAGGATGGCGATCGGCAGCTCGAACACGGCGCCCATCGCGAGCACCATGCTCGTGACGAAGCCGAAGTACTCGCTCACCGTGATCATCTGATCGAACGCTTCGTTGCCCAACCCGAAGAGGAACTTCAGCGTCATCGGCAGGACGAAGTACCACGCCAGCGCCGCGCCGCAGATGAACAGGAAGACGGCGCCGACGATGACCGGCACGACGATCTTCTTCTCGTGGCGATGGAGCGCCGGCGAGAGGAACGCCCATGCCTGATAGATGATCACCGGGAGCGCGAGCACGACGCCGACGATGATCGCCGTCTGCATCAGGATCGAGAATCCGTCGCCCGGGTGCGTGTAGATGAGCCGGCGACCCTTCAGAAAGGGAAGGATCGGACCCTGCATCCAGACGAGCAGATTGAACTTGAACACGACGAAGAACGCGAGGCCGACGCCCACGACGACGGCCGCCAGCGACCAGATGATTCGCCAGCGTAGCTCCTCGAGGTGATCGAGGAAGGGCATCTCGGCCGTGCTACCCATCGTCAGTTCCTCGCCTGCCTATTTGCCGAGCGTCCGCAGCTGCTCACGCGCGAGCGCTGCTTCGTCCGAGCGTGGGTATTCGCGTACGATCCGCTCGAGCGAGGCACGTGCTGCGGCGCTCTGGCCGGCCGACTTGAGTACCAGCGCGCGCTTGTAGAGTGCCGTCGCCGCCTTCGGCGACCGCGGATAGCGCTGTACGACCAGCCCGTATACCGAGTCGGCCGCCGCCTGGTTCCGCTCCGCCGCGTAGGTCTCGGCGATGTACACCATCGCCTCGGGCGCGTCCTCGTACGTCGGATAGGTCCGAAGCAACTCCTCGAACCCGCTCCGCGCAACACCGACGCTGCCGCGCCGGAGCTGGTCCAGCGAGCTCTGGAAAAGCTGGCCCGGGCCCGGCGCGCCGGCGGTGCTCGCGGGGGCGCCCGTGCTGGCGCGCACGCTGTCCGGCGGCGCGGTCGGGCTGGCGGGCGCGGGCGCAGGGGCGGTCTGCCCTCGCTCCTCCATGGCCCCGCGCAGCTCCTGCAGGCGCCGCTGGCTCTGCCCCGACAGCTCCTGCAGGGTGAGGATGTTCCGGTTCATCTCGTAGTGATCGTTCTGCACGTCCGACTGCAGCTTCGCGAGCCGCGCACTCACGGTGCGGATCGAATCGTTCGTGCGGATCACCTGGGCGAGCACCTGCTGGATCTGCGCCTGGCGCGCGCTGTCGCCGCGGGCCGATTCGGTACGCATCGTCTGCAGGTCCGTCTGGAGCATCTGGATGTCGGTCTTCGACGCCAGGCAGCCGGCGACGGCCAGTGCGGCGAGCGGAGCGAGGGAGCGGATGCGCATCATGACCTCGGGGCCACCAGGGTTTGCGCGCCGGAGGGCTGGAACTCGGCGCGCCGGTTCTGCTGATACGCCGACTCGTCCGTCCCCTGCACCGCGGGCTGTGAATCGCCCATGCTCTGCGTCGAGAGCCGCGCATCCTCGATGCCCTTGCTCGTCAGGTAGCGCTTCACCTGCGCGGCGCGGCGCTGGCCGAGGGCGAGGTTGTATTCCGCGGTGCCCCGCTCGTCCGTGTGGCCGGTGATCGCGAGGGTCACGCTCGGATTCGCGATCAGGATGGGGACCTTCGCGTCGAGGATGGCGCGCGCGTCGTCGCGCAGGTTGTCGCGGTCGTAGTCGAAGTAGACCTTCTGCGCGAGCACGGCCGCCGCCTCGCCGGCGGAGCGCCGGTCGGACGCCGCCGCGGCTTCACGGGCGGCGCGCTCGGCGGCGGCGATCGAGTCGGCTCGCTGGCGGGCGCGGAGCGCCGCGAGGGAGTCGGCATTGGACCCAGTTGTCGCCACCGGCGTCGGCGCGGGAGCCACTTTGCGACGGCAGCCGTCGAGGGCAGCCACGGAAAGGATCGCGAGGGAGAGAACGGCGGTGCGACGGATCATGCGGGGTCTCCGGAGGGATTGGGAGGGAGGTCCAGCGCTGACTCGGAGGTCATTCGGCGGGAAGACGTGGCGACCAGGCGGGAACACGAACGGGTGCGCCACGGGTGAGCTGGCGGGAGCGACCGGTCTCGATGTCCAGCACCCAGAGCTGCCGCACGCCGCTGCGGTTCGAGACGAAGGTCAGGTGTCGGCCATCCGGAGCCCAGGACGGATCCTCGTTCCGTCCGTCACTCGTGAGCTGCCGGAGGCTTCTGTCGCGCAGGTTGATCGTGAGCACCTGGAAGGTGCCGGCCATCTGCGATTGAAAGGCGACGAGTCGGCCGTCGGGGGACCAGTCGGGGCTCGCGCGATACGCGTTCTCCCCGATGTCGAGTGGCGTCAGCAGGTCCACGTTCGTGCCGTCCGCGTCCATCGTGTAGATCTCCGGATGGCCGGCGCGCCCCGACATGAACACGATCCGGCGGCCGTCCGGACTGAAGCTCGGCGAGACGTTGTCGCTGCCGCGTCCCACGGAGAGTCGCCGTGCGGCGCCCCCCGAGAGCGGGATGGTGTAGAGGTCGACGCCTGCGTCGACGCCATGTGCGTAGATCACGTTCGCGCCATCGGGGCTGATGACGGGTGAGATGAACACGCCGCCCCCGCTCACGAGCGTGCGCGACCGACCCGATGAGACGTCGAGCGCGGAGATGCCCGCAGGGAGGATCGTCGAGTAGGCGATCGTGCGTCCGGACGGCCCCCACGATGGCGACATCGGGGTGCCGACGTCGGTGACGGGCATCGCACCTTCACCATCGCTGTCCACCACCCAGATCCGCTTACCGCGCTCGAACACGATCCGCGTGCGCGCGATGCCGCGGACACCGGTGAACGACTCCTCGAGATCGTCCGCGATGCCGTGGAGCGCGGCGCGCCACGCGCGGCTCTGCGGCGCGGCGGCGGTCGCGTAGTCCCGGATGAGCGCCGTCTGCTTCGTCGCGACGTTGTAGACCGCGAGATGGAAGCCGCTCGCCGTCGGCGTGATCTGCACCGCCGCCGCGGCGCCGAGCCGGGCCAGTAGTGGCCAGTTCGGCCCCGTGGCGCGACTCGCCTCGCTCGCCGTCGTCGCGTCGAGCACGATCGGGTTCACGCGGTCTCCGAAATCGAAGTCGCGCTGCACGATCGCCCGTACGGAGTCGCCGTTCACGCCTGTGACGGGGAGCACAGCGACGCCCGGCTTGGAGCCAGGGTCGTACGTGAGCCCGATACGCACGCCGCGCGACGTCGTGTCCTGCGCCGCGAGTGGGCGAAGGGCAGCAGCGAACAGCGTGAGGAGGGCGACGGGGATGAGGCGCCGCAGGGAGGGAGAACGCATCAGCGAATCAACTGTGGGTCGAAGCTGAAGATGACCGGAAGCACGTCGTCGGTGAACCCCTGCGGCAGCGGCCCGAACGAACGCGCCGCTGCTTCCACTGCGCCCATCGCATCCTGATCGAACGAGAAGTTGCCCGACCGTGACACGAGCTTGAGACCGCTGATGCTTCCATCGCGCCGGATGAGGAAGGCGACCTCCGCGCGCAACGCGCCGACGCGGTCGGGCTTGAACTGCAGCGCGATCTGGCGAACGACGTTCTGCAGATACACAGGATACGGGAAGTCGATCCCCTCGGTCCGCACGTTGGCCACGTCGGCACCACGTCCGCCGGTCGGGCCGCCACCAGCACGAGGCACGGGCGCCGCCTTGGCCGGTTCGGCCTTGCTGGGCTTCACCGGCTTGGCGGTCGTGGCGGCCGCGTTGGGCGTCGCCACCTTCGGCGTGCGAACCGGCTTGGCCTTCGCGGGCGCCTTCATGCGCTCCGGTTCCGGCGTTTCGCGCGCGACCGGTGCAGGCGCCGGTGTCGGGGGCGTCGGCGCCGGCGCGGGGACGGGCTCCGCCGGCGCCGGCTG
>Ga0207674_10006115_pt1 | contig 14234 bp, 11 predicted proteins | sample KBSCornC72_FD_184303 | JGI IMG/M metagenome (GOLD analysis project Ga0207674, IMG submission 184303) | Corn rhizosphere microbial communities from Kellogg Biological Station, Michigan, USA - KBS Corn C7-2 (SPAdes) (version 2) | ecosystem: Host-associated > Plants > Roots > Rhizosphere > Soil ... | reverse complement strand
AACGAATCGATCGTCGCCATCCACGGCAGGAACTTGATGATCCCTTCCAGCAGCGACCGCTTGGCCCGCGCGGCGTCGGCCGAGTCGTAGAACACGTCGAAGTGGTTCGCCCCCAGCAATTCCATCGCCATGCTCGCCACTTCGCAGAACTCCATCGGCGCGCTACGGAGGAAAACCAACTCTTCGTCCCGCGCCGCCAGGCAATGAAACGCGTGCCCGCCCTCGTGCAGCAGCGTCTCCACGTCGCGCTGCAAGCCGGCCGCGTTCATGAAGATGAACGGCTCGCGCGCCTCCTCAAGTGAACACTGATACCCGCCCGGCTGCTTCCCCTTGCGGCTCTCCAGGTCCAGATTGTTCCGCCGCCGAAGCGAATCGAAATCCTCCGCCAGCGCCGGCGACATCCGCTCAAAGATGCCCTTCGTCTTCTGCACGAACGCCGCCGTCTCCTGCTGCGTGAACGGCGCCAGCGCCGGCCGATTCTTCGGATCCACCGCCGTATCCCACGGTCGCAGCGCCGTCACCCCCATTTCCGCCCGCCGCTCCCGATCCAACTTATCCACCAGTGGCACGCACGCCTGCGCGATCGCGTCCGCAAACGCCAGGCACTGCTCCGGCGTATAATCGAACCGCTTGTACGCCCGCCAGACGTACGCGCGATAATCCGAAAACCCCGCGTTTGTCGCGATCGTCTCCCGCAGCGCCAGCAGCTTGTCGAAGATCGCCTCGATCCGCTCGTGATCCGCGTACCGCCGATTGGCCGACAGCTCCCACGCCTCCTGCCGCGTCGCCCGATCCGGCTCCTCCAGGTACTTCGCGAGCTGTTGCAACGTCAGTTCCTGCCCGCGAAAGTTCACCATCATGTCGCCGCAGATCGCGTCGTATTCAGTCACCAACTGCGTGACTTCCGTCTCCAGCGCCACGTTCTCCTCGCGGAAGATTTCCACGTCCGCCTGCCACTTCTTCCGCAGGATCGCGTGCTTCCGGTCCGCCAGTGCCGCCGCGTGCGGGCTGGCGAGGAACTTCCTTTGCAATTCGAAGTGCAGCGGCTTGGTCTTCGGCTCGATCTCCTCGACGTATTGCAGGTAACGCCGCTTGATCCCCTCGTCGTCCGTGTGGCAGCTCTTGTCGATGTAGCGCCGGCTGCCGTACTCGTCCATCACGCTGCTCAGTTCCGAAAAGTCCGCCAGCCACTTCGTCAGCGCCGCCGGCGAATCGATCGGCCGCTCAAGCAGTTCGCGATAGATCGGCTCGGCCTGCGACCAATCCGACGGGTCAAACTCTTTCGGGACGATCGTGCGCGGGTACGAAGCGGCGGTGGCGGTTGCGGGCATGTTGGAATCCTCGTATGTTTCGCCGCGAGCTTAGGCCCCCCATGCCCACCGATCAACCGCCCGCCATCCGCCTGCAAAACGTCGGCCTCCGCCGCGGCGACACCTGGATCCTCCGCGACATCAACTGGTCCGTCCCCCAAGGCGCCTGCGCCGCCATCCTCGGCCCCAACGGCAGCGGCAAGTCCACCCTCACCCGCATCCTCGCCTGTCACTACTGGCCCACCGAAGGCGAATCCTCCGTCCTCGGCTCGACCTTCGGCGACGTCAATCTCCTCGACCTGCGCAAATCCATCCGCCTCGTCCAACCGGCCGGCCCCTACGACATCGATGCCGAACTCACCGCCCGCGAAGTCGTCCTCACCGGTTTCTTCGGCACGCTCGGCCTCTACGACAAGACCGACGACGCGATGACCACCGAAGCCGAGCGCCTCCTCCGCCAGGTCGGCCTCGCCCACGTGATGGATCACGTCTACGCGACGCTCAGCAGCGGGGAAAAGGTCCGCAACCTCATCGCCCGCGCCTTGGTGCGTGAGCCCCGTCTTCTCCTGCTCGACGAGCCCACCTCCGGCCTCGACCTCCTCGCCCGCGAACAAGTCCTCGCCACCGTCCAGGCCTTATATGAATCCGGCGGCAACCCGCCCACCGTCGTCTTCATCACCCACCACGTCGAAGAGCTCCCGCCCGCCACGTCGCAGGTTCTCCTCCTCGACCAAGGCCGCGCCGCCGCCCACGGCCCACCCGCCGACGTCCTGAAAAACGAAACCCTCTCCCGCGTCTACCGCTGCCCCGTCGAAATTCGTGTGGACGGTGGCCGCCATTACGTCCAAGTCCACCCCACCGCGTGGCGCGAGCTGTTGCACCGCCGCGCCTAGTTCCTTGCTTCCTGTAAATCAATTCCACCCCACCATAACCCATTCCCCCAAAACGGGTTCCGATCACGCCATTTGCCGAGTTTAACAACCTATCGTAAATCCAACCATGGCCAGTCTTGGGAAGCAAGCAGCGTCGATTTACGCGGGTTCCGGCCCGTGCGAAAGGCAAAGCTATGAACGCGCTCGCCCCGAAGAACCGAGTCCGCCGCATTCTCGCCTGTGCCGTCGAACCCCTCGAATCGCGGCAACTCCTCAGCGCCGTCACCCTCGATACGTCCTTCGGCATGGGCGGTAAAACCGTCACCGATTTCGACGGCCAGCCCAATTCCGCCTACGCCGTCGCCCTCGCGAGCGGCAAGCTCCTCGTCGCCGGCTCCATTATCGTGAACGGCGACGCCGACTTCGCCCTCGCACGCTACAACGCCGACGGCACGCTCGATACCACCTTCGGTAACGGCGGTCTCGTCACCACCGACTTCGGCTCCACCGCCGACGAGGCCTACGCCATCGCCATCGACCCCGCCACCGGCAAGATCCTCCTCGCCGGCCACACCCAGACCGACGCCGGCTTCTTCGATTTCGCCATCGCCCGTTACAACGCCGACGGCAGCCTCGACTCCACCTTCGGCGCGAATCAGAACGGCAAGGTCGTCGTCGATTTCGCCGGCGACTTCGACCAGGCCACCGCCATCACTTTCCAGGGCACGAGCATCATTGTCAGCGGCACCGCTACCGTCAGCTTCAACGCCGAATTCGCCATGCTCCGCCTGACCGGCGACGGCTTGCTCGACACCTCCTTCGGCGCCGCCCACTCCGGCAAGGTCATGACCGAATGGGCCGGCGCGCTGGCCGAAAGCTCCGGCGTCGCCGTCACGCCCACCGGCGGCATCGTCGTCGTCGGCTACGAGAACGAATACGCCACCGGCACCGCCGAGGCCGCCCTCGCCGCCTACACCGCCGGCGGCCTGCTCGACACCACCTTCGGCGCCGACCACACCGGCCTGGTGAAGCTCGACTTCGGCTGCGCCGACGACCGCGCCACCGCCGTCGTCGTCCAAAGCGACGGCAAGATCCTCCTCACCGGCTTCGCCAACGACTGCAACGGAAACTCCGACGTCGTCCTCGCCCGCCTGAATGCCACCGGCGACCTCGACGCCACCTTTGGCGCCGGCGGTGTCGCCTACGCCGACTTCGGCGGCATCGACCAGGGCTACGCCATCACCCTGATGGACGGACACGTCGTCGTCGCCGGTCATACCGAGATCAACGGCCAGCAGGACTTCGCACTCGCCCGCTTCACCGACGCCGGCGTCCTTGATAGCGACTTCGGCGCCGGGGGCCTCATCACGCTCGACATGGGCGCCGACGACACCGTCCTCGGCATGGCCGTCGATAGCCAAGGCGGCGTCATCGCCGTCGGCACGTCGCTGGTCATTCAATCCGGGGCGGCGGACTTCGCCCTGGCCCGGTTCGCGATCCCGCTGCCTCCCCCGCCGCCGCCCCCGGCCAACCACCCCCCGGTCGCCGACGCCGGCGGACCCTACGTCACCCACGAAGGCGACACCCTCACCGTCTCGGGCGCCCATTCCACCGACGACGACGGCCACATCGTCAGCTTCGAATGGGACTTCAACTACGACGGCAACGACTTCGACGTCGACGCCACCGGCATGGAAGTGGACTTCCCCACGCTTAACGGCGCCGGCCAGCGCACCATCGCCCTGCGCGTCACCGACGACCAGGGCGCTACCAGCGTCATCGTCACCACGGTCAACGTCGAGAATGCCCGCCCCGTCACCACCCTCAGCGGCCCCACCACCGCCATCCGCCGCCAGACCCTCACCTTCACCGGCTCCTTCACCGACGCCAGCGCCAACGACACGCACACCGTCTGCTGGAATTTCGGCGACGGCAACACGCTCACCTTCACGAACGGCGACTCCGCAGACGCCCTCAAGGTCACCCACGCCTACAAGAAGAAGGGCGTTTACACCGTCACCTTCACCGTCCGCGACAGTCACGGCGCTTGCACCACCAGCTCCATGAAGGTCGCCATCGACGTCGGCATGGCGGTCGTCAATGACGCCTCAACCGGCCTGACCACCCTCATGGTCAGCGGCAGCGACACCGCCGACGTCATCACCCTCAAGAAGGGCAAGCACGGCCTCAACCTCTTCATCGACGACGACGACGCCGGCGTGTTCCAGGTCGACCGCGTCATCATTCACGGCAGTGCCGGCAACGACGTCATCCGCATCGGCGACGGTGTCACCCAGAGCGTCGAAGTCTTCGGCGAGGACGGCAACGACGTGATCTTCGCCGGCAAATCAGACGCCACCCTCCACGGCGGTGGTGGCAACGACAAGCTCTTCGGCGGCGCCGGTCACAACCTCCTCGACGGTGGCCCCGGTAACGATCTCCTCGCCGTCCCCGCGCATAACAAGAACGGCGCCACCCTCCTCGGTGGCGCGGGTGACGACGTCCTCCTCGGCGGTCAGGGCAACGACCGCCTCGAAGGTGGCGACGGCAACGATCACCTTAACGGCCGCGGTGGCGCCGACCTCCTCTTCGGCGGCGCGGGCAAAGACACCCACGCCAAGGACAATAAGGACGTCTGGTCCGACCCCGACGACGTCGCCGCCAAAGCCGCACCGGCAAAACGCAAGTAACCCGCCGAGTGCGAGTACGCAATCCGAACGCCCCTCTGCCCCAAACGGCTGGGGGGCGTTTCTTGATATGTCTACGTAAAGGCCTCAGGGACTGTCATCGACGGTCGGCGCCGGCGGGGTCGTCCCATTTTGCCGTAGCCGCCGACGAAAAGTTCACCAGCCTCAGCCCTGAAATGGGCAATTGCCCAAACGCAACTAACTTGCTCAAACTACCCCGATGCAAATCGGTGTCTGTTCCTACAGTTTCCATCGGTTGCTCAAGGACGGCAAACAGGACGTCTTCGGTTACATCTCCACCGCTCGCGAATTAGGCTGCACCCACCTCGACCTCTGGAACGCCCACCTCCCGGCGATCGCCAACGGTGTCGGCCCGCTCAATGCCGACGACCGCCAGTACCTGGCCCGCGTCCGCGCCGCCGCGGCCGACGCCCGCCTCCCCTTCGCTTCTCTCGCCGTCGATGGCGCCCACATCTACGAACCCCACCCCGCCGACCGTGCCATGCGCCGCAACCGCGCCCACCGCCACCTCCAGGCCGCCGTCGCCTTGGGCGCCCACCAGCTCCGCATCGACGCCGGCGGCCCGGCCGACCCCACCCCCGACGTCTTCGAGATCATCGAGGCCGGCTACCGCGACCTCGTCGACCGCGCCGCCGCCGAGGGCGTCCAGATCCTCGTCGAAAATCACTGGGGCCCCACCAACCACCCCGACCACGTCTGCCGCCTCCTCGACAGCGTCCCGGGCCTGGGCCTCCTCTTCGACTCCCACAACTGGCGTCCCGAAACACGCGACGCCGCACGAAAGCGCTGCGCCCCCCGCGCCGCCGCCGTCCACCTGAAATCCTTCACCTGGGACAACCAGGGAAACGAAACCAGCGAAGAAAACCTCCCCGCCGTCATCGACCTGCTCAAACAATCCAACTACCAAGGCGTCTGGAGCATCGAATCCGTCCCCAAAGAACTCGACGAACTCACCGCCGCCAAAAACGCCGTGGCCCTGTTGAAACGATCGCTCGCGTAATCGAGTAACCTCAACCGCGATCTCGCCCCCGCGTGCCAACAATCGCCCTCCTTCTCCCGCGAGCGCTCACAACCGGCTTTCGCCAAATCGCCTTCGCCGCTCGTGGGAGAAGGCGGGGATGAGGGGCTTTGATCGACGGGGTAGGCTTAGCTTGATCGGGGCGTTGATTGTCCCGGTGAACTGTCGTCCTCTCAACAAAACTCCGCCCCAATCTCAAACGCCCTCGCCGTGGTCTTACGGCACGAAATAATCCGCACTTCCGACCGCAGCCGCTGCTCCCCCACGCCAATTTCAACGACGAAGAACGACCCCACCGGCATCGCCGCGCCGATCTCGAACCCCACCCCGTGCCGCGAAAGGTTCAGCGCCTGCACCTCCCGCCGCTCGTCCGCGCGCGTCGCCGTCGGGCTGACGATCCACGCCTCCACCACGTGCGGCGTCCGCTCGCTCCGCCGTCGATCCGCCTCGACCGCCGCCGCAGCCCCTGTTACCGCTTTCAGCGCATTACCCATGCCAATCTCATCGACATTTCCCGCCCGCCCCTCAAAGCCCCAAGGATTATCAGACGCGTGACCGTCGCCTCCACACTTCAGAATTCGATGTTCAATGTTGGATGTTCGATGTTCGCATTTCGAATTGAAGACGAACACCGAACACTCAACATCGAACGAAACTCGTCACGCCTACCGCGCCTGCAGCACCAGGATCGTCTGATCGTCGCTCGCCTTGGCCGCTCCCAGGTGCGCCCGCACGGCCCGCACGACCCGCGCCACCGTCGTCCGCGGCTCGTCGTCGCACGCCCGCGCCGCCGCCTCCAGGCCCTCCACGCCGAAGTACTCCCCCGCCCCGTTCTTCGCCTCCACGATCCCGTCCGTGTACATGATCACCATCTGCCCGGCCGCCAGCGTCAGGCGGCTCTCCGTGAACGTCGCGTCCGCGTCGATCCCAAGCGGCAGTCCCTTCGCCTCGTCCATCTGCGCGATCAACGTCCGCCCCGCCTCGCCAGCGCGGCGCGACAGCAGCAGGGGGGGATTGTGCCCCGCCCGCGCGTAGACCAGCTCGCGCGTCGCCGGTTGGTAAATCGCCAGCACCGCCGTCACGAACGACGACTCGATCCGCTTGTCGCACAACTGACGGTTCACGTGCCCGAGCAACTCCGCCGGTCCCGACGGCTCGCGCGGGAACGCGTGCATGATCGAGTGCACGATCGCGCACACCGTCGCCGCCGCCGGTCCGTGCCCCGACGCGTCGGCGATCAGGATCCCCCACCGGTCGTCCGCCGGCGTCGTCGGGTCCCCCTCCAGCCGAGCGAAGTCGTACAAATCGCCCCCCGCGCGGTCGAACGTCTCGTAGTGCGCCGCGATCGCCAGCCCGGGGATCTGCGGCAACTCGGCCGGCAGCAGCGTCCGCTGGATCCGTGCGATCTGCTCGATCTCCCGCGCGATCCGCTGGTTCGCCGCCGCCAGTTGCCCCCCAACCCAAAGCCCCTTCGCGACCGACGCCACCAGGTTCGCGCGCAGGATCAACTCCTCCAAGTCGGCCTGCGAGAAATGTCCCGCTTCCGGGTGCAACAGCACGATCCAGTTGATCGGCAGCGACGTGTCCACCACCGGCGTCGCCACCAGCGACCGATACCCCGCCACCGCCGCCACCACCCCGCCCGCGCCCAGCACCGGGTCGCCGGACAGATCGAGATGGCCCGCCAGGCAAGCGAGCCCGCCCACCACCATCTCCCCCAAGACCCCGCCCGAAACCACTCCCGCCGCCGCCGACGCGTCCCGCTCCGCCCACGGCCGTCCCGGTAACAGCGGCGTCCCGTCCGGCCCCACTACCTGCACCACCCGGTACGCCCCCGCCTTCGACACCCCGCGCGTCGAAACCAGAATCGCGCACAACGGCCCGTACGCCCGCCTCATCCCCCGCCCGAACACCTCGATCGCGTCCCCCGGCTCCCGCACCCGCCCCATCTCCGCCATGAGTTCCATCAACGATTCGATCCGCCGCGACGAAGGAACCTCGATGGCATTGGGCATAACGCCGCAAATCGTCCACTCCCCAACAGAATTTGTCCACGACCAACCCGCCGACCGCCCACCGCCTTCCTCCCTCTCCCGCACGCACCGACAACCGCATTTCGCCATCGACCGTTCCGCGTGTGGGAGAGGGCCGGGGTGAGGGTCTTTCTCCCTTCCGTAGTGTCGCCGTTCCGGCTGCAATTCAATTCGAGTTGAACCACGAAGGCGCGAGGGGCACGAAGAAGAAGAGAATTGCGGACTGGCTTCGCCGAAGAAGGTTCACCGCAGCGGCGGAGACGGCGCGGAGCATCGCCGAAGAAGCGGAATCCCAGTCTTCGTAGGGCTCGCTTCAGCGAGCGGAATCTTCGCCGCGCGCCGCGCCCGACCACGGCGGGACGCCTCGTCCTAAATGACATTCTGTTGGTCGCCGCCGTCGGGTGGCGGTATCATTAGTTGCATGCACGGCCGGTGCCGGGCGCGGCGATGCGGACTATTTCCCCATGGCGTCACCCATCCGTGAAATGACGTGCGTTCGTTACTACCGCGACGGGGGGCATTGGGACAAGGAGCGCGTCGTCTTACCAAGCTGGTCAGACGTCGAGGCCGCCGTCCGGCGGATGGACAACTACTGCTTTCCGATCGTGCATCTCAACACCACCGAGGACGAAGAGGAAGAGAGCATCTTCAACATCGTCGGCGGCGACGGCCGGTGGGCATTGTTTCAGATGATGGGGGAATGGAAGTATACGGATCGAGAGTATCAGGGGGAGATCGACGAGGAATGGCTTTGGGAGAGCGATCAGGGATATTGCTGCGAGACGAATGAACTGTTGACGGACGTCGAGAAGGTCCTGCGGATCGTGCGAAAATACTACGACACCGGTTCGTACGACGAACTCGACACCGTCGGGTAAGGCGCGAGCTGGCGTGCCCCCTCAATCCCTAAATCCGGTGGGGCGGAAGCATGAGGGGCGCAAGTCGAGAGTCCTAAGGGAAATCTGCGGCGGAGCCGCATTCCCCAATTAATGATACAAGGGGGCGACCCCGCCCCTCGGTACCCGCGCGACCCGCCGGGCCGGTCGAGGGGACGCGTGCAAGCCCCTTGCAGTAAGCGCGGGCGGACAGTAGTAAATCCGTCACCTGCCGTTCTCCTGCGAGGCCAAGCTCGAAGCCTGCCAGCTCAGAGAGGGCGCGATCGTCTTTGATCGGGGGATCGATGGCGCGTGGGGTCAATTCGTGCCACAGGGCACTGCTTTTGCGTGCTGTCATGACGATAGGGGTCCTTGCCTCCTGGTGCTTAACGGGCCGGGTTTCCTTTCGTCGAAACCAATGTTCAAGGCGGGGGACCGGCTAACTGCGGGAATAGTTGTCGCTTACTTCAATGCGGATGGGGAAGACATTCCGTACGGACGACCGTACTGTCTCGTAGCATACGAATGACCCGGCGGTGCGGATTCTCTGTCGTACGCCAAGCAATCGCGGGAAAGAGGCGGGAAGACACCGCCCTGCCTTAAGGCCGAACGCGTTTCTTCCCACTTCTCTCCAGTTCGGCAAGTTCACAGCAGCCCGCACCCTTTGTCCGCCATTTTAGGGGGGACGTTTCCCCCTTTTGAGCCAGGGCTCTTCTTCTCGGACGTGCGCGGGCGATTGGATCACTAATCCGCCGCGAAGAAGACAGACGACCGGCTCGCAATACCAATTGTCGATTCCTAAGACGAATTTGCCGCCCGGAAGATACGCGCAGTATCGCCCTCCCTTGTGCCTTCGTCGTCCTACTTGCCCGCCGCCGGCTTCGCCGTATTCGCCCCCGTCGCCGGCCGCTCGCTCGGCCTGGTCGTCGGTCGGCTCGTCGATCGCGCCGCCTTCGCCGCCGCCTTGGCTTCCTTGTCGCGCTCCTTTTCGCGCTCCTTCAGCGACTTGCGGAACGCGTCGTAATCCCGTCGCTCCCGATCCGGGAAACGCTCGACCACCCCCTTGATCTTCGACTTGTCCTTGCTCGGCTCGTCCTTTCCCTTCGGATCGTCCTTCAGTTGGTCGTCGATCAACTCGTCCAGGTAGTTCTTCTTGTCCAGTTCCCCCAGCGAGTAATAGTGATCCAGGTGTTTGAACTGCTTGCCCAGCCACACGACCGAGAGGGCGTCTTCCAGATCGTTCTTGCTCAGGTTCCCCGCCTTGTACTGCTCCTCGAGCTCCTTCTTCTTCCCGCTAAGCTCCTTCATGTAAAGTCGCTGGCGGTCGAAGGGCAGGTGGTCGAAATCGTTGGTGGCGATGAACTTGGCCATTACGACCGGCGCGGCGTCCAGGCGGGGGGGCTTGTGCGAGGTCCGGCTGTAGTTGAAGTACGCGTAGATCGCCACCCCGACCGAGCAGACCACCGCCGCCGCGATCCCGATCACGATAAGTTGGTGCTTTTGCTCCTTCCCCATGGGGGCGCGCTTCGGCTTTGCCCCCGCCCCCGCCGCCCCAGGCTTGACCGCTTTGTCGATCGAGCCGGGTTTGTTGATTTGCCTCGCCGTCGCCGTGTTCATTTCGTTCCTCACGAATCCTCGATGAGCGTCAATGATGTCTCGTGAAGTGGTTTACGACAGTTAGCGAATCGACGGCGGATCCGTGTCCTCGCCGCCGGTGCCGGCGAACAGCTTGTTCGTCGCGCCGCTCCCGTTTGCCGGAATCGACCCGTCCGCGTTCACGACGTATCCCATCTCCTGCAACGTCAGCGTGGCGCAGTGCCCGTCGCAAAACGCCACGTTCACCTTGTTCATATGCCGCGCGTGCGGCGCCGAGCGCGTGTCCGCCGGCAACTCCACGTCACAGCGATCCGAATCCGCCGTCAGGCGCGGCGGGTCGAGCAGGTATCCTTTGTTACACAGGGCATTCGGGTCCTTCGTGCCATTATTGTAATACGCTTCGCGGCTCGCCAGCGGCTTCGACGCCGCCGTCCCCATGCTGTCCGCGATCAACACCGTTTCCGACGCGCCCCGGATGCGCGACGCCGGCACCGGATAGTTGATCCACTGCTTGGAGCCCCATGCGGTGCGGCTTCCCTTCGGCCGGGCGTTACCGAGGAACTGGTAGTTGTAACCGTACGGGTAATTCCGGCTGTTGATCCACTCGGGTTCCGACGGACAGAGGAACCACTCGTTCGTAATCGTCCACGTGTCGTCTTCGTTGGCCTTGGGCGTCTGGTTCGCGTACTGTTTCACCTGCGCGCCGAGCAGCTCGTACCATCGCGGGCGATACTCGTCCGCACCGTCACCCAGGCCGTACTGCGCCTGGCCGGTCTGCAGCTTTTCCAGCCGGCCGGGCGGGCAGATCCCCTTGTACTGCGCGACGTACATCTGCCACGCGTGCGACATCCCCTGGAGGTTGGCAAGGCACTTGGTCGCCTCCGCCTGTTTGCGCACGCGCCCCAACGTGGGCAGCAGAATCGAGATCAGGAGCGCAATGATCCCGATCACGACCAGCAACTCAACCAAGGTAAACGCGCGACGTCGCATGAAACCTCCACAAGGGCCGATTCCATTGAGTTTAAGGCGGGGACGGGACGGGGTGCCTAACTCAAGTTTAACACTTTCGTCAACTTCTCGCAACAATTACGTACCAATCCCCAAGCGGATACTAACACATGACGGATTGTGTTTAGGGTAGGGAATTACACTGTTTAACGTCAGGAATTACACGCTTGTTCGACGGGTTGCCGCAAATTCCTTGATTGTTCCACGAATCACTATTATTCTGCGAGTTCGCCCCGACCAGACCCCAAATGTGATGTTTAGTCCGACGCGCAAGCCGTAACGCCATGGCCTTTCAGCACCGAATGCAGCGCAACCGCTTTGAGTACAAGTACCTCATTGACGAGCGGTGCGCGCACGACATCCGGAGTTTTGCCCGACCTTACCTGGTGCATGACGAGTTTGCGCGGGCGGAGGCGAAGTGGTCTTACGCGACGCACAGCGTTTACCTGGATGGGCCGGGGTTGCCGCTTTATAACTCGACGGTGCAGGGGCATAAGAACCGGTTCAAGCTGCGGGTCCGATATTATACGGAGCGGGATCAGGATCCGGTGTTTTTCGAGATCAAGCGGCGGGTGAACGACATCATCCTGAAGGACCGGGCGCTGGTGAAGCGGGATCGGGCGTTGCGCATCCTTGCGGGGGAGTGTCCGCGGATCACCGACTTGAAGAAGCCGGACGACCTGGATGCCTGGTCGGCGCTGCGGCGGTTCTGCGACATGCGGGACAACATTGGCGCAATGCCCCGGGTATACGTTTCTTATCAGCGGGAAGCGTGGGTGAAGCCGGAGGACGACAACGTTCGGCTGACGTTCGACCGGGAACTGTGCGGGGGGATGTTTGACGGGTCGTTCAAGGTCAGGCGCGAGGTGTTTCCGCCGCCGCTGCTGGGCGGGCACCCGTGCGTGCTGGAGTTGAAGTTTACGGATCGATTTCCGTACTGGTTCCGGGAGATGGCGGCGGCGCTGAACCTGGAGCGGCGGAACAACGCGAAGTACGTGCAGACGACGTACTGGCTGCCGCGTGCGAAGGCGGGGGGGCACGATCGCGCCGGGGGCGGGATGACGCTGGCGGAATTGATGGATTACGCCTGACGGGCGAGAGAGGAATCGACCGAATGAACGGTTTTCTGGACAGCATCATTGGCGACGACCTGGCGGGTGGGGCGGTCGGCGGGCTGGAGACGGCGCTGCTCGTGCTCCTGTTGGCGTTCTGCATCGGGCACGTCGTGTCGTGGGTGTACATGTGGACGCACTCGGGGATGAGCTATTCGCAGATGTTCACGGCGTCGCTGCTGGTGATGCCGGTGCTGGTGGCGCTGGTGATGGTGCTGATGGCGAGCAACGTGCTGATCGCGCTGGGGCTGCTGGCGGTCTTCTCGATGATCCGGTTCCGGAACGTGTTAAAGGACACGAGGGATACCACGTTCGTCTTATGGGCGATCTCGGAAGGGGTGGCGTGCGGGACGCTGCGGTTCGGGATCGCGGTGACGGCGTGTGTGACGCTGGCGCTGATCTTCGTCTATATCCGGGTGACGTCGTTCGGCGGGCGGCACCGGTACGACGTGATCCTGTCTTTGGAATGGGCGGGCGCGGGTGATTCGTACGGCACGATCAAGCCGATCTTGCGTCGGCACAGCTTGCACGCGAACCTTGCGAGCCAGCACGACGTCGAAGCCGATCGGATCGACCTGTCGTACCGGTTGCTCCTGCGGGACCCGGGGCGAAGCCGCGAGCTGTTGAAGGAGCTCGAGACGACCGCGGGCGTGGCGCGGGTGTCGTTGTTCCATCGTTCTGACGAAGCGGAGGTTTGAGCCTTGGCCGACAATATTGAACCGATTCCGACGCCGATGAAGCTTCAGATGAAGCGGGTTCGGTACCAGGTGCTGCCGGCGTTGATCTTCACGATCAGCCTGACGCTGACGGTGGTGCTGTGGAAGGATTACGCGGGCCCGGGGCACGGGATGGGGGAAGTGACGCCGGTGACGGTGAAGATTTCGGCGGCGCACGACGGCAAGCTGGTGGAGAGCGCGAGCTACCCGCGACTTTACGACCACGTGAACGCGGGGGACCTGCTGGCGAGGTTCGAGGCCGGCGCGCTGATCGAGGAGCAGTCGCGGCTGAACGACGAGATGAGCAAGAAGCAGGGGGAGCTGTCTCAGGTGCAAAAGCAACTCGAGGAGGCGACGAAGGCGAACAAGGGGGATAAGGGGGGGGACAAGGCGACGCTGGACGGGCTGAAGCAGCAGGTGGCGGCGCTGCGGGGCGTGCTGGACGAGCAGCGGTCGCGGTTCAACCACCTGAACAAGCAGATCGAGGCGGCGAACATCACGGCGCCGATCAGCGGCACGGTGACGGCGATCAAGCACCAGCCCAACGAGTTTGTGAAGCAGGGGCAGGAAGTAATGACGATCACGCAGGACGGCGGGGCGTACATCCTGAGCTACGTGCGGCCGGGCACGGGGATCGTGCCGAAGAAGGACATGCGGGTGCTGGTGCGCGGGCAGTCGGGGCGCAAGTCGGCGGAGAGCCGGGTGCAGGAAGTGGGGACGCAGGTTGAGCCGATCCCGGAGCACCAGTTGACGAATTCGAAGAAGCCGGAGTGGGGGATCGCGGTGCGGATCGCGATGCCGCGGGAAGAGCTTCTGCCGCTGCGTCCGGGGGAGCTGGTGGTGTTGAACTTCCGCAGCGACGTGGATAAATAAGGGGTGGGTCGCGTACAGAGAGAGGGTTGGTCGGGGCGGGCCGTCGGGTCCGCCCCGATCGCATTTTTTAGTGTGGCCGTCTTGGGTGCGATTCAATTCAATTGAATTCGGGA
>Ga0207674_10006113_pt1 | contig 14235 bp, 15 predicted proteins | sample KBSCornC72_FD_184303 | JGI IMG/M metagenome (GOLD analysis project Ga0207674, IMG submission 184303) | Corn rhizosphere microbial communities from Kellogg Biological Station, Michigan, USA - KBS Corn C7-2 (SPAdes) (version 2) | ecosystem: Host-associated > Plants > Roots > Rhizosphere > Soil ... | reverse complement strand
GAGAGGCGCGCGGAGCGCGGGCGCGTAGAAACCACCCGGGAGGACATGCCATGAGGTCCATCGCATGGAAGGTTGCAATTACGGCGCTCTACGGGCTTGCCGCCGTAGCCGCCATTGCCGGAGTCGCTGCCGTCGCCGCTGTCGGCAGGGTTGCACGGCCGGCCGCGAAGACGATGGAGACCCGGCTCGGCGAGCTAGTCAGGCGAGCGGCTGCGCGGGGAGGCAAGATTCTGATCCCGGCTTTCGCCATCGGAAGAATTCAGGAGCTGGTCTACAGCCTCCATCGGCTGCATCGCGACGGCCAGATCCCGGAGATCCCGGTTTACATCGACAGCCCACTGGCGGTGGACGCCACGGATGTCTTCCGGCTCCACCCTGATCTTTTCGATCGCGGCGAAGATCTGCTGCTCCGTTCCGCCCGGTTGTTTGATTTCCCCCTGGTCCGTTATATCCGATCGGTGGAGGATTCCAAACGCCTCAACCAGATGCCTGGCCCGGCAATCATCATCGCCGCCTCAGGAATGGTAGAGGCAGGACGAATCCTGCACCACATCGCCAATCACGTCGGCGACCATAGAACCATGGTGCTCTTCGTGGGATTTCAGGCGGACCACACCCTTGGGCGTCGGATCCAGGAAGGCGCCCGCACGATCAAGGTTTTGGGGGAGGAGGTCGCGGTCCAGGCCGAGATAGAAACGCTGGCAGGCTATTCGGCTCACGCCGATCGGGACGAACTGCGGGCCTGGGTGCGGAGCCTCGGCGGGCCGATCCGCCGGGCATTCGTGGTTCATGGCGAGGCGGTGGCGGCCCAGGCCATGGCGAAGATCCTCCGCGAGGAAGGCATCCGGCAGGTGGACATCCCCCGCCAGGGCGAGGGGTTCGATCTTTGAGGACCAGCCCTCGTCGAGCGGTGGTCTACGCGATCGCTGCTCTCGTGAGCATTTACCTCATTTGCTTCATCGCGGTGCTCCTGGCCAGCCGTCAGGATCAGCGCCGGCGCGCCGACGTCATCGTGGTCCTCGGCGCAGCGCAGTACAACGGGAAGCCCTCGCCGGTCCTGCGAGCCCGGTTGGATCAGGCAATCATTCTCTATCGTGCCGGCCTGGCCCCGAAGATTGTGGTCACTGGAGGCATCGGTGAGGGAGACCGCGTCAGCGAGGCCGCGGTCGGGCAGAGCTATCTGGTCCTCAATCGGGTTCGGGAGACCGACATCGTCGTTCGCCCCGAAGGCCGCTCGACCGGCGCCTCCATGGCCTCGGTAGCACAGTGGTTGGGGGAGCGATCGCTCCATCGCGCCCTCCTCGTGAGCGACCCGTTCCATTCGCTCCGGCTTCGGCTCGAAGCTCACCGAGTCTCAATCAACGCCTACACTTCACCTACCGCCACAAGTCCCATCTCCCGCCAGTTCAGCAGCGAACTCCCCTATCTCCTCGCCGAATCCGCCAAAATCCCGGTAGTCTGGCTCAGATCTGTGCTCTAGGCCCTTGTGCGGGCCGGAAACCCGGCCCATGTTGCCTTGGATGAGCTTGATTTCCTCGGAGCGGAAGTACCGTGGGCGGGTGATTAGCCTCGATGTCGACACAGTCAAATTCCCCGATGGCTCCCAAGGACAGCTCGAGATGGTTCGCCACCCCGGAGCCAGCGCCATCGTGCCGCTGCTCGATCCTCCGGATTCGGCCGATCCTCGGGTACTGCTGCTCCGGCAGTTCCGCCACGCCGCCGACGGGTACGTTTGGGAGATCCCGGCGGGCCGGTTAGACCCAGGCGAGTCACCGGAGGAGTGCGCGCACCGGGAGCTGAAAGAGGAAACCGGGATGCAGGCGGGTCGGCTTCGACACCTGACCTCAATCTGGACCACCCCCGGATTCACCGATGAACGAATCCATCTGTTTGTGGCAGACGGATTGATAGAAGGACAGCACCGTAGAGAAGCCGATGAGTTCATGGACGTGCACCCTACGCGGTGGTCCGACGTCATGATTCTCATCTCGAAGGGTGAAATCAGCGACGGAAAAACACTCGCGGCGCTGCTCTATCTGCGCTGCGTCACGCAGGTTGGCCGACCAGGCCGGTAGGAGCGCAGGGTGGCAACTCTCACGCGGCTGATCAAGGGTGCGGTTCAAGGGCCGAAGTCTCCTCCGGCGCCTGAGCCGGAAGCGACCGCAGCCGCCGAGGTGAACGAGTTGATCACCGCTCACCTGAACGGAAATTCGCGGGCGTTCGAGATTCTGGTTGACCGCTATCAGGTCCGCCTGCTCAACTTCGTCTACCGGATGATCGGGGACCGGGAGCGGGCCGAGGACCTGGTGCAGGAAGCCTTCCTCCGGGTGTACCGTCACCTCGATCGCTTCGATCCGGCCCGGAAGTTCTCCACCTGGCTCTATACCATCGCCTCCAATCTTGCCAAGAACGAGCTGCGCAACCGGAGCCGTTCCCCGCTGGTCCTCTTTCAGTATTTCCGTCAACGCGAGAATGAGAACGAATCCCGTCCTTACGAGTACGAGGATTCTGCTAATCGGCCCGACGATCTGTACGCCCGCCGCCAGTTACGGGAATTGGTGGATCGGACCGTCATCAAGCTGGCGGCCCGGCATCGCGAGGTGTTCGTGCTGCGGGAATTGGAAGGGAAGAGCTACGAAGAGATCGCCGAGATTACCCATTGCAACTTGGGAACAGTGAAAAGCCGGCTCAACCGGGCCCGGCAGGCCTTTGCCGAACTCATAGCGCCGTACCTCGATTAATTTCAGTCACTTAGGAACTTTCGCCCGATTTACTTGTATACTGGAAAGGGTGCGTCCGGTCGACGTATCCAGGCTGGTGTTCGGAGGACTCCCCTCAGCTCCCGGATCTCCATGCGCTGCCAAGACTTCCGCCGTTTGTATTCGACCTACCGTGATGGGACGGACCCTGCCCTGGTAGCGGAAATGGAGGATCACCTTGCGGCCTGCCCCGACTGCACCGCCTACGACAGAGCGGTGAGCCATGGGGTGAACATGCTGCGGGGCGCCCGGCTCGATCCCTCGCCCGAATTCCGGGACCGACTTAATGCCCGCATAGCGTCGGGCGAAGCCGTGCCCGAACCCATCCCGCCGCGAATTTCTCCTTGGGCCGCCACCGCGGCCGCGATTGTATTAGCGACCTTGGTGGTCTTCACCATTCGGCAGTCCACCGACGTGCCCCCAGTAGCTGCCGCCGAAAAACCGGCGGTGCTCGCCCGTCCCCAAATGATTCCTGGAATTCCATTCGTCGCCTTTCGGAGGGCGCCTTAGGAGGTAGAAAGAAGCAGCGGTTTCCGCCTAGCTTGTCCCCCGTCTTCACCCCTAAAATTCGGGCATGCCGCGCCATTCCTACGATGATCTGCTCCGGGCCCTTTCCCGGAGCGAGCTGTCGCCGGCCTACTATCTCTTCGGCACGGAGGGAGTGCTCCGGGAAGAAGCACTCCAGACCATTCTCGATCTGGCGCTACCCGTGGCGGACCGGTCCCTCGGTCTAGAGCAGAGGTCGGCGGCGGGTCTGGACCCCGACGACCTGCATGGCGCGCTCAACGCGTTGCCGATGTTCGGGGCTCGGCGGGTGCTCGTGTTGCGCGACACCGAAACCTGGAAGCGGAAGACCACTACCACCCCGCGTCCGGTTCTTCTCAAGTATCTTGAGAACCCCGCATCAGAGACCGTACTCATCCTGGTGGAAAACGCTCCCAGCGAAGAGAAGCTTCGCGAGTGGGAGCCGGATGCTGAGCTGGTCGCGCGGACGTACGCGGTACACTTCGAGCCGCTACCACCCGAACGCGTGGTCCGGTGGGTGACATATCGGGCCGACCGGCTCAAGGTTCGCCTCGAACCAGGGGCGGCGGAACATCTCGCGGCCGCGTGCGACAACGACCTCGGCGCGTTGCGCAGCGAGCTGGAAAAGCTCGCATCCCTGCCGGAAACCGCCGAGCCGCTCACGGCAGGACGAGTCGGGGAGCTGGTCGGCGTGCGCCACGGTGAGACCGCCCTCGATTGGCGCGACGCGGTGCTGAGCGACGATACTCCGCGCGCGATTCGCGTATTACAACCGGTGCTGAATCAGTCGAGCATGTCGGGAGTCAAGCTCGTCACGCTCCTCGGCACCTCGCTGCTGGGTGTCTCGATCGCACGGAGCCATTACGACCGGCAACAGCGGGGAAGCGCACTCGAACGGGCCGTGTTCGATATGATCCGCCGGCTGAGACCCTTCGGACTGGGCAACTGGAAGGAAGAGGCACGTAATTGGAGCCGCTGGGCTGAAGCGTGGCCGGTGGATCGGCTCAACGCGGCGATCGCAGCGGCCCTCGCTGCCGACCGGGCCCTCAAGGACAGTCGCGTATCGGATGAAGGTGGAGTCTTGACCGGATTGGTCCTGCAGCTGAGCGGAGGAAAAGCAGGACGGTTGGGGAAGGGAACCCGAGGCTCCACCCGAAACGAACCCGCGGGAGTCTGACGAATGATCCTCGCCCACCGGCGGCACCAACTGTTCAACTGTGTGGCCTGTAGCATCCTGTTCCTGTCGCTTGCGCTGACGAACCGGCTCAGCGCCCAAACTGACCCGCGCCTCGTCGAGGCGGTGAGACTGGCCCAGGAGGGTATGGGAGACTCCGCTCGCGCTTCGGTCAATCGCGTGCTCAACCAACTAATGCCGACCGATAGTCTCTATCCCCAGACGCTGTATACTCTTGGCCTCGTGTCCCGCAGCGTAGACGAGATGCGGCGCCAGTACACTCGCGTGGCGGTCGAATACACCTACTCGGACTGGGCGGACGACGCACTCGTTCGACTCGGCATGTTGGATTACGCCGGAGGGAATCCACAGGGGACGCTTCGTCAGATGGAGAAGGTGGCAACCGACTACCCGCAGAGCCCGCTGATTCCTACCGCGGCCGTCTGGGCGGCGCGTGCGGCGTTCGAGACCCGGAAACCGGCCGACGGGTGTCGCTGGGTAGCTACCGGTCTTGCCGCAGCGGGCGGCGACGTCGAACTCAGAAACCAGCTCGAGTTTTACAACGGGCGCTGCGCCGGCGGAGTCCCGCCTGAGAGCACCCAGGCGGCCGATACCGCGAAACGACCTGCGCCCGCAACCGCGTCACGGGAGGGCTACGGCATTCAGGTCGGCGCCGTCACTACTCAGGCCGCCGCCGACAAATTGCTTGCCTCACTCAAGGCCGCGGGTGTGCAGGGTTACGCGGTGAAGGACGGGAATCTCCTCAAGGTGAGAGCCGGCCCGTACCCCGATCGCGATAAGGCGCAGGCGGCCATACCGAAAGTGCGCGGAGCGGTTGGCGGCTCCCCATTCGTGGTGAAGGAGCAGTGACAGAACGCGTGGCGGATGCCGCCGGCACTCCACTGATGCAGCAGTATCGCGAGATCAAGTCCCGCCACCGGAACGCGATACTGTTTTTCCGCATGGGCGACTTCTACGAGATGTTTTTCGAAGACGCCCATCTGGCCTCCCGAGTACTGAGTATCACCCTCACCGCGCGGGGTGACGGAGTCCCCCTCGCCGGCGTGCCGGTCAAGGCGGCGGCGGATTACCTCCGCCAGCTAATCGCGGCGGGGCATCGGGTCGCGATCTGCGAACAGGTCGAAGACCCGAGACTGGCGAAGGGAATCGTCCGCCGGGAAGTGGTCGAGACGATAACGCCCGGAGCCATTCTCGATGAAAGCACCCTACCCGGAAGCCGCAACAACTACCTCGCTTCGGTAAGCGGCCAGGCCGGTTCCGACGGCCGGTCGGTCGGCATCGCGGCGATCGATCTCAGCACCGGCGAATTCCTGCTCGAAACCGTCCCCTCCGATTCGCTACGAGATACCCTCGACCGGATTGCGCCCAGCGAAGTGGTGCTCCCAGGCGACTGGGAGCTGACTCTGGGAGACGGAATCCTGCGCACCCAAAGGGAGCGCTGGGAATTCGATCCTGAGCTTGCACGAGAAGAGCTGGCGCGCCGCTTCGAGCTGAAGGGACTGGACGGCCTGGGTGTCGGTCCCGACGATGCACCAGCACTTGGCGCGGCCGGCGCATTGTTGCGCTACATCGGAGAGCTCCAGCCCGCCGGACTGCTGCACCTCGATCGTCCCTCGATCCGCCGCTCCGCGCGCCACCTCTGGATCGACGAGATGACCCGTCGGAATCTCGAGCTGGTGGAACCGCTCCGCGCCGGTGCGCGCGGTGTCACGCTGCTCGAGGCGCTCGACCTGACGATGACGCCGATGGGAGCCCGACTCCTCCGCCAATGGGTCCTCTCGCCGCTGGCGGATCCCGTCGCGATCAACGCGAGACTGGATGCGGTGGAAGTCGCGGCGAAAGACCACCGGGGAAGAGCGCGAGTCCGTGAAGCGCTGGATGGCGTGCGTGACGTGGAACGCCTTTCCGCCCGAGCCGCCGCCGGCCGTGCCACGCCGCGGGAGATGGGCGCCCTGCGGGATTCCTTCCTGCGGCTGCCCGACGCGCTGGAGGCCCTCACCGGCTTGGCCGAGAGAGATCGGAGCTCGGAGCTGGGCACATTGATCGATTCGTTCGATCTCCTGGGAGACTTGGCGAAGGAACTTCAGGCCGGACTTTCGGAAAGACCGCCCGTCTCACTGGGCGATGGCAATGTGATCCGCCCGGGATTCGACGCGAGTCTCGATGAACTGCGCCAGTTGCGGGACGGTGGAAAGCAGTACATCGCAACGCTGCAGCAACGGGAGCGCGACCGCACCGGGATTCCCTCCCTCAAGGTTGGGTACAACAAGGTCTTCGGGTATTTCCTGGAGATCACCAATGCGCATGCGGCTCGGGTCCCCAACGACTACGAGCGCCGGCAGACCCTCTCTGGCGCCGAGCGGTACGTGACGCCGGAGCTCAAGGACTACGAAGCCAAAGTCCTAGGCGCCGAGGAAAAAATCGCCGCGCGAGAAGCGGACCTGTTCGCCGCCTTGCGCGACCGGATTGGCTCAGCCGCCCAGCGGGTCCACCGGACGGCGAAGGTGCTGGCCCATCTCGACGCGTGGACCGCTTTGGCGGAGGTCGCCGTCAGCCATCGCTATGTCCGCCCCGAGGTGCACGACGGCCCGAATCTGTCACTCCGAGCCTGCCGTCATCCGGTGATCGAGCGGCTGATGCCGCGGGAATCCTTCATTCCCAACGATGTGCGGTTCGAACCGGCGGAACGGGTGCTGCTGGTCACCGGACCCAACATGGCCGGTAAGTCCACCATCCTGCGGCAAATAGGCCTCTCGGTGGTAATGGCCCAACTCGGCTCGTTCGTGCCCGCCTCGGCTGCGGAGATCGGGGTCACGGACCGGCTCTTTACCCGAGTCGGCGCGAGCGACAACCTGGCTCGCGGGCAGTCCACTTTCATGGTCGAAATGAGCGAGACCAGCGCCATCCTCCATAGCGCAACCGAACGGAGCCTGGTGTTGTTGGATGAGATCGGCCGCGGAACCTCGACGTATGATGGTGTCGCCATAGCGTGGGCGGTGACGGAATACCTCCACGACACGGTTGGCTGCCGCACGATGTTCGCGACTCACTATCACGAGCTGATGCAACTCCCCGAGGAACTGGCCCACGCGAGGAATCTCAACGTGGCGGTGAAGGAATCGGGGGACCGGGTGATTTTTCTCTATCATCTGGAGCCGGGCGGGACCGACCGCTCCTACGGAATTCACGTGGCCCAACTCGCCGGCTTGCCAGGCGGAGTCGTCCGGAGGGCCAGGGAGTTGCTCCGCACTCTCGAAGGCAAGCATCGCGTGGTACCGGGACTGCCTCTGCCCCCTTCGGATCCCGGTCAGCTGCCGCTCTTCGCTGAACCCGCGCGAGAGCATCCGGTGATGGAAGAGCTGCGCGGTATCGATCTCGACCGGCTCACGCCGCTCGAGGCGCTCAACCGCCTGGCCGATCTCAAGCGCCGCAGCGGAGACGGATAAGCATGGCAGGACCCGCCGAGTTGCTCGCCCAGTTACGCGGGCCCACGGTCCTGAGCGCCCTTGTGCTCATCGTGCTGGTAGCGATCGTGATCAAGATCGGAAGGATCCTCATGATGGCCGCGATCTTCGGGGCGATCGCCGGGGGCGCCTCTTTCAGCCAGGGCAACGCCCCCAAAACGGCCGCACTTCACGCCGCGTTGGCTTTCGGGGCTGCGGCCATGATGTTCTTCCTGCTGAAGGTGGCCAAGAGCATGGCCATGTGGCTTCTCATCACCGCCGCCGGAGTCGCGGCCTTACTCGCCTTTGGATTCCGGCCATGACGAGACGACCTGTTCAATGGGTGGCCACCGCCTGCCTGGCACTGGCGTGTTCCAAACCAGATAACGGAACCGTGAAACTTCCCGATCAGACTCCGGTCGTGAGCGGAGACGAGCCGCCGGTGATGGTAAGCCCCGAGTCGCCGGTGGAATACCCTCCGGCGTTGTTCGCACAGAGGATCGAGGGGAAAGTGATTCTTCGCATGTTCGTGGACACCGCGGGCACCGTGGTACCCGAATCCACCAGGATCGCCGAGTCGAGCGGTTATCCCTTGCTGGATTCGGCCGCCGTTCGTGCCTCGCCGAATTTTCGCTTCGCACCGGCTCTCAGGAATGGGGAACCGGTGGCCACGCCCTTTCTGCAACCGGTACATTTCCGCCATCCGGAATCCGGAGGGCTGACGCCGTGACCCCACCGCATCTCCGAGCCTACGACTCGGTGCTCGAGACCATTGGATGGACCCCGCTGATCCGGCTGGCGCGGATCGGGAGTGGAATTCGCACCCCGATCTACGGAAAAGCCGAATACGCCAATCCCGGAGGTTCGGTCAAGGATCGGATTGGCCTCGCGATCATCGAGGACGCGGAGCGGAGGGGAGAGCTGAGACCCGGCGGGACCGTCGTGGAGGGAACCTCGGGCAATACCGGCGTCGGGCTTGCGATCGCGGCTGTACTCAAGGGGTACCGCTGCATCTTCACGATGCCGGACAAGATGTCGCAGGAAAAGGTGCGGCTACTAAAGGCCTACGGAGCCGAGGTGGTCATCACCCCTACAGCCGTCCCGCCCGATCACCCGGACAACTATGTCATGAAGGCCAAGCAGATCGTCGCCGAGACTCCCGGGGCGATTCTGGCCAACCAGTTCTACAATCAGGTGAATCCCGAGGCCCACTACCGGACCACCGGTCCGGAAATCTGGGCCCAGACCGAAGGACGAATCACTCACTTCGTTGCGGCGCCGGGGACGGGTGGCACGGTGAGCGGGGCCGGGAAGTTTCTAAAGGAGAAGAATCCGAAGATTCGGGTGATCGCCGGGGATCCCCAGGGTTCATTGTATACCGGCTATTCGAAAACCCGCGCCATGGGCGAGGGACACCCATACAAAGTGGAGGGGATCGGGGGAGACAAGATTCCCACCACCCTCTGGTTCGACGTCGTAGACGAGTTTCGTCAGGTATCGGACCGGACGTCGATGGCCATGGCGCGCCGACTCGCCCGGGAAGAGGGGCTCCTGACTGGCGGATCATCCGGTTTGAATGTTGCTGTCGCTCTTGAGATAGCCCGCGAATTGGACGATCCGGAAGCCGTCGTAGCCACTCTGCTCTGCGATACCGGAGAGCGCTATCTCTCTAAGGTGTTCAACGACGAGTGGATGCAGGAGAATCAGCTGCTGGAGGTCCCCCGAATCACAGTCGAGGAGCTGCTAGCTCGGCGGCACGGCAATGCGCCGGCCCTCGTGAGCCTTGCACCAGCGGCCGCTGTTCGCCAGGCCCTCAACCTCATGAGCACCTGGGAAGTGAGCCAGATCCCCGTCGTCGAGGATGGCAAATGCATCGGGGGCTTGGTGGAGAGCTCACTCATGACGCAAGCGCTGGCCCAGCCATCTCTGCTGGATCGACCGGTGCGTGAGGCCATGGAGCCGCCATTCCCGGTGGTCGATGCCCAGCTCTCCACCGACCGTCTGGCCCCGCTGCTGACTCGGGAGAGCCCTGCCGCCCTGGTGCAGAAGGACGGGAAACTGATCGGGATCGTGAGCCGTTACGATGTCCTGCAGCAGCTGATCGGGACGCGGTAGAAACAGCCCAGAAGGAGCCGCGGATGAACGCGGATTTCTGCCTCGGAGCGCGGTGGAGTGGTTTTGACCTCGGGGACTTGTTGCGGCACCGTATGGGCAAAACCACCAAGGTCAATCCGATGGCCTGCCATTCCAGCACCGGCTTGGCGCACGAAGAACTGACCGGAGAGATCCTTTCGGCCTTCTATCTGGTCTACAACGAGCTGGGTTATGGATTCCTTGAGTCGGTCTACGAGTCTGCGTTGACGATTGCGCTCCAGAGGTTGGGACTCCAAGTGCGTCGGCAAGCGGAGTTGCAGGTCTGGTTTCAGCGTCAGCGAGTCGGAACGTTTAGAGCTGACCTTGTGGTGGAGGATCGGGTTATTGTAGAGCTAAAGGCTGCCCGAGCGCTCGAGGCCTCCCACATTGCGCAGCTACTGAATGCACTTAGGGCGACCGACATTGAAGTCGGCCTCCTGCTCAACTTCGGACCAAGAGCGGAGTTCAAGAGAATGGCCTTCACGAATTCAAGAAAGCAGATTCCGCCTGACCAGCGTTCATCCGCGGCTCATTCGTGAAAATTACCGTCCTCACCGGCGGCTCGTCCGAGGAGCGGGACGTCGCCTTCGCCAGCGCGGTGCAGATCGTGGTCGGGCTGCGCGAGCGGGGACATCAGGTCGCAGTGGTCGACACAGTGACCGGAGTGCTCTCCCCGGAGGAAGAGCGCGGGGTACTCAAGGGGAGTGTCGGCATCACCCCGCCGTCGACCCGGGAACTGGTCGCCCGGGAACGAGCGTTCCTTCTATCGGGACTCGGTGCTCTGCGGGAAGTCCAGGAGGCCGACGTGCTGTTCCTCGCGCTGCACGGAGGGCGAGGGGAAGACGGGACGATCCAGGCCCTGCTCGACACCATTGGAGTGCCTTACACCGGGAGCCGTTCGCTGGGCAGTGCGCTGGCAATGGATAAGGACGTCTCCAAACGGCTATTCCGCGACGCGAGCGTGCCGACCGCTCCCTGGCTGATGGCTCCGGTTTCGGCTGGAGACGTGACCAAGGAACTCGGGTGGCCGGTCGTTGTAAAACCTTCGAAACAGGGGTCTACCGTAGGATTGACCGTGGTGAAACGGCCCGAAGATTTGGAAGCAGCAGTCTGGTACGCGAGTGAGTTCGATGATGAGGTGATGATCGAACAATTCATTCCCGGGCGGGAGCTGACTGTCGGCATTCTCGAGGGCCAGGCTCTGCCGGTGGGGGAAATCATTCCCAAGCACGAGATCTTCGACTACGAGTGCAAGTACACTCAGGGAATGTCCGAGGAAATCTTCCCGGCGGACGTTTCCGAATCGGTTGCAGCAGAGTCCGGCCGACTGAGCGTCATCTCACACCGAGTCCTCAAGCTGGGAGGCTACTCCCGAGTCGATTTTCGCTTGACACCCAATGGGGGATTGTTCTGTTTAGAGGTCAACACCCTTCCGGGCCTCACCTCGGCCAGCCTCTTCCCCAAAGCGGCGATGGCAGCGGGCATTGAGTTTGCGGACCTGTGTGAAAGGATCTGTCGGGCGGCACGAGCGGGCTTCCCGCCGGAACAAAAGGTAACTTCATCGGGTTTAAGTAGTTAAGAGCAATGGCCATCAGCAACCCTTCCCTGCCCAGACCGACCCCCGTGGTGGCTCGACTCATCGCGGCGTGTGTAGTCGTGCAACTGCTGCTGGCCACGCTTTTCACTTCCGATGCCGTAGTCGCGACACTCAGGCTGGATCCGGCTCGCGGACTCCGGGCTCCGTGGACCCTCTTCACCTACATGTTCGTCCACGCCGGTCTATTGCACTTGGCCGCGAACATGTTGGTTCTCTACCTCTTCGGCACCGCGGTCGAGGCCCGGATGGGGTCTCGGCAGTTCTTCGTCTTCTATCTCTATTGCGGCGTGGGCGCAGCGCTCTTCGCGCTCGGCCTCAATCAGTTGACCCCGCTGGTCCCGTTCATCGGCGCCTCCGGTGCGGTAATGGGCGTGGCGCTGGCGTTCGCGGCCTACTGGCCCGATGCCGATGTGATGGTCTTTCCGATTCCGATTCCCATCAAGGCTCGGACCCTGATCATCGTACTGGCGCTGATTGACCTCGTGCTCGCGCGGGTTACCACGGACGGCATCGCGCACGAAGCCCACCTGGGCGGCCTACTGTTCGGATGGCTCTACTTCCGGATGGCCGCGCTGCGCCAGCGGCGGCCGGGTCCCCAGCCCCGGCAGGTCGAGCGAGTCGTCATGGTCCAGACGGCTTCCCGAGACGCCGAGTCCAGAGGAGCCGCGCCGATTCGCCAGGTCCCTCGTCCCGGATCCGATCCGGTTGCGGCCGAAATGGATCGGGTGCTGGACAAGATCAGCGCCAAGGGCATCGCGAGCTTGACGCCGGAGGAGCGCCGTTTCCTGGATGAGGTATCAAAGCGGAAACAACGGGAAGTGAACTGACTCCCGCTTTAACCTGCTGAAATCGAAAACCCTCCGGCGGAAATCTCCGGAGGGTTTCGTTTCCTGCTTCCCTGCCTACTTCCGAACGAGGTACCTCCGCGCCGTCTTACCGTACCCTCCGAGATCGGGCAGCTCGTCCTGAGCGACCGTCGCCTGAATCGTGCTCGGCTCTGCCGCCGGTTCCGTCGCGGTGCAGCCATCAGGCATGGGGCCGGTGACCCAGATTGCCTCGCCGCCATCTTCCAGTTGCCAATCGCTCCTCGTGACCGGCGGCGATCCCTGCGCCACCGTGGGCGACGAATATCCCAGGCAGCGACCGGTGACTTCAACCATTCGTCCCACCAGCGCATTGCTCGCCAGCAATTCGTGAACGGTGGTGGTGGTTGGTGGCCCGGGAGCGGGCGTTTGAGCGCCTCCTCCGTTCGCCGAACGACAAGCACCCACGATGATCAGTGTAAGGCCAAGTAGTGTCGGCTTCATTGCGCACCTCGCCTGGTCGGGAAAGTAAGCTGCCAGGGGCCGAGCTGGGTCGACGGCGTGCCCTGCGTCTGCTCTTCAGCCCTCGTAGCCCGCAACTTCCTGATCGTCGCCACCTGCGCCGCCGTGAGATCGTGATGATTGCTGCTCGGACGGCGAGCGAGATTCCGCGCCACGCCGAGCGGCGCCGGCGGGGCGGGATAGGTCTGTATGGCAACATACTGCAGATCAGTGTAGTCCCCGTTTTCCGCCTCAGCGAGGGTGGGGGTGGGATCATTCTCCACCGAATTCACCGTCGAGAGCTGGGGGAAGTTCGGAGCGTACAGGAGTTGGAAATCGGCCGTTTGGTCGGTTCGATAGGCCAGATCGTATTGCGGACGGAAGTCCTGGGGATCGGTCCACAGGTTTGCGTAGATTTTGTACTCGCCGACCTGCACATAGCGGTTAGTCAGGTAGCCCTCGAAATTGACCCCGGCGTCGCGTGAATCGCTGGAGAAGGTCCCGTTCGGTGAGACGCTTCCGAGGGCTGGGATATAGAGGTTGCCATCCGGTTCGAGTACCCAGAAGTCCACATCGGCGCCGGCTGCGATCGCGTTGTTATCCCACACCAGGTAGGTCTCCAGCTGGGTCCCATCTCCCTGGTCGATGGTAGCCGTCGTGCCCTGCCCCCCTCCATTCACGTACGCACTCAGAAACGCCTCCCACGCCAATCCATTATATGCCGCGTGGTAGGAAGCCAGGCTTCTCGATCCGGTCTCGTTGAAAACGTCGGGCGCGGCGCCGCTGGGCAGCACGATATTGATGCCGGTGGATCCGCTGACGTCCGGCTCACCCTGGCCACCGACGCCGTTGCGAGCCTTGCTGGCGATCCTGAAAGCAGGAGCGGTCGCCGCGGTCTTGAGTGCCGCAAGCTTATTGAGCAACTGGGTCTGACCTGCCACCAGCGGAGTCAGATGATCGACAAAACTCCCGATGTCGGTGAGTTCGGGAATGGTGTACTTCTGGCTCGCCGCAGCGGCCTGACTCACCTCGGTTCCGACTCCGGGGAGCCCGGCCGAGAGTTCCGTTCCCACCTCGTTCACAGCCGAGAGAAAGGTCTGGAGCTGGGCCATATCGTAAGCCGAGATCGTGGTAGAGGCCTTGTCTCCCTGATAGGAGGCATCGAACCGGTCCACGATGAGTTGTGCCACTTCGCGCGGAGTCATCGTGGGATCGGCCTGGAGTCCATCGATGATGGAGGCATACGGATTGCCGGCTCCCGGGACGACCTCTTCCGAGA
>Ga0207674_10006109_pt1 | contig 14240 bp, 12 predicted proteins | sample KBSCornC72_FD_184303 | JGI IMG/M metagenome (GOLD analysis project Ga0207674, IMG submission 184303) | Corn rhizosphere microbial communities from Kellogg Biological Station, Michigan, USA - KBS Corn C7-2 (SPAdes) (version 2) | ecosystem: Host-associated > Plants > Roots > Rhizosphere > Soil ... | reverse complement strand
CGCGGGTGGTGGAGAACAAGACAACCAGCAGTTCGCCAGCGATCGAGAAACAAAAATAGTTCACCTTTCACGTGGCTTCGCCTTCAGCCTGTGAAGCCACGTGAAACTATCCTTCCCACTGCCACGAATTATCCTTAAACGCAAACATTTTGCGCAAACTCAGAGCGAAGCCGCGTCAGCAATTCTCTGCCATGCGGACCTCTGAGAAGAAGTGTGGAAGGAGGATATTCTCGTGACAAAATTTGGTTGGAAAGCAGGGTCGGAACAATTTGCGCCCACCAAACTCCTGACCTACGCGATGGAAGCGGAACAGGCGGGCTTTGACCTGCTCGCTGTCAGCGATCATTTTCAACCCTGGAGCGAGGAGGGTCAGGCCGCTTTTACCTGGACATGGCTCGGAGCTGCCGCAGTGAAAACCAGCCGCATTGGCCTGGGTCCTGGCGTGACCTGCCCGATCTTACGCTACCACCCGGCAATTATTGCGCAGGCAGCCGCGACCGTTTCCCAATTCGCGCCCGATCGCACTTACCTGGGTCTAGGAACTGGCAAGGCGCTGAATGAGTACGCCGCGATCGGTGCCTGGCCCGAATATGAAGAGCGCAAAAAGCGCATGTGCGAGGCGATTGAGCTAATCCGCGCACTCTGGAGCGGGGAGGACGTGACATACGAGGGGCAATATTACCAGACGCGCAAAGCCAGGCTCTATACGCCGCCCGCAAACGCAATTCCGCTCTATATATCCGCGCTGGTGCCGGAGAGCGCGCGCCTGGCCGGAGAATACGGTGATGGACTTTTCACCGTCGGTGGCAAAAAAACGGAACTCTACCAGAACATGCTCCAGCAATTCGAGCAAGGCGCACGAGCAGCAGGCAAAAATCCCGCGCGGATGCCGCGCTTGATTGAATTGAGCGTAGAGTACGAGCAGGATATCGACGGCGCAATTCAGAATCACCTCAAATACTGGGCCGGGACGCATGTGCCAGCGCTCTTCAATCGGAAAATCTATACGCCGAAGATGTCGGAGGAGAATGGCAAAATTGTCACGCCAGAGGCGGTCAAGCAGTCCGGCTGTATGTCGGCTTTCGCGGAAGACCATCTCAAGTTCGCGCGTCAATATATCGACCTGGGTTTTACGCACCTGATTTTCCATTCGGCGCGGCAGGATCAGCGCGCATTTATCGAAGCGTATAGCCGCGACGTGATCGCGCAATTGCGTAAGCCTGTTTCGGCTAAAGCAGCCTGATCCCTGTTCGGATGGACAGTGCGGACGTTGCCCTTTCTGCCATTGCTCATACAAACGCAACATGGTAAGCTGAGAACAAATGAACTGTTACACGATCCATTTGCGGGAGAATTTGTATGAGTAATGGCTTTGCTCATCTTGAGCAATTAATGTCGGAGGCAACGGGCGATGAGAAACACGATTGGGCAGCGATCTCAACCATTCATGTCCTCTGGGTCCTCTATGATCGCGTCTTAAGGTATGATCCACAACATCCACAGAGCGAGGACCGCGATCGGTTTGTGCTGAGCAAAGGGCATGGGCCGCTCGCATTCTACGCGATTCTGGCCGCGAAAGGCTTTTTCCCGGCGAGCGAATTGGCGACCTTCACCCGTTGGGATAGTCGCCTGGGCGCGCATCCAGATCGCACCAAAGTGCCGGGCGCGGAAGTCTCGACCGGCTCGCTCGGGCACGGTCTGCCGATGGCGTTGGGCATGGCAATAGGCTTACGCTTGAAGGGCAGCGAGCGCCGGGTCTTCGCACTGATCGGCGACGGAGAGTGCAATGAGGGGAGCATCTGGGAATCCGCCTTGCTGGCCGGACATCAACAGCTCCATAACCTGACCTGCATCGCGATCAACAACCACAGTAGCACTCCCAATCTGGGCGATCTCGCGGCCAAATTCGCCAGTTTCGGCTGGGCCACAACCACGATCAATGGACGCGACCACGAGCAGATTTACGCGGCGCTGACCCATCCCGATCGCGAGCGCCCCACGATGATTGTCGCGGATATTCGCCAGGAGGAAGAGCAATGATTGATACACGTCAACATATGATCGATGTGCTGGAAAGCATGCTGGCCGAAGATGAGCGCCTGGCGGTTGTGCTCGCGGATATCAGCGCGTCACGTTTTCAGCCGCACCCGCGCGTCCTCAACCTGGGCATTATGGAGCAGACGATGGTCAGCGTCGCGGCAGGATTGGCGCTGGAGGGCTTTATTCCGGTCGCGCACAGCTTTGTGCCGTTCCTGGTTGAGCGACCTTTTGAACAATTGAAAGATGATTTCTGCTATCAACATCTCGGCGGCAACTTCATCAGCAGCGGCGGCTCGTACGATTATAGCATTGAAGGCATGACTCACCAGGGGCCGGGCGATATCCAGATTTTACGCGGCCTGCCGGGTATGCAGATTGTTGTGCCTGGAACCGCGCTAGAATTCGAGCGGCTTTTCCGCCAGAGCTACGCCAACGGTTCTCCAACCTACTATCGCCTGAGTTCGCGCAGCAATAGCAGCGAACAGCAGGTTGAGTTTGGCAAGCTCGCGGTCATGCGGCGCGGGCGGAAAGGAACGGTGCTCGCGGTCGGCCCCATGCTGGAAGCGACCTTGCAGGCAGTGGAGGGTCTGGACGTCACCGTTCTCTATTGCACCACCGTCGCGCCGTTTGATGGCGAAACGTTGCGTCAGGAGTGCGCGGGCGAACGTCTCGTGCTGGTCGAGCCATATTACGCGGGCGGTTTGAGCATGGATGTTATAGAGGCAATGAAGCCGCATCCAATCAGCATCGAAGCCATAGGCGTGCCACGTGAAATCCTGAGCCACTACGGCGAGTCGGAGCAGCACGACGAAGCACTGGGACTGACACCGCAGGGCATACGCGCGCGGATCGTTGATTCTCTGGCGTAAATTCGCTCGTGAAAAAGAAAAGAGGACCGCTTCAGCGAGTCCTCTTTCGCGTTTTGGCGCCATTTGTTGGACAAAATGTGCTCGCCATTGGCGTCGGGGCGGGGCTCGGTGGGTGCCTCTATTCGATCATGCGGAGCAGCGCGCCAGCGATGACTTCGGGGTCGGTTTCTCCGGCGAAAGGCAGGACTTTGACGTGCGCGTTCTGGGCCTCGACCTGCTGATAGGCGCGGAGGGCGCGGTCGTGTTCGGCTCCGTAGCCGATGATGGCCAGCGCCACGTACATGCTGCCGGCAGCTCGTGCGACCGTGTTCTTGAACGCTTCAGTGTCGTCGGCCTCGCCATCTGTGATGACCAGCGCGAGCAGTAACGGACGCTCTTCCAATGGCTCGCTACCGAATTCGTCGGAGTAGGTTTTGAGCAGCGTATTGAAGCCGGGCATGATGCGCGTGCCGCCTGCCCAGCGGATATGGTTCCATTTCTCCTGCAAATTGTCGGGGTTAAGGTCGCCGATGTCGCGCGCCTGCCCATCGGCAAAGGTCACGGTACGCAAACCACCGCCCTCTTCTTCTTCCGCCGCCTGGCTATCTTCCGCGCCGAGCCGCTCGACAATGATGCTGATCGCCTCGCGGATCACATCCTTGCGTGGCGTTGGATCGTTGGCAGCCGAGCCGTAGTTCATCGAGCCGGTGGTATCGAGCAACAGCATCGGCTCTTTCTCTTGTTCGGTCTGGGCAAATTGATTGGTACTCATGGATTATTTTCTCCTTCTTTCTCGCTGATTATTATCGTGAATATTATTGATTGGATGGGCCACTAATCTGTTTGCGCATGGCAGCCAGTTCTTCATCGACGTTGTGGGCCGATGAGATTTGCGCCAGTTGCCTATCCAGGTCGGTCTCCTGGCCACCGGAGAGTAGCCCACCTTGATTGCCAAGCGCTCCCTCGGCAAGCAGCGAGTCGATGGCATCGGCGCGCGACTGCATCTGGAGCACTTTTTCCTGTGCGCGCTGCATGGCAAGGCCCATCTCGTTCGATTCTTTCGAGAAACCGCTGGCCGCTTCGTTAATCTCAACGGTCGCTTTCGCCGCCTGATATTGCGCCTCGACCATCTCTTTCTGCGTGCTAAAGGCTGAAATGCGCTGCTCGGCCTGCGCGACCAGCAACTCAATTTTCTGATGCTGCGCTTTGAGCTGCTCAAGCTGCTGCTTATATCCATCGACCTGCGTATTCAGCGCCTCTTTGTGCTGCAGAGTCATTCGCGCCAGGTCTTCACGGTTCTGTTGCATGGCTTGCATCGCCTGTTGCTGCAACTTGTTGCCCTGCGCCTCGGTCTGCGCCTCCAGCATCTCGATGTGCTTCTCATTCTGCACGATCGTTACCAGACCCTGTTTGAGCTTCTGAAGCTGTTCAAGCTGTTTGGTATAGCTGTAGTTAAAAACCTCGGCGGGATCTTCGGCCTTCTGAAGCGCGTTCTCGGCCTTCATACCAGCCACAAAGCGCAAATGATCAAACAAACCCATAGAAATTAGCCGTCCTTTCTCTCAAGACGTACACCGCGACGTGTACACGAATGTTACAGAACATGTGAATGAGTGCTATATTTACAAAAAAACTATGTACCTGATTCTTCCTCATCCCCACAAATCTCCGCGAGCAAATCCAGCGTTGCATCTGTGAGCGCGTCTGATTGCTCAGACTTCGCGCGCGAGTAAGTTTTGTGGTCACGAGTATCTGGCAATTTTGCTCCCTGTTCAGGATTCTGACCGGACAAACCAGCCATATCTGGCGGGACATCGGTGGATGCAGGCTGCGAGACTTCTTCTTTGCGCTTGAGCAAGCCAGTTGTGTCGAGCATAGGGTGAACTTTTCCCTGTTCGGTTTTGCTCTGGCTGAACAATTTGGCAACATCAGGCGCGGGCTGTGCAGCCTCGCGCGGTTGAGCCGCCGAGCCTGCGCCCACCTGTTTGAGCAGGTCGATAGTTTCAGGAGCAGGCTGGGAAGAGACACGCTGAGCTGATGCTGGTTCAGCAGTGATCTGGTTCAGCAGGCTGAGCGTGTCAGGTTCCTTCGGCTCGCTCGCCTGGACCTCCGGCTGTGTTTCAGATTGATGCGTGGCTGGCTTTGGCGAGGGATACGCCTGGTCCGGTGCGCTGCTCGTGCGCGGAGCCGGGGCCGGACGGAAGCGCGCACCTGGCATGGCGATGAGTTGGCTGACCGTGTAGAAGCTATCCATCGCCTCCCAGAGCAAACTTTCCGCTTTGCGCTGCAACTCCTCGGTCGCCTGCCCCTGGCTGATCTGACCAACCATATCAACGCCAGTACGCAGATGAAAATCACCCATGCCGAGATCATTCTTCACGCGCTCAAGATGCCTCGCGACCACCGTTGGCAGAGGTTCTTTGCTCGCCTGGATAGCCAGCTCGTATTTCGCTAGCAGTCCGGCTGTCCAGTCGTGCATCTGCTGGGCCGCGTTGATGGTTCCCTGCAAGTGCGAGAGCGGGAAGCTCTGGGATGCACCACCGACATGTGGTCCCAGATGTAAAGGGAAACCGGAAAACGAGAGGGTATAGTGAGCATTCCCGCTGGCCTTCAGCGCCTCTTCAATCAACGGTTCGATATGCTCGCACAGGGCCAGCGCCTGCTCGTAGGTGATGCGCGGCAGATAGCCCGCGCTCATGTTGCTGGTGGGCGCGGTTTCCGCCTTGAGCAACTCCTGCGCGAACACAACGTTCATGCGGCAGGCACGCACAAAGGCCAGTGCGTAGCCCATATTCGCGTACGCTTCCCAGGGTGGCAGACCATCAAGCAGCAGCGTGTCAACTTTGTCGTCGAGCTGCTGCCAGACATCCTCAAGCTGACTCGCCGCGCGCAAATAGCCCTGGATAGTCGCGTCATTCACCGAACCATATTTCGCGTTGGCACGCAAGCGTTGGAACCATTGACCCATACTCGTTCGCAAAACCCTTTCCAGTAAAGAATGCCGTGGTATCATCCCGCTCTACCACTCACAGAACAAGGTGTTCCCCACTTCTGAATACGAAGAAGGTACCCCTACAGTATAAAACGGCCTGCTCAGTGGATTCTCCAATACGAAAATCGAGCCTGGCAAACCTGATCCGAAGATGATAAACTGAAGAGAAGCCCATCAAGGAAGCGAGCTAAAAGATTGAGAATTAGCTCATATACATCCCCAATGCCTCTTCCACGTCTTTGACCAGGAAAGGCTTGGGCATGAGCATATCGACGTCGAGGTTGGCAGTTTCAGCGGCGCTGTCCAGGGCCGACATGAGCACGATGACATGACGCTGACGAAGCTGGGGATCGGCGGACAGGGCGAGACAAACGTCCTTGCCGCTGAAAACGGGCATGAGGAAATCCAGAAAGACCAGGTAGCTCTGTGGACCTTTCAGGAGGCGCAAGGCTTCCTCACCGTTGCGCGCTAGCTCTGGCGTGTAACCCTCGCATTCGAGAATATCGGTCATCATATCACGGATAATCGGATCATCGTCAACGACCAACACTTTCCGGGCTTGAATCGATGGATTCGGCGTTTTGCGCACCTGATTCCGGTTCTGGGTCATCCTGTTCTCTCATTTCAGCGGGGTGGGCGCGCAACAGGTAAAAACTGAAGATCGAGCCTCGCCCCGGAATACTACGTTCCAGCCAGAGACGACCGCCCATCGCTTCGACAAAGCGGCGGCAGATATAGAGTCCCAGGCCGGTTCCACGGACGGGCGTGGTCAGAGAGCGCGGCGCGCGCACGAATTTTTCAAAAATTTTCTCAGCATCTTCTAGCGCAATCCCTTCGCCTTCGTCGCACACGCTGACCTTCACGATCTGCGGATCATCACGCTCATTCCCACCGGCCAGCGCAACATAATTGGCGTGATCTTCCGGCAACTCAGAGAGCCAGAGAGCCTGGGCTTTGATCTCGATGCGCCCATGCGGCGGCGAATATTTGGCGGCGTTATCCAATAAATTTGTAATCACCTGGCGCAAATGCAGGGCGTTGGCGTTTACCCAAAGGTCAGAGGGAATATTGACCCGGATAGGTTGCTCCAGATTGACGTTGAGAATGGTCGTCGCGGCCTGGGCGGCAGCTTGCAGGTGCGAGGGTACCATCTCCATCTCAATATTTTTCTCCAGCGCGCCCATTCTGGCGGCCAGCGTCATATTTTCTACCAGATCTTTGAGTTGCTGTGTTGAGCCAACGATCTTGCCAGAGAATTTTGCAACCTGTTGCGCGTTTACCTTCTCATTTTCACCCTGCTTTTTCAAAAGCGAAGCGTAGCCACTGATCGCGCTCAACGGCGTGCGTAGTTCGTGCGAGGCTGTGACGATAAACTCGTCCTTGACCTTGTCCATGCGCTGCAATTCGGCGTTGGCTTCCTGGATCTGCTCAAAGAGCTGGGCGTTGCGAATGGCGCTGGCGGCCTGCGCGGAAATCGCCATCAACACGCTAATCTCTTCCGGCTGGAAAATGCGGTTCTGCTGGGGCGTATGAATGGCCAGGATACCCACGATCTCAGCCTGATAACGCCGTACCGGGATAATCAGCATTTTCTGTTTGCGCACCTCGCGTAAGAAAATGGCACCGCTTTCACAACTCATCTCCGCGATCTCTTCGAGGGTGGCGTCGTCCAGGTAGAAGAATGGCTCATCGGACAAGCTCTCTAGCGGCGAGCCGTGGAACGGCAGGTGGATCATCTGAATCAGGTCGTCGTGTTCATCGAGTCCATGCGAGGGCGCGCGATCAAAAGCTTTCCACTTGCCTGTGCGGTCAAAAATGGCCTGCGCGACCAGTTCCTCCTCTTCCGGCACTAATTGAAAGAAAGAACACATCTCGGCGTTGACCAGATTGGCCACAGTCTCGACGAATTTGTGCAAGAGTTCGCGTACATTCAACACCGTACTGATGGCTTGAAGCGCACTGACGGTCACGGCCAGCGCCTCTTCGCGACGTTTGGATTGTTTCAGCGCCAGGCGCGGGCGCTCGTAAAGTTTGGCGTTTTCGATGGCCACCGTCACCGTCTGCACCATCGTCTCCAGCACCAGAATCTCCAACGAGGTATATGCCTGGGGACGCTGGCTGGTCAGCGAGAGCGAGCCGACGACGCGCGTGAACATCTTCATCGGGATCAGCAAAAACGTCTGCGCGTTGGTTTGATCGCCCCACGTGCCGGTCAACAGTTCTTCGTACAGATGTACTTCCTCCGGGCGCTCCTGTTTATCGAGCGAGAGATACAGCGTGCGCTTCTCTTTTTGCGTAATCTGCCACCAGCGCTGACGCTCCTCAGGATTGACCACCTGCGGGCGATCGGTCAGGCCTTCGATCCGCCTGCCCCGATTGACCGCGAATACATCATAGAGTTTTTTAGTGTCGCGATCGTAGAGGGTAAGCAGCACAGAGGAGACATCGACGGTATTGAGGACGAAGCGATACAACTCTTCCACCAGGTCGGAGAGCTGGAGCGAGTTGGGAAAAGTTGTGCCAACCTGCTGCAAATGTTTGATATGGTCCCGGCTACGCATTTGCAGGCGCATCAGCCGATCGTTCTGGAGATAGAGGCTGATGCGTTCCGCCTGCTGGAGCGCGACCTGGCGCTGATATGGTTGCAGGCCCGCGTTCGGCTCAATCTGATAGATGACCAGCACACCGGGCGTCTGCCCCAACGGATATTTACGCTCAACGTCCTCATAGAGCAGCTCAGGCGTTTTGAGAGGCAGCGTGAAATACCAGGCGGGCATAAAGGCTTCTTCGATAGGTGACTGATGAGCGCGTGCGCGTAAGTTCTGGTACTGCGTGCCGCTCAGATAATAGGACTGGTTATCGCGCCAGGTCACGCCGATCATATCCTGACCCGGTGGATACGAACTGCTGGGTGGAAAAAGCGCGGTGGCGCGCGCAGTATTGACCAGCACGAAGCGTTCTTGCTCGCCTGGTGCTGGACTGGCGGGAATCGGCGTGGGCTTGTCGGCCAGCTTCATTGTATTGCGATGTAACGGAGGGCGCGCGTGCAACCCACTGCCCTCGGCCAGCAGTTCGCCAGAATCCTCATCCTGGCTGCTGCGCCGCACATGGACACGCACAACCATCTGGTTAATGCTCTCATCGTACAACGCGAGACAGACGCCATACGCTGGTACCTGCTTGAGTAAATCTTGTAATAATCCCTTGAGAAGCTTGAGGGGATACTGCTCATCGCTTGTTGGTTTTGGATCTCCCCAGACGGCGTTAGACATGCAAACATTCCTCGGCTCTAGCGAACATGGCCGTGAGGCTCTCTGCCGACTCTACTATCTACCACGAACCGACCCTTCCCTGATTTTCACGCACCGGGCCAGCAAAACCCGGTACATTGACACACAAATGGATAGGGTGCCTGTTACTCACACTCTGTAGAATATCATAGGCTTTTCATCTATTCAACCCGCCAGGCTGACATTTTCGCGGAAAACGCAACGGGTAAGGGCTTTTTGCCTTCTCACCGCCGAAACATTTTCTGCCCATTTGACAATCTTCACCCGGCAAGAATATCATACGAAACAAAGGAAATCGCGTGCGCGGCGCGCGAGTGTGCTGGTACGTGTTGGGCAGACCATCTTGCTGCTCACTTTGTCCCACAGATTAAAGGAGAACTCCATGGCTGAATCCACAGCGAATGGCTCTGTGTTTTATACTCATCGACTGCCCAATGGCCTGCAAATTGTGGGCCAGCCGATGCCGGATTTCGAGTCTGTCTCTGTCTCGTATTATGTGCGTACAGGCTCGCGCGACGAGCCTGATCCCGCCATCATCGGCGTGTCGCACTTCCTGGAGCATATGGTTTTCAAAGGCACGCAAACCCTCGATTGGCAGCAGATTACGCTGGAATTTAATAAGATTGGCGCGGAATTGAACGCTTTCACCTCGCACGAATCGACCGTGTATTATGCCCGCGTCCTGGGTGAGTACCTGGAGCGCGCGCTTGAGCTGCTGAGCGATATGATGTATCCGCGCCTGGCCGAGAGCGATTTCGAGATGGAGAAAGAGGTCATCATCAATGAGATTGCGCGCTCAGAGGATCAGCCCTACAATCTGGCTTTCCGGCGTATGATGCAGACGTATTACGCCGACCATCCGCTCGGTCACGATGTCCTTGGCTCGCGTGAGAGTATCCGCGATATGCAGGTTGAGAAGATGCGCAACTACTGGCAGCAACGGTACGCGGCGAATAATCTGATCCTGTCGGTCGCGGGCAACTTCGATTGGGAAACGATCGTGCGCCTGGCGGAGAAACATTGTAGCGCGTGGCGCACTGGCGATAGCAGCCGCCACGTGGCGGCTTACCAACCAGCGAAGCCGATTAACGAGGTTATCGTCGATCCCAAGCTGAAGCAACAGATTATGTTGATCGCCATGCCCGCCGTTGACGTCAAAGACCCTGACTATTACGCGGCTATCCTCGGCGGCAGCGTCCTGGGCGATAGCGATGGTTCGCGCCTCTACTGGAATATCTACCAGAAGGGCCTGGCGGAATCGGCCAGCGCGGGCGTCTGGGCCATGGAGGGCAGCGGGCTGATGATGATGGAGGCCAATTCGACGCCTGAAGAGGCTCCGCGTGTGCTAAAAATGCTGAACGCGGAACTGGACAGCCTGCTCAACGATGGCATCTACGAGGATGAATTGCGCCGCGCCAAAGACAAATGGATCAGCCATATGGTGCTGAGCAGCGAATCGACCTTCTCGCGTATGCGTTCAATCGCCAACGACTGGGTCATCGAAGGTCGCCTGATTAGCGTCGAGGAAGAGATGGAGCGCGTCGAGAAGATCACCGTCGAGGATGTCATGCGCGCACTCAAACGCTTCCCCATGCGCGACAAACAGGTGCTGGTCACACTCGGCCCCTTGAGCGAGGCAGAATTACTGGCGTCGTAACTGAACATCTGGAGGGTATGAGTGGGATAGTTGATTCCACTCATACCGTTCTTGCTTAATAGAGTATAATGCATTGAGCTGATAGAAGGTATTGATGCCCGCGAAGGGAGGTAGTTGCGATGCAATTACATTTGCACGTGCCTGAGCAATTCGCCGATAAAAATCAGCAGCAATTAGAGGCTCTCGCTTTTGAGGCACTGGTTGTGCGTCTCTACGCCCTGGGCGAACTTGGCTCAGGAGAAGGAGCCAAAATCTTAGGTCTAACACGACGCGAGTTTCTCGATCTGTTGGATCAGTATAACGTTTCTCCATTCGACGATACAATAGATTTTAAAAAGGAGGCTAGCTACGAGTAAGCTCCCAGTTGTGACGAACACGACTCCGCTTATCACTCTGGCTGGCATCGAATGTCTTGATCTGCTTGGGCGTTTATATGGCGAAATCTGGACGCCGCGCGTAGTAGTGAATGAATATCAGGCGAAAGCGCAACCAGGTGAACCCGATTTGACGCGCCTATCGTGGTTGAAGATTGTAGATAATGTCTCCATTGATGCGACTCTTCCTCTGTTAGACGCCGGTGAAGCGGCAGCGATTTCTCTGGCTCAAACACTTAAAGCAAGGCTGATTTTGTTAGATGAGCGCAAGGCAAGGCGTATAGCCGCGCGCATTGGTTTGTCAGTTGCTGGAACGCTAGCGGTGTTATTACGTGCGAAGCAGCAGGGGCTTATCACTGCCGTCCGCCCGTACATTGTACAGATGCAGAATCAAGGACGACACCTCCATCCCAATCTCATTGCTCAGTTTCTCAAAGAAGCAGGAGAATAATCAGCGTTATCTATTTGGGGGACAGGGTGGTTTGGCCTGAGAAGCCATATAAACAAAAAAGCAACCTGCCAACTTGCCTTTTTATGTCACCTATGGTACACTTTTTAATGAGATACTAGAACTTATTTTTAAGATTACCAAAATTTTTCTTTAAGCGGCTTTTACTCTTGTAGATGCAGGCAAGAGTGGAGATAAATACAAACAACTTATGTGTACATGAAGAGCGCTACACGCTTTTAGTGTAGTGAGGAGGTTCTTATTACCTTGACAACAGAAAAAATTCGGCTTGTCCCCCTGGGTGGCCTGGGAGAAGTCGGAAAGAATATGATGGTCGTGGAGTATGGCAACGACATCATGATTATTGACGCGGGTTCGATGTTTCCCGATGACGAGATGTTTGGCGTAGATCTGGTGATCCCCGATATATCCTATCTTCACGATAAGAAACAGCACATTCGCGGCATTTTTGTGACACACGGTCACGAAGACCACATCGGTAGCCTGCCCTATGTTTTGCCAGCGCTCGATTTTCCGCCAATCTATGCGACCCAATTGACGCAGGGTCTGATTAACGTGAAGCTGAAAGAGCATCGCCAGTTGGATAAAGTCGCGGTCAACGTGGTGAACGCGGGCGACCGGATCGAGGCGGGCAAGTGTTCCGTCGAGATCGTGCGCGTCAACCATAGCATCCCGGATGCAACCGCGCTGGCTATTCACACGCCGTTGGGAACCGTGGTGCATACGGGCGATTATAAATTCGACCACACACCGGTCAATGGCGCGCCTGCCGACTTCGGCACGCTGGCCCGGTTGGGCAACGAGGGCGTGCTGGTGGCGATGGGCGACAGTACGCGCATCGAATCGCCTGGCTATACTCCCTCTGAACGGGTCCTCAACGATTCGTTTGATAAGATCTTCGCCAACGCGCCTGGTCGCATCATTCTGGCAACCTTTGCCTCGCTGCTTTCACGTGTGCAGCAGGTAATCGATACCGCTGAACGCTACGATCGGCGCCTGGCCCTGGTTGGGCGCAGCATGATTAACAATGTCCAGATGGCGCTTGAGCTGGGCTATCTGCACATTCCGCAAGGGATGCTGATTCGCGCCGAAGATATCAGGCAATTCCAGCCGGAGCAGGTGGCGATTATCTGCACAGGCAGCCAGGGTGAGCCGACTTCGGCTCTGACGCGCATCGCCAACCAGGATCATCGCTTGATTCGCATTCAGCCCAACGATACGGTCATCCTTTCGGCCACACCGGTACCGGGCAATGAGCGCATGGTCAACCGGACGATCAACAATCTTTTCCGGCAGGGCGCGGAGGTCTATTATCAGGCCATCGCCAACGTGCATGTCTCTGGACACGCCGCGCAGGAGGAGCAGAAGCTCATGCTTAGCCTGCTGCGTCCCAAATTCTTTCTGCCCGTTCACGGCGAATATCGCCAGTTGGTGCTGCACGCCAAACTGGCCTACTCGCTCGGCATCCCGGAGCACCATATCCTGGTGGCCGAAGACGGCGACGTGGTGGAATTGACGGAGAATGAATTTAAGACGGTAGAGCATACGCCGTGCGGTAACGTCTTTGTTGATGGCCTCGGCGTGGGTGATATCGGACAAATTGTCTTGCGCGATCGCCAGGTGCTGGCTCAGGACGGTATTCTGATGGTGGTTCTGACCGTCGATAAAGAATCCGGTCAACCTCTGGCAGGCCCTGACATTGTTTCACGCGGCTTCGTCTATATGCGCGACTCGGAGGAGTTATTAGAGAACGCGCGCTCGCGAGTTCTGGATTCGTTCGCTAGCCTCAACGGCCATTCGTCGGACTGGTCGTTTGTCAAAGACAAGATTCGCCACACCTTGAGCGAGTTTCTTTACGAGCAGACGCACCGCCGACCAATGGTTTTACCGGTCGTGATGGAAGTCTAATTCAAGCGCAAAACCCTGAAAGAGAGTAGAAACTGTCACGTTTCTGCTCTCTTTTTTCGTTTCTATACAGTAGGCGATAAAATTTCCTCTTGCGCTCCCTTGAACATATGGGCTATCATAGGAGATGTCTTGAGGCGTCTTTGGACGAAAGAGGGGTTTTGTATGGCGGGCAATGGACAAAAAAAAGAGATGCGCAGTTCGCGCATTGTACCAGGAGTGGAAGCAGGCAAGACTTCGCGTGTCAGCAAGGCAGCGGGAAGCATCGTGTTGCTCGGCATCATCTCGGGAGCGCTGTTTTACGGTGATGCGGTGATTACGCCGGCGCTGTCGGTGCTGTCGGCGATCGAAGGCACCACGCTCGTCACCAGGGCGTTCGACCCCTATGTCGTGCCGCTCACCGTTCTGATCCTGGTCGTGCTGTTTGCCGTGCAGTCGCGCGGCACCGCGCGGGTCGCTGCCTTCTTTGGTCCGGTGATGCTGGTGTGGTTCGCCTTGATCGGTATTGCGGCGTTGCCCGAGATCGCGCGGCGGCCGGAAGTGCTGGTCGCGATCAATCCGCTCTATGCCGTCTCGTTCATGTTACACCACGGCATCATCGGCTTCGTGACGCTGGGCGCCGTATTTCTTGCCGTGACCGGCGCCGAAGCGCTCTACGCCGACCT
>Ga0207674_10006107_pt1 | contig 14241 bp, 11 predicted proteins | sample KBSCornC72_FD_184303 | JGI IMG/M metagenome (GOLD analysis project Ga0207674, IMG submission 184303) | Corn rhizosphere microbial communities from Kellogg Biological Station, Michigan, USA - KBS Corn C7-2 (SPAdes) (version 2) | ecosystem: Host-associated > Plants > Roots > Rhizosphere > Soil ... | reverse complement strand
GGTTGCGAGCCTCCGCTGAGGAACGTCGTCGACGACGGATCCTTTCGAGATTCCATTGACCACCTATCTGCCGTCCATGGCTGCTGCGTCGGGCGGAGAGCACGATGGATGTGCCAATGATCGAAGGAGATGTCATGAAGAGATCACTCATATTCGTGGCGGGAGTTGTGCTTCTCGCCGCAGCTGTTCTCGGATCCGTGCGCGTGTTCGACGCATCGGGCCCATCCTCGGCGGTAGCGTCATCGGCAGCGGCGAGGCCGTGCAGTGATGTCGCGCTGTACGGGCACATCAAGTCGCTGACACGCACGGGGGACCACTTCGAGCTGCGGTTCGATCCTGCGTGGTTTCTCAGTGGAGTGACGGCGAGTCGGGCCAAGCTCGAGGACACGGGATCGAGCGAGGTTCCGAACGACAACTACGTCGTCGAAGAGGGTCATCGCCTGCTCACCTACCTGGTGCCGGCAAGCGCCGAGATCACGGTCCTCAGCAGGACGGGAGAGATCCCGGGCGCGGGGTTCCCTTCGACCGTGATCACCGCGTCGGAGCTAGCGCAGCTCGTCGACGGCAGAGAGCCGGTCAAGTTGGCCGAACCGCTTGAGAGCGGCTTCTGGATTCACGCCAAGATCGACACCGTCTGCTCCCTCCAGCAGCAGTACCGACCCTAGGTCCCGAACTGTGCGGCGCTTCGTTGCGAAGCGCCGCACGGCACCCGGCAGAAGTAATCGACTCAACTCACAGTCGGACCATCGGCGCGATCATGTTCAGAAAGCCAAGCCCTTTGAGGCACAGCATGGATCGACCAGTCGAGCGTAGGTTTCGCGACCTGTGGACTCGGCGCTCGCGCCGCGCGAAGATCGTGATCGCTTTCGCGGCAGCGTTGGCAATGACCGCGATCATCGGCGTCTTCGCCAGTCAGTCGGGCGACAAGTCGAAGACGAACGGCGCACGGGACAACCGAGCGCTGATGCAGGCCAGTCCAGTCAGGACGGTCAGGCTGGTCAGGACGGTTAATCCGTCGTTCGCGCCGAGCGGACCCATTCCGGTCGGCCACCACCCGTCCTCTGTCGTGGCCGCCGATCTCAACGGCGACGGTAGGCCCGACCTCGCCGTCGCAAACGGGGACTCGAACGACGTCACGGTTCTACTCGGGAACGGCGCGGGCGGCTTCAGCGCCGCCCCCGATTCCCCTGTCGAGGTCCGACCCGCCCCGGGCGCTCTCGCGGCCGCCGATCTCAACGGGGACGGCAGGCCCGATCTCGCCGTCGCGAACAATCCCCTCGAAGTGCTGCTCGGGAACGGCGCGGGCGGCTTCAGCGCCGCGCCCGGCTCCCCGGTCAGAGTCGCGGGCTCGCCTCTCGGCATCACCACCGCCGACCTGAACACGGACGGCAAGGTCGACCTCGTCGTCCCTGCCTATACGAACGTGATCACAATCCTGCTCGGCGACGGCTCGGGCCGCTTCGCACCGGCTCCTGGATCGCCCATCGCGGTCGGCAGCGTGCCCTCGGTCGCCGTCGCCGACTTCAACGGCGACCGGAAGCCGGACCTCGCCGTCGCCGATTCGAGGAAGGTCTCGATTCTGGCCGGCAGTGGCGATGGCCGGTTCGGCGGCGCCAGGACCGTCTTGGCCGGGACCGGCCCGGACTTCTTCGGGTTTCTCGCCACTGCCGACTTCGACCGGGACGGAAGGGCGGATCTCGCCGTCACGCGCTACACCTCGAACGAGAGCACGATCCGACTCAGGGTGCTGCTCGGCAACGGCGCAGGCGGCTTCCGCCGTGCGGCTGGCTCGCCGATTGCCTTCCGCCAGGAGGCCGTCGGCGCGGTTGCCGATCTCAATGGCGACCGCAAGTCCGACCTCGCCCTAGTCGACGACGGCCTCGACGTCCTGCTCGGAAACGGCGAGGGCGGCTTCCGCCCGGCCGCCGACTCGCCCTTCCCCGTCCCTCCGATATCCGCGATTGCGCCCGCCGACCTGAACGGCGACGGCGAGACCGACCTCGCGGTGACCGGCTTCCGATGTGTTCCCGTAGAGGAAGAAAGCTCTCATTGCCCGCAGGATGCCGTCACGATCATGTTCCAGACCCCGTCGACGCCGGCGGCGGCGCCCGGCGGCGCCTTTCCGGGGAGACGGGATGCCGTGTTCTCGACCTGGAGCCGGATCGAGCGCCTGGCCAGTGACGGCAACCTGGCCGCAGTGGCGACGAGCAGCACCAAGGGCTCCTGCGGCAAGGTCGTCGTCTGGACCGCTCCACGTCGGGAGTCGAGGAGCTTCACGACTTATGGCGGACATCTGTACGGCTGTGGCCTGGAAGAGACCCGGCCGTACTCAGTGGGCCAACTGGCGCTCGGTGGCGGACAGGTCGCCTGGATCGGCGTTACGGGCGGAAACAACGTCGAGCTCCATCTGGAGGCGGCAAGACTCTCCGACCGCGCGGCAAAGGAGATCGACTTCGTCAGCTACAGCGGTGACGGGCGCGGCGAGTGGGTCGGTCGGCTCCTCGGGAACGGGCCGCTCCTCGCCTACAACAGCTGGGGGCTCGTCTGCGACGACATTTGCCCGCCGGCCAGGCTTCGTGTCGTCGGTCGGGAGCTCGTGCGAATTTCCGCCGGTCGTCCACTTGTTGTGAAGCGTGGCACGGGCTCGTCTCCTCTGAGCGCCGTCGGCGGCGGGCGCATGGCCGTCATGACCGCTGGCGCCGTCACCGTTCTCGCACGAAGCGGCTCCCAGCTCGCGACGATTCCCGCCGTGGAAGGAAACCCGCCGCGTGGGATCGCGTTGAGTAGGGCGCGCCTCGCAGTCGAAAGGGCGTCCACGCTCGACCTCTACGACCCCGCAACAGGCGCCGAGGAGAAGTCACTGCCGCTAGGGCCCGCGGGGGCAATGCAGCTCGCGGGGGTCAACGCGAAGGTGGCGCTGCTCCACGGTCCACGCCGACTGGCACTGGTCCGCCTGAGCGATGGCAAGCAGATCTCCCTCCGCCTCCCGTTGAAAGGCACCGTGGGCTACAGCCTCACCGCGGCAGGTCTCTTCTACGCCTACAACACCCGCGGAGTTCCCGCGAAAGGCCGGATTGTCTTCGAGCCCACCGGCCGGCTGCTCGCCCGTTTCTAGTCGTCCCGGCGACCGGTGCTTCTTTGATGCTTGCCCCGTGACGGCGCGACAACTGGCGCGTCAGGCACTCAGGCAGAGCCAGAAGCCGTCCCGACCGACGAGCCTTCCGACGAGCCGGCTCCTCGCGCGACAGGAGGACGCGGGCGGAGTCGGCACGCGCTTGACCCGGCCCGATCGGAGGCGGTAGTAGCGGACCACGCCGCCGGCGACGTTCCCGACGTAGAAACGGCGGGCCGCGAGATCGCGTCGCGCGCAGAGCCAGAAGCCGTCGGGCTGAACCTTCGCTCCGACCGACCTGAAGCCCGACGGGCACTCGCCCCAGGTTGCAGCCCGAAGCTCGTACGGCACGCCGTGCGAGTCCACGAGATACCAACGGCCGACGCCTGATCGCACGCGACCGAAGACGGCCTCCGCGCCGGAAAAGCCAACGGGAACGGGCCTCCGCGTCCGGAGGAGCGCGCCCGCGGCCCGACCCAAATCGAGCCTGATCGTGACGGAATGCGCCCGAGCCCGGATCGGGCGCACGGCGACCCACCGGCGGTGCGCGATGTCGAAGCGTTCAGGCCGACGGGCTCCGAAGCTCAGCACGACCCTCGTCGAGACCTTCGCCCGGTAGTCGCGATTCGCGAGCAGCGCGTAGCGGTAACGCTCCGAGGTGAAGAGGCCGGTCGTGATCGGCGCCCGGCTCGGGAAGTAGACCGGAGCGCGCGACGGCCGGGTCGCCGTTCCGGGAGCCAGGGGCCCGTTGTGGAAGACGCCGGTCGACCGCGCCAAGGCGAGCTGCTCCCCAAACGCGCGCACCTGCTCGTTGACCCGCCGCACCTCCGCGTAGTGCCCGGTCGGCTGCCCGGTCCGCGGGTCGATCACGCCCGGCTCCGGGAACCCGGGGCCGATACCGGACCAGTACGTGAAGAACATGAGGCCGCGCGCCCCGTAGGCCAGCGCCTGCAGGGCCTGCCACCGCTTCTCGCTCTCGCTCGCGCGTCGCAAGCCCGGGAGCTCCGTCAGCTGAGCGAAGAACCAGAACGGCCTCGACGACTCGAGCGAGACGCGCCGGATCGTGCCGAGGTTGGTGAAGAACCCAGTGCGGTCCGAGCCGTCGGCGAGAAACGGGTAGTAGTCGTAGATGACCGCCGCGGGGTGGACGCGACGGACGAAGTCGCTCACGTACTGCCCGTAGTTCGGAATTGCGGCGTAGTAATCCGGGAAGAGGCTGACGTACGCGGGATGCTGCGGATCGCGCGCCCGCAGCCCGGCTACGACGGCGGCCGTGGCGTCGACGCGCTCGGGCTCGACCTCGTCGTACACGTAGTACCCGCCCAGCGCTGGATGCGAGCGGTACGAGCGGACGATCCCGTCGAGCAGCTGCGCCCGCGCGGCCGGATCCTCCAGCGCTCGCTGCGTGCGGTAGTCGAAGACGAAGACCGGGATTCCCGCGGCTCGAGCAGCGTCCAGGATCTGCCGGTTCTGCGCGACGGTGAAGCCGCTTCCGTCGCCGCAGGGCGGCATGCTGAACGTGAATCCGGCATTCCGCACCTGTCTGAACCGGTCGGTTGTGGATTGTTCGAGCGGCGGCCCGCACCAGAAGCCGGTGGCAAAGGCCGACCTCGGAGCGGAGCCTGTCGCCGGCGTGACCGCCAACACGACGGCGATCGCAAGGAGAGCGACCGCAGTCCGGGCCCACTTGGCAACCGACCGGCTTGCCATACGGCGAAGCGGAGAGGGAGGGATTCGAACCCTCGACCCACCTTTCGGCAGGTACGCGATTTCCAGTCGCGTTCCTTCGGCCACTCGGACACCTCTCCGGAGCGGCCAGCGTAGCGCCTGAAATGACACAGGTGGGCCACGAGATCGCCGAGGGAGGCGGCCTACGCTGCTCACGGCGCGGCCGGCCCGGGCGTGTGCTGTCCCTCAGACCCGCCTGACTACCTGTCCCGGGTAGGGTCGGCCGCCCCTGACGTCCGCTCGACCGAGGAGCGGCGCCAGGCCCTGGACGAGTCCGGCTCGCTGACTACGCTTAAGGGCGTGCAGGACTGCGCACAAAGCCGAAGCATTCGCGAGGCTCTCAGATGAACGAAGCGTCAACATGTGTGGTCGTCGGTGCGGGGCCGTACGGTCTGGCGACTGCGGCTCACCTCCTGGCTACCGGCGTGCCGGTTCGCGTCTTCGGCGAACCGATGGAGAGCTGGGAGAAGCACATGCCAGAGGGAATGCTCCTGCGCTCGCGGTGGCAGGCATCTCACATTGCGAGTCCGGGACACGACCTGACGCTCGACCGTTTCCACGACGAGCGTGGGCTCGATCGTCCCAACCCGATTCCGCTCAGGCGCTTCGTCGAGTACGGGCAGTGGTTCCAGGAACGAGCCGTCCCTCAATTGGAGCGGCGTCGAGTCAAGCGAATCTCGTCCACCGGACAAGGCTTCACGATCGAGCTCGAGGACTCCGAGGAGTTTCCGGCGGCTCGAGTCGTCGTTGCAGGGGGCATTCTCCCGTTCGCGTGGAGGCCTCCCGAATTCGACGCTCTGCCCGGCGAGCTCGTTTCGCACACGGCCGACCACTCGTCACTGGCCGATTTCGCTGGGCGCCAAGTCGTCGTCGTGGGCGGAGGACAAAGCGCCCTCGAGTCCGCCGCCCTCCTTGCCGAGCACGACGCCGAGGTACGGCTCCTCGTTCGTGGCCAGCAGATCGTCTGGCTCAACGAGGATTTCGACAGCACGGATCCTCCACTGTCGATGTATGCGCAGGTCCGCATAGGGATCGGTGGCGCGAAGTCGGCCTGGCTGGCCGCCCGGCCCGAGCTCTTCAGACTTCTCCCCCGCTCCTTGAGCGACAGCCTCGCGAAACGTTGTACGCCGCCCCCCGCGGGTGCGAGTTGGCTTCGCCCGCGGTTGGCCGACGTCGAGATGACGGTCGGTCACGGCATCACGTCTGTCGATCGGCGTAACGGTCGCGTCGAGCTAGGGCTCGACGATGGAAGCAGCTTCGATGCGGACCATGTTCTCCTGGCGACGGGCTATCGGGTCGACCTCGCGCGCTATCGGTTCCTCGGTCCGTCGCTCCTTCGCGACATCCGAACACTTGACAGCTGGCCGGTACTCACCGAAGGGCTCGAGTCATCCGTGGAGGGACTCCATTTCGTCGGCCTCCCGGCCGCTCGGACCTTCGGCCCGGTGATGAGATTCGTGTGCGGCACGTGGGGCGCGGCGCGGGCAGTCACGCGGCGCATCGTCGGAAGACGCGCGCCTCGCACAGGCTTCTCCTGGTGATCGCTGCGCCCCGCGCCCTCGTCACCGACGGGGAGCACCGGGCGGTACTCGCAGCGTGTCGCGGATTGCGCAGAGCGGGATATGCCGTGACCGTGTCCTCGCCAAGGCGCGTCGCGATGGCCGCGTGGTCTCGCGCGACGGAGCGGAAAATCACCCTCCCCGATCCCGGTGCCTCGCCGCGGCGTTTCGTTGACGCGCTACGCGACCGCGTCGCGTCCGGCTCCTGGGATGTGCTCGTGCCTGGGACGGAGGCTTCACTGCTTACGATTTCGGAGGCGCGGGACGAGCTCGAGCCGCACGTCGCGCTCGGGTTGCCGCCTCACCCCGTCGTCCTCGGCAGCCTTGACAAGCACCTCCTTCAGCGGGTCGCGGCCGATGCGGGCCTGGCTTCGCCCGCGAGCGTCCCCTGCAAGGATCGGGTGGAGGCCGTGGCCGCCGCGACGGACCTCGGTTTCCCTGTCGTCGTCAAGCCCGCTCGATCGTTCCAAGCCGCCTTGGACGCCCCACACGGAGCGCTCAAGCAGAGGGGAGCGATCATCGTCCAGGAGAAGAGCGGACTCGATGCTGCGCTGCGCCGGGTCGGTGAGCCATTGACGGTTCAGCGCTTCGTGCCGAATGCGCAGATCGTGTCGTGTGCGGGTGTGCGACTTCCGGAAGGACTGGCCGGCTTCACAGTCGCCCGATACGTTCGGACTTGGGCGCCGCGTGTCGGAAGCGCGGCGTTCGCCAGGACAGTCGAGCCACCGGACGGGCTGCGGGGGCGCATCGAGGACATCCTCGCCCGCATCGGCTGGATAGGCATCTTCGAGTTGGAACTGCTCGACGAGGGTGCTGGACGGCTCGAGACGATCGACCTCAACCCTCGCCTGTTCGGGTGGCTTTCGCTGGCGGTCGGCGCCGGTGCGAACCTGCCGGCGATCTGGTGCAACCACGTACTACGACGCGGCGGTGGTGTCGCGGCTGACGCCGCACCTGGGCATTACTACCGCTGGGAGGAGGGCGAGCTGAAGTACGTCGTGCGTCACGCGCAAAAGTTCAATCGGCGTGCTTTCGCGCCGCTGCGTCCGCATCGAAACGTCGTTCACGCCTGCTTCGAGCTCCGTGACCCGGCTCCACTCCTCGCGCAAGCGCTCGAGGTCGTCGGCAGCCTGTTCAAACGCAAGGCGTGATGACAGGTCGCGGAATCCACCCTCCCCGTTTCCCTGGCGCGCCACCGAGCGCCGTCTGCGGTCCGCCCTGCTGACTCGACAGGGTTTGCCTGCAGAAAGCTACGCACCGACGCGCCGGGAAACCGGAGCCCTCCCCTAGCCGCTGATCGCTTCTCCGTAGACACGGCACGCGGTGGCTGCGCCCAGCGCATCCTCACGCCAGCCGTAGAGAACGGTGACGCCCGTGCCGTTGGCGCGGAAGAACTGCGCCGAGCCCGTGCCTCGGTTCTCGTCGTTGTTCAGGTTCGCGTTCGTCGTCGGCGTGAAGCTGCCGAACCCGTCGCCGAACGCGCCAGCACCCTCGCCGAAGCCTCAGCGTTCTTCGCCGACGGGACCTGGCCCAGCGTCGACTCGACGATCTTGGCGCCGGTCAGCTGGTTGTCCTTGACGGTGCGCGTCGTGACCGCGTTGTTCTGGAGCTTCTGCGGGCCGACCGAACGTGCGCTCAGCTTGGTCGCCACGACCGCGTTCTTCTGCAGCTGCTTCGTGCCGACGCTGTTCCGCGGCAGCTTGATCGCCGCATAGCTCGTGCCGCCGAGCGCCACGGCCAATCGCATGAGGACCCCTCCTCGAGTTTGTTCGTAGAACGATGCAGTTCCACCCTGCCGTCCCCGACCGGAAAGGCCCTGGATTCTTACGGTTTCCTTACCGCGGGCTCAGCCGGACTGCGTGAGGAACGCGACGAGGTCGTTGATCTGCGTCGGGCTCAGGGTCTGCCCGAAGTTCCCGGGCATGATGTTCGGCTGGTAGCCCTGCGCGATCTCCTTGTTCGGGTCGACGATCGACTCCTTCACGAACGCCGGGTCCTTCCCCTGGAGCGCGGTGTCCAGATCGGGCCCGACCGTGCCTGTCGCGCTCGCCGCCTTGAAGGTGTGACAGCTCCCGCAGCCCTGGGCCGAGAAGACGATCTTCCCGTCGGGCGCCTTGCCCTCCTGCGCCGCGGGCGGCGGTGGCGGCTGCTCGATCGTCATCCCAGGACTGTTCGGACCCGTCTCCGCCGCAGACTCCTTGGAGGGCTCGGCTCCGAAGACCTCGACCGCGCTCAGCATCGCGACGAAGAAGACGAGCGTCGCGGCGATGAACCAGCCGAGCTGCCTGCCCGGATACTGCGGCCAGCGCCGCGGGATGACGAGCGCCGACAGCAGCGCAAAGGCGATGAACGCACCCGCCACGAGCGCGAGCCCGACCGCGTGTCCAGTCGAGAGAGCGAGCAGCACAGGCGGAACCTACCAACGTGCCGCAGGCAAGATTGCGCCGATGCTCGAGCTCTTCCCCGAAACGGCAACCGTCGAGAACGGAGAGCTGACGATCGCGGGCCTCGGCGCCGCGCGGCTCGCGGCCGAGTTCGGCACGCCGCTCGTCGTCTACGACGAGAGGACGATCGTCGAGGCGGCCCGCGCCTACCGCGCTGCGGCGCCCGGCGCGTTCATCGCCTACGGCGTGAAGGCGTTTCCGAACGTCGCAGTGCTCCAACTACTGGCCGGCGAAGGGCTCGGCGCTGACGTCGCAACCCTCGGCGAGCTGACGATCGCGCTCAGGGCCGGCTTTCCAGGCGCGCGGCTGATCGTCCACGGCAACAACAAGAGCGTCGAGGAGCTCGAAGCCGCCGCCCGGGCGGGCGCGTGGCTCGTCGTCATCGACGCGCCGGACGAGATCGAGCTCGCAGCCGAGGCGGGCGTCGAGCGCGTGCTCATCCGGACGACGCCCGGCGTCGAGGCGGACACGCATCCGGCGATCAAGACCGCGCACCACGGCTCGAAGTTCGGGCTCCCGCCGGAGCAGACGCTCGAGGCGGTCGGCCGCGCGCGCGAAACCGGGCTCGAGGTCGCAGGCCTGCACGTCCACATCGGATCGCAGATTCTCGACGACTCGCCCGCGATCGAGACCGTCGCGTGGCTCGCGGCGTTTGCGGAGCGCTGCCGACGCGAGCTGGACTGGACGCCCGGCGTCGTCGACCTCGGTGGCGGGCTCGGCATCCAGTACGTCGAGGGCCGCGTCCCGCCGTCGATCTCCGAGTTCGTCGGGACCGTCGTCTGGCACCTGAACGACGAGTGGAGGTCGCGCGGCCTGCCGCACCCTCAGCTCGTGCTCGAGCCCGGGCGCTCGATCGTCGGCCGCGCCGGCGTCACGCTCTACGAGGTCGGCGCGGTGAAAGAGGTCGCGGGCGCGACGAGGTACGTCGCCATCGATGGCGGGATGTCGGACAACCCGAGGCCGCAGCTCTACCAGGCGCAGTACACGGGATTGCTCGCGAACCGCGTGGACGAATCGACAGATGGCACGTACGCGGTCGCCGGGAAGCACTGCGAGTCGGGCGACGTGATGATCCGTGACCTGCCGCTCCCGGAGCCGCGGCGCGGTGACCTACTCGCAGTCGCGGGCACGGGCGCGTACACGCTGACGATGGCGTCGAACTACAACCTCGTGCCGAGACCGGCGGCCGTGCTCGTCAAGGACGGCGAAGCTCGGCTGATCCGCCGGCGCGAGACGATCGACGATCTGCTCGAGCTCGAGCCGTGAGCCGTCGGGTGTGAAGCCCTAGCGCGGCGCGAACCTGAACTTGCTGAGACCGAGCATTCGCCCGTAGCGCGGGTTGGCAACCGTTCCGTGGGCGGGCCAGACGACCCACACGTGGACACCGCGGCGCAGCCGTTCGGTGTGGCCGCGGTACGTCCACGTCCGGTTCAGCTTCAGACGGGTTCGGCGGGGCCAGAGGCTGAGGATCTTCCGGCCGCGGCGATAGAGCTGGACGTTGTAGTAGCGCGCGCCCCGCACGGCGCGCCACTTGAGCAGCGGAGGGACCGTGACCGCGGCGTTCGCCGGTGGTGAGTAGAGAGCCGCCCGACGGCTGACTGGGGGCGGAGGCGGTGGTGGTGGAGGAGGAGGAGGAGGTGGAGGCGGAGGAGGCGGAGGCGGAGGCGGAGGAGGCGGCGGCGGTGGAGGCGGCGGCGGTGGAGGCGGCGGAGGTGGAGGCGGTCCGTAGAGGCCGGTGTGGCGCGCGTTCCCGCCGAACTGGCCCCACTCGATCCCGCCGTAGCTCGACCCGTGCAGGTCGTACACCCAGACCTTGTCGTAGAGCCCCTCGAAGCCACTCCACGCGCTGCCGAGCACGATCAGCTCGTTGCGCCCGTCGAGGTCGATGTCGGCGATCGCCGGCACACCGCCCGCCCCGAGCACCAGCTGCTTGGGAAAGTGTGAGTTCAGAACGCCGTTTCGGCCGTAGACCCGAACCTCCCCCGACTCGGAGGAGCCCGCAACCTGCTTCGTGATCGCAATGTCCTGCTGTCCGTCCCCGTCCACGTCCCCGATCACGGGCGCCGAGTTGCCCTGCCAGCTGTTCGTCCACGTCTTCGGCCAGCCCGGGTACACCGTGCCGTCGCCCTTCCACACGTTGAGCGCGTCGTCGGTCTGGACGACGATCTCGGGCACACCGTCGCCGTCGAGATCGCCGAGTGCAGGGGCGCTTCCGTATGCAACGTCGCCGACGGGCATCATCGAGCGCTCGATCGTCCCGTTCGCCGCCAGCACCCTGACGTACGACGTGGCCGCGACCGACGCCACGATCACGATCTCCGGTGCGCCGTCGCCGTCCACGTCGCCGATCGCCGGGAACGTGTCGACCTCGCCGTCCATGAGCACGGGGAACCCGTCGACCTCGGTCCCGTCCCGGTGGTACGCGTGGATGTAGATGCCGGGGCTCGTCCAGCCGGAGACGGTGACGATCTCCGGCACACCGTCACCGTCGAGGTCGGCGATCGCGGGCGTGTGGCGCTCCTGCCCACCGTCGCCGCTGACCGGCCAGCCCGAGAGGATCAAGCCGTTCGCCCGGTACGCGTGCAGCGCCCAGTCCTCCTCCTCGGTGAAGATCTCGTCGAGACCGTCACCGTCCACGTCGGACAGGCTCGGCGGTGACGCAATGTAGTTCGACGCCTCGCGCGGCCAGCCGGGAAGCATCTGACCCGCACCGTTGTACCCGGCCAGCGAACCCCCGAACGATGCCGAGAAGACCTCGAGCCCCGGAGCCGCGGTCGACAGCTCCCCCAGTGCGGGCATCGACTGCCCCGGCGTCGACACGGGCCATCCGGGCTCGGGCGAACCGTCGGAGTTCCACGCGTAGAGCGGCCCGCCTGCGAGGCCGGTGACGAGGATCTCCAGCGTCGGGTCGGCGTCGATGTTGCCGACGAGCGTGAGAACGGCCGGCCCGCCGTGGTACGTCCCTGCGCGCTCGTACGTCCTGACCGGAAAGCCCGGCTCCAGGTCCGGATCAGGGTACGGCGCAGCCGCCGCCACGCCCGTGCCGACGATTGCCGCTGCCGCGAGCGCGACCACGAAAGCTCCCCAGTACCGCAACCGACCCCTCCTCAGAGCGAGGGAGTCTACCCAGGCCTAGCGCCGAGCCGCCCCTTTTTTCCGGAGCTGCTCCCCCACCTTGCGCGCTGCGGCGCGCAGCTCGCGGTCCTGCTCGTCGTCGTCGGCGATCGTGCTCAGGATCAGGATCGTCTCCCGCTGCGGGGAGCCGTTGCTCAGGCAGAAGATCGCCAGGCGCCTCACGGCCTGGTTGTCGTCGTGCGAGGCGAGCTCGTGCAAGAGCGGCCGCACGTTGTTGACGAGCCCCGGGTGCTCCCTGGACAGGCTCTCGAGCGAGATCAGGGCGGACCCGCGGCAGGCCGGGCTCTCGTCGTCGAGGCCGCGCCGCAGGAGCTCCACCTTCTGGCGGTACCGGAACTGTCCGATCGCGCGATACGCGACCGCGCGCTCTCGATAGTCGGACGAGCGTGCCTCGCCTTCCACCTCGTCCTGCCACTTCGTCCGCAGCTCGGCCAGCTCACGCTCGGAGCCCTGCTCCGCGAGCGCGGCCGCCTCCGCAGCGGCTGTCGCGAGATCAGACAGCGGACAGCGAGCGCGGGTCGGGGCCGACGTACCGGTCGGCGGGCCGGAACAGGCGCCCGGTCTTCTTCTGCTCGAGAATGTGCGCGGACCAGCCGGCGACCCGCGAGCAGGCGAACATCGCCGGCGTCAGGTCAGGCGGGACGTCGGCCGCGTCGAGGAGAACGGCCGAGTAGAACTCGACGTTCGTGGCGATCACGTAGTCCGGCTTGCGCGTGTGAAGCTCCGCGAGCGCAGCTTCCTCCAGCGCCTCCGCAACCTCGATGCGCGGCGATCCGACTTCCTGCGCGACCCGCTTGAGGATCCGAGAGCGCGGATCCTCGGCCCGGTAGACGCGATGCCCGAAGCCCATGATCCGGCCGTGCCGGTCGAGGACGTTCTTGACGTAGCCCTCCGGATCCCCGGTCTTCGCGACCGCGTCGAGCATCGGCAGCACACGTGCCGGCGCGCCGCCGTGGAGCGGCCCGCTGAGCGCTCCGACCGCCGCTGACATCGCCGCGCCGCAGTCGGCGCCGGTCGAGGCGACGACGCGTGCCGTGAACGTCGACGCGTTGAGCCCGTGCTCGGCGGTGCAGATCCAGTACGTGTCGATCGCCTTGACGTGATCGGGGCTCGCCTCGCCGCGCCAGCGGAGGAGGAATTTCTCGGCCGCGGTCTGGCCCTGCGCGACCACGTCGTCCGACGCCGCCTCGCGTCCCTCCGCGTGCGCAGCGGAGCGCGCCACGATCCCCATCATCTGCGCGGAGATCCGCCCGAGGTCCGTGCGCGCCTGCGTGTCGTCGATGTCGACGAGCTTCTGGAGCTTCCACGCTCCGGCGAGGTGCGCGACCTCGGACTGCAGATCCGCCGGCGCGTTTCCGGTCAAGCCGGTCGGAACGTACGGCTCCGGGTCGGGCATCTTCGACTCGATGTCGTCGTCGACGAGCAGCCCCCAGATGTTCTCGTACGGATACCGGCCGACGAGCTCCTCGATGTCGTAGCCGCGGTACCGGAGCGCGCCGCCCTCGCGATCGGGGGCCGCGATCGCCGTTTCGACGGCGACGACCCCCTCGAGCCCTGGCTTGAAGTCGTTCATCCCCTCGAAATCTATCGGTAGAGTCGCGCCCGATGACTCACCGAGTCACCCTCATCCCGGGCGACGGCACGGGCCCCGAGTTGACCGAGGCGACGCGCCGCGTCCTCGAGGCAACCGGCGTCGACTTCGACTGGGACGTCCAGGAGGCGGGGAGCGACGTCATGGACAAGCACGGCGGGAACCCGCTTCCCGACCACGTGCTCGACGCGATCCGCACGAGCCGCGTCGCCCTCAAGGGCCCGATCACGACGCCGGTCGGCGGAGGCTTTCGCTCGGTCAACGTCGCCCTCCGCAAGGGCCTCGACCTCTACGGGCAGGTGCGGCCCTGCAAGAGCTACCCGGGAGTCCGCTCACGCTATGAGGACGTCGACCTGGTGATCGTCCGCGAGGCGACCGAGGATCTCTACGCCGGGATCGAGTACGAGGTCGGCTCGCCCGACGCGAAGGAGCTCACCGGGTGGCTCCGCGCGCACGGGGGCCAGCTGCCGGACGACTCGGGCATCTCGATCAAGCCGATCTCCGTCGAGGGCACCCGCCGCATCTTCGAGTTCGCCTTCGACTATGCGCGCAGGCTCGGCCGCCGCAAGGTGACGAGCGTGCACAAGGCGAACATCATGAAGTTCACGGACGGCCTCTGGCTCCACGTCAGCCGCGAGGTCGCGGAGCAGAACTCCGACATCGAGTTCGAGG
>Ga0207674_10006104_pt1 | contig 14242 bp, 10 predicted proteins | sample KBSCornC72_FD_184303 | JGI IMG/M metagenome (GOLD analysis project Ga0207674, IMG submission 184303) | Corn rhizosphere microbial communities from Kellogg Biological Station, Michigan, USA - KBS Corn C7-2 (SPAdes) (version 2) | ecosystem: Host-associated > Plants > Roots > Rhizosphere > Soil ... | reverse complement strand
GGGCTGCTCGGCACGCCGTTCGGCGTCGCGCTCCCGGAGGCCGCGTTCGGGCTGAGCGAGGTGGTCGTCACCGGCACGACCGATGCGACGGAACGGCGCGCGCTCGGGAACGCCGTGACCTCGATCGGCGCCCCCGAGGTCGTCGAGCGCGGCTCGGTGAGCTCGGTGCAGCAGCTGCTGAACGGGCGCGCACCGGGCGTCACCATTCAGCCCGGCTCGGGCCTCGTCGGCGCCGGAGCGCGTATCACCGTCCGCGGCGGCACCAGCCTGTCGCTCAGCAACGAGCCACTACTCTACCTCGACGGCGTGCGCGCGAACAACGCGCCGGTAACGGGCCCCGTGAGTCAGTTCTTCAGCCCAGGGCCGATCTCGCGCATCAACGATCTCGACCCCGACGACATCGAGCGCATCGAGATCATCAAGGGACCTGCCGCCGCCACACTGTACGGGACCGAAGCGTCGACGGGCGTGATCAACATCATCACGAAGCAGGGAACCGTCGGGCCGCCGCGCTGGACGCTCGGCGCAAGGATCGGAACGAGCTACCTGCGCGATCCCGAGGGCCTTTTCCCCACGAACTACGGTCGCGACACCGCGGAGAACCTCATCTCGATCGACCTCGTGAAGCGAGAGAACGCCCGCGGCACTCCGATCTTTCGAAGCGGGCGTAGCCAGCAGTATCACCTGGGCGTCGGCGGCGGGACGCCGCAGTTCCGCTACTACCTCGCCGGCGGGTACGAGGCCAGCGACGGCGTGGAGCGGTGGAACGAGATGCGCAAGCGGACCGCCCGGCTGAACGCGACGCTCGCCCCCGGCAGCACCCTCACGCTGGACGCGAGCCTCGGTTATGCCGGCGGGCCAACACGCTTGAGTCCCGAAGGGGGCCTGGGGGGCCGAATTGGGACTACCGCCAATGCTAATCCGCTCGGCCTGCCGGGCGCCGGGGGCGACACGACGCGTCGCGGCTTCGCGCGCGGCCTCCCCGAGGAGTACGACCTGATCGTCGACCACGGTGGAAAGTACGAGCAGGGTCTCGATCGCCTGACGACGAGCCTCCGCGTGGAGCACCGGCCATTGCGCTGGCTGAGCCACCGCCTGCACGTGGGGTACGATGGCACCGACGCGACCAACACCATCTTCCTCCCGCGCATCGACGCGCTCCTCGCCACGTCGCCCTTCGCCGACCGGAAGTTCGGCTACAAGGAGGTGATGGTCGGAAATACCGGTTACCGCACCTTCGACTACGCCGCCACGGCCTCGGCCAACGTGACTCGTGGCCTGCGCTCCACCACCTCCGTCGGGGCGCAGTACTATCGCAACGCCACCAGCCGCGTGTTCTCGTCAGGCGCGAGCTTCCCCGCCGAGGGGCTCAGCTCCATTAGCTCTACTAATCCGGCTACGCGAGTCACGGAGGAGGACTTCGTCGAGGACGTGACGCTCGGCATCTTCGCGCAGGAGCAGATCGCCTGGCGCGACCGCGTCTTCCTCACCGCTGCGCTGCGGGCGGACGACAACAGTGCCTTCGGCGAAAACTTCGACCGCGTCTACTACCCCAAGGCAGGCCTGAGCTGGGTCGCGAGTGAGGAGCCATTCTTTCACACACGCTGGGTGAAAACGCTCCGGCTGCGCGCCGCGTACGGCGAGGCCGGCAAGCAGCCATCCACGTTCGACGCGCTGCGCACATACCTGCCGGCCACGGGACCAGCCGACGTCCCGGCGTTGACGCCACAGAGCGTCGGCAACCCCGACCTCGGCCCGGAGCGCGGCAGAGAGGTGGAGCTGGGCTTCGACGCCGGGCTCCTCGATGACCGCGTCGCGCTCGAGGTCACGTACTACGACAAGCGCACTGTGGACGCGATCCTCCCGCGTGAGCTTGCGCCCTCCGGCGGCTACCCCGGCGTGCAGCTCTTCAACGCGGCCGAGATCCGCAACACCGGCATGGAGCTCCTCACGCGCCTAACGCCGCTGCGTGGCAGGCAAGGGGCGTGGGACATCTCGCTCACGCTCGCGACCAATGACAACACGCTGGTGAGCCTCGGCGATCCGGCCCTCGAGTTCGTCGCCGCCGGTGAGTACCTGGGGCACCGGGTGCGCTACCCGGTCGGCTCCTGGTTCGAGAAGCGCGTGACGAGCGCGGACATGGATGCGGCGGGCGCCGTCTCCAATGTCAGGTGTGATGACGGCGACGGCGGCAGTACGCCCTGCGCGGGTTCGGACGGCAGCTACGGCACGGCAGACGACGCGCCTGCCGTGTACCTGGGGCGAACCATCCCCAGGGTGGAAGGAGCAGTCGCGAGCACGGCGGCGCTGCTGGGCCACCGCCTGCGCCTGCACGCGCTGGTCGACTTCAAGACGGGGCATCACAAGATCGACTTCAAGGCCTTCTCCAGCTGCACCCAGGCCACCCGCTGCCGCGAAAACTTCTTCCCGACGGAGTTCGACCCGCGGCGCATCGCCGCCATCACCGCGGCCGGCAGCCTGGTCGACTTCGCGATCGTCGACGCGAGCTTCGCCAAGCTGCGTGAGCTGTCGGCGACGTACACACTCCCGGACCGCTGGGCGGCGGCACTCGGCGCGAGCCGGGCCAGCGTGTCGCTCGCCGGCCGCGAGCTGCACACGTGGACGCGTTACAGCGGCCTCGAGCCCGAGGCGATGTTCCTCGGCGGCTCGCGCGGCGGCAACTACGGCGGCTGGGAGCAGCACATCACCCCCCAACTCACGCGATGGGTCGTCGCGGTCGACCTCGGGTACTGATCGGATTACCGATGCGCATCCTCCTGGCCGGACTAGCGGTCCTCCTACTGCAAGGTTGCGATGCGTTCAACCGGCTCCTCTCGGTCGAGCCGCAGGACCGCGTCTCCGCGTCCGCGGTGGAGAGCTCGCCCGCCAACGCGCAGCTCCTCGTCAACGGCGCCGTCGCCGACTTCGATTGCGCCTTCGGTGCATACGTGGTGATGGGCGGCTTGATCGGCGAGGAGCTCGACGAGACGCGCTTGATCATCGACCGGAAGCCTTACGACCAGCGCACGCATACGTCCAAGGACCGCATTTACGCCGTCAATCGCTGCGAGTCGATAGGCGTCTACACGCCCCTCCAGACTGCACGCGTCTCGGCTGAGCGCGTCCTCCATCTCCTCGAGTCATGGAGCGACGCCGAGGTCCCGCAGCGCGCGACTCTCATCGCGACGATGCACGCGTATGCCGGATACAGCACACTTCTCCTCGGCGAGGGCTTCTGCACGACTGCGCTCTCCTCGCTCGACCAGAACGGGAAGCTGGTGCACGGCGGTGAGATCTCCCGCGACAGCGCCATCAGGGTGGCCGAGTCGCGCCTGAGCGCGGCGATCACCGCGGCGCAGGGGGCGGGCGCGAGCAGCTTGCTCAACTTCGCGCTCGTCGGTCGAGCGCGAGCGCGGCTCGATCGGGGAGATCTCCCGGGCGCGCGGAGCGACGCGACGCGCGTGCCGCCAGCGTTCACGTACGAGATGACCGCATCGGCCAGCCCGCTCCGTCGGAACAACAGGGTGTGGGCTCAGGAGCGCACGAGCTTCCTGACCTCCGTGGGCATTCTCTACCAGTCGCTCGGCGACCCCCGGGTGCCGGTGAGGGACACGCGCGAATATAGCCCGACAGGGCTGCCGGTCTTCTTCCAGGAGAAGTACTCGGGCGCCAGCTCACCCATTCGAATCGCGAGCGGCGCCGAGGCGCAGCTCATCATCGCCGAGTCGGACATCGCGACCGGTACGGCGTCGTCGCTCCAGACCGCCGCGGCCATTGTCAACACATTCCGCGCGCGCGGGAACCAGACGCCCCTCTCGACTGCGGACCAGCCGACTCTTCGCGCGGCGCTCATCGACCAGCGCCGGCGCGAGCTGTTCCTCGAGGGACATCATCTGGGTGACATCATCCGGTTCGACATGGCGTTGACCCCCGCCTCCGGCGCGCGTTTCCCGACGGGCGGCGTATACGGCTCGCAGAAGTGCCTCGCGCTGCCTGACGTCGAGCGGCTCAACAACCCGGTTCTCGGCGGCTGATATCGAGCCGGAAGCGGGGCGTGTCCGCTTCCGCGGTGTTCCCGCACATGGAGGAACAAGGGAACGCCGACGTGGTGATCCATGAAACCCGTTAGGCGTCGCTCGCCATCCGACCGACCAGCCGCCACGCGGAGACCCCGATGAAGCCGACACCTGCATTCGCCACTGCCGCCGCGCTCGTCCTCATCGCGTGTGGAGATCATAGTACCCCGCCGTCCGGCCCCGAGCGCCTAACGTCTGTCGCTCGTGCACTGACCCCCGGCAATGCGGAGGTCGTCATGAGCGGGCTCAATAACCCGCGCGGGCTCGCGTTCGGGCCGGACGGGGCGCTGTTCGTCGCCGAGGCGGGACGGGGAGGGAGCGGGCCGTGCTGGATCAACGCGCAGCAGGTCTGCTATGGGCCGACCGGCGCCGTGGGCCGCCTGTGGCAGGGCAAGCAGGACACCGTCGTCAGCGGGCTTCCGTCGTACGCCAACGCCGCCGGACGCGCAGAGGGACCTAACGCGGTTGGACTGCTCGGGATGGGAGGCGCCTACGTGACGATCGGGTTGGAGACCGATCCGACGATCCGCACTCAGGCCCCCGAGCTCGCTGGCTTTGCTCGCCTCGTTCATGTCTCACCGACGGCGCTCGTTCCGGGGCAGGCCCACCCGCCGTCAAACGTCACGTGGGAGTTCGTCGCCGATCTGGGCACGTACGAGATCGACGTCAACCCGGATTGCGGGCGCATCGACAGCAACCCGTTCGCGGTTCTCCCGGCGCCAGGCGGCGTCATCGTCGCCGATGCAGGCGGGAACGCGCTCATCCGTCGAGGCGCGAACGGCGACCTCTCGACCTTCGCGGCGTTCTCCTCCCGCTACACTACGCCGCAGGGTCCGCAGTGCCCCGCGGTGCCCGTGGACTATCCGACCACGCTGCCTAACGAAACGGTCCCGACCTCCATAGCCGTCGGCCCGGACGGGGCGTATTACGTCGGCCAGCTCGCCGGTTTCCCGCTGGTCGTGGGGGCGGCCAGGATCTACCGCGTCGTGCCCGGAACGACGCCGGAGGTCTTCCTCACCGGTTTCACGTTCGTCATCTCGCTCGCGTTTGACTCCCAGGGGAATCTGTACGTCCTCCAGCACCAGGACGGGCCAGGTGGGGCGGGGACCGGTTCCCTGATCCGCGTGGCTCCCGACGGCAGACGCACGACGGTGATCGCCGGGCTGACGCGCCCGACGTCGGTCGCGATCGGCCCGGACGGCGCGATCTACATCTCGCACCGCGGCATCTCGGTCGGGATCGGCGAGGTCCTGCGCATCCGGCCCTGACCGACACGGACAGGTAGATCCAAAGCCGAGAAGCGCGCGTGTCCGCTTTCGGCGGTGTCTTGCACATGAGGAGAGGTGCGGGATTGTGGATTTCACGTCTGCGCGACCCTCGGTTGCGCGGCACGACAAGGAGCACACGTGAGACGCCTCAGCACCAGCTTTGCTCCCCTGGCGTCTGCGGCCATTCTCGCCGCGGCCTGTGGGACCGAACGTCCCACCGACGTTACGGGCATCGATCCTTCCGCTGCGCGCGGAGGCGGCAGCGCTCCCGCGTACACGAGCACCGACGTGGGCGCGCTGCTCGGCAACTACTCGAGCCGGGCGAACGCCGTGAACGACGCCGGTGACGTAGCTGCCTCGACCTCCTGCTGCAACGCGGGCACGGGCGGGTTCGCCATCGTCGCGGGCGCAGTGACGCCGCTTCCGGGTACGCGCGGTAACGCGTTGGCGATCAGCAACGGCAGCCCCCTGTATGTGGCCGGCTCGGCGGGAGAGACGTCGCAGCCGGTGCGGTGGAGCATCAGTGGCGGCACGCCGAGCCAGCCCACGAACCTGGCGCTGCTGGCGGGCGAGGTGGTCGGCGCCGCGCTCGGCGTCAACGATGCCGGCGACGCCGTAGGCCGGGCGGGTAACAGCGCAGCCATGTGGTCCGCCGCAGGAGCCCGGACGACGGTCCCCGCTCCCCCCAATCAGGGATTCGTGCGCGGCGAAGGTCGTGACATCAACAACGCGGGCCACGCGGTCTTCGTCTTCTTTATCCCGAGTGCCGAGTTCGAGGGCGGACGCGCCCGCGGTTACCTTCGTCTCGCATCGGGCGGCCTCGTCGAGCTGGCGCCGCTCCCCGGTGACATCACCAGCTACGTCAACGGTCTCAGCGAAGTGGCGAACAACGCGCTCTACGTCGCGGGGAGCACGCGGACGAGCGCGGATGTCATGAGGGCCGTGCGGTGGAAGGTGGACGTCACCACCGGACAGATTCTCAGCGCCGAGGTCCGCTCGGAACGGTCGCACGCGCTCGCCGTCAGTAACGCTGGTGGCGCCGCGGGCTTCGTCGAAGGGCCACCGAACAGCTTGAAGTCCAGCGCGTTCCTTTGGCGCGGGAGCTCGCTCCTGGCGCTCGACCCGCCCACGGGCGGGAAGGATGCGAGGGCGTGGGCCGAGAGCCCCAGCGGCAAATTCGTGGCCGGCGACGCCGTCCTCGGGACCTCGCGCCGGGCCGTGCGCTGGACGATCCTCGCCCCCTGAGTTGGCCACTGAGCTCGGGTCCACGTCGCCCTCGCCCTTCCTGTCGCGCTGCTCGCGTGCCAGGACATCGCGCCCGTCGCGCCACGAAATACCGCGCGCCTAACGAACGAAACGAGGGCGATGTGGGGTGAAGGACCGCAGGAGCAATTCACCTTCCTGCAGTCTCGGAACCTCCTTCACCAGAAGGGCGTGCTCATCAAACCAGCTGCACCGTACGCCGCGGCGCGCTGCGATCCACGAGCCCTACTTGGTCGACGAGCGCTTCGAAGCGCGGGTTGCCTCGAAGGCTGTCGTAAGCTGGCTCCGCACCGAGGGCGACGACCCAGCAGTCACGCTGCTCCACCGACCGCTCGATGGCGGCGAGCGCTTCGTCGGTTCGGCCGAGCGCGCCGTACACCACACCGAGCGTCATCGGGGACACGTAATCGGTCCGGGCTCGCTTCTCGAGCCCCGCGACCAGCTCCTCCGCCTCGCCACGTTTGCCAAGCTGCGCCAGCCCCGCCGCCAGGTTCGCGACCATCCACGTGGAGGAACCGCCGACCTTCGCTGCCGTTCGCAGCGCGTCGAGCCCCGCCTCGGTATGGCCGCGGGCGAGAAGACAGCAGCCAAGGCAGCGATAGCCTTCAGCATACCCGGGGTTGAGCGAGAGGACACGCTCAGCGCACTGGATCACCTCGGCGCAGCGCCGCGCGACGAACAACGTGAACAGCTCGCCGTACGACGCCGGAGCCGCGAGCGGGTCGATCTTCACCCCGCGCCGAGCCCAGTCGAGAGCGATATCAGTGTCGCCGCGAAACGCGTAATACAGCGAGAGCCAGTTGTACGCGCTCACGTTGCTCGGATTCAGGGCGACGGCCCGCTCGAGCTCCACTCGGGCCGCCGAGAAGTTCCATTCGTAAAACAGGTTGATTGCGCCGAGCGAGGAGTGCGCCTCCGACAGCGACTCATCGAGGGTACGGGCCCGTTCCGCCGCCATGTGCGCGAGCGGAAACGCCGCGGCCGGTGTCATCGTCTCGTAGATCCCGGCCGCGATGAACACGTCGGCCATACCAGCGTGCGCAAGCGCGAACTCCGGATCGAGCTCCAGCGCCTGCTCGAACAGGTCGAGCGCGCTCTCGATGCCGCGTCCGACCTGATTCCAGGCATGTCGGCCGCGCAGGTAGAGCTTGTACGCGTCGAGGTTGGTGGACCGTCGCGGCGGGGCTGGTGCGCCGGACGCGTTCACGAGCGTGACCTTCAGCGTCTCGACGACTGACGCGGCGATGTGATCCTCGACGTCGAAAACGTCTTCATCCTGGCGGTCGTAGCGCTCTGACCAGAGCTGGAACCCATTCGTGACGTCGGCGAGTCGCACACTGACGCGCAGGCGCTTTCCTGAACGGCGAATGCTTCCCTCGAGCACGGTCCGCACACCCAGACGGTCGCCCACGGTGCGAAGGTCGATGCGCTCTCCTCGAAACGCGAACGACGAGGTGCGCGCGGCGACGTGCATCGTCCGCAGGCGCGCGAGCGAGTTGAGCACCTCCTCGGCGATGCCGTCGGCGAGGTATGCGTCATCGGGATTGCCACTGACGTTCGCGAACGGCAGAACGGCGATCGACGGCAGTGCGGCGACCTGCGCGTTCGGCGTGGTCGGCGTTCCAGTGCCCGTGCCGACGCCGACGGCCGATGCGATTGCGTCCAGCGTGTCGACGACGTCGCCTGCCGAAGGCCGCTCAATGGGCGATTTCGCGAGACACCGCATGACCAGCGACGAGAGCAGCGGTGGAAGATCCGGGCGCCGGTCCTTGATCTCGGCCGGTGCTCTCGTGATCTGCGCGACGAGGAGCTCCTGGGCGTTCCGTCCGGTAATTGGGCGTTGGCCGGTGAGGACCTCGAACGCCAGGACGCCTAACGCGTAGATATCGACCCGGTGATCCGCTGCCGGGTCGGCCGACGCCTGCTCCGGCGCCATGTATGCCGGCGTGCCGACGGTCATCCCGGCCGATGTGAGCTCGGAGTCGTCCCCCCCGCGGACGGACGAGGCGGCCTTCGCGATCCCGAAGTCGGTGACCACCGCGTACCCCGACGACAACAGAACGTTGTCGGGCTTGAGGTCGCGGTGCGCGACGCCGTGCTCGTGGGCGTACGCAATTGCGGACGCGACGTCCCGGATCACGCGGATGGCGCGCGGCAGCGAGAACTGGTGACCGGCCGTGATTTTCGCGCGCAGGGATTCACCAGAGACGAACGGCATCGTGTAGTACGGAACGTCCTCCACGAAGCCGGTCGTGAGCACGGGGACGATGCACGGGTGCTGCAGCCTGGCGACGATCTGGATCTCGCGGCGGAATCGCTCGCCGTCCACCTTCGCGTTAGGGTTCGGACGGAGGAGCTTGACGGCGATGCGCCGCGACAGGGCGGCGTCCGCGACGAGGTAGACCTGCGACATGCCACCGCCCCCGAGCTGACGCTCGATTGCGAACGATGGTCCGAGCGCGGCCTGGAGTCGCGCTGCGAGGTTCGCCACGTTCATCGGGCCTGCCCGGACGCGGCGGTACGGCTATTCGCCTGAGCTCTCGTGGCGTGATTCATCCAAGTCGACGCAAACCTCCAAGGAACGACGGGCGCTCGGGTGAGTCTGTCAACCCTGCCTGCTCAACGCAACATGGTCTTGAGGCGATGGTTCGAATTCGCGGAGACCATACCCCGACAACCACCGCAACACCAGCGGTCGACGGCCGACCGGCCTGAGCTGATTCGAGGCAAGGAGGTGCGCGACGACGTCGCGGTACGTTACCTTGGCCGCCGCAGGCTCCTCTTTTCCACCCACGATACTGGAGCGGTCCTCATGCGCCTGGCATCCATCCTCGGCGTCGGCGTGCTTGCCGCAGCCTGTGTGTCCAAGTCCGAACCGCCAGCCGCCGCTGCGGCTGCCTCCGCCCCTACGCCCCTGTCGGAAGCTGCGCTCGATTCGGTGCGGGCCGTCGACGCCGCCTTCGCTGCGGGTATGAACGCCAAGGATACGGCAGCGGTGTTCGCGATCTACGCGGCCGATGCGAAGGTGATGCCCCCCGACTCCCCGACCCTGGATGGACCCGCCGCGCATCCTGTCCTCGCCGGCCTCATCGCCGGTGGCGCGACCGACTTCGTGCTCACCCCGACGACGGTGTACGGGATCGGAGACCTGGCTTACGCGGTCGGGACGGCGAGCTTCAAGATGGGTGGCGCGTCGGAGACGGTGAAGTACGCGGAAGTCCTGCGGAGAGGCGACGACGGCAAGTGGCGCTACGTCGTGGACATGTTCAGTAACATCGCGCCACCGGCCGCTGCGGCTGCACCAGCAAAGAAGAAGTAGCTCGCTGCGTGATGCGGCATGACGAAGCGACGAAACGTCATCGTCCACATCGCGACCAGCGCGGATGGCTACATCGCGCGTCCTGACGGTGATCTCGAGTGGCTGACGTCCCGTCCCGCTCCCGCTGGTTTCTATGGTATGAACGCCTTCATGAGGTCGATCGACACGAAACTGCTCGGCCGGAAGACGTACGAAGAGAGCCTGCGCATGGGGGCGAAGTTCGACTCGGGGGCCCGGACCATCGTCTTCTCGCGTCATGCGCCCCCGGCCGACGCCCCTTCAAGCGTGGAGTTCGTGAGCGGCGCAATCGGCCCATTCGTGAGCCGGCTTCGAGAGCAGCCGGGCAAGGACATCTGGTTGATGGGCGGCGGCGAGCTCATCGCCTCCTTTCTCGACGAGCAGGCGATCGACGAGTTCGTCATCAGTGTCGCCCCCGTGTTCATCGGTGATGGCATTCCACTGATCGCGCGACGTCACCGTCACGTGCCTCTGGACTTGCACTCCGTCGAACGCTTCGAGGATGGCCTGGTTCAACTGCGCTACCGCGTTCACACCCAAGCTCGCTGACGCTGCATCCCAGGAAAACGGGAGGGCGCGCTGGCGTTAGGTTGGACGGCCTTGGGTCCGGCCGCGTAGCCGTTCTCCAGAGGACGGCAGACCGGCCGGGGGCCGGCCGTCGGTCGCTTGGTGCGCAGAGCCGGTCGCGGCGATATGTTGCGGACGCCCCTGTCGCCCCGCGCACTCACTCTCTGGAGAACGCCGATGACCGAGCGCAATCAGGCTCGCGACGCCGAGCGGCTGCCCGAAACGGCGGCCCGGCGCCTTCTCGAACGGGCAAGCGAGCTCGAGGCCGCGCGCGGCGCGGAACTGTCCGTCGCCGAGCTGCGTGAGGCAGCGCGGGAAGCCGGGATCACGCCCGGCGCGTTCGAGCAGGCGCTGGCCGAATACCGTGAGACCGCTTCATCACCGACCGCTGTGGCAACGCCGGCCCCGCGCCGGCGTCTGGCCCGCTTGTGGCCGGCCGCGTTGGTGCTCGCCGCACTGCTGTCGGTCCTGGCGATCCGAATGATGGTGTCCGTGTCCTAACGTCGTGAAACAGCATCAACCGCGGAGCGGCGCCGAGGTCAGCTCATGAACGTAGGACGCCAAGATCACCCTGAAGAACTCGTTCTTGAAAAACCGGCTCGCACGTTAGGCATGAGCGAATGACGGTCACGCACCGCATCGTGCACCCTCGATCGTCGATCGACCCCGTCATCGACTGGCTCCTCGACGCCGACCCGTCGATCCGCTGGCAGGTCATGCGGGACCTCACCGAGACGTCTCCGGCGATCGTCGCGGCCGAGCGGTCGCGCGTCGCGTCGGAAGGCTGGGGCGCGCGGCTGCTCGATCAGCAGCGCCCCGACGGGCAGTGGGGCGATGGCATTGCCACGCCGTTCTGGTGGTCGAACCTGTACACGCTGCTGTTCCTGCGCGACCTCGGGCTCGACCCGACGAGCGCGCGCGCGCGAACGGCGATCGATCTCGTTCGCGACAACGTCACCTGGGGACCGGAGTTTGGAGACTCGCCCTTCTTCGAGGGGGAGGTCGAGCCGTGCATTAATGGCCGAGTGGTCGCGTTAGGCGCGTACTTCGGCGAACGCAGCGATCGACTCGTCGACCGACTCCTGACCGAACAGCTCGCGGATGGTGGCTGGAACTGCGAGGCGGAGCGCGGCTCGGTGCGGTCATCCTTCCACACGACGATCTGCGTGCTCGAAGGACTGCTCGCGTTCGAGGCGGCGTTTGGTGCCACTTCGACAGTGACTGACGCGCGGAGGCGCGCACAGGACTACCTCCTCGAGCGCCGTCTGCTTCGAAGGTTGTCGACCGGCGAGATCATCGACCCGTTGTGGACGCAGTTCGCGTTTCCGCCACTCTGGCATTACGACCTGCTGCGGGCGCTGGACTATCTGCGCGCGGCCGGCGTGAAGCCGGAGGCCCAAGTCGAGGAGGCCGTCGCGACCGTGTTTGAGCGGCGCCAGGACTCCGGACGCTGGCTGCTCGACGTACGACATCGCGACACCCTGCACCAGGAATTGGCCGGCACCGTCGGTGAGCCGAATCGCTGGAACACGCTGCGCGCTCGCCGAGTGCTCGACTGGTATGCACGCCGGGACTGAACGAGACGCATTCATGAAATGCATCGTGACCCTCGCCGTGTTGACCGCGGCCCTCGACCCGATTGCCGCACGAGCACAGCAAGCGGCGGCCACGATCGACGTGCAAACCGCAGGACGGTTTGCGGCGATGGCGCTGGCATGCGTCCAGAAGGAATACCCGAACAAGATCACGCACATCCTGAATTCCCCCGGGGATGTGCGGGCGCCGCACGAGCTGACGCCGGCGTTCTACGGATGCTACGACTGGCATTCGTCGGTGCATGGCCACTGGATGCTGGCGCGTCTGATCCGCGCCTTTCCCAACGCGCCGTTCGCGCCCGATGCCGTCGCCGCACTCCAGGCGAACCTCACCCCGGCCCGCATTGCCGGCGAGGTGGCCTATTTGAATGCCACCGGACGAGAAGACTTCGAACGCCCATACGGATTGGCCTGGCTGCTCCAGCTGGCCGCCGAGCTGCGCGAAACACGGACGCCTGATGCGGCTGCGTTGTCGTCGGCGCTCGAGCCGCTCGAAGGAGCGGTCGTCGCGCGGCTCAAGGGATGGCTGCCGAAACTCGCGTATCCCATTCGGGCGGGCGAGCATTCTCAATCCGCGTTCGCGTTTGGACTGATCCTCGACTATGCTCGCGGAACGGACCCGGCACTGGCCGCGATGGTCGTCGCCAAGGTGCGCGAGTTTCATCTCGAGGATCGCGACTGCCCCATCAGCTACGAACCGTCCGGCCAGGACTTTCTCTCGCCCTGCATCGCCGAGGCCGACGTGATGCGCCGCGTGCTGCCACCTAACGAGTTCGCCACGTGGCTGACGGCCTTCCTCCCGCGACTCCCCACCACCGATTCAGGTGCGTGGCTGCCGGTCGGCGTGGTCACCGACAAGACCGATGGCAAGCTCGCGCATCTGGACGGCCTCAACCTCAGCCGGGCGTGGATGCTGGAGGGCATCGCGGCGGGATTGCCCGCCGGCGATCCACGCAGACGCGCACTGATGGCCGCGGCTCGCACTCATGCCGCCAGTGGACTCGCCGCCGTGACCGCCGAACACTACGCCGGCGGTCATTGGCTCGGCAGCTTCGCCACCTACCTCATCACGCGCCGCGGGATCGCCAAGTAGGCCCGCTCATGCAGCCGGGAATGTGGCTAGCTCCCGAAGCCAAGCTTGATCGAGAACGAGTTCACCGTAGCCATGTTGTACTCGACACCGAGTCGGGCCTTGGACACCTGTAGCGTGGTGCCGATCATTGCCTGTGCGCCGAGCACGTGTTCGTCATCGAGATCCACCGCCGTCGTCTTCTCGTGGGAGCTCGACAGGTACGTTGAGCCTCCGACATAGGGCGACACGGTGGCCCATTTGGTGAGGGCGAACTTCCGGCTCGCCAGCAGGTCCACACCGTACACCCTCAAGTCCAGGTCGTCGGGCCCATACATCGACACGAAGCTGAAGCGTGTCGCCGCCGCCCACGATCGGGCCGGGTCGTTGACGAATGCGTGCTGCACCTGGGCGGCGTAGAACCCGTAGTTCGCTCCGGGACTCTTGGTGAAGTAGACGCCCACGTCCGTGTCGTCGCTGACGCCCGCCCGAACCATGAGGCCCGGGAACTTGAGCCCCTCACCCTCGAACAGCCAATGCGCGGAGTCGGGGTGGACGAAGGTGTCGTTCCACGCGTCGTCGTGGTCGTCGATGCCGGTCTGCCACTGGAGCAGGGACAGCTCGAACCGCCCTTTCCCCATCGGCTGCGCATCGGATAGCGGACGGAAGTAAGCGACGAGGCCGGCTTCCCGTGTGAACTGGCGCCAGGCGGACTGGGTCAGGGACGGGCTGAGCTGGAACGAGCACTCCTTCCATTTCGGATTGATGTGGAGGTGCGGGTGGCCGCCGTCCTTACTCGAATTGACGTGGGAGTGTGGCTGGACGGCGGTCTGTGCAGCTGCTCTGGTCTGGATCGAGGCGATGGCCAGGGCCACGCCCGCAATGGTCAGCTTTCTATACATCATGGACGCCCCGCTTTTCGGTGTTGGTCGTTTGCCGAACCCCGTCGGTGACGGGATCGCGATGGTGAACGACCGGAAGCTGGGTGCTCCGGGATGCGAAGTCGTCCGAACCGATCGGATCGGACCTGCCTGTTGGAGGTGTCAGCCAGAAACACCCCCGCCACC
>Ga0207674_10006102_pt1 | contig 14244 bp, 9 predicted proteins | sample KBSCornC72_FD_184303 | JGI IMG/M metagenome (GOLD analysis project Ga0207674, IMG submission 184303) | Corn rhizosphere microbial communities from Kellogg Biological Station, Michigan, USA - KBS Corn C7-2 (SPAdes) (version 2) | ecosystem: Host-associated > Plants > Roots > Rhizosphere > Soil ... | reverse complement strand
GAGAAATCAGGATCGTGCCGCCCAGCAGGAGCAGCATGAAGGCGATCAGCACCGCCCAGCCTTGCCAGGTCAGCGGCAGCCCCCAACCCCAGCCGTATTTCTTGGCGGGAAACCAATATTTATTTGTTTTCATAATCGTAAACCCATTAAAGAGCACGCCGGTTTCCCGGCGTGCTCGTGTTTCCCCCGGCTTGGCGTCTTATAGAGCGAATGCCAAAGGAGTTTCCAGGTAGCACTGCTCGCGCTGCGAGCAGCGATTCGCGTATTCAGGAATTTCTTTTCGCAATCATTCTAAATGCAAGGTAGGGCGCGGTGACGTTGCCCCATCCGGGGTAGGACCCGCACCGCGCCGTTAGCTCAGTTATGCTTCCCTTCCGCGCCATTCGCCTGATTGCGCAGCATGAGGCCGAGCAATCCATCGACGATGCCTGGATTGGCGCTCGCGCCGCTGACCGCGACGTCCGGCACAATGCGCACGTTGCGTTCGCCGACGATCTGCATCAGTTGCATGATCGTGTAACCTTGCGCGCCCAACGATTCGACGCCGACGCGATAAGCTTCGGCTTTCGCCTGGCCGGTCGCGCGAATGGCTTCCGCTTCGCCGATAGCGCGTAAGCGCACGGCTTCGGAATCGCCAGTAGCTTGTTTGACGTGAGCATTGGCCTCTAACTCGGCGATGTTCACGCCTTGTTCCGCCCCGACGACTTGATGCTGGATGTCAGCCAGCGAGGTTTGGCGCACGAGCTGTTGCCGTTGCTTTTGCGCGGCTTCCTGCACTTCGTAGGTCTTACGCTGTTCTTCGGCAATTTTCCGCTCGGTCTGCGTTTGCATCAATTGCGCCGGCGGATTGATATCGCCAATCAGCGTATCAATCGCCTGCACATCGTAAGCGCCGATCGCTTTGCGGATGTGCTCGGCGGCTTCCACCTGGCGTTGACTGCGCGCGCTCAGGAAGTCGAGGACGGTGTAATCCTGCGCCGAATTGCGGAAATAATTTCCCACAATCGGCTGCAGGCCATGGTCCACGAGATTTTGCATCGAACCAACGCGCGAGATCACCTTCGGCGCATCGAGCGCGCCGACGTGGATGATTTGCGCGACGTCGAGGTTGAACGCAAAACCGTCTTTCGAGCGCACCGTAATCGATGAGAGCTTCTCGTCGTAATGATGCGCTTCCGTGCGCGAAGCCCAGTTGAGGACGATGTTCGTCGTCGGCACGAGCTCAACCTTCATCACGCGCGTGTTGAGCGGATGTTTGCCGGGATACAACGGCGTCACCCAGACACCTTTGTGGCCGACATTGACGAGATCGCCGTGCTTGAATTCCAGGCCGCTGACATCCACGTGCGCCTTTCCCACAAACGAGATGACGACGCCGACGTAGCCGATCGGAATTTGCACCATCGGCACCTGCTCAACCTGGACGAACCACGGATTGAGGTTCCACGTGCCGGACAACAGGATTTGCTCCTGCAATCCGCGCCGGCCACAGCCATCCAGGAACGACTGCGCGTTCTGGAAGTTCTCATGGCCCGGAATTGTGGTTCCGGCAATTTCGCCAGCGTCAATGGACTTGCCATCGAGCGTTGTGACGATGCCGACCATGTCCGGCTCCACGCGTTGCAACACCAACTGTCCCGCGCCCATGCCGTGCTCGGGCGCAGTCATGGAGGTTATCACATTGAACAACGCCTTATTGATGCGGTATGTGCCGGCAGTGATGATGCCGAGTTGACGGCCTTTCTCGCCACCGTTCAGCAGGAACTTGCGCGCGTCCTGGTAATTGTCGCACTCGACAACTTTGCCAAGGATGCGTTCAGACGGAATCGACGCGCCATCCGCAGCAACCACGAGCGCGATCTCGCCTTGCGGCACGACCGTCACAGGCGCCTTGATGATGCGGTACTGCCAACGGAAGAACCCGAAGTGCAGACCTGGCGCGAGCGTATCCGCTTGATAACCGGCTTCACCGCCGACTGCAACCAACCGCCCTGGCGGCAACGAACGCGAGCCGAATTTTTTGATGACGATGCCGACCTGGCGCTCGCGAATGAAAACTGAGCCCAGCACCAGCGGCCCGATGGATAGGAACACGATTGCGAATAGCGCCGCCGTCGCCCACTGGCCCACGGTCAGCGCCCCGAACATGATCAGTATATTCATACCAATCTCCGATGTGGTTGAGCATCGCGGCAGTATCGCTGCGCAATGCACAACGCGTTTTCTGACGGGGTGAACATAGGAGTCCCACACGGGGCTCCTGGAGGATCGCCCTTCCAAATGCCGACGAGGTTAGCTGACGGGCTCGGTCTTGAAAGTGACCTTGGTCGTGGTTACCCGCGACCATTCGCCCCGCCCCGAATCTGATGTCCGGGGATTTGGGTCCCCCGCGCCGACCCCCAGGAAGGAGAGCCAGCTTAGGCTGCAATTACTGCATGACCTATTGATCACATGAACCCGCCAGTTGTCAACTCGGCCGAGTGTAAGTGGGCGATTTGCAGGGAGATCCGATGGAGCCACAGCCCGTCCTCGTCCGCCGTTCCAAACGACAAGATGCTGCCAGCCAATCAGTAATATCGCTCTTCGAACTTATGACAGCGGCATCGAACGGCTTATTGCTCCCAAGGTCAGCCGTACAAATTAAGAAACTGATGCCTTTTACACCGATCCGTACTTTCAGCACGCCCGCTGTGTAAGCGAAAAAGTGATCGAGCCCATCTGAAGTTCATTTTTCAACAGCACATCTAATTCGTGATTTGACGCATGATAGTTGCATCTTTGATTTTACAATCCTCGGCGAGCAGGAACGCTTTGCTGAGAATTAGGGCTAGCGTGTGATCGCCTTCGAAGGGGAGGAAAAGGCTTTGTGGAGTTTTGGAAGCAGGCTTGCGGTCGGCGACAATACAGAGGTACTGATTGTTAGGCTCCATCAAAATATTTCCGCTGCCAAGGTGAATTTTGTACGTGCGCAGAGAACCTTTCACAATCAGGAATTTGTCTTCAATCGAAAATTGCGAGCTCTTGGCAAGCCGAGGTAGGAGGCGTTCCAAAGCATCTCGGCGTGTTTTGGCGCTTTCTGAAAGGTTGCCGAAGCTCCACTGGTTCCAATAAGCGCGATGGTTCTCAGGTCCATTATCGCGCCAAGTAGGATCATTCGCCACGCTGCTAACACCGACGAAGAGATCGACGTCACGCATGATCTCGCTGAAAACAATCGGGTGGACGTCCTTGAGGAGGCGACCGAAGCGGACCTGATCACTGGATAGATAAAGGAAAATTCCTCGCTGGGTCGTTTCGCTCTGCGTCGACTCAACCCAAAACTCGGCGGTGATATCGTGCGCGGGGAGACGTAAGGTAGGCGTATTGTGGGAATCGAAATCCCCCTGGACGTGATAGTCCCAACCGCGTTGCGTGCAAAGGGCTGCAAATTGATGCTGGCGCAGAATGTGGCCTGCGAAACGGTTTGAATAAGAACTGGTTTGCCGCTCGACATCAGTGAGAACATAAATTTCCCGGTACGCTTGCTTGAGTGGTTGTGTCACTTCGTGCTCGCCGAGCCAATTACGCCAGGCCACAACGGTCTTTACATCTGAACTAATCGGATGCCAAAGCGAAATCTTCGCGTTCTTTTCAGGATTAACGGGACGGTTGTTTGCAGTAACAAGTTTCCCATCGCGCGGAATGGCGGTTATACCTTCAATCTGCCAAATCAATCGCCGAATGAGCGTTCCGAGAAGTGGATGCTCCAGAAATCGGTCCTGCCAGACTGCGAACGGCCAATTACGATCATTGAGATAGGAGCGTTCGAGGCGTAGCGCATGGGCGGCCAGCATCGTAGACGCATCCTTGGCTTCCCTCTGCAACGCTTTCCACTCGGCATTGTGTCCCTTGCGGACTTCTGCCGGAACCGCACTGGATTCCTTGCCATCAGATCCATCCCAGCGGAGAGCGACGGTGTGAGAATCGACGACACGCAATTCGCCGCAATATTTGTCTACCTTGAATCGACGTTTGCCGACGCCGTCGAGGTCGAAGGTCGGGACTGACATTTCGGCGAGGTCATCTGGTGAGACGCCGGTCTTCTTGCTGACTGCGGCGAGAGCCTTGTCAATTGTAGCACGGGAGGAGGGATGTTTTACGCGCAAACGAAGGCGAGCGAGTTGAGTGAGCGCATCGGGCTTTTCCAATGCCGCGAGTGCGGCAATTGCTGCGTTGCCGACCTTAACATTGCGTGGACCGATATTGGCAACTTTCTTGTAGGACGCCTCGGCGAGATTTCCGATTGCAGGCCCGAGATCCGGCCGGTCGGCGGCAACTGCGATCCAGACTAGACCCTTGAGCAACTCGACTGAGCAAGCGCTGAAGAGCGTTGCGTCCATGACTTCCCGATAGGAGACAAGCTTTTCAGGACCGGCTTTGCCCGCTTCATTAAACCAATCGGAGATGCATTCGAAGAAGCGTGTCGAATCGATCTGACGAGCGAGTATGGCTCCAATGTCCAGCCACTTCCGTGAGGGGTTCGTGGAAGTGAGAGTTCGCGCATGTCCCAGGAGGAAAGCCCAGCCCGGCCCAGAGGCTCGCCCTCCTTTGGCAACATCCGCGGCAATCTTTTTTCCGACCGCGTCGGTGGAATCGATGCGCAGGATCGGTGCTTGCTCAGGTCCGCCCGATTTTTCAGCCAGGGAGAGGACTCGCGAAAGGCGTTCGATCAACTTGCGCTCTTCGGTCAAGGGAACCCGAATACGCTGCAGTCGCTCAATGGTTGCAAAAGCGTCCGACATTTTTGCCCATTCCACAGCTTCCACCTCCAGGGACGCGATATGTCCCGCCTCGCCAAAATCACGCTCTTCCTTTGGCGTAAGCGCTCGCGGCATCAGGGCCGTCCTCCATTTCTCAAGTGCGGAACGCAAATCAGGTGTCACGCCTTCACGCTCAGCCGCGCTTTCTATGGCTGAAATCAACGGCTTGTACGGAAACCAATTGAAACGAGTGAACAGCTCGTGGCCGCGGGCCAGGCTCGCGGCAGCTAGAACGACCTTCGCAAGGCGCGAGGCAGTCCAATCTTTCGGATTCGCGCGGAGGAGCGCCGACGTTACCTTGCCTGCGTCGCGGAATTCAGAATTGATCCAAAGCGACAGGCCCGCGGCGGCAACATTAGCTCGACGGTCGGCATTGGCTTCGAGGATAACGCACCCGGCTTCAGTGCTTCCGAGAGAGCTCTTGGCCGAATCGGAGGGTGCCGCTTTCAGATGGCCTTTTATGAGATCCTCGTCCGACAGGTTTCGGAAGTCGCGCGTTTTCAAATTTGCCTCAACCACCTACGAGAGGCATCAGTCGTACGAAGCTCACTTCGGTATCCACTTTGACCTCGAATTCTTGATCAAGGGCTTCCGCTTGCTTGTCGCCAACGAGAACAAAGAAGCCATTGCGACCAAATGCCTCGATTGCCTTTTGATATTGCTCCTGCCAATCGATTTTTCGGTTTGCCTTTATTTTATAGCCATTGAGGACCCGTTCAGCATCGGGCGGTTCGACCAGTCCACGGAAATACTCCGGCTGACGTTGATTATAGTCCTGGACTTCCTGGTAGATGCGTGCACGGATTACTTCCCGCACCGTCATTCGCTCAGTCAAACAATCGAGTGTGAAGCTGTTCGTTCTTTGACCAGAAGTTGTTTCGTCATGAATGGTTAAAGTGGCAGGCATGACCTGTTCATATCACTCACTCTATCAAAAGTCCATCCAATGGATACGGTAATCAAAGAACGACTCGCTGACCGGCAAGGCAACCGGCGTGCTTGCCTTGGATAGGCCAGCCGTGACCATCTACAACTCCGCCTGGCTATTGAGCGGCGATGAAAAACCGAACGGTTCATTTGCCCCTGGATTGTTCCATGCTCCTGGCGGTGGTTTTAACATTAGCGGAAATTCGCGTTAATTAGGGGACAAAAAATTTCCCCCTCTCGGTGCTCTCCGTTTCCTCCTGTTGAAAATCCATTCCATGAAATTTTTACGAGTTTTTGCTCACGCACGCAGTGGGGGTGCGGCGCTTTTGAGTTGCTGATTTCGAGCAACTTGTTCACCCAGATGCACCTGGATTAGTTTGCGGAGAGTGGGTGAAGGTTGGGAATCCGACGCCTGAGCGCACATCGCGATGATGTTACGGGTGATCTGAATCGGTGTGAGAATAAGGCCGAATGGGAACCCCCACCAACCACCGAAGAATGACAGGGCGATCGCGCCCAACTGGCGTTTGCGGCCGCATGAATGGCAGGAGAGTTGTTGTTTGGTTGTCCATCTTGTCATCACAACAAACGAAAGCACTTCGTGGTATTTGTGAACATCCACGGGTCCCGGCAGGTTGCATTTGGGACAGTTGCCGCGATAGATCGCTTCGACCTCCCGCTCGAGCTTCTCAGCCGGCACTAGCTGGGACATCCGCGTCACGTATGCGTTTCGTTTGCATTTTTCGTTGCAGAAGCGTTGTTCGCCGTCGCGCAGACCGAACATTACCGTTGAATTGCAGTACCCGCATTTTGCCATATTCGTAGTTTCTTTCTGCTGATTTTCAGGGCTGATTGCCCTCAAACGCACAGCAAAGTGGGCAGGAATAATGCCAGTTTCTGCCTTGGTCTGTCCAAATTCGCTCAGTCAGCGTGTGACATCCTATGGGTGGACGAATGGAAAGATTAGGCTCTCGGCTATTACGTTAGCAGAAATTCGCGTTAATTAGCGGACAAAAAGTTCCCCCTCTCGGTTCCTCTCCGTTTCCTCCTGTTGAAAATCTTATTCGTGTAAGTTCGTGTTTATTAGTGGCTAACCTCCATCAGTAATCCTAACTTCTTCCGCCTCCATATCTATTGCCATACCAATATTTTTTACGATGTTGTGGCCATGTCTCGGTTGAGCAAAAACATTCGTTGAATAGAAGCAGAAATGATGGTGGGCCCAGTAGGATTTGAACCTACGACCAAGCGATTATGAGTCGCCTGCTCTAACCACTGAGCTATGGGCCCTCGACAAAGAAATTGAAGCTTAGAAAGTTCTGTTTGGCAAGAAATGGAATGGAGCTTTCGTTCTCGCGGTGCGAGCTTCAGAACGGCGTTTTTCGTGCTCGAACACCCCAATCGAAATACATGTAATTGCGCAGTGCCGGGCGCTTCGAACCGTGGACCGGTTCTTTGGGAATATAGTTGAGGTAAGTCGCCGAGGTAATGCCGAGGCCACTCAGCAGTTGGACATCACAATCGGTCAACACCCATTCATCGGATGGGTGTTTAATGGCAGTTACTTTCTTTGGGATGCGCAGGGAAAGGGTGACACTCGTGTCCGGGCGGCCGAACGGGTATTGCAGCAAATCGGCCGGCGGACCGATTTCGTTTGTGATAATGGATTGCGAAAAGTAGCTGATAGGAACGTAGAGTGGAGGGCTCGGCGGCAATTTCGGCAGTACTTTATATGAAGCCGGACAAATGGTTACCGCCGCGGTGCGAACTTGCGAGGAAGGCTGAGGTAGCGCGAGATATGAAGTTAATTGTGCGACGAGTGAACCTTCATATTTGGTAGGGTTGTTGGGGTCGCCAGAAGCTGCGCCAGGGATGCTGTCCACATAGGTGAAGAATATTCCTGTCCATGCCGGACCTGGCAAAGAATCGTTAAAGTCCTGCGTGTACATGCCGATGGAATATGCGAATTGTTTGAGATTGCTGATGCAATTGGCCTGATGGGCTTTCTGTTTTGCGCGCGCGAGGGCAGGGAGAAGCAGTGCGGCCAGAATGGCGATGATGGCGATGACGACGAGTAGTTCGATCAGTGTAAACCCGGTCTTTTTACGCGCATCTGAACTCGGCATACCTGTCCGAAGCGTGCCATTGCGACAGTTCAGGAACAAGGGACACAAAGATGTAATGGTCGGGGATTACTCGATGACTTGCTCGATTTCGAGGAAGCCGTGGAGTTGGCGGATGCGCGTTGGATGACGCATTTTGCGGAGGGCCTTGGCCTCGATCTGGCGGATGCGCTCGCGAGTGACCCGAAATTGTTTGCCGACCTCTTCCAACGTTCGAGGGTAACCGTCCCCAATGCCAAATCGCAACTCAAGCACCTTGCGTTCGCGTTCGGAGAGGCTGGAGAGAACGTTGGTGAGTTTGTCCTTCAGCAGGCTGAAACTGGTGACTTCGGAAGGATTTTCTGAGGATTTGTCTTCGATGAAATCGCCGAAGCTGGTTTCATCTCCGTCGCCAACGGGCGATTGCAACGAAATCGGCTGTTGAGCCATTTTGAGCACAGCACGGACGCGTTCCACCGGGAACTGAATTTCATCGGCGATTTCGTCGGCGGTCGGTTCGCGGCCAAAATCCTGGAGGAGGCGTTTTTGGGTGCGCATGAGTTTATTGATGGTCTCAATCATGTGCACCGGGATGCGAATGGTGCGGGCCTGATCCGCAATCGATCGGGTAATGGCTTGGCGAATCCACCAGGTGGCGTACGTTGAAAATTTATAGCCGCGACGATACTCGAACTTTTCGACGGCTTTCATGAGGCCCATGTTGCCTTCCTGGATCAAATCAAGGAATGAAAGGCCACGATTGGTATATTTTTTGGCGATCGAAATGACGAGGCGCAAATTCGCTTCGACCATCTCGGTCTTGGCCTGAAGAGCTTTCGCCGCGAAGAGCTTTAGCTGCATGTAAGCTTTCAGGTAGTCCTCGTAGGACATGCGAACGAATTCCTCGAGCGCATTGATTTTGCGCTGCTCGGACTGGATCAGCGATTCGTTGGATTTGTCTTCGCCTTCGGAGTCTTTGATGGAACGCAGGCTGGCCTGGATTTTGTCGTGGATGTTTTCAGCGACCAGCGCCATCTCTTCGATGACTTTCTGCTTGAAATAGAATTTACTGAAGGTGCCTTGAAGCTTTTTGTCAGCCTTCTTGAATGCCGATTCAAGCTTATCTAGATCGTCTTTGGTGCTGGCGCTTTGCCATTCGGCATATCGCTCGTCCACTTGCTGGTCGAGCTCGCGCGCGGCCCTGGCCAGTTTGTGGAGGGCCTTGAGATGATTTTCGCGGCCTTCAATTTTCTTGTCCAAAACGACGCGATCAAAACGTTCCTTGGGCGGCTCGGAAATCAATTTGTCGGCGAGCGCAATGTGTTCTTTTCCGGCAAAGCCGAAACTGTAAATGACGCGCCTTACTTCGTTTTCGGCGTCTTCAATCCGTTTCGAAATCTCCACTTCCTGCTCGCGTGTGAGCAATGGGACCTGGCCCATCTGTTTGAGATACATCCGAACCGGATCGTCGAGGATGTCGAGCCTGGTTTTTTCGTCTCCTTCGTCGGGCTCAGGCTGCTTTACGCGGTCCACTTCTGCTTGATCGACTATCTCGATCTCGAGATTACGCAGTTGAATAATGATCTCTTCGATAACTTCCGGGGCTGAAAAGTTGTCCGGAAGTGACTCATTGATATCATTATATGTGAGATAACCTTGTTCCTGGGAGAGTCGGACAAGTTCTTTGATCTTCTCCGCCAGTTCGGGACTGATATGACCATTCGCTGGAGCTGCAGTGGCGGCCATCGTAATGGTCGCCTGGCCATTGCCTTCGGGGCCAGATCCAGCGGTCGAAGCGGTAGCAGTGCCGGGTTTCGAAATTAAGGGGACGTCCGGTTGAAGGCGTTGTGGATTTGAATCGGTTTCGGTTTCGCTAGCTTGTGAGATTTCCTTGTCGTTTACGGGTTGGTCTGGACTCTTGCTAACCTTCGATTTCGCCATAGTACTTCAAAATTCGATTGCCGTGCACACGCCGGGAACTGAGTGTGCAATATGTAAAGCGTGCACTCGGGAGTCAAGCGGTGAGCGAAAATTTCTTTGTATCGTAACAAAGATTTCTTTTCGCGAACTCGCCGCGATGAGTTGCCAGGAGCCGGCGTGAATTATCTGGCGCCACCGACTGTTGTCGTGGGCGGAGTAGTCACATTTACAGGAACGGCCACATTGACACCGGCGTTTTGTCCGCCGGCGTGAATGCCTTCATTTGCCGCGATGGTGGTGACAAATGTGTTTACAATCAGATTTACGTAACGCTTGATAGTTGTGTAAGGAGAATTCGGGACGAAAATAATATCGCCGGGCTCCAATCGAACGTCAGGCGCCTTGCCTTTCATGATAGCTTTGCAATCCACGACAGCGATTTGCGGCTCAGCCAAAGATCCGCGAATAATCGCGACATGGGAAAGGTAAGCGTCTTTCATGAATGGACCGCTGTCGTTGGCCGCGATCCATTGCAATTGTTCCGGACCATCCGCGCCAGCAATCGCTGATATCAGGCTCATTGGTTCCTGGTACGCGACCGCGCGAGGAAATCTCACTGCTCCCAGCACATAGACTTCATTGACGAGCGAGGAAGGAACGTAAACAAAATCGTCCGGCTGCATATAAATGTTCTGCGACATATCTCCGCCTTTAAGCAGTCTATAGAAATCGACCGGTAAAAATTGGCCTTGGCGGACCACAAAACTGTGCCGTAAATCGGCCAATTCCTGCGATGTAACCTGCGACGCGGAATGCGCTGTGCCGCCAGCCTGCGCGAGAGATTCCAATAAGGTCATCGAACCCGTCAGCGGATAAATGCCTGGTCGATTCAATCGGCCAAGAACCCAAACGTGTTTACTGCCGACGACGCGCAGCGTCAGACCGACCTGTGGTTGAGTTACGTATTTGGCCAACTCTTTTTCAAGCAATGCCCGTGTTTGCTCCAAAGTCAGTCCCCACACATCAACGCCAGGCAACAAATTATAATAAATCTTGCCGTCCAAGCCGACTGGAGTGACGACTCGCGAATTTGCATTCCCGATGATCTCAATCTCGATGGAATCACCCGGACCGAGCGTGAATGGAATGCTCGTCGGTTGAAGCATTTCCGGAGTCAGAGGGTTTTTTACGACTTCTCCGCTGACATTTGTAACTACCGGCGCGCCAGGATTGCCGAGCGGCGGAAAGTTTGAATCAGAGCCTGCGGTCGGCACGGTTGAGAAACTTGCTGATTTCGAACCGTGGCTGGCGCACCCGGCCAGCAACATCGCACTTAAACAGGAAATAAGAGAAGTTTTCATGTCTTTATGGAGCGTTAGTGGTTCCGCCGCTTGAACGTGGCGGTGGGCCTATCCACGGTTTGGTGCGATTCTGGCCCCAGCTAGGCCAGCCATAAATCTGCCCGACTTTCAAAGTAGTTGCCTCGACAACAAATCCCTGCACGAACGCTCTAACCGCGGTGTCCAGAACTTCGCCGCCGATCTTCCATGGATTGGTGCTCACATAGACGATGTCTTTGGCTTGCAATTTGAAGTCCGGCTTGTCACCCGACAGAATCGCGCGCGTATCGATGTCAAACGTTTGTGGGTGTTCCAACGACCCGCGCACAACAAGGACTCGTCCTTTGTAAGCGCGCAGCGTATAGCCTCCGCGAGCAGCGATGACATTGAGCACCGTCGGTTTAGGTGCATAGGCCACTACTCCGGGGTTGATTACTTCTCCAAGAACGTAAATCTCATTTGCATTCGCCGAGGCGAAATAAAGGTAGTCGTCGGGTTCCAGAGGGACATTCTGGGAAAGATCGCCCCGCTGAAAGAGGCGTTCAAAATCAAGCGGCAGGCGCTGGCCTTTTCTCACCAGGAAACTGTGTGCCAAATCGGTCAGTTCCACACTACGCTGATCCGAGAGGCCCGTCTCCAGGCCGCCCGCTCGGGCGATCGCTTCGATGACAGTCAGAGGACGATCGAACGTAAAGACTCCGCTGTTTACGACCGAGCCGAGCAAGAAATACTTCTTGCTGTGAATGGCCGCCGGGACGATGACCACGCGAGCATTCTGATAAAACTTGCCAAGGGCTTCATCGAGTTTTGCGCGCAATTCGTCCACAGTCAAACCAGCCGCCATGATGTCTCGTGCCTGCAAAAAAGTGATTCGACCATCGGGACTAATTGGCACTTCTATGCGGGCGGTGTCAGGCATCTCAAAGAGCGATAGGTTCAGCACATCGCCGGGCCCGAGCGCGAGTTTTTGCTGCCACTCTGCGCGTCGGTCGGGAGTACGCACCGACAAAGACAGGCTGGGAGCCGGTTCTGTTGTGGCTGGCGCGGCATCCTCGGCACTGAATGCGCCTGTGGAACCGGCGAGTAAACAAACCACTGCCATCCAACTTTTTAGGGAAGGATTATTCATAGTTAATTATGGGTGTGCGAACCGTAGTCACAGGCAAAACTGCGAGCAAGTCCTGAAATTAAAACGAGTCGATGCAATACATCTCCATGCAGCATTAAAGCCGTGCGCGATTTCGGAGCCGCCGACAAATCCATTGTCGCAATCCTAAACTTTCCCCCATCTCCCTTCCATCAATTTCAGTACTTAAAGAATTCCCGAACTTTACGGAGGAACGCTTCGGGTGCATCCGCATGCACCCAATGTCCCGCGCCGGCGATTTCGCAATGCTCTGCTTGTGGAAACAATGTCCGAATCGATGCCCAGTCTTCGTCGCGAATATAATTTGAACATTCACCGCGAATAAATGACGCAGGCTTGTCGAATGAACGTTGACTAAAAATTGATTCATTCAATCGTTCATAATTCGCATTGATTCCCGCCAAATTCATTTGCCAGTAAAAAGCGCCTTCCGAATTGCGCTTCACATTTTTCAAAAGAAACTGACGAACAGCTAAATCCGGGATCGAATCTGCGAGTTGCGCTTCCATTTCCTTGCGACTCTTAAAAGAACTCAAATCCAATGACAACAGTGCCTTGAGAATTTCAGTGTGATGAGCCGGATAGGCTCGCGGAGCTATGTCCACCACAATCAATTTTTTTACCAGGTCAGGAAAATTGAGAGCGAACAACATCGCCATTTTTCCTCCCATTGAATGGCCCAACAAATTGACCGTGTTCAAATTCCGCTCGATGACGAATTCTTTCAAATCCTCCGCCATTAGAGGATAGCTCATTTCTGCAGCATGTCGTGAACGACCATGATTCCGGAGGTCCACAGCAAACACCTGGAAATCGACGGCTAATTTCTGGCTGATCGAATGCCAATTATCGAGAGACCCAAATAGTCCGTGCAAAATAATGAGCGGCGCGCCTTGCCCATACGTTTGAAAATGCAGTTGCATGCGGGAAAATAATTTCAAAACCGTTCTTGCATTCGGCGGGTAAACTCATACCTTGATCGCCTGCTGGAAGCGAGCGTAGCTCAGCCTGGTAGAGCATCACGTTGCCAACGTGAGTGTCGAGGGTTCGAATCCCTTCGCTCGCTCCAATTTTCAGCTACTTGTTGTTCCTCCATTGCGCGCGGTTCTTGAGGTGTGCTCTCTGTTTGGTATCACTTGGAGATAGGAACTCCGACTGCCCGGGCTGACGGGAATAAGATTCTGGCTTTGTTATGGAAAATCAACAGGCCCGCGAAATGTCGCGATTTCGCGCCGGCTCTTCCAGCGGACTATTCGATCAGCGTCCAAAAAACTCGACTGAATCGGATGAATCGGTTTTGCTCGTCATATGCGACTGTCCAAGATTGCTGCTTTGCTTGTTGCTTCATTTCTTTCGTTTGCGCCGCGCGCGAGCTTGGCGTCGGAGCCTGCCAAAGTCATTGAGCTTTGGAATGGCCTGGCTCCCGGCGACAAGGGAGACATCGGCGAAGAAGCCGATACAACAAAACCGACGGACCGGCCGGTGGCGGGCAAGCCGGTCATCAGGCTGGGACACGTCTCAAAGCCTTCGATTGCCATGTATCGGCCATCAGCTGGCAAAGACACCGGCGCGGCCGTCCTGGTTTGTCCCGGAGGCGCCTATCAGATCCTGGCGATGGATCTGGAAGGTACCGAAGTATGCGAATGGTTGAACTCGATTGGCGTTACAGGCGTCCTTCTGAAATATCGCGTGCCCAAACGCGCTGGCCTGGAGAAGCATACCGCAGCTTTGCAGGACGCGCAGCGCGCATTGGGAATCGTGCGATCCAGAGCCAAGGAATGGAATCTTGACCCGAAGCGCATCGGAGTTCTGGGTTTCTCTGCTGGTGGACATCTTGCCGCAACGCTCAGCAATAATTATGAAGAACGCACTTATCCGAAAGCAGACGAAGCGGATACGGTCAGTTGCCGGCCGGATTTCACGATCCTCATCTACCCCGCTTACTTAACCGTCAAAGATCAAAACGACAAAATCGCTCCTGAACTGAATATCAGTTCGAATACACCGCC
>Ga0207674_10006097_pt1 | contig 14249 bp, 9 predicted proteins | sample KBSCornC72_FD_184303 | JGI IMG/M metagenome (GOLD analysis project Ga0207674, IMG submission 184303) | Corn rhizosphere microbial communities from Kellogg Biological Station, Michigan, USA - KBS Corn C7-2 (SPAdes) (version 2) | ecosystem: Host-associated > Plants > Roots > Rhizosphere > Soil ... | reverse complement strand
GGCGGTGGCGACGATCGCCCCCGTGGCGCAAGCGCAGCCCACTGATACGACTCATATCTCCACCGAGCCCCTGTTCACGAAACGAGACGCGTGGATCGCGCTGGGGTTCGCCGCTGGGACGGTCGCGCTGTATCCGGCCGACCGATATTTCGCGCGGAAGCTGCAGACGCCGCACAACCAGGAAAATCAGTTCCTGCAGAACGCCGCAACCGACTTCCGCTTCACGGGCACGCCAGGGTCGATCTACATCGGTCTCGGCATGTATCTCGTGGGTCGTGTCGGGCGAATCGATCGCATGGCCGACCTCGGCCTCCACGGCACGGAGGCGCTATTTCTTGCCTCGGGCACCGTCTACGTGCTCAAGGGGCTGGTGGGCCGTAGCCGACCGGAGGTGGACATCAACAACCCGCGCAGCTTTGTGCTCGCGCGCGGGTTCAAGAGTACCGACGAGTATCGATCATTTCCGTCGGGTCACTCGGCGATGGGGTTCGCGGCCGCCGCGGCAGTGACGAGCGAAACGTCGAAGTGGTGGCCGAATGCGACGTGGGTCATCGCGCCGGTGATGTACGGCGGCGCGACGATGATCGCCGCCTCACGCATGTACAACAACAAGCATTGGGCGAGCGACGTCGTGATGGGCGCGGCGATCGGGACGTTCTCGGGACTGAAGGTCGTGCGCTACAGCCACTCACACCCGGGCAACAGAATCGACAAGTGGCTGCTGCATCCGCATGTCGAGAAAAAGCCTGATGGCTCGGTGGCTGTGGGCGTGGAAATCCAGACCCACTAGGGAATAGGGAATCGGGACTAGGAGAACCCTCGGGAATGTCACTCTCAGAGCGAAACGAGAGACGTCCCGAGGGTTTCCGATTCCCTATGGAAGGTTCAGTGCCGGCTTGACCTGCCCGCGATGACACGTCGTGCAGTTCACGATCGCGTTCGGCCCCTTGAGGTTCGGGATATTCTTGAGCAGCTCGTTGTTGATCGTCGCAACCATCTTGCTCATGTCGCGCGCCGTCTGCTTTTGCGTCTTGTCCTCCCTGTCCCATTCGCCCGGCGTGTGACAGTGCGTGCAGCTCACTCCGAGTGACTTGCCGTAGCCGATGTTCATGATGCCGAGGAGGCGGGAGGCCGGGACGTCGGTCAGCATCTTGATGTTCTTGAATACCTGAGACGCCGGAAGATTCTCCTTCCCAGCAATCTCCTGTCTCACCTCGGCCACGTAGCGCTCGCGTTCGAGCGTCACGGAGTCCCTCGTCGCCGCGGAAGCCGTGGCGGGCAACTGCGTCGGACCGGGAGCGGGAACCTGCGCCGGCGACGGGCCGCCCGATTTGGTCTTCTGTGCGCTCCTGCATCCGGCTGCGACAACGAGCACTCCAAGGAACGAAACGATGCGCATGGTAGGCTCTCGGTTGTGCCTGAATGCTTGAACCTTCAAGCGGTTCGCGCACGTTGCAAGCGGCACACCGATGAAGCCGGGGACGGGCGCCGGGCGCACTATTTTTCGACGATATCCTTCAACGCGTCCTTCACGCGCGGGTCGTCCGACCGGCCTAACGCGTTCACGGCTCGGCGGCGGTTCTGATAGTTCTGGTCGGCCTTCGCGATGGCGAGCAGCTTGTCGGTTGCCGCTTTCGTCCCGTTGTTCGCCAGCGTCGAGATGATCGCGTCCTGCATCTGCGGATCAGCCGTCTGGTCATACAACTTCGACAGGTCGGCCACCGACGTCCCGGCACGGTCGCTCAACTGGACCGCGCGACGACGAAGGCGAAGCGACTCGTCGTTGTTGCCGGCAATTGTAATGAGCCATTTCGCGTTCGCCGTGCCGCCCATCTCGCCCATCGACTCGAGCACCGCTTCCTTCGCCCTCTCGCTCGGTAACTTCGCGTAGAGTCCGCGCAGGAACTCCGCGTCCTGGCTCGTGGCGTAGTCCCGTCCGATCCCACGAATGGCCGCGACGCGCATTTCATCGTTGAGGTCGGGGCGCTGGACGGCCGTGCGCAGGTACGTGCGTGCGCGCGGGTCGCCCGACTGGGCGAGCACGCTCAGGGCCTGCTTCCCGAGCCAGACGTCCTGCGTGCTCCGCGAGATGTCGATCAGCGCAGGAATCCCTTCAGCGTTTTCCTGACGCGCGAGCACACGCAACGCGCTCTGGCGGACCTGTTGGTTGTCGTTCTCGTCGCGTGCCATGTCGCCTAACGCCTTGGCCAACTGACTTGGCGACACGCCGCCGCGCTCGTCCGGTGCACGGTTCAGCCAGTTGATCGCCGAGCTGCGCGTTTCGCGGGCCCGCGTCTGGTCGCGGGCAATGGCGAGCAGCTGGGGTGATACGGTGGCGCTGTCGGCGAGAAGCGCCGGCGTGATTGCGTCGCGCCCCGGACGGCCGTCGACTTTCGCGGCGAGCGAGAGGAGGTAGTCGGCCGCGTCCTTCGCCGGGACAGTCCCCAAGTCGGTGACGCCGGAGCTCTGCTGCGCGGGAGCGGGGCCGACGTACACGTTCACGTCAACGATCTCCTTGCCCGCCCTGCCCAGGACCACGCGCACGGGGCCGGGTTGGCAGGGATCCGAGCGCAGCGTGTTGTCGTTCATCGAGCCGAACCACATCGACCCGTTGATCGAGTAGTACGTGCGTCCGTTGCCGCAGACGCCCGGGCGAGCGGCGTAGGCGAACTGCACGGCGCCATCGGGCGCCGAGGCAATGCGCTGGGAGAGACCCTGCGCCAGCACGGTCGGCGGCATCAGGATCGCGGCGGCGACGCCGGCGCGAACGCCGTGCCTAACGAGCCACGTATGAGCGGTCATTTGTCGATGAGCTCCAGCAAGAGCTTCGTCGCGCGCGGGTCGTTCTTGCGCTGCAGCGCGCCGATCGCCTGGCGGCGAAGGTTGTAGTCGGTGTCATTCTTCACGATGTCGAGCAGCTTGTCAGTCGCTTCTGGCTCGGTGCGCTGTCCATAGATGTTGATGAGCTGCTGCCGCATCTCGCGGTCCGCGACGGTCCCGTACAGCTTCACGGCGTCGGCGATCGGCATCTTGCGCGAGGCGACCCGCGACAGTGCCGCGGTGCGAACCTCGAGTGGCTCGTCGTTGTTCCGCATGAGACCCAGGAGCCACTGGTCGTTCACGTCGCCGCCGAGGTTGCCGATCACGCGTGCGATCCGTGCCTTGACGCGCGGGTTGTCGATCTTCGTATACACCGAGCGGAGGTACGCCGCGTCCTCGTCGGTGGTGCGCTGCGAGTCCTCGAACCCGCCGACGGCCTCGATCCGCAGGCGCTCCGGCGCGTCCGTACGCTCGATGAGGGCGCGCACCGACTGACGGGCACGCGGGCTCGGGTTGGACGCGAGTGCTCGCGCGGCGGTCCGTTGGACGTTCGGGTCCGTCGACGTTCGCAACACTTCGTCGAGCGTGTTGACCGCGATGTCGCTCGGCGACCGCGCGAGGTACTGAATCGCCGTGCTGCGCACCTCGGGCTCGGAATCGTTGAGGGCGACGTCCCGCAGGATGGCCGGCGTGTCGTTGTCGCCCGACTGGCCTAACAAGTAGACGACCGTCCGACGCAGCGGAGCCGAGCAGGCATCTTTCTTGGCCAACACGCGCTTGGCGATCGGCGCGAGCGACGACGGGTCGGTATTCGCCAGCGACTTGATCGCTTCGGCGCGTACCGCCTGGTCCTCCCGGTCGCACTGCACCGGCTGATCGTTCATCGTCTTCTTCAGATCCAGCTCGGCCTTCCGGTCGCCGCGGGCTGCGAGCGCCCCCTGAATCCGCGCCGCGAGCGCCGCGGCGTCGGACTGAGACTTTGCCTGAGGGTACTTTGTCCGCATCGTTTGCAGCGACTTGAGCGCGATCTGGAGGTCGTCGGTGTTCCCGATGCGGTAGAGCGAGAACGCCTGCCAATACATCGCGTCGGCCGCGTAGCCCGAGTTCGGATACTTTTGCGGGATGCTCGCGAATGCCGTCGCGGAGCGACGCCATTCACCACGATTGAGGAGCTCGTACGCGTTCTTGTAGACGGAATCGGCGACATCGCCCTGCAGCCACGGCGCACGCGGGCGAGTCATGAACGACTCTCGCCCGTCCGGCCAGCCCGACTTGTACTCGAACTTCGTGTCCCACTTATCGAGTCTGTCGAGCTTATCGAGTCTGTCGAGCTTATCGAGTCTGTCGAGCTTATCCAGCTTGTCGAGCTTCTCGAACCTCTGGAACCCGTCGAGCTTCATGTCGATGTCAGGCATCCAGAGGTCCATCTTCGGCACGTCGACGTGCACGTCAGGCATCTCGAAATGCCCGAGGGGCATGTCGTAGTGAAAGTCCGGCATCTCGTAGTGGAAATCGGGCATCTCGAACTTCCAGTCCGGGATCTCGAAATGTCGGTCCTCGTACAGGAAATCCCGCTTCGAGAAGTCGAAATCGCGCGACTTGTCGAAGTCGCGCCAGCCATCCGGGCGAGGCGGCTTCTCGCCACGGGGCGCCTCGGCGCGGGGCTGCGGGGCACGCTTCGGCGGTACCGGGGGCGCCACCTGCAGGGCGAACGCGCCAGCCGCCGGTATAGCCATCAACAGCGTCGTTAGGCGAAGGGCGGAGGTCATCGATCCAGGTCCTGTCGTCTGGTGAGTCGTTCTCAGTCATCGCTCGAGATGCTCGCCGCCGCCGCACGCACCCGCGGCACGACGTCGCGCTGCTCGAGCGCTTGCGTAATGAGGTTCAGTTCCGGTCCGCCGTGCTCCGACGGCAGCCGGGAGAGCTGCGCGAGCACGAGCTCCAAATCCTCCAGCAGGCTCTTGAGGCGTGGATCCGATTCCGCCGCCGGAGAGTCGAGCAGGAGACGCGTGGTGGTGAGGAGATCGCTTGCCTGCGTGACGAAACGCGCATCGGGTTGCCCATCGCGAGTAGCCGCCGGAAGCGCCGTCAGCAGCGCGACCGTCTGTCCGAGGTACTCCGTCGTCGCCTCACGATACGGTGCCGCGTTCGCCGTCCAGTAGTCGTACTGGCCCTCACGACCGTTGTCGGCGATCACCGGCGCGATGCCATGCGACATTCGACCGACCGCGATACCAAGGATCAACGCCGCTGCGATGCCGGCAACCAACACGCTCCACGATGGCGAGCCGAAGGCCCAGCGCCGCTGCGGGCGAGAACGCCCGTGATCCGCGAGTGCCACGACCGGTGCACCGAAGTGTCGCTCCTCGATCCGCTCCCACATTGCATCCAGCGGAGGTGCAGGCGGCACGCGGTAGCCACGCAGCGCCTCACGCGTCCGCTCGTTCAGCTCGTCTTCCTTCATAGCTCTCACTCCTTCACGAAGGCTGCGAGCGCCTGGCGTAGCCTGCCACGCGCCTCGAACAACCGCGACTTGCTCGTCCCTTCCGCGACCCCGAGCGCCTCGGCGATCTCGGCGTGGGTATAGCCTTCGATGTCGTGCATGATCAGCGTCATTCGCGAACCTTCGGGTAGTGCGTCGATCGCCGCGGTGATCCGGCTTCTCAGATCGGGATCCGCCCGCGGCGACACCGCGCCGAAGCCCGGGCCATCATCGAGCGTGGTTTCCCGTTCGCGGATCCGTTTGACCTTTCGCATCCCGTTCAGGGTGACCGTGACCGCGATGCGGTGAATCCAGGTGCCGAAGGCCGCCTCGCCACGGAACCGGCTCAGCTGGTCGAACGCACGTACGAACGTGTCCTGCGTGAAGTCCTGCGCGAGCTCCGCGTCTCCACAGAGTCGGTAGACGAGCCGATGCACCCGGGCCGCGTGCGCTTCGTACAGCTGGCGCCCGGCGACCCGGTCCCCGTCGAGGATACGAGCGATCAGCGCTCGTTCGTCCAGCGGCACCGACTCTTCCCGAAGAATCGCGACTCTCGGCATTTGCTTCGGAGGGATAGACACGCGACGCCCGGAAACCGTTCGACAAAATTTGGGAAGGGCGAGCCGGGGAGTCGCTCATCTTGCAACTCCATTGTTCGGGCTGCATAGTCCCTCCACCACTTCCCTCCTACCGCGCCGATGACGGCGGCCCAGCCACCGCGCAAGGATTCCATCGTCACACCCGCCGAAAGTGCCAGCGCGCTCCGCGCGCTTCTCGAACAGCACGCGCTCGGCAATCTGACCCAGCTGTTCGTCGACAACGGCCTGAGGGTCGAAGACCTGAAGGATCTCACTGAGGCTGACCTCCGTGAGCTTGGCTTGTCCATGGGGGACCGCAAACGCGTCCTCCGCCTTCAGGCAGCTCTTCGCGGCGGCGCCAGCGCGCGTCCGGCGGTCGCGGAGGATGTCGCGGAGCGCCGGCAGATCACCGTCGTGTTTGCCGACATGGTGGGCTCGACGGCGCTTTCGGCCCGGCTCGACCCGGAAGACCTTCGCGAGGTGGTGCGTTCTTATCAGCAGGCCGTCGCCGCAGCGGTCGACGCGTATGGCGGCTACGTCGCCCAGCACCTCGGCGACGGTGCGGTCGCGTATTTTGGTTGGCCCGAGGCGCGCGAGAATGACGCTGAGCGTGCGGTGCGCGCGGCGATCGCGATCGTGGCTGGGGTAAAGGCGCTCAGCCCGTCGCTCCCCGAGCCGATTGCGACGCGAATCGGCGTGGCGACCGGACGGGTCGTCGTCGGCGACGTGCTGTACAATCAGGACTCGGTGGAGCGACCGGTGATCGGCGAGACCCCCAACCTCGCGGCGCGGTTGCAGGGCGTTGCCGACGTCAACTCGATCGTCATCTCGGCCGCAACGCGACGCATGATCGGCGGATTGTTCGAGGTCGCTGATCTCGGCGAGATGGATCTCAAGGGGTTCAGCCGGCCGGTGCGCGCGTACCGCGTCGATCGCGAAAGTTCGGACGTCGAGCGATTTCGTGCGCTGCGTGGTAGCCGGCTTTCACCATTCGTTGGACGCGAGCGGGAACGCGAGACCTTGACCAACGCATGGCACGAGGCCACGCACGGCAGCGCGCGCGTCGTGCATCTCGTCTCCGAAGCCGGCATGGGCAAGTCGCGGCTCGCGCATTGGCTTCGCGATTACGCACGCGACGACGGTGCTTCGGAGCTCCGCTTCGACTGTTCGGCGTATCACGGGGCGAGCGCGTTTTACCCGATCATCCGCCATCTCGAGTCGAGCGCGGGCATCCTGCGTGACGACGATGCGGCTGCCCGCTGGGCGAAGCTCGCGTCGCTCTGTGCGACCAGCGGTCTCTCATCGGATGTAGCGCTGCCCGTACTTGCAAAGCTGCTACAGGTCCCGATTCCTGACGGCGTGCCCGTTCCGCGACTCGAGCCGATCCAGGAGAAGGAGATCGTCATCAACTCGTTGATTGGGCGGATCAAACATCAGGCGCGACTCGGTCCGACGTTGCTGACGGTCGAAGACCTGCATTGGATCGACCCCAGCTCGACGGAGCTGTTCACGCGACTGCTCTCGGAGATCGCCTCGCTCCCGCTCATGGTGCTGCTCTGCTACCGGCCGGAGACGACGCCCACCTGGGCGCTCGGAGAGAGCTCGCCGGTCATCGAATTGAGTCGCCTCGAGCCGGAGAGCTGCCGCGAGCTCGTTCAGTCCCTTGCCGAGGCGGGCGCGGTGTCGAAGGACATGGTCGAGCAGATCGTTGCTCGAACCGACGGCGTGCCGCTGTTCGTTGAAGAGCTCACGTCGACCGTGGTGGAGTCAGGGCTCGGCAACGCCACGCGAGATGACGGCAGCGTCGACGCAGCGATCCCGGCAACGCTCCACGATTCACTTCTCGCGCGACTCGACCGCCTGGGCGATATAAAGCGTATCGCGCAGGTCGCCGCATGCATCGGCCGAGAGTTTCGCCGCGAGCTGCTCCAGCAGGTTTCCGGTCTCTCGCATCCGTCACTCGACGAGGCACTCGAGCGCCTCGTTGCGTCCACTCTCGTGCAGGCGGATGTCGAGAGCGATTCCAATCGATTCGTCTTCAAGCACGCGCTCGTGCAGCACACAGCCTACGAGTCGCTGCTTCGTTCGCGTCGCGTGGTCTACCACCGTGCAATCGCCGGCGTGCTCGAGGGAGAAGTGGCCGAGACCGAGCCTGAGATCATCGCGCAGCACTACTCCCGCGCCGGGGTGGTCGACAAGGAGATCGACTGGTGGCTTCGTTCCGGACAACGGGCGTTGCGCACGTCGGCCTATCTGGAAGCGCTACAGCATCTCACCAACGGGATGAAGGCGATCGAGCGCCTTCCGAAAAAGGATCCGGTTCGCGAGCTCCAGATGGTCGCGCACCTCGCGGTGCCCATGGTGCTCACGCGCGGGTGGGCGAACGAAGACGTCGGCGCCGCATACCGGCGCGCATACGACCTCGCCAAGTCACTCGGTCAGCCACCCGAGCTGTTCCCGACGCTCAGCGGGATCTTGTCGTATTACCTCGTGCGTGGCGAGTTCGCACATGCCTATACGCTCGCGCACGAGAACTACGGCATCGCCGAACGCTCGGGTGATCCGGAGCTCATTCTGGAGGCTGCGCACGATCGCGGCACATGCTCGCTCTACATGGGCAAGTTCGATGAGGCGTCGCGATTCCTCGGCCAGGCGGCTGAGATATTCGATCCCGCTCGGCATGCGCACCACGCGTTCCTGTATAGCAAGCTCGCTGGCCCATCGGCGATGGCCCATCAGCTTCTCATTCACGCGGTCCGCGGCGATCGCGAAGGCGCGAAGGCAGTTGCCGAGCGATCGCTGGCCGATGCGGAAGCCGGGAATCACGCGTTCTCTCGCTTGTGGGTGCTCACCGGGCTCTGTGTGGCGCACATCATCTTCGGCGATTACGAAGCTCTCGCACAGGTGAGCGCGCGTCAGATCGCCGAGTCCCAGGAGCTCGGGTTCCCGAACTGGTTGGCGCAGGGCTTCGTCTGGTCCGGGTGCGCGCAGGCCGCGTTAGGTGACGTGGAGCCGGGGATCGCGCTGATCCGCCAGGGACTCGGTATCTGGCACATGACGGGCGCCGAGCTCATGAAGCCGTTCATGTTGACGCGCCTCGCCGAAGCGCTCCTCATCGCGGGAAGGCTCGACGAGGCAGAGGAGACGTACTGGCAAGTCGTGTCGACGATGGACGCGACAGGTGAGATCTGGGCTGCGCCCGACTCACATCGCCTCGGCGCCGAGATTGCGCGCCGCCGGCTCGGAAAGAATCACGCATCGGTAGGGTCGCGTGTTCAGCTCGCGCGTGAGATGGCGAAACGCACCGGCGCGACGCTGTACGAGGCGGCCATCGATCGGGACGAGGCGCGCGCGCTCGCGACATGACTGATTCAGTATCGGTCGTCCGCCCGGCGGATGTCGCCAAGCGAAAGCGTCTCGCCCTGCTGCTGGCCCAGGCGGCGGAGTTGGAGCACGCGGCGATGTGTATGTACCTGTTCGCGTCATCGACGATGAAGTCGACTGTCGCGGAGGGCGGCGTGACGCTCATGCAGCTCGAGACGATGCGGCAGTGGCGCGCGCACATGATGGTCGTGGCGCGAGAAGAGATGGAGCACCTCGGAATCGTGCTCAACCTCTTGAGCGCTATCGGCGAAGCTCCGGTGCTGCGGCGTCGCAATTTTCCCTTCACGGTTGAATACGAGGGCGACACGCTCGACCTGTCGCTCGAGCCGTTTTCGGTTCGAGCAATTCGGTCCTTCGCCTTGCTCGAGATGCCGCAGGGATTACCGAGGAATTCGGAGGGCTGGCGTGTTCTCGGTGGGAACGACCCACATTTCTCACCGAAACAGTTCGACCTCATCGCGAAGCTGTACGACGAGATCGAGCACCTCGTCTCGACCATCCCGGAGGGTCATCTCTTCATCGGGCCGCACGACGCGCAGTTCGTGAACGACTCGTTGATGCCGCTCACCATCCGTGGTATCTCGATCGCCGGCGCGCCGCTGTACAACGTGAACCTCACCGCCATCACGAACCGCGAGACCGCCGTCGCGGCGATCAAACAATTGAAGGAAGAGGGTGAGGGGTCACGGCTCGAGGGGGGCAAGGAGAGCCACTTCGGGATCTTTCTCGATATCCTCGTAGCGCTCACCACGCACGGCGATCCTGCGTTCCAGCCCGCGCGGCCAGTGCTGTCCAATCCGACGGCCGCTGGCACCGGACCGAACCGGGTGACACACCCGGTGACCGCCCGCGCCATGGCGCTGTTCGACATGTGCTACGAGACGCTCACGGTCATGCTGTCGCGCTACTTCGCGGCGACCGACGAGACGCCTGACGATATCTACGCACTCGAGCGCGCGGCGTTCTTTCCGATGATGACGACGGTGATTCGACCGTTGGCGGAATGTCTGACGTACATGCCGGCGTTCGAGAACGGCGACCCGTCCATGCTCGCGGGACCGAGCTTCGTTCTTCCCTCGGACATTGATTTTCTTCCGCACCATCGCGCGGCGTTCGAGCTGATCACGCAGGATTACTCGCAAGCGATCGAGCAGGCTCACGCGCTGTCACAGCTCGCCGCCAAACGGGACGCGCCAGCCTGGCTCGCCGCGCAGGCGGACCGCATCACGCAGGTCTACCAGATTCTCTGGCGTTCTCGGATGAACCTCGCAGTCAACCGCAAGACGGGGAAACCGGCACCATGACGCCGCCGCCCAATCTCATACTGGAGTTTTCCGGATGGTGCATGATCCGGCAGCCGACGGATCCGGATCCGTACGACGAGCGGCGCGGCGTCAGCGGCTACACCTTCGCGTTCGGTGACGAGCCGGATCTCAACCGCGTGATCTACTTTCACGAATCACCCGCCTCGCCGCCGCGCTCACACGGCCCGCCGATCGGTGTGTGGGTAACGTCCGCAACGAAGACAACGCCTAACGGCCCGCACGTGATCGAGTCGTTGGTGAACGCGAAGTTCGACCTCCTGAGCGACCCGATGCTCGAGAATCGCAACTGGACGTTGACGCTCCCGGGCTACGAGCCGATCGTCCCGTTCGACGTGGCCATAACGAGCCGATCCCGCGGAAGCGACGACACGCCTCTCGTCAGCATTCGCCGCGCGATCCCTCTCGACCCGAAGCATCCCAAGCTCGACGCCTGGCAAGTGAGCGAAGACGTGCTCACCACGAAAGGCGCCACCGGAATGGCGTTCGAGCCGCAAACCGTGGGCACCGCCACAGGGATCTGGGACTTCTTTCAAGCCGCCGTCGATCGGCGCGCGGCGTTGCGCACCGATCTCGAAGCGCTCGAGCGGAGCAACCCACATTCTCCCATGGTCGCGCAGCTCAAGGGACGGATCGTCCAACTCGATTTCGCGATCGCGAATCCGAACGACCGCCGCATCGGCATCCGACAGATCATCGAGCGCTTCGGGTTCGACATGCTGGGTGGTAACGCGACCATTCACGATCCCACCAACGCCCTCGACGGCTCTCTGCAAGCAACGCCCGAAGCCGATTGGCGCGTGGACTTCTGGATGGGCGGCTGGGACTGCGACGCGCTCGCGTGCTATGTGCAGGGCGCGCTACAGATTCCCTATTCGCCAGCCGCCTAACGCGGAACGTCAGCCCGGCGTGCCAGCCGGCACGGAATGCGACGCGGGGTGCTGGTCGGCTAGCGCGGCGTCGGCGACGCGCGGCTGAATGCTCTGCGCATAGACGAAGAAATTGTCGGGGTCGTACCGCCGCTTGATCGTGAGCAGGCGCTCGAACGTCGCGTTGCCCCAGTACGCCATGCGATAATCCGAGAGCGACGCATCAGGATAGTTCTGATAGACCGCGCCGGTGACCATGGGGGCGAGCACGCGTTTGAAGCCGCGAAGCCACTCGACGGCCGCAACGTGATCAGGTTCCTCGATCCACACCGTGTCGATCACGAGGTTGAGATCGACGCTGCGATGCACGAAGGCGGACGCGCCCACCGGATAGCGATTGATCGCGCCACCGTACGGCTCCGTGTACACCATCGTCCAGTGATTCTTCGCCGTGTTGAAGTAGTCGACAATCGATTGCCACTCTGCCCGTGACAGCTGCCGGCCAATGTAATAGCTGGCCTTCGTTTCGGACGGAGGCGAGTCAGGCATGTCGTAGGGCAGCGGGTACGGCTCGTTCTCCAGATAGTTGTTCATCTGGGGATACGTGCCTGTCTTGTCGACGAGCAGCTTGGCGCTCGGAATGTCCAACAGTGGTCGCAGCGCTGCGTGACCCGCGTCCCTCGGCCCGCAGTACATGCCCTGGACCATGTACACCGGGCGATCCTTGTAGAACCCCAGGTTCATCATGTACCCGAGGGCGTCGTGGGGACACGTGCTCGTGTATCCGCTCTGGAGCAGCGCGAGCGCTTCGGCCGCGTGCTCCGCGTCCCACGAGATGGCCCACGCCCACACCGACGCGAGGCGCACCGCGCGATACGTCACCTGCGTGACGACGCCAAAGTTGCCGCCTGTTCCGCCGCGCAGCGCCCAGAAAAGATCCGGGTGGTCGATCTCGCTCGCGTTCACGACGCTGCCGTTCGCGAGGACAACGCGGAACGAGAGCACGCAGTCGCTTTGGATCCCGAACGCTCTCGATGTATACCCGTAGCCGCCGCCCTGCACGAACCCGCCGACACACACATTGCCACACGCGCCGGTGGGCACATGCCAGCCGGTGCCATCGAGCGCCATGTTGAAATGATCGAAGTCGGTGCCGACCCCCGCGGTGACGATCCCCCGCGATTCATCCAGCACGACGTAGCTCAGCGTACTCACGTCGATGACCATGCCGCTATTCACCGAGTAGCCCGCCGTACTGTGTCCGCCGGATCGAACCGCGACCCACATCCCGGCGTCGCGCGCGGCATTCACGCATTTGACGACGTCGGTTTCCACCGCGCAGTAGACGATGATCTGCGGATACGCCTGGAACGCCGGATTCGACTCCTGTCGATCGGCGTTGTACTGCGGATCGTTGGGAAGCACGACGTGTCCCGCGATGTCCGCCTCGAGCTTGGCGACGTTCAGGCGTCCGATCCGTACAGGTGCGGCCGCGGCGCCAACATGGGCAGTCGGTGGAACGGCCTCGAGATGTCGAACTCGCCGTTCTTTGGCGATGCGGTTTGGGCTCTTCCGGTGGGCCACGTCGAGTCCTGGTGTTTGGGAGGATTCGGAAAGGCCCAGCGAGTGTAATGTCCGGATCCGACGGACGCCAGAGAAACGGCGCCGCCTCGCCTCCCAACCCGCGCCTTCGATGCTCGCGCCTGACTCAGTGCGCGACTTGTCGTATCATACTGCTCGTCGCCTCCACCGTTGCCACTCTTCATGGAATCTCTGCGGCCATCCCTTGCACCCGACTATCATCTCGAGCGGGTGCTCGGGAGTGGTGGAAGCGCGACGGTGTACCTGGCGGCGGACGTCAAGCACGATCGGCGGGTCGCGATCAAGGTCCTTCACCAGGAGCTGTCTGCGACCGTCGGCGCAGAGCGATTTCTGCGCGAGATTCGCGTCGCCGCCCGCCTAACGCATCCGAACATCGTCCCCCTGCTGGACTCCGGAAGTGCGGATGGCTGTTCCTTTTACGTGATGCCTTTCATCGACGGGGAGTCACTCCGGGCGCGGCTCGACCGCGGAGAGCGTTCTTCGCTCAACGAAGCGATCGCGCTCGTGACCGAAGTTGCCGACGCGCTCGAGTACGCCCACGCGGCCGGCATCGTCCATCGCGACATCAAGCCCGAGAACATTCTGCTGCTGCACGGGCACGCAATGGTCGCGGACTTCGGCATTGCCCGCGCGCTGAAGCGGGCGACCGAGGGCCCGAGCGGAACCACGACGACCGGCGGAGTAGTAGTTGGTACTCCGGCATACATGAGCCCCGAACAGGCAGTTGGCGACGGGGAGATCGATGGTCGCAGCGACGTCTACTCACTCGCCATCGTCCTCTTCGAGATGGTCAGTGGCACATTGCCATTTTCCGCGACGACGATTCAGGGCTTGATCTCGAAGCGCTTCATCGAGGTCGCGCCGAGGCTGTCCAGCCGAGTGGCGGGAATTCCGGACGCGGTAGACGAGGCGCTTGCAGCGGCACTCGCGCTCGATCCCGCAGATCGACCTGCTGGAGCCACGGCGTTCGCACGCTCGCTCACCGGCGGGACCAACACGATCGAACGATCGGCCGCGAGCGCGCGCCCCGCCGCGGTGAGCGCGACGTCCACGGGTTCCGTCACGACGACGACGCTTGGCGTCGTGACCGACCCGGCGCTTCCGTCAGTGGCGGTCCTGCCATTCGCGAACCTCAGCTCGGACGCTGAGAACGAGTTTCTCTCGGACGGCATCACCGAGGAGATCATCAGCA
>Ga0207674_10006095_pt1 | contig 14252 bp, 10 predicted proteins | sample KBSCornC72_FD_184303 | JGI IMG/M metagenome (GOLD analysis project Ga0207674, IMG submission 184303) | Corn rhizosphere microbial communities from Kellogg Biological Station, Michigan, USA - KBS Corn C7-2 (SPAdes) (version 2) | ecosystem: Host-associated > Plants > Roots > Rhizosphere > Soil ... | reverse complement strand
ACGGTCGACCCGGCCGAGCGCGAGCTCACCCTGACCACCGTTGCCGACGACGAGTTCGTGCAGATCGCCATCGCCGATCGTGGTGCCGGCATTCCCGATGGTCAGCTCGACTCCGTGTTCGAGCCGTTCGTTACGCATCGACCGCAGGGACTCGGCCTTGGCCTAACGATCAGCCGTTCGATCGTCCTCGCGCACCGGGGACGAATCCAGGCGGAGAACAATGCCGACCGCGGGGCGACGTTCCGCTGCTTCCTCCCTGTGGCGACCGGCCAGCACGGATAAGCGTCGACCTTCGGAGCAGACACATGATCGCAGGTCCGTTTCGCGTCATCGCCGCGACAGCGCTCACGGTGTTGCCGCTGCTGGCACAGCGAACGACGACTCCGCTGGCGCCGATCGATTCCGTCAAATCGGCGATCACCGTCCACGTCGCTGAATTTGCCTCGATCCCCGACATCGAGGGCGTGGCAGCTCGCATGATGCTCCTCATCGACGAGCCCGGAACGCGGCGGCTGTTCGTCAACGACATGCGCGGGCCGATCTACAGCGTCAGCTCCGATGGGCGCAGCGTGACGCGCTACATCGACATCAACGACAGCACCTGGGGCGTGAACGTCCATTCACAGGGCCGAGAGCGCGGCTTTCAGAGCTTCGCGTTCCATCCCCAGTTTGCGCAGTCGGGAACGCCGGGATACGGGAAGTTCTACACGTACACGGACTCGCGAAACAACGAGGTCACCGCGGACTTCCGGCCCGGCGGCGGAACGAACACGCATCACACCGTGCTGCACGAGTGGACCGCCCGCACTGCGGGCGCGCCCGCGTATGACGGTGGCCCGCCGCGCGAAGTCGTCCGCTTCGAGCAGCCATTTCCCAATCACAATGGCGGCCTGATTGCGTTCAATCCGCTCGCCCGCGCCGGAAGCGCGGACTTTGGCCTTCTCTACATGGGCGTCGCCGACGGTGGGAGCGGAGGCGATCCACTGAACACCGCGCAGAATCTCGCGTCCGGTTTCGGAAAGCTCTTTCGCATCAGCCCGCTCGAGCGGAACAGCGCGAACGCGAAGTACGGCGTGCCGTCATCGAACCCGTTCGTGCGCGCGAGCACGCCTAACGCGCTCGGTGAGATCTACGCCTACGGTCTGCGGAATCCGCAGCGGTTCACCTGGGATCCCGCGAACGGCAACATGTTTCTCGCCGACATCGGGCAGAACCTGGTCGAAGAGGTGTCGCTCGTGACCGCCGGCGCCAATCTCGGCTGGAACGTGTGGGAGGGCAGCTTTGGCTACGGCCGAGAGGGCGTGGACACGTCCAACGCCCGCGGCGATCCCAAGGTCACGTTTCCGCTCGTCGAGTTCGCCCACGGCGATCCGAGTGTCGGAGCACGAACGGCCGTGACGGGCGTGCACGTGTTCCGCAGTGCAGCCATTCCGGCGATGCGGAACAAGGTGATGTTCGGCGACAATCCCAGCGGCCAGCTGTTCTACTTCGATGCCGACAAGCTGCCGAGTGGCGGCAGCCAGGGCATTCATCGAGTTTTGCTCAAGCCCGCAGGCGCGGCGCCGACCACCCTGCTGCAACTCGTTCGCGAGCAGAATGCGAAGCAGGGGAAACCAGCGGCGACCCGTGCGGACCTGCGGTTTGGCGCCGCGGCGGACGGGCGAGTGTTTCTGCTCAACAAGGCCGATGGAACGATCCGCGTGGTGATGCCCTGAACTGAGCTCGCTCCTCCGATCTCGCAGCGTCAGGACGTCACGGTCACGGCCGGACCGGCTGCGTCCACGCCGTTTCCCTCTCGTTAGGGAGATAGCCGTTCGCCTTGCGGCGCGTCGATACGACGCGCGCACGAACGTACAGCTCGTCCCCGCGCATCACGTAACTCGGCGACGGCCCCGCGACCTCGGCGAGCACCGCGCCGACGTCACGACTGTAGCGACGTGTTACCGCGCGACCCGTCGAATCGCGAACCGGCGTGCTCGTCGTGTCCCACCCACGGCGCGTGCCGATGAACTGTGTCGCGTACGTCACGCCCGGCGCCTCGCGAATCGCGAGTGACAACCGTGCACCGTCCCGACGTACGTCCGCGAGCTCCACGCCGGTGCTCGCGTAGAAGTCGCCTCGCTGCATCGCGGCCATCAGCGAGTCCGCCTCGAGGCGAGGTGTGCGAACCATGACCCACCCGCGCCCCGAATTCCGCTGATCCGGGCCGAATCGGTGATAGTCGTGCGAGTCATCCGTCGCGACGCCGTAGAGCGGACCGCCGTCATTTGCGAAGCGATGCGTAAGCACGATGTCCCAGAGAGACTCGGTGGACGCGTGCACCGAATCGCCGAGCAGGTTCACGAGCGGGTGTCCGTTGTACACCTCGAAGAAGCGCAGCGCCGGCAGTGCAAGCAGATCCTCTGCGGTCTGGCTCCAGAGGAAGTTCGGGTGGTTGAGCACCGCGGTGATCTCGCGTCCGGTCCGCTGCTCCTGCGTGCGAACCGCCTCGAGATCTCGGTGCAACATCTCGACGAGCGTCGCGCCCTGCTGCTCCGGAATGACGTCGATCAGGTTGAGCGCGTTCATGTGCGCGCCGCGCCGCTCGAGGTACTGCGTGATCTCCTCGCCGCTGACGAGGAGGAAGCGTCCCGGCTCGTTGAATTGCGGGGCGTACTCGCGCTGTCGTCTCAGGCGAACCGTGAGCGTGTCGCCAGACTGGCGCTCTTCCACGAGTCGGCCGAATCGCGCGCGGTACTTGTCGTACGCCTCGCGGCCCAGCCCTGCGGGCGATACCGGCCACCAACGTTCCTCGTTCGCGACCGTGTTGTGGTCGGTGATCGAGAGGAAGTGATAGCCGTTTCGCTTGTACCAGTCGGCGACCATCTCGGGAAAGTCGTCGCCGTCGCTCCACAGCGTGTGGGTGTGCGTGTTGCCTTTCCACCATCGCGCGCCTTGTTGCGCGCTCGTCGTGGCACCGGCTGCGGGCTGTCGAGCGAGCGCGGCGAGCGCAATCAGCGCTAAGGCGCTCGCACATCCGATCGTGCCGAGCGTGACCTTCGTCATCGGCGCGCCATTGGCGCAAACGCATTGCGCACCCACTCGATGTGCATCGCGACGTTGCCATGCTGCACGTGAGCCATCGCGAGCCACATGACGGATAGCAGCCGGGCCATGAACCGAAGCCGTGTGCGAAAATCTCGATCCACCGCGTGTGGATAGCTGCGTAGCACTTCGCCCGCGAATTCCCAACCTCGCCACGTGACCAGAAACACGAAGTCCCGCGCGGGGTCACCGAGAATCGTGTCGGTCCAATCGAGGATCCCAGCGACATGACCTGTCGCCGCATCGACGATCACATGTTCCGGAGACAGGTCCTGGTGGATGAGTCGGAGCTTCCCATCGAATCGCGCGAGGGGCAACGATGTCTGTCTCACCCAGCTCACGGCCTGATCAACGATTGGATCGCGCCCGCGAAGCTCGGACGCAGCCGCGAACCCTCGGTCGAGCCACTCGTTTCCTCCCACGTCATCGAGGTCGCACTCGAGCACTCCGGCGTCGCGCGCTGTTGTCTCCGGGATGGAGTGAATGGCTCCGAGCGCCGCCGCGATGTCGCGAGCGAGGGTCGACATGAGGCATGAGTCGACCGCATCAGCATCGACCCCGGCGATGAACCGGTGCCCGGCGAACCTGTAGGGAAACCCCGGCGACGATTGTCCTGTCAGATCGACGTGCGGGACGGCAATTGTCGCGGGTAAGACCGTGGATACGAGCTGGTGCACGCGCCGCTCCGACTCGAAGAGATTCGCACAATCGGCACGGCGCGGGAACCGGAACACCCAGCCATCGGTCGTCACGAAGGCATCGAACTCCCAGCCGGAACCAAGGTGCTTCAGTCCTGCGGACTCGATCGCGGGGAACGACGCGCGGATGACCGCGGCCGCGGAGTCGATCGTCAGCGGACGATCCGGCTCCCACGGGAGAGAGCCGGTCGGTGGCGCTAACGCTTCCTCATCCGCCATCGAACAATCCGGCGATGATCTCCATCACCGTGGCGAACACCCCTTCGGCGGCGCTCCCGACGACCTCGGCCGCGGCACCTGCAGCCTGTCCCGCCGCCATGCCCCCGTAGATGACGAGATCGGGCGTCCAGAACATCGCGTTCAGGAGCACGTCACCGCCGACCGCGAGCGCCTCGCCTCCGCGCCCGGCGCGTCGCGACTTCCCGCTCTCCGTGGCGGCCGCGAGATTGAGGCGCCAGATGGACGACAGCTCGGCGTTGTCGAACCACACGCCGTGACATCGCGGGCACAGGTCCAGGACGAGCCCCGCGTGCGCCCGCCGCTCCATCGGCACATCGCAGACGGGACAATCGAGCAGGTTGCGACGCCCGCACGCGGCACATCGCTCCGCATCACGGTCGAGCGGCGTCATGCACCCGGGGCATGGTGGACGAATCGGATCGGTCCGAACGGGCACGAGCGAGTGCAGCGCCGCTGGTTTCCGCAGCGCCAGCTGGCCCACTTCGCCACGGTTGAACCAGAGACCACCACACCGTGGGCAGTAGTCGAGCGTGATCGCCGCGACGCCGTCGTCGACGCTCACCTTGTCCATCGTCGCGCCTACGCAGACCGGGCACGGCCATCGCGTCTCGAGCGCGCGACGCGGCCTAACGCCTGACGAGCGCCTGATCGGCTCAGGCATCGAGGATTCCACGGGCAGAGTGTTTTCCGCCGACGTGCTTGGCGTCGTGGAAAGCGTAGACGATGACGCCGGCGTCCGTGATCTCCAGGTCAGCAATCTCTCGCTCGGCGAGCGAGTCCAGGGTCTCCTTCGCCGCCTCGGGCGGGAGCGCGAGCGCGGTCGCGACTTCCACCACCGTCAGTCGCCCGCCCTGCTGCATGGCCAGGCGCAGAATTTCGGCCTCGATCGTTTGCCGGCGAAGCTGCTCGATCCGCGCAGGCCGCCGGCCACCCAGCGTCATCACCCCGCGGAGGAGGGCTATGCCGCCAGCCGCTGGAAGCGCGACGGTGATGAGCAGGGCGGCGATGGCGGCGGGCGAGGTCACACTCGTGTCGGAGCGAAGAAACCCGTAGAGCATGAACGCGGCGACGACGAGCAGGGCGGTTCCGCCAATGGTTCGACCGGACATGCGTGTAGGATAGCACCCCGGGAACGTTCGGCACTATACGCGGAACGATGTGCCGAGCCGATGACTGAATCAAATCAGGTAGATGCTCTCGCCCGCGCCGTCGACGCTAATCCGCCGCTCCACCTGTGCGGCCGCTCCCGGTCGAGATGGCCTTGGCGTAGCGCAGCAAAGTATGTTGCTACGCCGCCGATCATTTACGCCGATCGCGGCCGCAGAAACTCAGTCACTGAGAGTCAACCGCGGGGCGGGCGATACCCGAACGCAAAGCCGGCGACGTTCTGAATTTCGACGAGGAAGAACGAAAATCGCCCGGCTGTTGGAGCGGTGAGAATGTAGGCATTGCGGAGGAATAGCGTATCGGTCGCGACAGCTCCCTTCCCCGGTTGGTTCGTTTTTTCGCTCCTCCGGTCGATGATCTCAAGCTGACCTAACGGGGGTATCTCCTCGTCGGTGGACGCGGCCCCGGAGAGAACGCCCTTTGACCACGTCCTGAACCGCTCTTCCGAAGTCAGTATGCCGGTGACAACGATCCCGCCAACCGTCAGCGTCACTTCGATCAAGTCATCGCGCTCGGTCGCGGGCTCGTTCGCAAGTTGAGCAAGAGCCCGAAGGCGGACCGAGATGTCGCTGTCGGAGTTGCGTGGCTGATCCATGAGGATGATCCTACCGCCAAACGGCCGGGCTCGCGAGTCCGGGGGGCGGTTCGGCTTGTGGCTGCGATACCAAGGGTCATGGCCCGTTCGCGTACGCAGCGACGGATTACATGTCGCGACCCGCTCGGCGGCATGTGGCACGCCTCGGAAGTCGCCCAGCTCCGCGTCGTCTCGCCGGCGATTGACGGGTGCGGCGCCAGCTGCGCGCTCACCATTCGACGCCGTCCAAGGATCGCAACCTTGCGCGGCTCGAGGTCCTTCTCATTTGCGCGTTCGCGCGAGCCGGCCCACGTTACTCGTATGCGCAACTACATCGCTCTCGCCCTCACATCGCTTGCGGCGTGCACCAACGCCCCCGCGAAAGAGACGGCTGCCTCCACGCCGTCGGCCGTGCCAACTGTTCCAGTTCCGGCGATCGACGTCAACGAGGTCGATTCCCTCATCCAGCGCGTCGTCGCGGAGAAACGACTCGTCGGATTGTCCGTCGGCGTCATGCAGGACGGAAAAGTCGTCTTCGCCAAAGGCTACGGTTTTCGATCGCTGGAGCCGAAGCTGCCGGTGACCCCGACGACGATGTTCGGCATCGGCTCCGTCACGAAGCAGTTCACGTGCAGCTCGGCCTTGCTGCTCGAGCAGGAGGGCAAGCTGTCGATGAACGATCACGTCGCGAAATACTTTCCGTCGGCGACGCGAGCGAACGACGTCACGCTCATGGAGCTCGGACAGCACGTCTCCGGTTATCGGGACTACTACCCGCTCGACTTCGTTGTCAGAGAGATGGCGAAGCCGGAACCGACGGACACCGTCATCGCGCGATATGCGACCCGCCCCCTCGACTTCGAGCCGGGATCACGGTGGTCATACAGCAACACGAACTTCCTCATCCTCGGCAAGGCGATCGAGGCGGCATCGGGGAAATCGGTCGGTGAGTTCATGCACGAGCGGATCTTCACCCCGATCGGCATGACGCGCACGGCGTTCGATCGAATCCCCAACGATTCCAACACCGCGAAAGGCTACACCTCCTACGCACTCGCCGATCCCACGACCGTTGCACCCGAGGCACAAGGATGGATCGGTGCCGCAGGCGCGATCTGGTCAACGCCGACCGACTTGCTTGCCTGGGATCTGGCGCTCATCGATGGCAAAGTGCTCAGCCCCGCGTCGTACTCCAAGCTCACCACACCGCGTGTGCTCACCGACGGGCGGCTGACCACCTACGGTTGTGGGCTCGGTGTTCAGAAGACGGGGAACGCGGTGATCCTTTCGCATGGCGGTGGCATCGCCGGCGTCGTGACGCAGAACATCGTGATTCCCGCGACGCGGTCAGGGATCGTCACGCTTGCGAACGCGGACTTTGCCGCGACTGGAGAGATCACCTCGGCGCTGATTGCCAAGCTCACCCCGCACGTCGACGTGCCGACGATCGCCGGGCCCACCGCGCTCGAGGCCGCGAAGGCGTTCCTCACGTCGGTCGAGCAAGGCAAGGTCGATCGGTCGACGCTCGGCGATGACTTCAATGCGTTGCTGACGGACGAGCACCTCGCCAAGGATCGCAGTTCGCTGGCGGCGAACGGCAAGGTCACCGACGTCGCCGTTAGGCAGACGGTGGAGCGCGGCGGCATGGAGGTGGCGATCGTCGAGTACAAGGTCGGAAAGACACTCGCTCGAACCGCCATGTATCGGTCGCCGGACGGGAAGATTCAGCAGTTCCTGATCAACCGACAGTAGGCTGGTGGGACTGTTCCGTCACGCCTGACGAGGGGACGCAGCGCGAGGCCTTGGCCAAGCGCCGCGAAGTCCGGACCGGGTAGGGTTTCGCACCAACGGACACCGGGAACGGACACCACGGGCGGTGAGGCGAACGAGTAGAGTCAAACCGCGACCGGAGTAACATCAACTCGCGCGTTAGGTTACGCGGTTCCTCACTGCGCGCGTGAGCGCCCGGTCGAACGCGGATGCGAACGCCTGCTTGTCCTTCGCTGAGAACGGTCGCGGTCCGCCCGTCTCGACGCCCGCACCACGAAGCGCGTCCGCGAAATCGCGCACACTGAGCCGCTCACCGACCGTTTCCGCGGTGTGTTCGTAGCCACGCGGATCGATGACCACGATCCGAGCCGCGACGAGAGTCGCGGCGAGTGGGATGTCGGCGGTGATCGCGATGTCTCCCGGTAACGCGTTCGCTGCGATGTAGCGATCGGCGACGTCCGGCCCGCCGTCCACGCGGACGGCGCTGATCGTCGAGTGGCCGGGCGGGATTGGAACCCGCTGGTTTGCCACAACGAGAGTCTCGATCCCGAGCCGGTGGGCGGCGCGAAACACGATATCCTTGACGTCTCGCGGTGTTGCGTCGGCATCGAGCCAGATTCGCATCGCGACATTGCCTCCGGATGTCATCACATACAATATCCGCTTCGACACGCCCACCCGCCCGGAGGGTCCGGCCATGAAATCGGCACGACTGGTCCGCCTCACGCTGCTGTCGTCGAGCATCGCACTTTCGCCATGGACCGCGCCTGCCCAGGGCACCGCGGCCGACTACGCCCGGGCCGAGGGGCTCCGCGGACGCATCGAGGGGCTGGTGGTGGACGCTGCCGAGGCTCCGACATGGGTCGGCGCCGGAAGCAACCAGTTCGTGTACCGCAAGTCCGCGACGGGTGGGTTCAACTTCATGCTCGTGGACGCGGTGACGCTGGAGAAGCGCCCCGCCTTCGACCATGACCGGCTCGCCGCGGCGATCACGACGGCCATCCGGCGGCCCGCAGGGCCACCGATCACGAGCACCACGCTCCCGTTAGGCAGGCTCACCCTCGTCGACCGCGGCCGAGCGATCGAGTTCGTGCCGACCGGGCGTCCGGGCGAGACCGTGACGGACACCACACGGTGGCGCTGCACGCTCGCCGACTACGTGTGCGCACGCGCACCGGCCCGTGCGGACTCGCTCCGCGCGCGGCGCCAGGTTGGCGGAGGGCTCTTCGGCACGCCGCCAGCACCGGACGCGCGCGTGCGCGTATCGCCGGACAGCATGCTCGAGGCGTTCGTCCGCAACTACAACGTCGTCGTGCAGCCCCGAGGGACCCTGGAGGCCACGCCGCTGAGCAGCGACGGGTCCGAGGGCGATGCCTACGACCCGCAGTCCATCGTCTGGTCGCCCGATTCCAAGCGCATCGCGGCGTACCGCGTGCGACCGGGCTACCGTCGCGAGGTCCACTACGTCCAGTCCTCGCCCGAGGATCAGCTCCAACCGAAGCACTCCACGCTCCTCTACAACAAACCCGGCGATGTGCTCGATGTCGGCACCCCGGTGATCTTCGACGTCGCCGCCCACACGCAGACCGTCGTCGACCGCACGCTCTTCCCTAACGCGTACGCGGTCACCGGGCTCGAATGGCGCCGCGACGCGCGGACGGTGACGTTCGAGTACAACCAGCGCGGGCATCAGGTCTACCGCGTGATCGAGATCGACGCAGCCACCGGCAAGACCCGCGCGATCATCGACGAGCAAACGCCGACCTTCTTCGAGTACTCGGCGAAGAAGTACCGCTACGATCTCGCTGACGGGAAAGAGATCATCTGGATGTCGGAGCGGGACGGGTGGAACCACCTCTACCTCTACGACGGCGCGACGGGCAAGACGAAGCGACAGATCACCAAGGGGCAGTGGCTCGTTCGCGGTGTGGACTGGGTGGACACCACGAAGCGGCAGATCTACTTCACCGCGAGCGGCATGTACCCGGGCAAAGACCCGTACTTCGTTCACGCCTACCGGATCAACATCGACGGAACCGGGCTCACGCCGCTCACCGACGCGGACGCGAACCACACGGTCAGCTACTCGCCCGACCACCAGTCGTTCGTGGACCTGTGGTCGCGCGTGGATCAGCCGCCGGTCATGCAGCTCCGGCGCGCGAGCGACGGAAAAGTGGTCGCCGATCTCGAGCGCGCCAACGCGAGCGCCCTCCTCGCCATCGGTTGGCGCCCGCCCGAGGTGTTCACCGCGTTAGGCCGGGATGGGAAGACGGAGATCTGGGGGGTGATCATCCGCCCCATGAACTTCGACTCGACCAGGCACTACGCCGTCGTCGAGAACATCTACGCCGGCCCGCAGGGCTCGTTCGTTCCGAAGACGTTCAGTGCGCAGCTCGGCATGCAGTCGCTCGCGGAGCTCGGGTTCATCGTCGTGCAGATCGACGGCATGGGGACGTCGAACCGCTCCAAGGCATTCCACGATGTCGCATGGAAGAACCTCGGCGACGCCGGCTTCCCGGATCGCATCCTGTGGCACAAGGCCGTGGCGTCGAAGTACCCGTACTACGACATCAGCCGGGTGGGGATCTACGGCACCTCGGCCGGCGGTCAGAACTCGATGGGCGCGCTCCTGTTCCATCCGGAGTTCTACAAGGTCGCCGTCTCCGCAGCCGGCTGCCACGACAACCGCATGGACAAGATCTGGTGGAACGAGCAGTGGATGGGCGAGCTCGGTCCGCACTACGCGGCATCGTCGAACGTCGACAACGCGCACCGCCTCCAGGGGAAGCTCATGCTCGTCGTCGGAGAGATGGACATGAACGTCGATCCCGCATCCACCTACCAGGTCGCGAGCGCGCTCATCAAGGCGAACAAGACATTCGACATGCTCGTCATCCCCGGGGCGGGACACACGAACGGCGGCATGTATGGCGAGGCGAAACGCAACGATTTCTTCGTCCACCACCTGCTCGGCGTCGAGCCGCCGGACCGAAACGTGCGCGCAGCGACGACGTCGACGGGACCAGGCTCGTGAGTGTTCCAGGTACTGTACATAGCGGCATGCCCGGGACATCCCTATTCTAAGCCGTCGCTAACTCAACTGATGCACCGCTTGACCGATCACACTGCCAGGCTGATTTCCGCGCTCGCGGGTAGGTACCGAATCGAGAGCGAGCTGGGCCGTGGTGGGATGGCGCTGGTCTATCTCGCGCACGACGTCCACCACGACCGAAAGGTCGCGCTGAAGGTGCTCCACCCCGACCTCGGCGCGGCGCTTGGCCCCGAGCGGTTCCGGCGCGAGATCCAGGTGCTCTCGCACCTGAGCCATCCGCACATCCTGCCGCTCTACGACTACGGCGAGGCGGACGGGCAACTCTTCTACGTGATGCCCTACGTCGAGGGCGAGTCTCTAGGCGCGCGGCTGCATCGCGAGCTCCAACTCCCCGTCGACGAGGCCATTCGCATCGCCTGTCAGGTAGCCGCCGCGCTCGACTATGCGCACCGCCACGGCTTCGTACACCGCGACATCAAGCCCGACAACATTCTGCTCGAGGACGGCCAGGCCATCGTGGCCGACTTCGGCATCGCGCACGCCATCACGCCGTCCGATGAGGAGACACTGACGAAGACGGGGGTGACGCTCGGCACCCCGGCGTACATGAGCCCCGAGCAGGCGATGGCCGAACGGGACCTCGACGGGCGGAGCGACATTTACTCGTTAGGCTGCGTGCTCTACGAGATGCTCGCCGGCGAGCCGCCGTTCAACGGACCGACGGCGCAGTCGATCCTCGCCCGGCACACGCTGGAGCACGTCCCCCGGATCACCATCGTGCGCGGGACCGTATCCCGTGACATCGAGGACGCGATCATCCAGGCGATGTCCAAGACGCGGGCCGACCGCTTCAAGACAGCCCAGGAGTTCGCCGACGCGCTCACGGGAAAGATTCGCGCAACGGGCACGCATCATTCCTTCGAGCGGCGCGTCCCTCAACGACCGTCGGAGAAAGAACGCCGCGCGCGGGTGCGGCGGAACAGCCTGATCGGGGCAGCCGTGGCGATCGTTCTGATCGGAGGCGGGTTCGCCGCCTGGCGAATCGGCCTGGGACCGACTCGAACCGCGGCGGCGGGTACGGTGGACACGGACCCGCTGACGAGGAAGGTCGCGGTTCTCTACTTCGCGGATGAGAGTCGCGACGGTCAGCTCGGCTACCTCGCTGACGGTCTCACCGAATCGCTGATCGATGAGCTGTCGCGAGTCGGCCCGCTCGACGTCGTTTCCAAGGCTGGTGTGAGCGCATTCCGCACCACTCGACTGGAACGCGACAGCATCGCACGCGCGCTGAACGTCGGCACGTTGATTCTCGGAAGCGTGGAGCCATCCGGCAGCGATCGAGTCCGCGTCACCGTGCGGCTCGTCGATGCGAGCGGCGCCGAGTTCGCGAAGGAGAGCTTCGAGGAGCGCACTGGTGACCCGGTCGCGGTGCGAACGAAGCTCACAGGTGAAGCAGCGACGCTGCTTCGGCAGCGGATCGGCCAGGAGATCGGGCTTCGCGAGCTGCGACTTGGCACCAAGAACCCGCAGGCGTGGGCGCTCGTGCAGCGCGCCGAGAACGCGCGAAAGCGTGGGGAAGAGGCGGCGCGTGCGAACGACCGGGCTGGCGCCGAGCGTGCGTTCATCGCTGCAGACTCGCAGGCCACCGCAGCGGCCCGGCTCGATTCGGCGTGGAGCGAGCCGTTGACGGCTCGCTCGACCATTGCGTTTGCGCGGGCGCGAATCGCGCCGCCCCTCGAGGCAAAGGCGCTCACCGACTCCGGCGTGGAGCACGCCACGCGAGCGCTCGCGGTGTCGGCGACCGACGCGGCGGCGTACGAGAGCCGTGGGGCGCTGCGCTACCAGTCGGTGCTCGATGGCCTGGCGACCGAGCCCGGCGCGGTCGAGCGACTGGTGGATGAGGCCGAGAAGGACCTGCGTCAGGCGGTCCAGCTCGACCGCACGCGCGCGAACGCGTGGGTGTGGCTCAGCCGACTGTATTACCGAAAGCTGAACATCACCGAGGCGTATGCCGCCGCGCGAAGCGCGTACGAGGCGGATGCCTACCTAACGGTTGCGAACGAGGTGTTCTGGCGGCTGTTCGCTACGTCGTACGATCTGGAGAACTTCGTCCCGGCGACCCAGTGGTGCGCCGAGGGCACCAAACGCTTTCCGTCAGACGCACGGTTCGCGCGCTGTCGCCTGTTGCTCGTGGCGCAGTCACCGCCACCGGACATCGAACGAGCATGGCGGCTGGTGGATTCGTTGACGACGCTCTCCACGCCCGCGCGCCGCGAGTACAACCAGCGTGAGGCGCAGGTGCTCGCCGCACTGGTAATCGGCCGCGCGTCGCTCGCCGACTCGGCGAACCGGACCCGAAGCCAGATGCTGAGAGACAGCGCCGAGCGCGTTCTCATCCGCGCGCGGCCCGACCGGACGATCGACCCGCGCGGTGAGCTCATGGGCTACGAGGCGTTCGTGCGCGCGCAGTTGGGTGACAAGGACGGCGCGCTGGCGCTCATCGAGCGGTATCTGACTGCGAACCCGGAGCACCGCGAAGGGTTCGGGAAGCTCAACAGCTGGTGGTGGCGCCCGCTGAAGGACGACCCCAGGTACAGTCGCATCGTAGGCTCGCCGCACTGAGGTGACGGCAGGAGCGGCGCGGTGATGACCACCTGCCGCCGCAGCGAATGAAGGAAGACTCGTCCCCCAGCGGGCGCTTCCTCGCCCCGCTCTTCGCATCGTCCACGCCTCGCCTCTGAGGTGTCCTATGCGGTTCCGATCTCCCCTCGCGGTCGCTGCCATCGCGGCCATTGCCGCCTGTAGCGACGACTCGCGCTCCCCGCTCCCCACGCAACCGCACAGGCCTAACGCGGACGTGAGCATCACGCAGCTCGCGTGCGATGCAGCCGGCCAGGCGCGCGTGCGCGAGATCATCGGCATCCTGTACGTGGACAAGTCGTCGGCCACCAGCCGCGAGGCGCTCCTCAAGAAGTTTCGTCAGGGGCTGAGCTTTCCGCTCCCCGCCCAACAGTTGGAGCGGTTCAAGAAGTTCGTCGACATCATGCGAAGGGTCGATGATGACTACGAAGCGGGACGGCTGCCGAACCTAACGAACCCCACAGACGAGGCGCTCATCGCCGAGCTCATCGCGCGCCTGTTCGTGTGCGCCGGCTACGATGAGCCCGACGTGCCCGAAGGTGGTGATGTGATCATCTGCATCATCGGCGACCCGGGGCAGAAGCACACGTGCACCGCCAGTGGCGGAGACTACGCCGTCGAAACACCGCCCGGCATGTTCTCGCAGCCGGTGGTGATCCTGGGGTCGAAGCAGTCCGACGGACTTCTAGTCCAGTCCATCTACGACGAGTTCCCCATCAAGACCGAGATCACGGTCAACCCTCCGGGCAAGGAGACCGGGCTGAAGGCCATCATCAAGGTGTGCCAGTACGAAGAGGAGTTCCCCGACGACGGTCCCAACCGCTCGTTCATGCGCATCGCGCAACGGCACAACGACGGCGAGACCCAGATCGTCGATGTGCTGCAATTCACGACCGGCGGACCGTTCCTGACGTGCCCGGAGACCGCGCCCCCACCACCGCCCGATCCGGAGGCGTTCGTCGCCACGGCGCGCGTCGAGGCCCCACCGCGAGAGGTCACGAGGCGCACGATCTCGCGCGACGAGCTC
>Ga0207674_10006093_pt1 | contig 14255 bp, 8 predicted proteins | sample KBSCornC72_FD_184303 | JGI IMG/M metagenome (GOLD analysis project Ga0207674, IMG submission 184303) | Corn rhizosphere microbial communities from Kellogg Biological Station, Michigan, USA - KBS Corn C7-2 (SPAdes) (version 2) | ecosystem: Host-associated > Plants > Roots > Rhizosphere > Soil ... | reverse complement strand
CGTGATGTCCTGGCCAGTCATGAGTTCTGGGTCATGGGTCATTGGTTCTCGGTCAATCGGTATTGCATCGTGATTATACAAAATGATATAATCGCCCATGCCCGACATGCGGCGACACTGGTTCTACATCCTCCTCTCACTCGCCGAGCGCGATCGGCACGGCTCCGGCATCGTCCGGGACGTCCTCGAGCTCACCGGCGGCGAGCTCCGACTCTGGCCCGTTACCCTCTACGGGTCACTCGATGAGCTCCGTGAGAACAGCTGGATCCGCGAGCTCGACACCGCCCCGGAACCCGACGAGGACCGCGGCCATCGGCGCTGGTTCCGCATAACGCCGCAGGGGCGACGAGCGCTCGTGGCCGAGATGGAGCGCCTGCAATCCCTCGTCGCCGTCGCGCAGCGACGGGTCGCCGGATTCGGAGGGCCGTCGTGACCGCCGCACCGCGGCGCGGACGCACGCTCGCCGAGCGCCTTTTTCACGCGGCGCTTCGCGTCCTGCCCGAGGACATGCGTGAGCGGGACGGCGCGGAGATCGAAGCGCTGTTCGCCGAGGAATCCGCAGCGGCCCGCGCGAGCGGAGTGCCGCACCACCTGGCGTTCGTCACGAGAGCGGTGTGGGACATCCTGCGCCGAGCGCCCTACGAACACTGGCGGCGGCGTGGCCGTCGTCGCAACGAGGATTCCACGATGCGCTCGTTCCTTGCTGACCTGCGATTTGCGTTCAGGTCCTTCGGCCGACAGCCCGGGGCCACCGCACTCATCGTCCTGACGCTCACCCTCGGCGTCGCAGCGAACACCGCCGTGTTCGCGATCGTCGATGGGCTGTTCCTGCGACCGTTTCCGTTCCCCAACCCGGATCGCCTGGTCTATCTGAACGAACGGGCACCCACCTGGAACCTGGAGTTCACGAACATCAATTACCCGGACTTCAACACGTGGCGGGAGCGTGCGAGCGCCTTCGAGAGCATGGCGCTCTGGGGGGAGACCAGCGTCAACCTCGCCGACGCGTCCGGGGCCGAGCGTGTGGATGGACTCGCCGTCACGTACGACTTCGCGAAGACGTTAGGCATCCGTCCCGTCCTCGGGCGAACCTTTACGAAGGAGGAGGACGGCCCAACGCCATCGCGCGTGGTGGTGCTCGGCTACGGGCTGTGGCAGACACGGTTTGCCGGCTCGCGCGAGGTCGTTGGGCAACCGCTGCGCATCAACAGCCGCCCCTACACGGTCATCGGCGTGCTGCCGCGCGATGCGGCCTTCCCCGGGCGTACGCAATTCTGGATACCGCTCAACGGTGACCCGAACCAGAAGGGCGAGAGCTATGGGTACGACGGAATCGGTAGACTGAAGCCGGGCGTGACGATCGAGCAGGCACGTTCGGATCTCATGCGGGCCCACGCGCCGATCTGGACGGCGAGAGATTCTGCCCATGTCGTGAGCCCGCGCCTCGACGGCCTGCGCGAGCAGTTCGTCAGCAACTTCCGCGCGATGGGCAAAGCACTCGGCGCCGGGGCCCTGCTCGTGCTGCTGATCGCGTGCGCGAACGTGGCGGGCGCGATGCTCGCCAGATCGATCTTCCGCCGCCGCGAGATCGCCATTCGGCTGGCGTTAGGCGCGAGCGCGAAACGGGTTGGTCGGCAGCTGATCACGGAAAGCCTGGCGCTGGCCATCGTGGCTGGCGTGGCCGGCACGCTGATTGGCCGGTGGCTCGTGCGTCTCCTGGTCGCGTTCGGCCCGGACCAGCTGCCGCCGTGGGTTCAGCTCCAGTTCGGCGTTCGGACGATCGTGTTCGCGGTTTTGGTGATCGTCGCGACGGCACTCGTCTTCGGGCTCGCCCCCGCGTTACAAGCCCGCCGCGCGGATGTCACCGGTTCGCTGGTCGGCGGCGCGGGCACACGAGCGAGCGTCGGCATTCCGCAGCGTCGCATGCTCGACGCTCTCGTGGTCATCGAGATCGCGCTCGCGCTCGTGCTGCTCACCGGGAGCGGGTTGCTCGTTCGTGCATACGCTACGCTGCGGAACACCGACCCCGGCTTCCGGCCGGACGGCGTGATGACGTTCCAGCTCGCGCTCCCGGAAGCGAAGTATCCGTCGGCCGCTGGGCAGCGTCGGTTCTATTCGACCCTCGTCGATCGCCTCGCCACAACGCCGGGCGTCCAAAGCGCCGGCGTCGTCACCTGTCTCCCATTCGCGTGCCACTGGGGCATGTTCCTGCGTGCGGAGGGCGCACCGCCTCCGACGAAGAACAGCGCAAACCCGGTGGTGCTGAGCCGGTATGCGTCGGCGCGCTACTTCGAGACGATGGGCATTCGCCTCGTGCACGGACGGTTCTTCACCGACGCCGAAGGGGGGCCGAACGAACCGCATCCTGTCGTGATCAACGAACAGCTCGCGAAGCAGCTCTGGCCTAACGTCGTGGACCCGGTCGGCAAGCGCATGATCTGGAACGGCGATACGGTGAGCACGGACTGGATGACCGTCGTCGGGGTCGTTCACGACGTCAGGCATTATGGCCTCGTCAAGCCGATGATCGGCGGCCTCTATCGCTCGGCGTTCGAGGCCGATACCTCGCGCCCGCTCGAATCGCTTGGCATCGCGGTGCACTCCGCGACGGGCGAGGCGTCGGTGATGGCGGCGGCGCGTGCCATCGTCCGGGAGCTCGACCCGGAGCTTCCACTCATCCAGGTTCAGAGCGCGCAGACGGCGCTCAACCGGTCGTTCGCGGACCGGCGGACGATCGCGTTCGTGTTCGCCGCGTTCGGCGGCATCGCCCTGGCGCTGGCGTTAGGCGGGATCTACGCGGTGCTGTCGTACGTCGTCGGCCGGCGCCGGCAGGAGATCGGAATCCGCGTGGCCCTCGGCGCGCAGCGCTCGCAGGTCATCGGGCTCGTCGTGCGACAGGGACTTCGTCTGGTCGCGATCGGGGTGGTGCTGGGTCTTCCCGCGTCGCTGCTGGCGCTGCGCGAAATATCCAGCCTGCTCGTGGGTGTGAGCGCGCGCGATCCGCTCACCTACGTCGTGGCGGTTCTTCTCCTGGCGGCGACGGCGGCACTGTCAGCGCTGATTCCAGCTCGCCGGGCGGCGGGAGTGGATCCGAAGACAGCGTTGGTTGAGGGATGAAGCCGGGGACGGGCGACGGACGATGGGCGACGGCTGAACAGGCCGTCACTTCGCCTTCCTCGCCGCCTCGATGATCTTGTCTCTCTCGCCCCGCTCGAACGTGGCGTAGATCTCCGGATCCGGTATTCCGGCAATGCGACCCAGTATCATCACGCCCGCCAACGAGTGGCCCGGATTCGTCCATTGCGCGATGTCCACGAGCGAGTCGAACGCTCGCGTCTTGAGCGCCGCGAGCAGCGTTGGATTCCGGCTCTCCGTGAGCTGCATGAGCGCGAGCGACGACTTGTTCCGGTCCGTCCACGACAGTGAGTTCAGCAGGTCGATGAACGGCTCGTAAGGCACGTTGATCTTGAGCTCCGGGTGCTGCTGACCGTACATGGCGATCACCCACAGCGCCCGCGTCGCGTTGTTGCGGACGTCCGCGTTGGCGTCGCGCATCGCGTACACCAGGTCGCCCACGATCGCCTGTTTGTTCGAGTTATACGCGAGGACCTGGGCCGCGAACGCTCGATGGTCCCCGTCGCTCGACGTCCGAAGCACGTTGCGGAGCGTATCCAGATACTTCGCCGCCAGCCCGACGAACTGCAGCTGGATCATGCGCGCCGCCGAATCGGCCATGAGCGAGTGACCCTGCGAGACGTCCTCCTTCATGATGCCGCGCATGACCGCCCGCATGTTCGCCTCGCCGAACGCGGTCCCCGCCTCGACGATCTCCGCAGGCAGACGACTTGCGCCGTTAGGCGCGGCGCGGAGCTCGAGGGTCGGCGCACCGTCCTCGATCACGCCAACGTACAGCATGGTCTTCCCGTCCTCGCAGCACACGGGGTCCACGGAAGCGGACGCGACTCCCGGCAGGTCGGCGAGCTTGGCCGGGACCATCAACAGCGTCATCCCCGTGAGAGTATCCCCAACGCTGATGCCGAGGGCGTCGCGAACCTGCTTTGCGCTGGTTTTGTGCGTTCCGTAGATGTCGATGATCCCGACGCGCGGCATCTGGGCGCTCGTCCGGGCGGGCAATACTGCGAGTCCAGCCGCCGCGACGACGGCGAGAGCGCCGGATCGAACGACGTGGTTGGGGGTTCCAGGGAGCTGAAGCATTCGTGGCAGGAGGAGGGCAACGGCGGATCGAGGACAGACAGCGCACCAAATTGGCGCCGTGCACATAAACACACCAATGCTTCGCGCCTTTGGGCGACGGGCGGCACTGAATCGTCAGCCGGCGTAAATCTGACGGCTGTAGTAAACCCCATTGCGGTCGCGGGAGACCAACCATTCGCCGACCCAAAAGACAAATGGGAACCGGCCTTACTCGCGCCTGAAGATTGAAGGGATCTCACGTGCCCTGTCGCTTTTTTGTCATCCTGCTCGCCGTGGTGTGTGCGAGCCTGTCGCTTATCTCGCGCTCGGCTAAAGCGCAGCAGGCGGACGTTATCCGCGGCCGCGTCGTTGGGCCCGACAGCCTGCCGGTTCCTGAGGTGCTCGTCACCGTGACGTCGTTCTCCGGAAACGTCAGCCGGACTGCGCGGACCAACCGGGACGGCCGGTTCACCGTGACGTTCCCCGCCGGCGACGGCGACTACATGGTCGCGTTCGCGGCGATCGGCTACGCGGCCAAGCGGTTCGAGGTCAAGCGGATGGCCGACGAGGAAGTCCTGCTGGCCGACGCGAAGCTCACCAAGGTCGACGCCGTGCTGGGCACCATGAACATCACGGCGCCACGGGAGAAGGTCGCCCGGAATGACCCCACGCCCGACATCGGCGGCAGCGAACGGCCGGTCCCCACACAAGATGTTCCGGCGAACCTCATGGGGGACCTGGCCGCGATGGCCGCGACGCTGCCCGGTGTGCAAACGGTACCCGGCGAGAACGGAGATCCGAACGGGTTTTCCGTACTCGGCCTCGGCGCCGATCAGAACAACACGACGCTGAACGGCATGAACTTCGGCGGGAACGGGCTGCCGAGGGATGCGCAGGTCTCGAGCGCGCTCGCGACGACGCCGTACGATGTATCGCGTGGAGGCTTCAGCGGTGCGCAGTTCTCGCTGCGCACCCGGTCGGGATCGAACTACATCACGCGGGGCATGAGCCTCAACCTCGACGCACCGCAGATGCAGTGGACCGACCCGGCGGCGCGCGCGTTAGGCCAGGAGTACGTGAATGCGTCGCTTGGCGGCGCGGCGTCGGGCCCGTTGGCGTTCGACAAGACGTTCTACAACATCGCTTGGCAGCTCGGGCGCCGCGCGAACGACTATCAGAACCTGCTCGACACCGACCCGGTAGGACTCAAGGCTGCCGGCGTCTCGTCCGATTCGGTAGGACGATTCCTCGATATTCTCGGGAGCCAGGCGGTACCGGCGACGGTCGGCGGGATCTCGAGCGACAAGCTGAGCGATCAGGGAACGCTGTTCGGCAGCATCGACTTCGCGCCGCCGGGTTCGACGCGTGGCAGCGCGTTCAACCTCTCGTTCAACGGCGGCTGGTCCAGGCAGCACCCGGCGTTCGGGGCGGTAACGTCCGTGCCCGCGAGCGACGGCGAGCGCACGAGCTGGCGCGGCGGGCTCCAGGGTCGGCACACGACCTACTTCGGCGTCGGCGTGCTGAGCGAGACGTCGTTAGGCATGAGCTGGTCGCGGAACTATGCTGACGCGTACCTCTCGATCCCCGGTGGCCGCGTCCGTGTGAGCTCGGACTTCGATGACGGCACGAGCGGCGTGCAGATGCTCAGCTTCGGCGGGAGCCAGTCGCTCAACAACGCATCCACGAGCGTGGGCGCGCAGGCGATGAACCAGTTGTCGTGGTTCAGCACGAACAACAGGCATCGCCTCAAGCTCACGAGCGAGCTGCGGTACGACGGCGTCGCGCAGGACATGACGTCGAACCTGCTGGGCACGTTCACGTACAATTCGCTGGCCGATCTCGCCGCAGGACAACCGGCGCAGTTCACGCGCCAGCTCACGCGCCTCGAGCGCGACGTTGGACAGGTCGGCGCCAGCGTCTCGCTCGGCGACTCGTGGCGCGGGAGCAGCAACTTCCAGCTCCAGTATGGCGTGAGGCTCGACGGCAATCACTTCCTGGACAGTCCAGCATATAACCCCGACGTCGAGACGACGTTCGGCGTGCGGAACGATCACGTGCCTAACAAGCTCTACACCAGTCCGCGCGTCGGGTTCTCGTGGAGCTACGGTCGGGCACAGGCGATCGGCGCGTTCCAGGGCGCGGCGCTCGGGCCGCGCGCCGTTGTGCGCGGCGGCATCGGCCTGTTCCAGAACACGCCCGCTGTCAACCAGATTACGTCGGCGCTCGACAATACCGGTCTGCCGAGCGGCGTTCAGCAGCTCACGTGCATCGGTGCCGCCACGCCGATCCCCGACTGGACCGCCTATCGGTCGGCGGCAGGCAGCATTCCCGACCGGTGCGCGGACGGCACGACCGGCACGGTGTTCTCGGACGCGTCGCCTAACGTGAACCTCTTCGCGAACGACTACGTCGCGCCGAGGAGCGTACGGTCCAACCTGCAGTGGTCGGGACCAATCCTCGGCAACCGCTTCTCCACGACCATCGACGGCACCTACTCGCTGAACCTCAACCAGGGTGGCTTCGTCGATCTGAACTTCGATCCGCAACAACGCTTGGCGCTGAGCGATGAGGGCGGCCGGCCAGTGTTCGTGGACCCGGGCAGCATCGTTCCGTCGACCGGTGTGATCGCCTCGCGCGACGGGCGCGTGTCGCCGCTGTTCTCGCGAGTCACCGAGCAGCGATCGGATTTGCGCTCGGTGAGCCGGCAGATCTCGCTCAGCCTCGCGCCGGCGAACTACAGCACGCGGTTCACGTGGAACGCGTCGTACGTGTACTCGAACGTTCGCGAGCAGTATCGCGGGTTCAGCAGCACGGTCGCCAACCCATTCGATGTGGCGTGGGGCCGTGCGTCGTTCGACTCACGGCACCAGATCGTCTACAGCCTTGGCTACAACTTCTGGGACGCGATCCGGGTGAGCTGGTTCGGGCAGTTCCGTTCCGGTCAGCCGTTCACGCCCATCATCGCGGGCGACGTCAACGGCGATGGGTACTCGAACGACCGCGCATTCATCTTCGACCCGAAGGTGTCGAGCGGTGACGCGTCCGTCGCGGCGGAGATGCAGCAGCTGCTTACGTCAGGGTCGCCCGCCGCCCGCGACTGCCTCGCCAGGCAGGTTGGCCAGCTAGCGGCGCGAAACAGCTGTCAGGGACCGTGGACATCGACCGCGACGCTGTCGATCTCGTTCAACCCTGCGAAGATCCGCATGCCGCAGCGCGCGTCGATCCAGTTCCAGCTATCGAATCCGCTCGCGGCTGCCGACATGCTCCTCCACGATGACAACGACCTGAAGGGTTGGGGCCAGTACGCGACGCCGGATCCGTCGCTGCTGTACGTACGCGGTTTCGACCCCTCGACGAATCGCTACAAGTACGAGGTGAACCAGCGCTTCGGCGCGACGAATCCGCAGTACAGCGCCTTCCGCTCGCCGGTGACGTTGACCGCGATGGTCCGCTTCGACGTCGGCCCCACACGCGAGCGTCAGCTGCTCACGACGCAGTTGAATCGCGGTCGCACGCTGCCGGGTCAGAAGCTGCCGGAGCCGATGCTGCGCGTCGTGTACGGCCAGGGGGGCGGGATTCAGAACCCGCTCGCGACGATCCTTCGCCAGCAGGACAGCCTGCGCCTAACGGCAACGCAAGCCGACAGCATCGCGTCGCTCAACCGCTGGTATACGCTCCGCAACGACTCGATCTGGGCGCCGGTGGCCAAGTACCTCAGCACACTGCCCGATCGCTACGATCAAGGCGCCGCCTATGAGCGATACATTACGGCGCGACACGCGACGATTGATCTGCTGATGAAGATCGGCCCGGACGTCAAGGGCCTGTTGACGGCGGAGCAGCGTCGGAAGCTGCCAGCGTTCGTCGCGAGCTATCTGGAGCCGCGGTACCTGGCGTCGATCCGCTCGGGTACAGCAACGTTCGTCGGCGGGATGTTCCCGGTGGTGGGTGCACCTGGGCCTGGCGGTGGCAACGTGTTCATCGGTGGTGGTGGTACGCAGCAGGTGATCATTCGGCAGTAGGGACTGGGGACTAGGGACTCGGCCGGGAAGCCCGTAGCGCCGATGAGCTTCCTCTCTAGTAATAGCCTCCCGGCCGAGTCCCCAGTCCCCTTAGTCCCCAGTCCCTTCCCTCATGGTAACCGCAATGAGAATCCCAATCAGATCGCTGTCCTTCGCGCTCGTCGCCGCACTCGCGTCGCGCAGCGCCGGCGCGCAGAGCAAGGGGCTCGACCTTCCGCCCATCCGACAGTTGGGTGCGGTCACCGCGACGGCGACCGAGAAGCTCGGCATCGTCAACAACATTCGCGCGCTCTCCGACGGACGCGTGTACGTGAACGATCCGATGGATCGGCGCGTCATTCTGTTCGACGCCGGGTTGCAGAAGTTCACGATCGTCGCTGATTCGCTTGGCGCGAACGGGAACACCTACGGCCGCGTCGCCGGGCTCATCCCCTCACGGGGCGACTCGACATTGCTCGTCGACCCGCAGTCGCTGTCGATGCTGGTGCTCGACCCCGCCGGCAAAGTCGCGCGCGTGATGTCGGTGCCGAACGCGCAGGACGCAATGTCGTTCGCTGGCGCGTTAGGCGGCGCGGTCATGGACACACGGGGGAGGCTCCTCTACCGAGCCGCTCCGCGCTTCGAGATGCGAACCATGGGGCCTGCCGCAGGCGGGCCGCCACGGATTCCCGAGATGCCCGACTCCGCGGCGATCTTCCGCATCGACCTCGCGACCCGAAAGCTCGATACGGTCGCGTTCATCAGGACGCAGAAGATCAAGATGAACACGACGCAAGACGAGAACGGGGGCGTGAGGATGGTGTCGGAGATCAACCCGTTGCCGGTGGTCGACGAGTGGGCGCTCGTATCCGACGGGTCGGTCGCGATCGTGCGTGGTCGAGACTACCACATCGACTGGGTGAACGGCGACGGCTCGCGCACGTCCTCACCCAAGATTCCGTTCCAGTGGCAGCGGCTATCAGACGAAGACAAGGTGGCGTTCATCGATTCGGTGAAGGCGGCGCGCGAGCGCATGGGCGCCAACGCCCCGCAGATCGCGACGACCGCGGGCGGAAACCAGACCCGCAATGGGCCGCCGCCGGGCATGGACGCCAGCCCGCAGGTCATGATCTTCCGCGGGCCGCCAGGGAGTGACGGCGGCCGGCCTAACGCGGGCGGCCTTCCGGGCACCGGCACCGCCAATGTCACCCCCCAGATGAACTTCGTGGCGCCGGGCGACCTGCCGGACTACAAGCCGGTGTTCCTGAACGGCTTCGTTCGCGCCGACCTGGACGGCAACGTGTGGATCCGCACGATCCCAACGAAGCCGATGGCCGGCGGCCCGGTGTACGACGTCGTGAACCGGAAGGGCGCGCTGGTCGATCGCGTTCAGGTTCCCGTGAATCGTTCGATCACAGCGTTCGGGCCGGGCGGCGTGGTGTACCTGACGAGCCGCGACGGGATGACGACGAAGCTGGAGAAGGCGACGATTCGGTAAGAGAGGAGCAATTGTCATCCCGAGCCGGCAGGCGAGGGATGACTGGTAGCCCGCCGCAGCAGGCCGTACTCTGCCGCCGCCCTGACGAGGGGCAACCGGTCAGCGGTTGCCCCCAGCCCCCAGAGCTGCACGAACCCGGATCCAGGCCGGTCCGGCCGGTACACGCGCACCCAGGCCATCGTCTTCCCCAGCTCGTCGACGGCCAGCGGCTGGATATCGTCCGAGACCGCGATCGGAAAGTCTCCGCGGAAGAAGCGATCGATCCCCCACCGTCGACCGAGCTCGGTGGGCGTGGCGGCCTCGTGGTCGAACTCCATCGTGCCCATCGGTACGCCGATCAGACTTTCGGTCCGACGCGGGTTCATGCCGAGCGGACGCCCGACAGAGTCGCGCACGAGCGCGCCGATCGGCTCTCCGGTCCAGACGACCTTGCCGCCGGCGTTCAGGTAGCGCCGGAGCAGCACGGTATCGGATGCCGTCGGGGCCACAACGTTAGGCAGCACATCCGTCGCGAACACCACAACGCTCGGCGCGCCATCCGCGATCCGCTCGGTGAGAAAGCGGGCGAGCGAATCGGCGTCGAGCGCCTCGTATCCGACACTCCTGAAGTACTCGAAGGCGAGCCGGCCGCCGCCGACGAACGGACGGCCGACGGCGGTGGAGTCATAGTACACCGCGAGTCGAGGAATCGACGCGTTGGCTTCCTCGACGGCCGCGACGCTGCCGTCGCCGCACCCGATGTAGATCTCGTTGTCGACCACCACCGGCGTCGACCACACCGCGTCCGCGAAGGGAAGACGCCACCGCACCGCGCCCGTGGACGCATTGAGCGCGAGCAGCTCACCACGTCCGGCGTTCGTGTTCGCGAGTCCGACGACCAGCAGATCTCCGGTCAACACCGGAGACGAAATTACGTTCGAGCCCACGGCAGTCCGCCACAGCTCCCGACCGCTCGCGACGTCCACCGAATGGATGAAGTGCGCATCCGAGCTTCCCACGTACGCTCGGCCATCTCGCACCGCTGGCGATCCGACGACCCACGATGTGTGGTGGCTCGAGCGCCATTTCTGCTCGCCCGTCGCGAAGTCCAGCGCGTAGAACCCATCGTCGCGCGACCCGAGGAACACGTCGCCCTCCGCGATCGCTGCCGTGCTCTGGATCGCGCGCCGATCGTAGCCCTCGCGTTTGAGGTCGAGCGTGTCACCAACGGTACGGTGCACCCACCGCGTCTTTCCTGTTGCCATGTCGATCGCGTACACGCGACCGTCCCACGCGCCGACGACCGCAACGCCATCCTTGACCGACGGCGTCGCTCGCACCTTTCCGCCGGTCTTCACCCGCCAGCGCTCCTTGCCGGTCGTTAGGTCGAGCGCGTAGACGTTGCCGTCCCCTGCCCCGATGACGATCGTCCGGTCGACGACTACGGGAGACGACACGTAGAGATCCCACTCGCCGGCCGGGACAATGTTGTTGGGCAGCGACGGCCCTGTCTGCACCGACCACCGGAGCACGCCGCTCGCCTCGCTCACCGCGAAGATGCGACCGCCGAGCGTTGCGGCGATCACGAGGCCGCTGGCGACGGCGGGTGACGAGTGAACCGGGCCGCCCGCGGCAAACCTCCAGACAGGCTTGCCGCTCGCGCGATCGAGCGCGTAGAGCGTGCTGTCGCCGCTGCCCACGAACACGCGCGTGGCTGTCACGGCGGGCGTGGACCGAACCGTACTTCGCGTCTGGAAGCGCCATCGCACGCCACCCTGTCCGTCGAACAGGCGGCTCGTTGCGACGCCCGTGTGCGCGGGCGTCCCGCGGAACATGACGCTGACGTCAGCAGTGTGAGGGACAACCGACTGTGAACCGGCAACGCTCGCGGCTGCCAGTGCCGCGAGTGAAACAAGACGAAGCCATTGGAGCATCGCCGCACCATCGTGGTGGAGACGCGACAACGATGTCGGCCGCACGGGACGTCGTCAGCGACGATGCGGCGAATCACACCACCGTACGGTGAAACGCACGCCATACGCGGCGAGACGGATCTAGCCCTGACGCCGATTCGAGTGCACCGTTGGGCGCATGCCCAGCCAGCCGAAGCAACGCCTCGCGCTCACGCGCGACATCTCCCCCTCGATCGAGCACTGCGAGCTCACCCACCTCGAGCGCACGACCATCGACCTCGCCCGCGCTCGTGCCGAGCATAACGAGTACGAGGCGGCCCTCCGCGCACTCGGCTACGAGGTGAACCGGCTGCCGTCGGGCCCCGACATGCCCGACTCGGTTTTCATCGAGGACGCGGCGATCGTGCTCGATGAGCTCGCGGTCATCATGCGGCCGGGCGCGGAGTCGCGTCGCGTGGAGACCGCGGCAGTGGCCGAGGCGGTGCGGACGTATCGGCCGGTCGCGGCAGTCCTCGCACCGGGCACGATCGATGGTGGCGATGTGCTGCGGATCGGGAAGCGCCTCTTCGTGGGCGCGGGCTACCGGAGCAACGATGCGGGGATCAAGCAGCTCGGCTCGATCGTGGGCTCGCAGGGCTATTCGGTCGAGTCGGTAGCGTTCGAGGGTTGTCTGCACCTCAAGTCGGCCGTGACGCTCGTGGCGGATGATCTGGTCCTGATCAACCCAGAGTGGGTGGACGCGGATCGATTCCGGCCGCTTCGCGCGATCGAAGTGGACCCAGCCGAACCGTACGCCGCGAACGCGCTGCTGGTCGACGGGACGGTCGTGTATCCCGCGGAGCACGCGCGAACGCACAAGCGCCTCGAGGCTGCTGGCCTAACGGTTCATCCGGTACCAGCAGGCGAGCTTGCGAAGGCGGAGGGCGGAGTTACGTGTTGTAGCCTGCTGCTGACCAATTGAGGGACATCGGGACTAGTCCCCGTCAGAGTGGTCGTCCAAGCGTGGCCGCCACCGCGTCCCGGAAGCCTCGGCTCAGCCGCAGCTTCGCGCCGGAATGCAAGATCGCCACGTAGTCGCCGTGGAACCACGGCTGCAGCTCGCGCACGGCGCCGAGCCTAACGATCGTCGACCGGTGGATCCGGACGAATCGCGACGGGTCGAGGCGAGCAGCAACGTGACGGAGCGTCTCGCGTGACCTCCACGTTCGTTCCCCGCAGTGCACCACGACGTGATCGTCGTCGGCCTCGACCCAGTCGATCGAGTCCGGATCGATCAGGTGAACGCGCCCATCGATCTTGAGCGCAAGCGGACCGCCGGTCACCGCCGCCGACGCCGGTGTGGGTTGACCGTCGAGCCGCTCGAGCCGGATGCGCTCGCGTGCCCGGGCCACCGCCTCGCGGACGCGCTCGCGTCGAATCGGCTTGGTGACGTAATCCAGCGCCCGCGTCTCGAACGCGCGGAGCGCGTGGACCGAATGCGCCGTCACGAACACGATTGCGGGTCGCTTGTCAGCCGGCAGGCGTTGGATGACGTCGAAACCGTCGAGGTCGGGCAAGGCGATGTCCAGGAACACCAGATCGGGCGACAACTCGCCGATCGCGGCGATAGCGTCCGCACCGCACGCGCTTTCGCCCACCACCGAGAGGTCACGCTCCTCGCGCAGGATGGCGCGCAGGCCGGCCCTCGCCAGCGGCTCATCGTCGACGACGAGCACCCGCACGTCGCCGCGACCGGCGTGTGATTCGCGAGTCACGCAGCCGCACCTCCCGGAAGGGGCGGCGTCGTGTTCGCGAGGACGTGGAACGGCAGCTCGACGACGAGACGCGTCCAGTCACCATCTCGCATGAGCTCGAGTCGCGAGTCGTCGCCATAGAGATGCGTCAGGCGCTGCCGCGCGTTCTCGAGACCGACCCCACTGCCGGACTCGGCCCGCGCGTGGGGCACGGACGGCCCCGGTCCATCGTCACGCACTTCCAGCGCGAGCCGCGTATCCTGGCGGCGAGCCGCGATCGTTAGGCGTCCACCAGCCCGAGAGCGAGAGACGCCATGGCGAATCGCATTCTCTACGAGCGGCTGCAACAGCATCGGCGGCACTTGTGCGCTCGCGACGTCAGACGCTACGTCCCACTCGACGAACAGCCGATCGCCCAGGCGCGCCTGCTCGATGCCGATGTACGATTCCACCAGATCCAGCTCCTCGCGCAGCGACACTTCCTCGCGCCGCTCGATAGCGAGCAGCGCGCGCAGCAGCTCGCCGAGTCGGCCGACGACCTCGAACGCCTCCTGGTTCCGCTCGGTGATGATGAGCGCACCGACGGCGTTCAGCGCGTTGAACAGAAAGTGTGGCTGCAGTTGCAGCGTCAACGCGCGCAGCTGTGCCGAGGCGAGGTCGGCGCGAAGGCGTTCGGCGCGCAACTGCTCCTCTCGGCGAACATCAAGCGTGTGCAGATAATGCCCGGCGCCAAGGATGAAGGCGTAGACTATGAGCGCGAGGTGGCCGACTGCCACAAGCCCGGTCAGCGCGCGCCGCAGCACCACCTCGTAGGTCGTCACCCGACCGAGCATGACCCAGGCGATGGTGGGAGCCGCCAGGTTGAGGGCGACGATGAACGCGATCGCCACCGCGAGATGCATCGGGACGTGCGTGCGCCACTGCTTCCGGTCGATCG